>Ga0257106_1000055_pt1 | contig 63086 bp, 36 predicted proteins | sample LP_taG_3_FD_190177 | JGI IMG/M metagenome (GOLD analysis project Ga0257106, IMG submission 190177) | Marine microbial communities from Northeast Subartic Pacific Ocean, Canada - LP_J_2011_P26_10m | ecosystem: Environmental > Aquatic > Marine > Oceanic | place: Canada: Northeast Subartic Pacific...
CCTTCTCCAGTTTCTCGGAATTCGTCACTTTAGCCCGTAGTGCGAACCGTAAATAATAATGTCGTTCGCAGCGTCCGCCCCTACTCGATTGAATTTCTCAAACAGCGTTTGCTCCACGCAAGGCTTATCGGCCAAGGTAAATATTTTGGGCGTCGTTTGTGTGTGTGTTTTTGCGCTTTCAAAGCGCGAAAATTCCTTTCTTCCGCCGTCTCTCCTCCCTCTGGATAAAAAAAAACGAAGGAGGGATGCGAATGTGCTTTTGCGCGCGCGCGCGATTTATAACCTCACGCGACGTAAAAACTAACCAAATTTTCTCATTTACAGGCGCCGATTAGAACTGCGAAAGCGTTTCCGTCGTTGAAGATTGAAAACAGAGTTGTGGTGAGTAGCAATACCTCTTCTTTTCCTCGTCGTCATTTCGTCGTCACGCTTTTTTTTCCTCTCAAACTTCTGGTTGGAATTCAACATAACCCTGTTTCTTCTTCTTCTTCTTCGTTGAAAAAATATTACAGATTCGTTTTACGCGTTTGGGAAGAAAGCGCCAAGCGTTTTACAGATTAGTTGCTATTGATTCTAAAAAGAGACGCGACGGATTACCGATCGAATTCTTAGGCTGGTACGATCCGATCAAAAAAGAGTCTTCCTTGAACGCCCCGGCGATCAAAGAGTGGATCGCGAAAGGGGCGCAGCCGTCGGAGACGGCGGGGTCGTTGCTTAAGAAAGCGCTCATCATCTCGTAAAGGAGGAGGAAGCTTTTCGGAGATACATATATATAAATAGATAAAAGAGAGAAAACAACGCGTTGTGTATTCTTATGTAGTAGCATTTCACATTATAGTAGAACTTTTTGTTATTAAAAGAGAAGATATTCCTACCTTTTCGATTTTAAAAACGAGCGCTATTTCCGCGCTCCCTCTCTTATTAAAAAAATTCCTCCTCCGGACCTTCTCCATCCTCTTCAGGCAACTCATCTTCTGACTCTTGCTCGTCTCCTTGCGTGAAGTCGCGAGCATTTTTGATTCGATCTGATAACCAGCTCGTCAATTTTTCTTCGTCGTCGTGCATCATCATCGTGTAGTAGTTCATACCGTGCAGCTCGATTATTTTATGCACGTTTCTCTTCTCAAACGCAAACTGCCAGCCGAGCTTAGTAATCACCTCCGATTTTTCCAACAACGGGTGATACATGATTCGTAGGTAGTTTTGCACGGTAAAAAGGCCTTTGAAACTCACTTCAACTTCTCGAACGAGACCGGCGAGATCGTATTTCCTCGCCAAATTGAGTACTTCAAAGTAGTAATCCTGTATTAAGGTGGAGAAGTCTGAAGGCAAACTTTCGCGTTGCGAGAGACTCACCCCAGTGAATGTTCCAGAGTACAAATAGTACAGCAATTGCTCGCAGGCAAACTGGGAACAATCGAGCTTCACTCGACACATCGCGTTGTCTTTTTCGTTATCGTCGTCGTCATCGTCGTCGCCGTCGCCGTCGTCATCATCGTCGTCGTCGTCGTCGTCGTCGTCGTCGTCGTCATCATCGTCAATCACCATGCGTGCAGGATCTTCCTCTTCGTCAACCATCGCTCCAAAGACTTTCTCTTCCTTCTTTTTGTTTCTTGTGTTTTTAACGTGCATACAACCAGCTTCTATTAGCTTCAAGAACTTCTCGCTCGCGTGTGCGAATGCAATTCGATGCGCATGATACTCTAGACGACCGTAGGCGCACACGAACACGACGTCGCATAAATCAAGGTTCTTGGTTTTCGCGCTCATTTTCATTTCCGGTATCCCTGACATCCGGTCGCCAAGTCTGACTTTATAATCGCCACCATCCATGACCACGAGACACTCCTTGAATAATTCCTTCTCGCCGTTATCTTTGGGAAAGAATTGAGTGGAAATTTCCGAAACATACTTATTCGCCACGATTTCGTTTGCTGCGTCGTCGCCGTCGAGTTCCATGAACTCGTCATCGTCTAAGAAAACTTCCGGGCCGTTGTTCCCTAGACCGTCGCGTTTCGTCTTTTCAACGATGCTAGAAATAGCCTCTATGGTTTCCCGCACATTCGCTCCAGTCGCTCCGGACGGGAGCAACGAAGAAGCGGTCAAGCAATGACCGTGCAATTTTTGGACGTTTGCTAATTTTTCTGTAATCGCGACGATACTTTTATTGAAGTCAGAACCTGGATTGTCGTATTTCATTATTTCTTTCGTAAACGCGAGCGACTTTAGGAAGTATCGCCGCGGTTCGATATTATTAGTTCCAGGTCTGCTGAAAGACACTCCGTTTTCGGAAGACTTGTGTCCAGTTTTGTTCCACGCGTGATCAACGAGAACGTCGATTAATATTTTCAAACCTCCAGATTCGAGGAAGATGTCCTGCATGTCTTTCTTATTGCACAAGTGCGCGAAAGCGACGGCAATGCGAAACTTCTTCGCGTGTTTTGGCTCCGTCGTCATCAGATATTGCAAATACTCTCGACATTTCTTGTTTTTATCTAAAGTCAGTTTGTCTTCCAAACGTTGCAATGTTTTTTGTACGCACGTGGTGGAAGCTTCCAACAGAAGAGTGGCGTCGCGGAAACGTTGAACCGACCCTTCCGCGATGATTACGTGCACGTTATCCTCATTGTCCGATAATCCGTACAAAGCAAAGGCTGCGTTATGTTGCAAATTCTCCACGTATCGTCTCGCGTCGACTTTCAACTCAGAGTCCGGCTTTTTGACCGAACTATTTGTTTCTCGTAAGTGCAACATGATGTCATCGATGTTCGAATCGAGAAGTTTCAAGAGAGGACCAATACCGGTGCCAAAGCAAATGCCGATTTGATTATCCGTATTTTGCGCGAGTCTTCCCAGCGCGAACGCGGCCATTTCACGTAAACCAGGATCCGAATTCTTCAGCATCTCGACTAAAGGTGCGATGGCACCTCTCTGGACGATTCGAGTCATGTTATAATCTTTAGGCTCTGTAGCGGCGAATTGGCCGAGCAACAAAGCCGCCTCTCGTTGCGATTCAAGACACGAGGAAGATAACAAACCAATGACGGGCTGTAAAGCGCCTTCGTCTAAAACTCGTTTCTTAATGGGTAAACTCGAATGAACGAGATTTCCAATCACACCGACGGCTTCTTTGTGTACCGAAGAATCTTCTGAGCGGACCATGAAAAGGAGCATTTTCAAAGCGCCTTCTTCGACGATTTGGTTTTTGTTTTCAGGATTCTTAAATGCCAATGTTCTCAAGGCGGCAGCGGCGGCGCGTTGTACTTTCACGTCGTGCACGCAATGCAGCAAGGAAATCAACGGCGGAATACCACCATCGTGTCTCACGGTGGATTTGATGGCGTGATTTTCGTGCGCGAGGTTCGTGATGGCGTCGGCGGCGCGTCTCGCAACAGAAGATGTGATGGCGACCGGATCGTGCGGTTTTTCCTTTTGCTTTGAGTTAAAGTTCGAGATTATCTGGACCAAGACTGGAATAACCCCAGCGTCTGCGACGCGATCTTGATGACACGATTTACTGGCCAATAAACCCATGCAATAACACGCTTCTTTGAGTACTTCCGAGACGGAAACAATGCGTGGATCCTTTTCATCTTTCACGACGTCTAACAATGTTGCCACTCGATCGTTGATTTCACAGAGAACTTGTATCAACGATTTCACGCTTTCAACCATTCCTTCGTCAACCATGACGTCGCAAGCGTCTTCTAAACGCGTATGCGCGAGTGCAGATATAATCGTTTCTACTAAATTCAATTCGAGCACCGATGGGTACTTCCCAGTCGCTAGAAACGTCGGATCGCTCGCATCCACATCCGTCGATGGATTTCCCTCCGGTAAGCCGAGAGAACCCACCGCGACTTTCGCCCGAAATATTCGCGCGTAAACACGAACGGTTTTATACAACTTGGTCTTCTTTATGTTCTGGTCTTCATCGTCGTAGCAACTTCGAAACTTCAGGACTTCCGAGGTTGAACATCCGACGATCTGTTTGAGCGCGTCGTTCAAGTCGGCCTCCTTCCGAAGAGTATGCCAGTTGACTAAAGTTCCCTTGCTGTATTCTTCCTCAAATGATTTCAATTTTGCCATTCCTTCTTCGGTGTTCTTCATATTGTCGTAAATATGTTCTTCCGATTCTCGCCAGAGTCTCTCCATCCATCTAGCCATGCGAGTTTGGCTGACGACGCGGTTGATAACGTCCGGCACAGTTGGAGTTTCCTTCACTAACTCTGTGACAGAGCGCATCATGGATTTCAGCCCGTCTCGCTCAGTTACCGAGAGCAATTGCTTGGGATTACCGGAGTTGCGAAAGTTCTTGCCGAAGCTCTTGATCAAGTGTTCAATCTTTCCTATTATTTTCTTATGTTCGCCCATGGCGATGATTGCCGCCGAAACCGATTCTTTCACGTTGCCTTCTTTTCGTTCGAGCAATTTCAACAATACGGAGGAGAATTCGCGCTTGTCCAACTCGTCGTTGATCTCTCTTATTTTTCCGTTCATGCTCGCAACACATTCGGAAACGCATTGAATAATTTCCGCCGTTACGGCACCTTTCTTTCGCGCCGTTTGATAAGAGCTCATTCCCGGTTTCGGTTGTTGATTCTTTAAATTGGTTTGTTCTCTTAAAGACCTCTTCATCCAATACGTCGGAGAGGCACACATGGCGTTTTCGTAGTTTTCAAGATACCATTGTCCCATCGACAAGGAGGAAGATGCGGAAGACGATTGCGGTGACAGCATATCCAGCAGTCTCGTCACTATCAATGGTACGAATGCGCCCTCCTCGTATTTCAGCACCTCCGCGCGAACTTGCTCTTTCTTGTTTAATAAAGCTCCAAACAACGACGCTAACTCGAGGTCGAGTGCGATGAAGCGGTGACCACCGGTTGCCTTTTGCAATATGATTGCGTCTGACGGTATATCGCGCAAGAGTTGAAGAAGTAACGGTAAAATGTTCGTCTCTTTGACAATGAGCTCCGCGCAGTCGCCGCACTTATTCTCTCGAACTGCGGTACTCGATGCAAGATTTTCCGTCGTCTCTTTCGCCATTTCTTTCAAAATGCTCAACTTTGCGATCAACTTGTAGAGAATTGGTCCATATTGTCCCGCCCAATCGCGCATCGGTAACGATGCTTCAACGTTGCCACTTTCCTCGGTAGGACTGTATAATCGGTCCACATAGTCGCGTTTGATGCCATCAACTAAGTGTTTGTGATACTTTAAGACGCACAAAGTGCGACAAATATCTTTTCGATGAGGAGGATGAAAATACCCGAAAAACTCGTCGTGTTGTGCCGCTACAAAGAAAGCAACGAGTTTGCGGCAAAATGCAGCTTTTGTCTCGGAGTGCGGCATCAATAACCATTGGCCGTATTCGTATGTATCCTGCATCTGTACACTCTCCGAGTACAAGAACATCTCTTTGCTCTCGATAAAATCGGGCGCATACCATCTGGATAAATTCTCTGCCACTATCACCTTTTCTCCTGAGGTGAAGAATGTCTCGTCTAAATTTTTTGGCAACATGGTGCCGTATATATCTCCAGCCATTGCGCATAGACGGGAAACGATGTCGTTGCCGAGCTTGTAAACTTCACTAAAAGCTTTGTGTATTTTTATACCTTCCGTGGAATCGTTCCAACGATAGGCTCGAAACCGCGAAACCGCGAGTGAAACGATTGGAATGGAATAGATACAGCGACCTATAATATTGCTATCCTCCAAGCGCATATCGCTTCTCGTAAACAAATACGAGTAATGCGTCAAAAGAGATGCCGTGGCTATCTTCGTCGTGGTTGTTTGTTGCTGCAGTTTTGTTCCATCTCCTTTCATCGCTTGGTCGTGCTCCATCCCCTCTAATTCGTTGTATTCGTCGTCAGGCTCTTGGCCACCGGCGGCCGCTATCGGTGTTCTCGATCTTTTTCCGAGCGCGCCTTCTTCTTTCTTATTCGTCATAGCCCCAAAATCAGTTATCATCTCTCCCTGCCATGGTGCCGTTATCGTATTTCTCGCGTACAATTTCTTGCGTAACGTTCGCGCCAACCTTTTTAAGCTCTCGAAATCTAATTTAGTGGTCCCGACCGATTTGCTGCTAGTTGTCTTTCTTGCCTCCGCGTTTGCGGACGCGTGTCCCGTGTATTCTAATTTTTGCCAAGCCTGAAACTCTTTTTCGTTGCTTTCGCCGATTAAACTGATCATAACTGCCATTACCGCGGTTAAAATCTGCGCGTTTTGAAGCGTAATTTCTCTCGCCATGTTGATTTGCTCTTCTTCTCTCGTCATCTCTTTCGTGACTAAGTTTGATTCCAACGAAAGAAATTCTACGGCATCGAACAACTCGTGTCTGGCGCATGCGAACGCCAGCGACTTTAAACGCGTCAACACTTCCTTCATTAGCCCTTGAAATCCTCGAATGTGACTCGAGGTTCTCTTCTGACAAACGTCACCCGGTAGCTTCAAGTTTAAAACGTACGCAATCATCTTCAATCTTTCCACGCGTTCTTCGGTCGTGGATCCTCTTCCATAGATTTCAGTAAACCTGTGCGAGTGCGGTAACCGACTGAGTTGTTCGCTCGTCGTCGGTTCCTTCAAGAAAAAGACATTATGACACACCGGCTCTAAAATCTTGGACAAGTGCGACTTCTTTTGTATCAACAGCTGTGCCAACGTTTCGATTCCGTCGAATTCTTTGGTCCATGCGTCCCCTTCTTCCCCTTCTTCTTTCTTCTCGAATCTATTAATCTTCTTAAGGCGTTCCCTCGCGGTACCCGTCGGCCCCGCCGAAATAGTCTTCGAAGGATACGAAATGTTGACGACACCGTGTTTGTTTGCTGTAATTTCTGCGGGCGTATACTCCTCCATCGCTCTCGATCGCACGTTCCACATGTCTTCAAACAATAGACTTCCGGAATCTAACGCGTTGTACGGCGTTATTTCTTCGCGTTTTTGTTCATCTCCATCTTCTTCTTTTTCTACTCCTTTTCGCTTCTTCTTCTTCTTTTCGTCGTCGTCTCCTTTTTTCTTCTCAACTTCCTCCTCCTCCTCGGAAAAAGAATCATCCAACGCCTTCTCCTCCTCCTCTTCCTTTTCGTTATGGTCGTCGCATTTCAAGCGCTCTAAGTGCTCTCGATATCGCGAAGAGGAGTGTTCTAACAGCGCGAACCATTCTCTCGGCGTGATCTTCTTCTCGTGGTTTTCCTTCTCCTCCTTTTCCTTTTCCTCGATAGAACCAATCGTCGTCGTCTGACTCGTCGTCGTCGTTTGATTTTTTTTGCGTAAAATTTCTTCCTCGTTTTGGTGTGATTTGATTTTCGTCTTTGCCTTCGTCTTCTTCTTCTTCTTCTTCTTCTTCTTCTCGTCGTCGTCAAAATCGTCGTCGTGCTGCTGCTCAACCGCACCCGTACCCGCCACCGCCGCCGCTTTTGGAGAAGGAGAAGGAGACGAGGTCGTCTCTTTAATCCGCTTCCGCTTCGGGTACGGAGAGCCCGCCATGGTGATGGTGAAAGATTTTTTTAATTTTCTTTCCTGACGAGCTGTCGTCTGTTTGTGACGAAAACTGCCTTCTTTGAATTTTTTGAGGAGTGAAGCCGAGAGAAGCACTGCGATGAAGCGTGAGAGAGTTGAGCACCCCTTTCTATTTTTTTCTCTCTCTTACATTCAATAGGTTTATTAAACGACTAGTGTTGCTACTAATTACGATATCATCGCGAGTATATTATTAATCCTGTAATATCCCGAGGATCTCTTCGTCTCGGTATAAGAGGAACTCTTTCTTTTGCGGGCCTTCGTCGAGCTTGACGGCTTGACCGCCAAACTCCGGGAGCAAGACTTTATCGCCGGCTTTAACGCCTATAATAATAATAGTATTAAGTCGTTGTTAGGAAAGAGACTTAATGTTGTTCGTGATTAAAAAGCCGTACCGTTTGGAATGAGTTTCCCGTCCATTGGACTCGGTCGCCCCGGTCCGACGGCGACGACGACGCCGGCGTTGAGCTGTAGTTATTTAATAGAACAAGAAAGAAAGAGAGAAACATCATCCAATAGTCAGTCACGCGAAATACAGAGCGAGAGTTTTCTACTCATCATATAAAAAAAAGAAAACGCGTCCATCATCATCCTCTGTTTCAGCTCTTAAAGAGAACGTCCTCCCAATCTGGAGCGCTCTCTCTCTCTCTCTTTCTCAGACAAGCAAACGATAAACCAAAATCGAAATTCATAAAAAGAAGACTGAAGAAGAAGAAGAATGCGAGCAAACGAAGAATAAAACATCCGACGTACTTTACTTCCGACGGTTTCTGGCAACAAAATCCCCCCGCTCGTTTTCGTCGCCGCGACTGCTCTCTCCACCAGAACTCTGTCCATCAGAGGAATCAACTTTTTTACTGCGCTCATCGTTTTGTTGTGTCGTTGATGTCGTTGCTTCTCTTCTGTTTCCCCGTAAAGGAGTGTTAATGTGACGGCAGACTGACGACAAAAATCTTTTTTTTCAACTTTTTTTCACAAAAACAACCACTTTTTTTCTGTTGAGAGTCTCGAGACAACCTCAAAACGCATCACTCGCGCGCGTGCTTTCTTTCCTTCCTTTCCAAACCCTCTGTCTGCTGCTTAGTATTAATGATCGTCTCCCCGACGAATTTATCATCATCTGTTTCTTCTTGGAGAGGAAAGTCTACTTTTTTAAAAACTACGTCAATTGGCTCCAAATCCTCCTCCAAAATATCTCATCGGTCATCTCGTTACAAAAACATTATAAAAATGGAAAACTTTGAATCGACGCCGAAACCGGACGGCGCTCCCGAGTGCACCGTGTATTACACTCCCGAGTTAGTCTCGAAAGCGATCGCGGAGTTGACCGCGGAAAGCGCGAGAAGTGCGATTGAAGAGAGAGGGTACTTCACGCTCGGATTAGCCGGCGGGAGTTTGATTAAAATGCTTTCCGGATTGAAGAAGGACACAAACGAGGAGAATAAAATTGAGTGGGAGAAATGGCACGTATTTTGGGTGGACGAACGATGCGTACCTTTAGATGATCCAGAGAGTAACTTTGGTGGCGCGTACGAGACGTTGTTTAAGGACGTGCCAATCCCGAGAGAGAATTTGCACGCCATCGACGACGGTTTGTACGAGGCGAACGAAGGCGCGAGCGCAAAGTCGGCGGAGGCGTACGATAAAGAGTTGAAGAGCTTATCGGAGACAATCTTACCGAAAGGAGACGGTGGATTGCCGATATTTGATCTGTTATTGTTAGGTTTTGGGCCGGATGGGCACATATGTTCGTTATTTCCGAATCATTCGCTGGTGAAAGTGAACGACGCGCGATGGATTTTACCCATCGCGGATTCGCCGAAACCGCCTCCCGAACGCATCACGTTTTCTATGCCAGTGGTGAATATGGCGAAACGAAAAGTATTTGCCGCCGTAGGGGAAGGGAAAGCAGAGATGGCGAAACACATCTTAGAGGATGCAAATAAAACGGACGGGTCGATACCGGCGGCAATGGTTAAAGATGCGGAGTGGTTGTTCGATACGACCGGATCGAGTAAATTGACGACGACGCACGTTCGGTTTGAGTTTCCAGGAACGCCGACGCTTTTGGGTTTAGACACGAAAGAAGAAGACTGATTCATGATGCGATGATGGTTGGTATAAGAGAAGCGTGTAATTAAAATATTATTATCGTCATTATCGTTGTTAGTACTTCGCATTATTGTTCATATAAATCTCTGGATCGTGCGCGAATCGCAAAAGGTTATATTTGTGTTCGCGTTCTTTCATGCCTTTCCATCTGACCGCTTCTGCCTCTTCCATATCAATTTGCTTGAACTCTTCGTCCCAATCTAACTGAGTGGTCGCCAAATCTTTGCACGGAAATGCCTCGTTCTCTATAGCAATCTCGTCGTCTTTGTAATACGTCTTCTTTTCGCTTTTTTTGAAGACGTTTCCGAAACCATCTTTTTTATCTTTCAGATCTTGTTGTTTACGGAGAAGTTGTAATTTTTTCCGGAGCGGAGCGAGTTCGCGCTTTAACTTTTCCACGTTCGATTCGGTCGCTTCTTCTTCGCGTTGTAACGCAGTATCCATATCTTTCTCTGCTTCTTCCCACTTAAGCAGTTCCAAGCGCGCCTTTGCCCTTCGCATGAGCGCTTTGACGTTATCTTTCTCGCAATCCAAAGAATCCGAAGCGAACGCTTCTGCCTCTTTATAATTTTCCATCTTCAAATGTAGCATCGCGAGATTGTTATAAATCTTATGCGCGACTTGAAAGGACTCTTTGTTTTTCTTTTCTCCGTCTTTATCGAATTCGCCTTGCGGTTCTCTCAACGAAAAGACATCCGCGCCTTTATCCCACATGAGTTTCGCTCGGCGATACCGCTTCGTTTGATATAACATGCGGCCGCGCTCCAACATTTTCTCGCCGTACTCCAACCGTTCTCTGTGCGACATCGCAAACTTATCATCCGTAACGCTATCGTCGGTAACTTCAACCACTTTAACTACAAATAAAGCTGTGAAAGTAATCGTTTGCGTCTCGGGTAAAAGCGCGTCGCATAACTGATATTCCGAGGAGGCAAAAATTCTCACCTCGGCGATATCGTTCACCCGCATTTTTAAAAGCGCTTCTTCCAACCCTTCCGGATGCGTTGCGTCTCCAATCGCGAATTTGTGTTCCACCCACGGTAATTTGCTTTTCTCTTCGTCGTTCTCTTCGTCGTCGGCGTACTCGCACAAATCTTTCACTGCGAGTATGATTGAGTTTCCTTCTCTTAAAAGAGGAGGCGTTACGCTCGTCTTCTTTTGGGCAGCTCTCCCTCGAGAGAGAAACTTCAACCGCCCTTGACCCGCGCACATGTCTACAATCACTTCTTCTAATTCTAATTCTTCTTCTTCTTTTTTCTCGCCCTCCTCTTCGGATGATCTTTCGCGCATGGTGTGGTGTCTCGTCCTTGTCTGTTCCGTATATTTTTTACGCGTAAAGGCGTTATTATTTTTTAAGTTTTAAGTTCTACAATAGTTCTTTCAATGCTAAAATTTTAGTACGTTTTAGATATACTCTCTCTCTCCCCCAATCGTCGTCGACGTCGTGCAATGCCAGCCGTCCGTCCCGAGTTCCCTTTGTCTGCTCTTATCCCCGTGTTGTTGTTCTCCAAGCGCTAGTCGCTCGAAAGAAAACGGTTCCAACCTTCTCGCGAAAACTCTCTCTCTCTCTCTCGTGTTCTGCTGCTAAGTTTTTTTCTATGTGTGTTTATACATACATACATAAAACTTCTTAAAGCTGCACACCTTCTCTGACGATATCGTACGGGATCGGCGTCAAGATTTCCGTCTTGACGTTTTCCAAAGTAAAACCCTCTCTCGGCAAACCCACCGGTGCTCTCTTCGTGACAATCTTCTTACCCGCCTTCTTCGCCGCGGCGTGCGCCTCGTCGTTCGCCTTTCTTCTCGCTAAGAAATCTTCTCTGCATCGAGAGTGTTGCACGTGCTCGTAACGGATGTGAAGTCTCTTACGGATGATTCTGCCACCGACTTGCTTGTTCACCTCGACACCAACCGCGTGCGGAGTAACATCCCAGACGACGCCAGTTCTACCTTGGTACACCAAGTACGGCATGCCCTTGTGTTGAGAAGAATCAACTTTGATGTCAACGTAGTCTCCAATCTGCGTGATATGAATGGGATCAAAAAGAGAATAATTAGTCAGTTTCAATAATTAATAACGCGATTCATCGACAACATCTGCTCGAAACACGTCGCCTCGCTTCACACGCGCGCGTGGAAGCACGCGCGATTTTTTTTTCTCAAGGGAAGAAACCCCACAAGTAGTGGGTCGAGACCGTCGACGAAAATTGAACTAAATGTGTCTTTAAAACACCATCGCGAACGGAAATATCGCCGTTTCTTTCCACGAATGCCTCAAAACATGCGCGAAGTACGCGCGAACGATTTGATTCCAGGAAGAAACGAACGCATTCCCGTCTGCATCGATGGTTTTCGACGCCCGAAATTTGAGAAAAAAAACAACTACGCGCGAGCAGAAAGCGGATTCTGTATCACTTACTCTGAACGTTCTCAAATACGTCGTCGCGTTCTTCGGCCCGTTTTGGCGGAAACCGCGCGTGAACATGTTTCTCGTGCCATGTCTGAGACCTCTGCTTCGTGCTCTTTGATTACCCATGTTTGTTTATTAGCAGTGGTAATAAATTTGAGCCTATTTCAATGAAGAACCAAAACTGTACGAGGAGAACAAAAAGAGAGTCTTCTTCTGCGACCTGAATTTCGACCAAAACAAAAACAAAAAAAAGTTCCGTCCTTTCGTCGATCTCTTTTTTGTCTCTTCTGAGTCTTCTATTTAGCCTTACGTTATTGGGGAAAGCCCGCTTTAAAGAAGAAGAAGACAAAGCGTTGTTGTTGTTGTTCGGAAGAAGGTGGTGGTCTGTCTCTCCCCGGTCGTCGGTTTCCCTTTGTGAGAAGGCGCATCCTCCTCCAACGACGCACCAATCATCTCATCTCCGTCCGTCGTCGTCATCCAACGAAGAAGAAGAGAAGGGTTGTTCCGTTTCGTTCCGTTCCTTTTCTGACAGACAGAACACAAAAGAACGGTCGACGACGACCCAAGAGAGAATTTAATAATCTCTTTGAAAAACGCTCGTCGTTTTCTTCCCGCTTTAACTGTTGTCTCGTTATCGCGTTCGATTCATCAACGAAGAAACCTCAAAAACACTCTCGGATCTCTCCGCACAGAAGAAGAAGAAGGAGAGTAAAAGAAAATGTTGTTAAAAGAGGCGATCAAAGCGGTCGCGGCCACGCGAAAGAAGAAGAAAGGGCGAGAGATCGCAGAAAAGTCGATCGCCGAAAAAAAGTCGACAACAACATCAGAAGAGAGTGATGATGGCGATGATTCCTTACCTTCATCGATCTCGGATGAAGAAGACAAAAACAAAAACAAAAACAAGGAGGCGAAGATAAGAGGGAGGAGTTCGACGGATTCTGGGGAAACGTTTGAAACCACAACGACGGCGACGAATAACAACGGTACCTCGGAGGATTCGGATGAAGACGACGAAAAGAAAGAAAAGAATAGAAAACGAAGGATGAGGAGGAAAGGGAGTCCGACAGACACTGACGACGAGGAGGAGGCGTATGTGAGAGAACTATCCACGCAACAACAACGGCTGAAGAAAGTAAAGAGGACGAATATGATCGATACAAATACGGCGATGATGACGGCGCTCGGTGGTGGTGCCGTTCCGGCTGCGCAAGTTGCACCGATAGCAGTTCCACAGCTGACGTTAGACCAAATTCAGCAGTTGCTTGCGCAGCAACAATTGATGCAGATGCAAAATTTGCAGCAACAGTTTGTACTGCAGCAACAGGAGCTCATGAGAAATCCGCCGAAAGATTTCATGTCAGCGTTGCAGTTTTTGCAACAGCAGCAAGTCCAAGCCATGTACAATTTCAATAATTCTGGTGCCAATGCAGCCTCCGCTGCCGTCATGTTGAATCAAGCGACATCTGGATCGTTACCCCCGTTCCTTTTAAATTCTCTTTCTTCGGCTATGAACGGCGGCAACATAGGAAACAACGCGCTCGCGCCTTTGATTCAAGAGGAATTGCAGTTAAAGTTGAAGCAACAACAGATGAAGGAGTATCGAAAAGAACTTAAAAAGAAAGAAAAACTCCTCGAGAAGCAAAAGAAGTATCCGTACGCGAATAAGCAGTTGGAGAATATTAGTTTTAAAAGTATCATGAGTCAGCAATTGGAAGGTTCGATGGATCAACAAATGGAAGAAGACGAGGAAGGTGACGAAGAACGAGCAAGGGCGACAGTCTCAGTTCAAAGACAAAGCGATGATAGTGGTCGCATCGCGCCCAAAGCGGGAGCATCTGGTATTGGAGTCCCGACGCAGTCGGCTGCTACGACGACAACAACGATAACGCCTAGTTTGAAAGAACAAAGAGAAATCCTGAACGCCAAAAACGCGAACCACAAGGAAGCGTCGCAATTCGTTTCTGGACGCGCCTGCGGCGTGCAAGGATGCGAATTACTTTGCGAAAAAAGTCGCTCCTTAGTTGGTGCCGTCCAACAGTGCTGCGAAATGCACAAACGCGAAGACAGTTTCAACTTAAAAGAAAGAGAAGGCGTCTTTCGATGGTGTTTCTACTGTCATCGTCCTCAGAAAATCGAAGAGTTTTCATCGAGTAGTAAATCTATTTGCAGGGAAAAGTTTGCGTTGCGAAAGCAAAGACGTAAGTTGGCGAGTCAAAAGCAGAAACTTTTAGCGGAAGCGTCGAAGACGCAGATAGCGATGCAACAATACGTGACGGTAGAGCATCTTCAACAACAACAAGAACAGTTGATTGAGATGATGCAGTCGAAACAAGCGAAATCAAAATCTTCTAAGAAGAAAGAAAAACGACCGAGGACGTCGGAGGAAAAGGAAGCCATGCGCGCTTTGTGCGATATCCTCGCCGATGAGGAACGAAGAGAGAGCGAAGAGAAACAGCGCGCCGAGAAAGAATCGTCTCAAGAAGATGCCTGAGGAAAAGGCTAGTAGAAATTTAGTAATAATACGAGTGTAAGAAGAAATACAGAAGATATAAAACAAATAATACGCAACATTCGCTATTACTATCTCGCTTACTTATTGAATCACCACTTACACTTGCTTGCTGAATTGCGTCTCTATGCGTTTCTTCATCGCGTCCACGTCGTCAAATCTCTTTTTTATTTCATAAAGTTGACACAACCTTCGCATTCGGCGAAATGCCGTTGGCGTGTGACCGATACCAACCGCGTCGGTTATTTTTACCGATCTCTCCAAGACAACGATGGCGTCTTCTATGCGTTCCAGCAAGAGCAATGCTTCGGCCATGTGATGTAATGTCAGCGCAATCTCCGGATGGTTCTCGTTTTCAAACACGACTTGCTTCAAGTTCAAACTCGTTCGATAGTTTTCGTACGCCTCTTTCGGCTTGTTGTTTTGCAACATGCATGAAGCCAAATTGTGCAACGCTGCTGCTATTGTCGCTTCCGCTTTATATTCTGCTCCTTTTCTCTTATCTACTTTACTACTACTATCACTACTACTACTACTACTACTACTATTAGGCGTCGTCTCTTTCAATTCTCTCAGTAAATCCAAGCACTCTTTGTATAATCCTTCCGCTTTCTCCCACATTCGTTGCGTCCTCGCGAGTTCCGCCAAGTTATTCAGCGCCGCCGCGACGTGCGCGTCCTTCTCTCCAAATCCAAGCTTTGCTTCTTTCAACGCGCGTTCGAAACATTTCAGAGCGAACTCGATATCTCCGGCTAAGAATTTTTCGCGTCCCAAGTCGGTATACACTCGCCATTGCGCCGTGTGTCTTCCTTTTTTACTTTTCCCGTTCGTCGTCGTCGTTTGTTCTTCTTCTTCGCCTTCGATGTGCACTTCCACGTCTTCCATATTTTCTCTCTCCTCTTTCGTTAAAGAAGAAGGCATTTTCTTCTGCGCGTCCCTTCTTCCTCTTCCTCCTTCTTTTTCGAGACACGAGGCGTGCGAGAGGAGAAAATATATAGGAAGACGTGGAAGAAGAAAACCGTTGTTTTTGTTGTTGTTGTCGTTATTAGTATTAGTATTACTACGAGGACGATGATGACGACGATGATGAGTTGCGAATTGAGTTGGTGATGATATTGATGTCGTTTCCGTCGTTCGTGTCGTCCCCGAATTAAAGAGAAACGCATCACGAGTAGCTGCAGCAGTAGCTGCAGCAGCAGCGGCAGCAGCAGCGGCGGCGGCTCGAAGAACAACTCTTTCCTGCTTAAACGTCGTCGTTCTCAAAATCATCTCAACACAAAACACCTGTCATTTTTCTTTCGCTGCTTTTTTCTCTTCCGATGAACGAACAAACACGTGCACCGGAAAGAAGAAGAAAAAAAGAAGGAGAAAAAAGTCAACACAAACAACACAAAAAAGAACGTTAAAACACCACTTTACGCAAGAGAGAAGAATATTAGTGCGTTAGTATTATGAATATATTCTTCGAAACGCGTTTGTTTTATTATTAGTAACAGCAGTATTATTATTACACTTTGAGTGATGACGACGAATGCGACGAGGACGACGAAGAGTAATAACAAGAAGACCAAGAAGAAGAAAAAGATGAGCAAAATCATCGAGACCAAAACGAACGAGAACGATGAGAAGAAGGGGAAGAAAAGTGATGATGCTATGGAAGAAGAAGAAGAAAACGACGACGTGAACGACGACTTTAATAATACTAATATTAATAATGAAAAGACTTTTATGACGATTCCAGAGCACATCAAAACTTTGGCGTTGAACCAAAAGGAGAATCTCGCGCGTTTACTCATCGTCAGCATCTGCAACCGAAAAGATTTGTTCGTTAAAAAATCGACTTTACAGACATTCGACGGCGAAGACTTTCAGCTACTCCGAAACGTTCGAGAGTTATATTTGAACGAGAACGACATCGAAAGAGTAGTCAATTTAGACCGACTTCCAAAGAGTTTAAAGTTGTTACACATCGAAGGGAACAAATTGAATTCGTTCGAGGGCATCCGCGACTTACCGAATACGCTCCAAACGCTCTCGACGAGGAATAATTCGATACGCGACTTCTCCGAAGTCGCGAGAAAAGACGGAAGGAAATGGGATTTAGAATATCTAGATGTTCGAGAGAACGAGTTTGGTACCTTTGCGGATTTACGGTTGGTGGAAGAGTTTGTACATTTGAGAGAGTTACGGTTGAGGAGCGAGGAAAACGACAAAAGCGAGAAGAACGATAAGAAGAGTAACAAGAAGAACAATCCGGTGTGCAAGTTACCTTCGTATCGCATGGCCGTGCACGCGTTTATTCCTTGGTTGGAAATGTTGGACGATATTGGGTTTACCGCGAGTAGTGCGTTGGTGATTGAAGAAGAGAAGAAAATTTTTGAACGAAAACGAATATCTTCGCAGGAAGCTTCGGAACACCAGCGCCATCAGCACGTGGAAGAAATCATAGAGGACGATGAAAAAGACGAGGACGAGATGGTAGGAGAAGAAGAAGAGGAAGAAGAAGAAGAAGAAACGACGTCGACGTTGTTGTCCCTCGAAGACGACGAGGAAGATAAAGAGAAGAAGAAAACGGCAGCGCAGAAATGGAACGCGAGCGTGAAAATCGACGAGCAACAACAACAACAAGTACAACCTTCTTCGCGACCACTGTCGAAACCGTCGCCTTCGTCCTCTTCGAAACTGATGAATCATATTTTGCGGAACAAGCTAAGCGTGTCTTCTTCTATCGCGAAAAGGAAAGATGAGAGCATGCAAACGACGACGACGAATAATAATAATAATAATGATAGCAACAGCAGCAATAATTATAGAAGTAGTAGTAGCAATAGCAATACGTTAACGTCCAAGTTAGAGAGAGAACTCTACGAGCTGAAGAAAACGTTCGAAACGAAACGACGTGAAAACGAAACTTTAAGCGGTGCTTTGATGGAATTCACGAACGAGGTAAAGCAAATCGACCACGAGACGTCGGAGATGTACGAGAAAAGCGCCAAGTTAGCGGAACTCTCGAATTTGAATTACGCTTCCGCAAACAGGTATAAAAATGAAGTAGACTTACTGAAACGAGAGTTGAAGGAAAATCGCAAAACGCTCGAAAACGCTCTGAGTGGCGAAGCCGAAGCGTTGGAGGAAGTGAACACTCTGAAATCGACCATAGAGTCCATCAGAAACGAATACAATCGAACGATATCTCGAATGCGCGACGAACACAAGATGGAAATTCGAAAGGTTTCGAAAACAGTCAGTTCGTTGGAGGAGTTGGAATACGCCGCAGAGGACGAAATCGAACATTTACAGGGAAGGATACGAGAGATGGACAAAGACTACTCGAAGAAATTAGAAGACGTCACGAACGAGAGGAATGCAATCACGAGACGCTTGGAGGTTTCGTTCGAGGAATTGAAAGAGTTGGATTCAGTGTTAGCGACGGAAACGGAAGCGCGAGTGACTGCGGAGAGTTTCGCAGAGGAGTTGTCGATGACCAACGAAAGTTTGAAGAATGAAATGAAGGAGATGAGAGAAGAGTTGATGAGATTGCGGAAAGAGGTGCCAGAGTTGGAAAGTAAGAAGGAAGAGTTGAGCGACGAATGTGGATCTCTCAAAGAGGAGCTGAAAGCGAAAGAGGCCGCGATTGCTGCTCAACTCGAAAAGGTGAAGAAAGCGGATACGCAGTTGGCCGAAGCTTCTTTGAAGGAGGAAAGCGCAAAGAAAGCAAACTTGGAGGTGGCGCACATGCGAGAAAGTTTGGACTTAAAATCTGCGATGCTCGAGAACTCGAACGCGTTAGTCACGAGCTTGAAAGAGGAAGTCATAAAACTTTCCAAAGAGAACAAGGAGTACGCCATAGAGCACGCCAAGTGTTCGACGACTTTAGAGAGTCAAGACGTCAGGGTGATACAGTTGGAGAACGAGTTGAAATCGGAACGTTCGAAACGCATGGCGTTTGAACGAGCACACGTTGGTAGCAAGGACGAGATTATTGCCAGGGACGAGATGTTACACTGGGCCAACGGTGAGGTGGAACGGTACGGGATCTTATTAGAGGAGGTGAAAGAGGAGAAGGAGGAAATCATCGACATCGCGCGAAACTTGCAAGAGCAATGCGACAACTACAAGCGAATCGCGGAAAGAGCGTTCAAAGAGAAGGAAAACGTCGAAGAGGAAATGCGAATGCTTTTGAGTTCACAAATACGACGCGAAGAAGAATTTGATATGGTGCGGCAAGTGTTCGCGAAAAGCTCGTTGATGAGCGGAGGCAGTTAGAAGAAACAACACGCACGACGAATATATATTTTTGAAACGAAGACACGTAATGTACGCTCAAATCGTAATAGTCCCACTCAAGGTTCTTAAAACGAACTTTTAATGTTCGTGCGACATCGCTACCAACGCGTTGACGTGGCATTGGAAAGGCAACAACAAAGGAGTCTTTACTTTTCTTTCACAGACTCCTTTTTTTTCCTACTCTTTCAGAATTAATTCTAATTTCCCTAATTAATGAGCGTAACTACTGTTTCCCATCATTTATTTATTTTCCAATTAATATTTTCTCACTTGCAAAGTAATAAATGGCTGAAAAAACATTCCATTCGGTAAGAACGTTCGGGAATGATAAATATTTGTTTTATTAATTTTAACGGAAATATGCTCCATATAAAAGATATCGTAAGTAGTCTAGGGATAGTAAAACATATGAAATACCATATGGTACAGTTGAAATAATTCATGATCCACAAAAAAGGATTTAAAATTCACTTACTAAAATTTAAATAATTAATAAATTTAAACAATAATTAAACTTCGTGTAAATATATGATTTTACTAAATATATTTAACGAATAAATAGAATAATATACCAATATCTCCAAAACGTGCGCTCTGACTCGGGAAAATGTTATTATGTGCGTTAAATAAAAAATTTATCTCGCCAGAGGCTCTTTTTTTTTAAAAACAAGTAGTGGAAAAGTAGAGCGGTTAAAAGCGCGCTATAGAATCGCTTTGAACGCTTTGATGAGAATGTACACTCATAATAGATAGTACTCTCATTTCCGCACGTTTTTCGTGCGTCTTGTTCGCACACCGAAGCTACATTGTCCTCCGCGTTTTGTTTCCTTTTTCTGTGGGGCGTTCGGTTTTTTTTGTCTCTTTTTTTTGCCCAACCAACAAAAATTCTCTGTCAAAATCAGATTCCAAGAAATCTTCGAGAACAACTTTTTTTGTGCCAAGCCATCGCAAAGAATTCGAACAAATTCGCTCCGAAAACGCCATAACTACACACAAAAAACTAGAATAAAGATGTCTGCTTTAACTTCATCGTTCACCGCCAACTTGGTTTCGGTCAAATCTGCCGCCAAGAAGTCCCAAAAGGTTGTCGTCGGCGTCCAAGCGTCCAACGAATTCGCCAAGAAGGTACGAAAATTTCTTCGCCTTTTCCTCTTGATTTCTTTTGTGTTAATCGCGCGCCGATCGGTGGTTCGAACACGCAGTCGCGAATGGAAAAACGAAAATGTTCGCATCGATTTGAATAAAAGTGATGTTTAACTACGTTTCCCTCGCGTTCGAGTAGAATTCCACGTTTATTTTAGCATCCGTCGTGGGCGTTTTCACTCACCGAATTTTTCTCTTTCAATCATCATCATTCTTCTGGAACGCTCTTTCTTGCTTTCCTTTTGTTCTTTGCTTTCGCAAAAAATTGAAAAAAAAACAGAGCATCTCCTTCGTCGCCGCGTCTGTCATCGCGTTGCAAGCGTCCCCGGCGTTGGCGATGAACGCCATCGAGCTCACGGATAAGAGAGCCGAAAACGTTGGTGGTTTGCAGCTCATCTACGAGGTATGTATTTCGTCCTTCGCTTGGAATTGAAACGTATTCGTTTCCGAAACTTTCGCGCGCGCTGCTCTTTGCTCTTCGGGAAAAAAGAGAGAGTTGGTCTAAAAACCAACCAAAACTGGGTGAGACAAAAGAGATTTTCTGCGTCATCCGATTTTTAATTGATTCGTTTGTACCCGGTTGGAAGACGAAAAAAGAGTTCGTTATTTGAGAGGAATTTTTTCTTACCAACAAGTCTTCTTCTTCTCTTCTCTTACAATAGGCGCGTGACTTGAACATCAACGAATCCACGAGAGGCGACGGGGCGTCCAGATTTGCTTTGCAAAAATTGTCCACGGTACAAACTGCGGCGAGAGCGAAGGAAGCGACGGCCCGTTTGTCCGGGGAAGTTTCGGAATACGTCAACAAGAAGTACTGGACCCAAGCCGGTAACGCTCTGAGACGTGCTGTGTACACTTTGAGATTTGACGTCAACAACCTCGTCGCGGAGAAGGGTGGTGATGCGGATGCCGCCAAGGACTTGTTCAAGACCATCGAATCGCTTGACTTTGCCATCCGATCGAAGGACTTGGACACCGCCTCCCCGTTGGCCGCGGCGGCTGCCTCCAAGGCGGACGCCATCCTCGCCGCTTTCTAATCATCTAATTTAAAAATATATTAAGAATTATTTAGAAAGAGAGAGAAAGAGGGTGTGCGTTTTGCAGTTGAACGGCTTACGGTTGCGATTTGTAATAAATCGCGTTTTCTTTTACGAACACTCAGAGAAGAAAGAGAGAGAGAGAGAGAGAGAGAGGAAGAACTTTTTGCATCGACGAGAGAATAGAACTCTCGGAGACATAGAGAAAAAGAGAGCGAGAGACGGAGAGAGTGAAAATAATAGTGTTTATTTTATGTAATGGTAAACGCCCGGGTTCATTTCGCTTTGAGCTGTGCGCGATTTTTTAGTTGAAAACAAGTACACAACCCTTACTTACGCGTCGTAGTCGCGTTTACCCCTTTGCGTTTATGATATCGCGTCCAACAAAAGTCTTTTCGTTTCCCTCACTTTTCGTCTTTGGAACAGACTAAGAATTAAACATGACGTCCCGTTCGTACCACTGCTCTTGCGTTTTCTCGCACCACCTCGACCACCACCGCCTCCAAAGAAGAACGACAAACTCTTCTTCTTCTTCTTCTTCTTCTCGTCGTCTGAATCGTTCTTTCATAAGGAAGACGACGACGACTTTTGGAGCGAAAAATGCATCGTCGTCTGAAGAATCGTCGTCGGAAGAACAACCGTCTTCTTGGAAAGTCGTCTCCGAGTCTCCGTTTTCCAACAGCAGCAGCACTACCAATAATAGCACGACGAATGGTGATACTCTCGATGATTCTTCGTTAGCATCCGAACAGCCCAGTAGGCTACGGATTGAAGCCGAGTCGTCGTCGTCGTCGACGATAACAACGGAAGAAAATAATGTAGGAGAAGAGAAGGTTGGTGGAATACCAATCAACTCGAGTCGACGCGCGACGAAGATGTTATTCACCTGCAACAAGTGCGGTACGTTTCTTTCATTCTCACGACAAAGTTTCTCATTCTCTCTCTTTTTCATTCGTAATTACGTATCGTAAGAAGATTCTGACCAAAGTATTATTACTCTCTCTCTTTCTCTGAAAACCGAACGTCACATCAACAGAAACGCGAACCGAGCGAAGAGTAAACAAAGCAAACTTAACCACCGGGACGACCTGGGTCCAGTGCGGGAACCCGTCGTGTATGGTCTGGCACAAAATAGTCGATAACTTAGGTTTGATTTACGAGTGTTCCGAGATGGAGTAGTAGTTAAAACAGTAGTATATAGAGTATTCATTGACTTGATGAAGCGCGTTCGTTTGTATTCTTAGTAGTAGTAGGAGTAGGAGTAGTATTGGAAGTAAAATCTCATTATTTTATCCGTCACAAATTAGTAGTAGTAAACTCTTTGTTGACGGGACTCAGAGCTCTCTCTCTCTCTCTTTGTATGTGCACACTCGCGCGCGCGCAAAGGAGCAGTTGTTGTTGTTGTTGTTGCTAAAAGAAGACGAAGAGATACTAAGAGCAAAGTTTATTCTTTTTTAATTCCAATTTGTGTTTTAAAGCGTGTGACGGCGTCGACGTCTTTCAAAGAGATTTCATTTCCACCACCCGACGGATAGATAGAAAGATGATGAGTACTTATTCTGCTCGTCCTCAAAGTCCTCGTCAAAACTCGTCGTGTTTCTCATCATCTTCGAACACGAGTAGGACGATGACGATGAGAAGTAGGAGGAGTGTGAAATATTGTTGTTGTCTTCTTTCCTCACAACAACGAGAAGAAGAACACAAAATACGCTTTAGCAGGGATGCGACGACGACGACGATAAAGATGATGATGACGAATAAAACTACTACCATAAGAAAGAAGAAGTTGCGAGGAGGACGCGTTGTCGCCGCCGCGAACGGTGGTGACGAGAAGAATAAAGCGCCTGAACCGACAATTCGCGGGACGAATACGATGCGAACGAAAGAAGAAGAAGACCGCGCGTTTAACGAGTTCTTAATGGGCGATATAAAAAAGACGTTTAAGAAGGCGTTGAAGCGAGTATCTTCGCTACCGTTGGCAATTTCGGAGTTTGGCGCCATCGCGGGGTTCTCGGCTTTAGGGACCGTCATCGAACAGAATAAAAGTTACGCGTGGTACGTGGAAAATTATCCAGTCGGCGAGGACGCGCCGCTGTTCGGTATGTTGGATTTTACATTCATTTTGAATAGCGGGTTAGACCACGTGTATACGACGTGGTATTTCTTATCGTTACTATCGTTGTTGGCGGTTTCGTTGACGGCATGTACGGCGACGAAACAGTTACCGGTGTGGCGAGTCGCCGCAAAGTGGAAGTTTATCAAGAAACCGAAATTTTTAGTCAACTCGAAAACCATGGACGAACGGGAGAGCGTGAAAGATGCGAGCGTGATAGATTTAGCGAACAGCTTAGCCGAACGAGGGTACCAAGTTTTCTTGAGAGAGGAAGATAAAGAGCAGTATTTATACGCGTTTAAAGGTTTGATTGGGCGATTGGCGCCGATTGGCGTTCACTTCGCGCTTCTGTTAACGTTAGGCGGGTGCGCGTATAGTGCATTAGGCGGCCTCGGTGGATCTATCATGACACCGGAAGATACCAGTTTTACCATTGCGGACGGGTTAACCAGAGGATCACCGTTATCGAAAGTCCCGAAATTCGCGAAAACGAATCAAGTTTTCGTGAAGGATTTCACCATCGATTATTTACCGAGCGGTCAAGTCAGTCAATTTTATTCCAACTTATCCGTCATTGACGAGAAAGGCAACGAGGTGGATAACAAAGTGATATCGGTGAACGTGCCTTTACGTTACGGAGGCGTGACTATGTACCAAACGGATTGGTCTATGAGTTCAATGAGAGTCACGGTTATACCAAAAGTCGAGGTGGACGCGACGAATAGTGATACTAATAGCGAGAGCAGCAGTAGCAGTAAAAGCAGAAGTAGTAGTAGTAGTAGTAGTATTGGTAAACGAGAAGAGCTCGTGTTACCGATGGCTAATTTGGAAAACAAAGGCAATTTCAAAGGGAAAATCTGGGGTACTTTCCTCCCTATCGGCGACGACGCCGACGCGAACGAAAACAAAAAAGGCGTCTCCCTCGTCGCGCGAGACTTCCAATCCGTCGCCATTTACGATTCCAAAGGCGCCTTCGTCGGCGTTCGACGACCAACCTCCAAAAAACCAATCGATGTGGATAACATCTCCTTAGTCGTCGAAGAAATATCCGGCGCGACTGGCTTAGAATTGAAAACCGACCCGGGCGTCCCTTTCGTCTACGCCGGTTTCGCCGGATTACTCGTCACCTCCTTCCTCTCTTTACTGAGTCACTCTCAAGTTTGGGGAGTTCAAAAGAACGACGGGAATAAAGTCTTATACGTCAGTGGAACGAGTAACCGTGGCAAGGAGGAATTTCGAGTCGAATTTGACCAAGTTTTGGACGAGTTACCCGAGTACATTTAATAAATACTATTCTATTCTAATACTCGTAGATTTCATCACGAAAGACGTTTTGAATAAATTTTTTTTCTTTTTTCTGACAGGGCGCCTCTCGAATCTTGAATCATCTTCGACACCTGTTTATTTACCTCTCGTTTCTCCCTTTCATTGGGATAAAGCCCCCATTCTGTTGTGTGGAGTCGAGGCCTTTCTGCGACCATAGAATAAATAAAGCGTCTCTTCAGTTCTTCGTATACTCTATAGGGGAGGAGGAAAAGCGCTTTCCGCCGCAAGAAGGTTTATCATCACATATTAAAGAATAAGAAGAATAAGAATATAATAATGCGCGCGACGATCCAGACGACGACGCAGTTTACCGCAGGAGGCGCGAATACATCGTCGTCTCGAAATCAGATTCAGAAGATTAACGCCGGTAAAGCGGATAATCTTCATCGGGGAAGAACAAAATTAACGAGGAGGAAAAATGTTCTCAGTCGCCCTTTTACGGGGGTGGTGGTGGTATCGTCCTCGTCCTCGAACGATCACGATGTTCTCGGTTTAAGAGGAGGACAAACAAAACGACGGGGAGTCGGTGTCGTCGCGCGGATGACATCTGCGGCAGACACTTCCTCGTCCTCCTCGTGCACGATATCTCAAGAGCTCGCGAACTTGGAACAAGAGTTTAGAGACATGTTGGATCCAGATTCAGATTCGAAACCGAGAGCAGCGGACGTGAGAGCGATGCGATCGAGAATCAACGCGTTGAAAAGAGAAGTTGCGAACGGGAACGGCGCGAATATCATTCAATCGCAAACGAAGACGAGAGCGCCGGACGCGAAAGAAATCGCTCGGAAAGAGCTGGAACGTTTGAGAGAAGAACGCGAGAAACTTTTGAAAATGAGAGCGCAAGTGGAAGAGAACGAACGATTGAAGAAAAAGAACAGCAACAAAGGTATTGCTACGAGTGCTGCGAATAACGTAGAACCAGAGCACGATAACCCGGTGACGACGACGACGACGCAGAAACCGAAACCGGCGGACGAACGCAAAGCGAGAGTCGCGCACATGGAAGCGGAGAAGCATAAAGAGGCTGTTGATGTTGCAACGGTTGTCATGGACGACGAGATAAAAGCTCTGTTGGCGAAAGAAGAGCAGGCGAGAAAAGAAGCGGAAGAATTGGAAGCGTCGAGATTGATGGCAGAAGCTGAGGAGGCAAAGTACGCGGCGTATCTGGAAGAGTCGGGCGATTTCATGAACACGAATTCTGGGATTCGCTCGGGTATTAACGATCCGTTCTTGGACAGAGCTTTCATAGTGGAAAAGTTAGAGTCGGAGCTTTTGGAAAACTTGGAAATGCAATCAGATCTTCGCGCGATTGAGGACATCGAAGACCAACTGGAGTCACAAAAGAAAGAAGCCGAAGAGGCGAAACGAGCGAAAGACGAGGCCGAAGCGGCGAGGCAGCTTGTGGAAGCGAAGCAAAAAGCGGAAGAAGAAGAAGCGCGTCTAATCGTGGAAAATCAACAAAAAGAAGCGCGCGCAAACGCTGAAAAGATTGCCGCCGCGCAAGCTGAATTGAAAGCCATGGAAGCCGAAACGAAGAGGTTGCAGAGACTCGCCGAAGAGAAGAAGAAACAAGAAGCTGTTGCCCCAGAAGCATCGCCGACGACGATCGAGTCTCCAGGTTCGCAAGCTATTCGAGATCTTCTCGAGCAAAAGCAAGCTGAAGCGGCTAAAATCCGTGACTTGGGTATGGTCGAAGACGAACTCGCCAAGCGCGAAGTCGCAGAGGCGGCAAAGAAGAACAAAGCTATCCGCGAAGCGAAAGAAGCGGAAGAGTTGGCAGCCAAGAAAGTCGCCGAAGCCGAAGCCGAATTAAAGAGAAAAGTGGAAAAGGAAGAGGAAGGTAAACGCGTGGCGGAGTTGAAAAAGATGGAAGAGGCGAAGAAAGCGAAAGAAACGTTGATGCGTTTAAGGCAAGAAGCGGAGGAGTTGAAAGCAGCTGCAGAGGCTAAAAAGTTACGCGAACAAGCCTTGGCGAAAGCACAAGCGGATGAAGAAGCTTTGACTGCGCAAGCAGAAAATGAGAGAATAGAAATGGAAGCGAGAGAAGCGGCCCAGGCAGAAGCGACGGCGAGACGAGAAGCTGAAGCGCGGGCCATCGCCGAGGCTGAGGCACAAGCTCAAGCGGAAGCGGAAAGGAAAGCAATTGAAAAACAGCTCCGAATCGAAGAGCTCGCGAGAGAGGAACAAGCCAAAGCGGACGCCGCGAAAGCAAAAGCCGATGCTGAGTACGCAAAAGCGGAGCAACAAGCAAAGAAATTGCAAGAAAAGACGGAGATTTTGAACGACGACAATATCGAACACTTGAGAGCAAAATACGAAGAATTGGCGAGAGAATCCGAAGCATCTCCAGGTGCGAAAAGAGACTGGGCAGAAGCGTTGAAAATCGCTGGTGATAAGGTCAGATGCATGGAACAGCACTCGCATGGTCAATCGCCGAAGAACGATGCGCTCTGGACGGTGTCTCCGGCGACTCCGGTGCCCGGTCAATCCGTCACGGTTTCGTACTGCAACCAAAACACCGTTTTGAACGGTAGACCGAAAGTTTTTGCTCATTTTGGTACTAACCAATGGTCGAATGGTGCCGAGCAGTTTGAAATGAAGGCACGAATGTCGGCCGTGGCCGGTGACTCTACCGTCTGGTTCGACTTGGATGTTTCCGTGCCGAGCAAAGCAGTCATTTTAGACTTTGTCTTCTCCGACGGTAACGGCGCATACGATAACAACAACAGAGGCGATTTCCACGTTCCAGTTGCGGGAGCAAACGAAATGCTGGAGAGATCTCGCATCGAGTCGTGCATCAAAATCTACGCGAAACTTCGATTAGAGCGAGAAGAAGAAGATCGATTGGAAGAGTTGAGACAAGCGGAACGAACGAAGTTAAAGAAAATCGCGAAAGTGAAAGCTGCAGAACTCACGGCGAAACAAAGAGCGCACGTTTTGTTCACCATTCCAGAGTTTCCAAAAGCCGGCGAACCCTTCAAATTGTGCTATAATCCAAAGAATACTAATTTGAAAGATGCGACGGGCGTTTCCGTCGTCGGCGGGTGGAACCGATGGAACCACGAACAGGCGTTACCGATCACGAAATTGTCCCCCGATCCAAGCTGCAAGGCGGATTCGCAAGATTATTTCTCCGTCGAATTGACGTCGCCGAAAGATGCGTTCATGTTTGATTTCGTCTTTTGCGATCAGGACGGTAACAACTACGATAACCGTAATCGTCTGGACTATCACTTGCCTATCGCCGGAGGCATCAATTCGGATGGATCGAAGGCTGCCGAAAAGCCAATGCACGTCATGTCAGTTGCCGTTGAGATGGCGCCGATTGCTAAAGTCGGTGGTTTAGGCGACGTCGTCACATCGTTATCGCTCGCGGTTGAAGCCGAAGGACACAGAGTCGAAGTTGTCTTGCCGAAATACGATTGCATGAAATACGATTTAATCGATGACTTGAAAGAAGAGAAAGGTTTTGAGTGGGGTGGAACGTACAATCACGTATATTCTGGCACCGTCGAAGGCGTCAAAACGTTCTTTATCGACCCAGATAATGGAATGTTTAAAGTAGGCATGGTCTACGGTACGGACTACCTCTCGATTCCCATGACTGATCAAGAACGTTTCGGATTTTTCTCAAAAGCTGCGCTCGAGTGGATGTTGCAATCTGGCAGGAATCCGGATATCATTCACATCCACGATTGGCAAACGGCACCGGTGGCAAAGTTTTTAGCCGAAGATTACGCGCCGTATGGTTTGGATAACCCAAAAGTGATTTTCACCATCCACAATTTGCACTACGGTCAAGCGTTGATTGCGGACGCAATGAATAATTGCGCGATTGCCACGACGGTATCGAGAACGTACGCCAAGGAGATCGCCCACGAAGGTTGTGTCAATCCAAACTTGCACAAATTGCACGGCGTTGTAAATGGCATAGACCCGGACATCTGGGATCCGAGAAACGACAAGTTCTTACCGCAATTCTTTGGCGAAGACGAAGTCATTCCGGGCAAAGCTGCTGCACGACAGGCGTTGTGTTCGAGATCAAACTTATACAATAATCCCGAAGTTCCGATGATAGGTGTCGTCACGCGTTTGACGCATCAAAAAGGTATCCATTTGATTAAACGAGCAATCTATCGGGCTTTGGAGAGAGGGTGTCAAGTGTGCCTGTTAGGCTCTGCACCAGACGAGAAAGTCCAAAAAGAATTTGAAGAGATGGCGCATCAATTAAAGCAAGAGCATTACAACACGGCTGCGTTGCACCTGTTCTACGACGAAACCATGTCACACTTCATCTACTCCGGAGCGGATATGATTTTGGTCCCGTCCATGTTTGAGCCGTGTGGTTTGTCGCAGCTCATTGCCATGCGTTACGGCACCGTTCCAGTGGTCAGACGCACCGGTGGATTAGCCGATACCGTTTTTGACGTCGAGCACGATCACGCTAAGGCTGCCTGGGAAGGCATGACCCCGAACGGATTCTCGTTCGATGGTACCGACGAAGGATCGATCGATTACGCGTTAGATAGAGGTATCGACATGTTCTACAACGACATCGATGCGTTCAGAAAGTTGCAAGCGAATTGCATGAGCCAAGATTGGTCGTGGAACAGACCTGCGATTGAATACATAGAACTCTTCCACGCCGCTAGGAAAGCCTAAAGGCATACAGTAAAAAGAAGAAACCATTAATTATTTAACGAAAGAGAAAGAGAAAGAGAAAGAGAAAGAGAGAGAGAGAGAGAGAGAAAGAGTGGGGAGAAAACTATAGTGTACAGAACAAAAATCAAAATACGATGACTGACAAAGATGACGACGAACGAAGTCATCATCGCGCGATAAATACTAATTTTTTATAATAAAGGCTGCATTACTACTTATTACATTGCTATCATTTCCTCGTTTATACTCTCTTCATCTTGCACGAGATCCTGGCATCTTTTCTTCCGCAAACGTCGCACTCTCCGGCGCCTTTCTCGTTCACTTCTAAACACTTTTCCACGCGTTCATGAATAATCGTCGTCATCAACGGATGTAAAGCGATCGGAGCCGCTACCATGTACTCTAATTCGTAATTCCCTCTGTATTCTTCCGCGGCTTCTTCCACTAACCGCGGAATATCCTCTTTCACGTGCCTTCCCGGGCTCAGAAAAAATGGCGCGACGACTATTTTTCTACAATTTTTCGTCTCGATCAACTCGCGAAAGGCGTCCGCGATGGACGGCGACGCGAGCTCCATGTGCGCCGGTTCAACTTCATATCCTCTTTTGTTACTATTACTATGATCATCATCGCTACTATAATCACCTATGGTACTCCCGTACATCATCTCAAACATCTCCGCGAATCGTTCCAACTGTTCGTTGCTCGACTTGGCGCGACTCCCGTGGTCGACGAGAACGATGCCGACTTTTTCCTCGTTAACTCCGCCGCTGTTTACAACAATCCGCAATCGTCCCCGTCGAAGTACTTTTCGTTCTCGTTGTTGTGGTTGCTTTAAAGAAGACAAAGAAGAAGAGCGAGTAAAACTATTACTGGTGGTGTTCTTCGAAGAATTCAGAGTCATCATCGTCATCGTCATCATCAATCGGTATCGAATAAAAACGCCGTGTCAAGTAATGTGGAAATTGAGAAGCGAAAAGAGGAGGAAAAGTGCTGAAAATGAATCTGCTTAAGTATTGTTGCAACGAGAAGAGAAGAGTTGCGAAGAAGAAAGCACTTTATATATTTACAAACAACAAGCATATCATCATCATCTATTTTACCGGTGAAAACGGCGCAGCACTGCACAACGTCGTGTTAAAATGCGTCACCATTGGCGCTATTTTCCCGATGGTTTCTCGCCAAGCGTCCGCCGTCCTCGCCGCTTCTCTGACTTTGATGTGCGATTGGTAGCTCGGATACTTCCATATTTCCACGAATTTATTTAAATCTCCAACGTCTGCGTATCCAATCCAAACGAGTTCGCTTAATTTTTCCGTATCTGAGGCAATCTTAGACGGTAAACCTTCGGCGTATAAGTTTTGCATCTTCGGTATCGGATTGTAGCCTAACTGTAACGTGTACGTTCGGATCTCAAAGATTGAAGAAGAATCCTCATCATCGCTACTCTTTCGTGAAGCTGCTTTCTCTTTAAAACTATTCACGTGTAAGCCGGCGCTCTTCGTCGCCACCGTTGCTTCGATGTACACCTCGCTCGTTTGCTCTTCCACCATCCCTAAACTCTTGCGTAAAAAAATTTGCCACTCCTCGTTTTTACGCATATCTGAACGAACTTTGTCTCTGTGGTCGTAATCCTCGTAGTGGTAAATGTGCGTGACAGTGTTTAACTCCGAGCCGACTTCGGGGACGTAGAAACCGCAAAACCCGTTTTGCGTGAGTTTCTTCCTCAATTGGCTGGACTCTTCGCAGAGTTTGATGTATTCCGCCTGTTTAGCCGGCGGGATTTTATACCGACGGAGTTCGTAAAAACCTCTCGGGGGAGGAGGATTTGGTGAAGACGTCGTCGTCATCCGAGACGACGACAGAAGAGTCCCCCCCCCGGCATTAGTATTGTTCCAACAACAACTTTTATAAAAACTGGTAGGAGTGAGCGACGAGGAGGCCGAGAGATTGGTCAGTCGTCGAAGGGAACGCATGATGATGATGATATGTGAGAGTTCTTCCGCGCGTGTCGATGATACGCTGTGTTGTTGTGTGATGAGTTTTTTTTATCCTTTTTGTTTGCATTAAAAAACTCTTTCTTCTCTCAAAGGTTTACGCTCTTCCTTATTATCGCCCTTTTGTTTGTGATTTGATGATACTACTCTCTCACGAACTCTCTTTCTGTTGCTAATTGTGGCTATTGGTTTCTAAAATGTTTAATAATATATGTATTCTTGACTTGTTGTTTTGTACACGGATCCGTTTTTTTTCTCTTCTTTTTCTTTTTCTCGTTTTGTTTTCTGACTCGTTTGTATAATAATAGTTGTTTGTTTGTGTTTCTCTCCCCTTTACATCATCACGAAATGATGATGAGAGATTATTAAGTTCGATCGGACGGACTTGGCGTGGAGATGATCGTCGTTTTTGACTTTTCTTGAATGTCCAAGGCGCGTTTCTTCGCCTCGACTGAAGCTTTGTAATTTTCACGCCTCTTCTTCATCTCCTCTTCCGCCACCCGTTTCCTCTCGGCTTCCTTTTCTTTTATGAGCTTCAGTCGTTGCAGTCTAATTTCTTTCTCTTTTTCCATATCTTTCGCAGACCCATCGCGGTTTTCGAACGTACGCTTCGTTCCCGAAACTTGGTAGCCGTGCGAGGAAATTGTGCGCTTCTTGGTGTCGAGTAAGAAGGACGACTTTGGTTTCAATTGTTGCTGTTGCTGCTGAAACGAGCTCTCGAGAGATTTAGAAACGATGGCAGTTGTACCGGTGGTGGTTGCACCCGTCGTCGACGAATCGACGTTCGAAATGACGTCCCCGAACCGATTGACGCGTTTCGCGCTCACTTCGAGGTACGACTTTCTTCTCGGTTTCTCCAACTTTTTCAGCGTGAAGTGTTTATTACTCGTCGAGGTCGTTTGATCGGAGTTACTACCACGAGTGGTAGTTCTACTGCTGTTCAAATACGAGCTCTCTAACGGCGCGTAGACGTTGTTGAACGTCGCAAACGACCCGTCTTTTTCTTCCTCTTCATCGCCGCCAGTCATCTTCTTCGTCTCCTCGCGATCGATGAGACTCTTCAACTTCTCTCGAATGCTCTTCAGCGCGTCCGAGACAACGGGCACGCTTTCTACAAACGCGCTCACGTCCACGACCGACACGCTCTCTTCATTTTCGTTCTCTTTTCTACTCTTGATTGCTTTTGAAATCGCTTGCACCCACTGATCTTGATCTTTCGCGCCCAATTCAATTACCGCGTCAAAAACGTTTGAATTCGTTGATGACGTTTTCGAGGACGATTTCCCTTGGACGGCGGTGGAATTCAGCCCTCGGGTGAAAAACAGCGCGTAAAAGAACCCTCTTCTCACTTCCGGCTCGAAAATGTTATAGTTATTCGCGAAAATATCCACGACATCTAAACTCAAGTTCAAATTCGCCGGTCCCCAGTCGCTGGATAACTTTATCGCGTCTTTTCCGAGGAGCAATTTCGCGGCGGTTTGCATTTCCTTCTTCCTCTCTCGCAAAAACGCGGAGGAAGATCGATCCCCTGACGTCAACGAGGGAACCCCGGCGGTCGGATGCGACGCGACGTTTGCCATTCTCGCTCTCGCTATACACGAACGACAAAATTCCGCGCGCGATCGATCGACTCTCGAGGAGATTTGAGGAGAAGAGTGAGTGACTTTTTGACTCAACAACAGCAACGTCACTAAAGGCGCGCGTTGCTGTTGTTGAAAGTGAGGAATCGAGAGGTGCCTTTTCAAACAAAAAAAAAGAGATGTTTGTTTTTGAACGACAGAGTGAAATTTCAGGGTATAACAACTTGCTCTATTTACGACTACTACGGTACTATTCACACTATTGTTACACTATTGTTATACTACTACTAAACTACTAAACTACTTAAGTTCGATTGGCTCTCTCCGACGCCATCGTCGTCTTTAAAGCTTTGTTCGACGAGTTTCTCTCGTGCTTCTTTCGACTGTCGCGTTCGTATCGTTCAACTTCTCTTCGCGCGCGACCGAGCTCGTCTTCGGTGAGCGCGACTCGATCATCGACGGCGTGACAGTTTTTGTCCGGACAGTAGCCGTTTTCGTCGTCGTTAATTTTACCAGAAGAAGGAGAAGAAGAATGAACCAGCGGGCGAGGCTGACACTTCAATTTCCTGCATCCGCACGCGTAATCGCCTTTTTGCTTTTCGCTTCCGCCGCAAAAAGAACCCGAAATAACGTTTTGGTCGTATAGTTTCTTCAACATTAAACGTTCGCACTCGAAGCAGTGGACGTCGTCGCCGACGGCGCGATTGCCGCTGGTTTTGTAATAGTGGTATTTATACGCCGCGGCGGGATCGTCGTCCTCTCCTTCTTCCTCCTCATCCTTAGCGGCAGATTTGGACTCTCCAAAGCCGTATAAATCCACCAGGCTACACGTTTTAGACATCACCATGAACATAGCTAACCCCGTGGATGGAACGTTCCCTCCAAAATACGGACCTTTGTGTTTCTCCACGCACTCTTCCTCGCGAAACTTTTCGAGCAAAAATTTCGCGTGTCGTATCGGACTGGTGGTCAAATACGTCACGCTCGCATCTTTCCTCTCCGCTTGGACTTTATCGTGTAACTTCGTAAACTCATCTTTATCTGAGCGTAAAGTGACGAGTCTTAAATTTCGCTCTATAGGCATGATGAATCCGCGATAGATGTGGTGCGGACTTCTCGTGTAATGCCTCGTCCATAATCGATTCAAAGCGCGATGGGTAGTTTTCCTTCCCACCCAAATGGCGTGACCCATCGTCGGCGCCTGGTTCAATCGAACGACTAAATCGTGACTATCGATGGCATCGCCGTAGTTGAACTTGCGAAGCTCCCCTCCGTTTCCAATCAGTGCGCACGTCGGTTGGACCAATCGCGAGGATGGACCGTGCTTCTTCCATATTACAAACGGAGATTTCGGCGGGAAGAGTTCTTCGACGCGTTTTTTATCGGTGTCGTTGAAGCCGTTTCTTTGGTAGTTTTTCTGCGTTACCGCCAACTGTTCTTGATGCAAGGCGTCCATTAGCTTCATCGCACCTTCTTTGAACGACGTTTGTTTTGTCGTTTTCGTATCGTTATTGTCATCTTTTTCTGCGTCTCGTTTACAATCGATAAACTTTGAAAAATCCAAGCGATTTTGAACGCTCTTCCTCGAAAACCAAACCGCTCTTTCCTCGCTCTCGATCCCCGTTTTCTCGATATCTTTAACCTTCCACGTTTTCGTCCACGAGGAATATTTCCAACCTTCCCCATGCGGCGTGTGCGCGCTACTATCACCTTTTCCGTTGGTACCCTTTTCTTCATCCTCGATGTCTACGGCGACGATATCGTCTTCATCTTCGGAGGAGGCGCCGGAAGAAGCGGAAGAATGCTTTTTTACAACCGCGGGCTGTTGCTCTTTAAACTTTGGAAATATCCCACCACCATCGTTCGGGTCGTACAACTGTCTCCCACCGAGCATTTGCCATTGTTCAATCTTCACCTCGATCTCTTTCGGTAACGCGCTCGTCGTCATACGCTTCGTTTCAACCGAAAAAGAAGAAGAAGAAGAGGAACCAAAACTCCCACCACCCAAGGAATACCAAATCATCAGCGCGAACACGACGAGTATGCTCATGGATAAAAATGAAAACAGAGCGATCAACTCTCTCCTCCCGGCAGATTGATGCGAGGCAGTCACTTCCGCGCGCACTCGAAACGATTCGAGTTTCGTTTGAATAAATAATCGGATTTTGCGAGTGAAAAGATTTCTTCTTCTTCGTCCACGAGATGTAGTATTGCCATCCTCCAAATCGTCGCCATCGTCTGAATCGTCGTCGTTATACTGATGACGCACCGGACGGCCAGGAGTCATGGCTTGGCGCTTGGATGCCATGTCCCTTTATTATTATATTTATATTACGTGCACGAATGCATTTTTGCTTTGTGGGAATTCGTTCTCTCTTCTCTCTGTTTTGTGTTGCAAAGAACAACTTACCGCGCGTCACAATATACACGCTTTAACCGGCTTTAATGGGTAGTTATAAGATCTGAGTTGAATAATCCGTGTGTGTGTGTTATAATTAAAACGTCAAAGTCGATCTTTTTATTGTTTCGCCTTCCAAGCATCTATCCAAGCTTGCGCTTCGTCCGCACCCTCGTCGTTAATGTTGTTGCTATCACTACTACTTTCCGCAGCCGCGGTTGTTTTTTTCGAACCGTTGGATTTCCAGGCGTCAATCCACGCTTGAGCTTCTTCGGCGTTCTTGTCGTTTGCGACGACGACCGGAGCCGCAGCGACGACTGGCGTCGGTTTTGGAGCCGCAGCGGCTGGTTTAGCTGCCGGGACTACCTTTGGTTCCTTCACCGCTTTCTTCTCGCTTTTGCCGGCATCTAAGCCAGCTTTCATCGATTTCGCCGAGGCCATGGTTTGCTTCTTGAGTTCAGCTTGAACTTTTGCGGCGTCCGCGGCGGCAGCTTTTTGTCTCTTATCTCTCGTCGCTTTCGCCGAGGCGGCTTTTTCGGCTTCGATGTTGGCGAGAATGTCACTTTCGAGCGCCAGATTGGAAAAATCACCAGACGCTTCAATGCCGACGAAGGTATCCGGGATCGGATCCTTCGCGGCTGGGTTCATGTTCATCACAGCTTTTTTCGATCTTAACGCGTCTTCGGTCATTTGCGAGTACTCCTTACGATCTTTTGCGTTCAAACGCGAGAGAATAGTTCGGTCGCGGTTTTTCTTCGCGTTCGATCGTTTCGCTTCGTTCGAGATGGCTGCAATTTCTTTATCTACGGCGGCGATGACCGCTTTGATGGCTTCAGATTCAACCTCCGGCACTGGAACGCGGGTTGGCGGAGTCGTTGGTTTTTCTGCGGTTCGAATTTGCGTTCCTGGAATGACTGGCATTTTGAGACCACCGAACGCAGACGGTAACTCCGGCATCTCAAAGTTCCCAGGAAGCTCCGGCATTTCGAAACTACCCGGCAATTGCATCTCCGGGAATTTGAAGTTACCCGGTAAAGACGGAATTTCTGGCATTTCTGGCATTTTGAGTTCTGGCATCGCCGATTTCTCCGCAACCGCTACCGGAGTAGACTTTGCTTCGATCTCCAGGTTCGCCGCAGATTTCTTTGCGCCGAAACTCGGGAATGCCGATTTTTTGAGCGAAGCGGCCGGTGGGGTTGGCGGTGGCGGTGGCGGTGGAGTGGCTTTCTTAAATCCAGTACCGAATCCACTGAATCCAGATTTCTTGGCAGCTGGAGGCGGCGGCGGCGGCGGTGGAGTCGGCGTACTCGTCGCTTTCTTGAACCCTGTACCAAAGCCTCCAAACGCAGACTTTTTGGCAGCCGGCGGCGGCGGCGGCAGGGGCGGAGTCGGAGTCGCTTTCTTAATTCCAGTGCCGAATCCGAAGGTTGGTTTCTTCGCTGGCGGCGGAGGCGGCGGGGGAGGAGACTCTTTCTTCACGCCGCCAAACACGGTAAACGGTTTCTTCTTCACCGGTTCCGGTTCGGGGGCAGGAGTCGAAGCTTCGGTCTTTTTCGCGCCAAAGCTAAAGAGCGGTTTTTTCGCCGGCGGCGGTGGCGGCGACGGCGGAGGCGGAGGAGCAGACTCTTTCTTCGCGCCGAAACTGAACATCGGCTTTTTCGCTGGCGGAGTGGGAGGCGGCGGTGGTGGCGTCGGCTCTTTCGCCTTGCCCCCGAACACAGAGAAGATGGCCTTCTTCACCGGCGTCGGCGTCGGCGTCGGCGGTGGCGGCGCGGTCTTCTTCGTCGTGAACATCGGTTTTCTCTTAATCGGCGCTGGCGCTTCCTCTTCTTCCTCTTCTTCTTCTTCCTGTTTCTTCCCCGTCGCGTTCAAGCCAATCGCGACGACACCAGCCGCGCCCGCGGAGAGCGCGAATACAGGCAAGAAATCAAACTCATCCTTCTCGGCGTCGTTGTTCTTCGTAGCTTTCGGCGCGTACGACGGTCGCTCCTTCGCCGGCGACGGCGCACCCTTCGCTTTTTTCTCTCTCTTCACTTTCTCGCCTCTCGTTTCAAACTTTTCTTTCTTCGGCGCTCTCGCCCTTGCCATCGCGCGTTCGTACTCTTTGTCCACTTGCTTTTGTTGCTTCGGCATCGCCGGCGGCGCTTGGAGTTGAGCCTCTGGAGCCTCTGGAGCCGCCACATCACTCATCGCTTCCGCAGCAATAGTCACCGGAGTATCAGAAGTCGTCGCAGCTGGCGCCTTTTCGACGACGACCGCGCTTGGCGCGGCGCCTTCGGCTTGCAAAGACGCCAAGTAGTCGTCATATCCGTCCGCCATGCCGCCTTCCGCCGAGGAGAAAGCGAGGACAGCGGCCGCCGCCGCCGCGACTGCTTTCTTCTGGAATTTTTCATCAGCAGAAGACGACGACGACGCTTTCGATTCATCGTCGGCGCGAGCAGCAGCCACCACACTCGTTCGCTTCTTGATGTTGTTGTTGTTGTGCAATTTTTTCTTCGCCTGTTTTTATATTTGAGAAAAATTTGTGTGTTGACGTAAGACAAAAGATTAGTGAAAGAAATTTTAGTCGAAATGCATTCGTGCGCGCCGTCTTCTTCTTCTTTAAAACGCAGACTCTCTCTCTCTCTCTCTCTCTCTCTCTCTCTCTCTCTCTCTCTCTCTCTCTCTCGAAGAATAGAAGAACAGGGTTCAGAGAAGACCTCAACGACGACGACGTAAACGACGAACGCTTACTCTCGTCGCGGGGTGGTTCCAACGCTCATCTCTTTCTCTCCATTAAAAAGTATCTCAGCCCCCAAACAAACAAAAAGCGATCGTGTACACGCGAGAGACGACGACGTAAACGACGACGACAACAAAAGCGCAAACGAGAGACGAGAGAGAGAGAGAATTTTAACGTACTTTGGTAGTATCGACCACCACCGTTGGGGGAGTCCTCGCAGAACAAGAATGCATCATCATCGTTAGACAGATGTAAATAAAGTATGCTTTCTCTCTTTGTTTGTGGTTTGTGTGTAAATGGTGGTAAAAGTGACGACGACGGAAAGCAGAACGAACGGACCCACAAAGAGGAGCAAAATGATGTTTTTTTGAGAGAGAAACAAACGAGAGAGAGAGAGAGAGAGAGAAATTTTGACCAGACGAACGTTCATCCAAAAGAAGAATAGTTTTGTATCTCTCTTGGAGAGATTTACGACTTATCGCTGCTCGTGACAACAACACCTTTGGAAAGCGCGCGTTTCGGATTTAAGAGCAACAACAACAACTTCTTAATCGTTAGTAGTATTGCTTTACCCCACCCGAAAGTCGTTTGATACTGCTCACATCGAGCAGGGAGAATAGAGAGAAAGAGAGATTATATTTACGTTTGAGAGAGAAAACGGCGTTTTGTTGACACCAAACAAACGAAAGAAAAGTCTTCTTCTTTGTCTTCTTCTTCTTGACTTCTTCTCAATGACATCATCGACGACGACCGGGGGGTGGTTCCAATCGGATTCCGTGCGATCGTCGCTGAACACTCCTCCGAACAACCCATCCAGAGAAGAAGAAGAAGAAGAAGAAGAAGATGCGACGATTCGTCCTCCTCTCGGGTCGACCGAAGACGAAAACACTTTAAAATCTTCTTCTAGGAAGAATAACGCGCCTTCGAGTTCACATCTATCCGTCAAAGAGAGAGGAACGGAAGGATTTCCCGGACGAGTGTTGTCGAACAGTAACATCGCGGGAATGATAACGCATCAGAGCAGTAGTAGTAATATCATCATCAACAACAACAACAACAACAACAGACCTTCGTCTCCGAACGCGAAAATGAGCTCTCCGGCGAACGCCAACGACTTGTTGTTGCGCTTCTTTGACTCGGAATTTTTCGACGAATGGATCGCGATTTCCTATTTATGGAGAGCGAAGAGCGAAAATATAGTCGAGTATTTGTGCAACAAGATGTTGATGTTTGACGACGACAGAGCAGAGAGGTATTTGTCCCAGATTTTGACCTTATTGACGCAGCGTAAAATGCCAAAGTTGGAAAACGTGGTCTGCGCGTATTGTACGCGGTCGGCGCGGCTGGCAAGTAAGACGATATGGTTGTTACGAGCGGCGATGGGGGACGTGAAGCATCCGAAACCGTTGATAAAGTTGAAAGTTAGATGTTATAAAGCCGCGATTGAAAGTGGAACTTGGCGTTCACCATTCGAGAAGTGGCCCGGGTTGCCGGACGAGAAAACCAAAGAGATGGAGGACGAGGAGGAGATTTTTGATTTTGATACGAGTCGAGAAGGGAGCCGGCACTTGAAAAGAAGCACTCTATCCTCACCGTCGTCTTCGAGAAATAATATGATCACGTCGGGTTCGGAAGACGATGAGGATGAGGAATACGACGACGACGAAGACGACGACGATTCGGCGTATGCGCTCGGTAATAATACTGACGGTGTGGCATTGAGAGGAAGAGGAGCTGTGGGGAATACAACGTCAGAGTCATCTTTACACACGCAAAATATAGCCTCAACACCACCAAATTTAGAAGGAATGCAGCAGCAGCAGCAGCACCACCATAACAACAACAACAACAACAACAACAACAACAACAATAGCAAGAAAAAAAGTGGTGATGTTCTTCTGAGCGTCCCTAATACGCCGAGTAAATCGGGTTGGTTGTTTGGACACAAGAATGCCGAAGAGAAATTGTTGAAAACGCCTCCGAGTTCGCCTCCGCAAAAACAAAAATCGTTAGAAAAAGGGCACGGAAGTAACAGCTCGAGCACAGGATTTCTTCATCAGCTCTTTGGTAAACTCACCAGCTCTTCGAAGCTACACGACAAAAGCTATTCGTCGTCTCCTTCGAAGGCTAACAATCTCGCTTCTGGAGGCGACTCAAGGACAGATTCGCCGCAGCTTCAAAGCGCCGCTTTGCAAAAGGTCCGCGAACGCGAAAAAAAGCGTCGACAATCGACGTTCGATCAAACGTCCGATCTCGCGGAGAATCTCTGCGGTCTTTCCAGTCAGTTGGCAAAGACGTTTCCGGTGGATTCGAGACAAAACGCGTTACGAACTGGCATCGAAGTGGTGAACAAAAAGTTGGTCAACGTACCGTCTGGAACTGGTGTTATGTACCCACTAGGTGCTATTGGAGAGTATAGAATCGTTCGAATTCCCGCGCAAGAAGCCATGTTACTCAACTCGCGCGAGAAAGCGCCGTATTTGATTTGTTTCGAAGTCATTCGACCAAACGCGGAGTACAACAATACCGGGGGAGAAAATAGTTACAGCGAAGGAATGAGAGCAGACGACCGAGCCGATAGTATGAGTAGTAATAACTCGTTTTCATCTCGTTCAAACGCGAGAAGGAATCCATTCGTGCACGCGAGCAACACTGATGATAACGGTGCCTCGGAGATGAGCGCACAAGGTCACGAACGCAAGAATTCCGCCTTGCTTTCGCTCGGCGAGTCTGGTGCTTTGGATATTCCAATGGGTGGTGGACGTCGCCACGGTCGCGCGGGATCGTACGATGCCTCGACGCTTCCGGTACCGGACGAGGAATTCCTCGCGAGATCTCTACGAGAGCAGGAATCGTTAGAGTTGGCGGCTTCAAAAATTGCCGAGCAAAGGCTTTCGTTCGATAAGCCGAGACCAGTGTTACGGATGCATAAAGATCAAGCAATGTCGGTTCCACCGAGCGCAGAGACTACGCCGCAAAAGCAACCCCCGCAAGGTCAGCAGCAAGAGAACTCGTGGAACCCAAAATCTCTCGCCGGAGGTTTTTCGTCGTTCATTTCAAATTCGTTATCGCCGATGCTTTTACCTGATATAAAAGAGGTCGGTTCCGCGGTGGCTTCGCCGAACGAAGTCGGTTCGCCTGTGAAAGACGGGTGCGTGCCCATGGGCTTTAGCAGTATTCATAGCATAGACAAGATGACGAGTCACCACGATTCGGTTTCCAAGGCTATCGATAGCGCGTTAGCGAAAGTTTGGGACGAAACTACCGCTGTTGTTCGAGTACATCTCGATATCGACGAAAACTCGGGCACCGTCCATGTCGCCCTGGAGATTCCACATTTGAAAAAAGAGGAGGATTTATTGAAACTGCAGCAACAACAACACAAGAAGTCTTTGTTTTTTAGCACGTCTTGGTCCAAAAAAGAACCGAAAGTCGCGGACATCGTCGATCCGGCGAAAGTTTCGGCGAAACCGAATTCGAGACATGCAAGAACGCCTTCGGATGTTGGTTTAGTACAAATGGCCCGACGCATGCGTCGCGGATCAGACGATGCGAACTGGGCGCCAGAAGCCGAGGCGAGAGATGTTACGAGAAATCCTCGGGGAGGGTCAATCATGGAGCAGCTTGCTCCGTTCTTAGGGACCATAGGAAGCGATGATGACAACGAAATCGACGAATTCGAAGAAAGCTTTCAGCCGAATCAGTCTAAGTTGGGATCAGTGCCAACATCGCCAACTTCTTTGCAGTTTCACAAACGTTCCGCCGGTGGTCTCGGCGAGCGATGGATCGATAAAGTCGAGCGCATTCGACGCGCGTCGCCGTACGGGAACCAACCTGGGTGGTGTTTGAAACCAATCATTGTCAAAGCGGGTGATAATTGTCGCCAAGAGCTTCTTGCGATTCAGCTCGTGAGAACCTTTGCGGGTATCTACGCTGACGCTGGCTTACCGTTGTGGATCAAAGATTACGAAGTTTTAACCACCTCGACGACCACGGCGTTTATCGAAGCCGTCACAGACGCGCCGAGTTTACACGCCGTGAAATCGAGAGCGCCTAGAGGCTCTACTTTAAAACAACACTTCGAATCCATCTACAACGGTTACGGGTCTCCAGAATTCAGAGTCGCGCAAAGAAATTTCGTAGAGAGTTTAGCTGGCTATTCCATCTTGACGTATTTGCTCCAAATCAAAGATCGTCACAACGGGAACATTCTCTTGCGAGAAGACGGCCGATTGATTCACATCGATTTCAACTTTATGCTCTCCACCTCCCCAGGCGGCATTAACTTTGAATCCTCTCCGTTTAAACTCACCAAAGAATATCTGGAACTCATGGACTCTGACGCCGACGGCGTCGCCTCAGAAGCTTTCAACTACTACAAAGTCTTGTGCATCCAAGGCTACTTGGCCTGTCGCAAACACGCGGAACGCATCTTACTCCTCGTAGAAATGATGGCGCACTCGGGATGTCCGTGCTTCAAAGCCGGCCCAAAAGTTGTCCAAAACTTACGCAAACGATTCAACCTCGGCAGAACGGAAGAGCAAGTCGCGGAAATCATGTTAGCTATGATTTCCGATTCTATGGACGCGTGGAGTACTCGCCAATACGATTTTTTCCAACGCGTTTCCAACGGCATCTTATAATAATAATCGATCGATAGATATTATGTGAATCGCCGCGCGTGTTTAGATATATTAGATGATAGCAATATTAAAACGCATTAGTAAAACGTGTTGTCGAATAGCGAGGGTATAATAATAATACTACTAGTAATACTAATAGTCGTCATTAAAGTAGCGATAAATACAGAGTTTCCTCCTCTTTCTCCTCAAAGAATCGCCACAAAACAGACACATGGTGAACCCCTACTTGGTCGGTGCCCCGGCTGCTGGCGCCGGCGCGCTCTTAGTCGTCAAATCCATATTCAAAAACAAAGAGAACAATAACACCAACAACAACAACAAGAAAGGAGAGAAAGAGCAGAGAAGAGGCACGGTGACCGACGACGAGGCCTCGTTCGCGTGCGAACGCGTGTGCGCGTCGGATCGACTGTTGAAACGAATGGGGGGGTTAGCAAAGGTAAAAAAAATCATTATTATTATTGTTTTTCTTTGTCTTCTTTTTGAGTGATGATGATGAAAAAGATCGAACGACGTAAACGACGATGAATAAAAAGTGGAACGGAATGGAATCGAATCGATCGTCAAAAGCGATGATGATGATGATGATGATGATGATTGCAAAAGCGCATCATCATCACATCGAAAATTTGAAATTTGGGAAATTTTGTTCTTTTTTTCCTTCTCTCAAAACACGCAAAAACTGACCTTTAATAAAACGAATACAAACAATATGTATTAGGAACCGACGTCGAACGCGTGCGTGACGGTGTGCGGAATGTCCGCGACAGATTCGTGCGCCGAGGCGTGCGAAAGGGTGATTTGTGCGAATCCGCACTCCGTGCCGGCGTGGAACGATCAGTGTTCGAATAGGTGTAAATCGGAATGTTTGAGAGGTCGGGCGGCGTAGAAGAACGCAAATGATAAGCTCACTCATCTCGTAGTCGTATTGAATGTGGAAGAAGGTCTCTCGTTGTTGTTGTTTTAATTACATAGGGATCTGTATCATTATTATCGTAGTAGGATTTATCTTGCATCCTCCCATTTTCTTCCTATTGTGCTCTCTATTGTTTGCCGCTACTTTGCTATGATCTCTCTACAACACTCCGTCTTCTAAATATTGACTTTCCGGCTCTTCTCCTTCCGGATAAAAATCCTCCGGTTTCGCTCGGTAATATTTCAACATGTTCTCCTCCAACTCGTGAACTTCCGTCCCGACTAAAATCAAAGAGTGCAACGGCCCTCCGGCGTTCACTCGACACATCTCTTTCAGCGTACAGCTGATGAACCGCTCGTCCTCTTGACCGACTCTCGCCGTGGCGACCACGATGGAATCCTTGTCGTACACCCCTTCCTTCCTCACTTCGTTTTCCACGTACAACATCTGTCTCGCCGCGGTGCTTACGCTCATAAACCTCGCCGGTTCGTAAATCTTCTTCCCCGTGCACAACGCCTCCACCGTCGGTTCTTTCACCCGAATATCCAGCAACACGAGCGTGTGCAAACCGCCGTTTACTTTGTTCATCTTGATCGAATCGTAAAACGAATCCGGTTTCCACGTTTGCGTGAAGAAACACAGCGAAACCGTTTTACCGAAATTATACAGCTGTAATCCAGACCCCGCGCACGCGTTCATAATCGACGCGTTGTAATACGCCTTCACTTTCACCTTCTTCTCGTGCGCTCTCAGCACTAAATCCGAGTGCGTGGTAGCCGCGAAACAGTCGCCGACGACTAAAAAAGCCACCTCTTCTTTCTCCGCTTGAGTTAACATCCCGTCCACGCCGTTCGATTCGACGAACGCGCGGTCGCAAATGGTCACTTTCTTCCCGTAAAACTCTTCCAGCTTTGAAGGAGAGGCGGCTAGAACGGAGGTGTAATTTTCCAGGTACACGTAAGCGCATTTGTCCCGAATCGCTTCCAACGCGTTGACGGTGATATCTTTCTCGTTTCCAAGACCTAGGCCGATTAAGTGTAAACCCATTCTTAGTACGCTTCTTAGTAATCTTTTATCACCGCGACTGTTCCTTGAAAACCGCGCTTAGTCTCCTTAGTCTCTCTCTCTTTCTCTCTCGTTGTTAAATTGTTTTGTGGGGGATTTCAACACAACAACGCACGCGCAATATTAATGACATCGACGATGACATCAACACCATTTATTACAGCTGCTAATGCGACCACAACTACTGCTCGTAGTAGTATTACTACTACTGCTGATCTTGATGCGAGGAAGAGGAGGAGGAAAAGGAGGATGAGACGAATGTCATCCTGCACCTTAGGGAACTTGAGTTTGTCCTCGAGCGGCGGCGAAACCATCGATGGGAAACGACGACGGGAAACGACGACGACGAGAGCAGCTTCGAGGGAGGAATTCTTACTCGTTAATAATAATACTACCATCGACGACGACGAGAACGAGGATGAAACCACTTTTGCACGGGCGACGACGAGACCGCCGCCGATGACGATTGAGACGACGGGAGAAAAAGTGTTACGAGACAGACTGAAACCGAAGGCTTTTTGGACGAGACGAGCGGCGGTCGCGATGATGATGACGACGACGACGACGGCGTCGAGGACGACGGCAAAAGAGAACAACACGAACACAAACACATCGTCATCATCGGCACATATAGAGAAATACTTCGAACAAGGACCGTTCTCCGTTCGGCAGTTACCGAAAGTGGAACACGTCTCCGCTTCCGTGTATCCGTTGTGCACGGGCATCGCCTGTCGGTTGTCGGTGAAAGCGTTGGTGCCATTTCCACCTCCGGTGAATCCGGACGAGCTCTTTCCCGTGCAAGGGAGTAATAGTAGTGCCGCGAAAAAAGACTCCTTTATCCCCGCGGAGATAACGAAGAAAGCGCTCTTCCCGCTCGCCGTGTTCACGCCGGGATTTTTAGTCGACGCGGAATCGTACGATTTCCTCGCTCGGAGATTGTGTTCGTTTGGTTACGTCGTTCTGAGATACGACAAGAGCGAGAGTATAAATGAGACGCTAGATGACGTCGTGAGTGCGTCTTTGTTGGAGGACTTGATCACGTGGGCGAGTTACGGGAGCGGGACTCTATCGAACATTGTAGATTCGGAGGAGGTGTTGTTAATCGGGCACTCGAGAGGCGGGAAGATTTCCGCTTTGGAGAGTTTATTCGACGAGCGCGTAAAATGTTTAGCGTTGGTAGATCCGGTAGATAACACGCAGTACGCACCATTAGGACCTGGTTTTCCCTCAGCGGTCATGGGAATGGAGAGCGACGATAGGGAGAAGAAAAAATTTGGGCCGCCGGCTACGTTAGTTATTGGTGGGTTGAAAGGCGGCGAGTGCGCTCCTTTGGGATCAAACTATGCGAATTTTTTTAAAGCAGCGCAAGTAGCCACGAAGACGTATCAACAAAAGAGCGAAGAGCCGTGGGGTTTCACCCTCGATTGTGGGCACTTTGATTTCTTGGATGAAAAATCATTCATTCAATCCAGCGTGTGCGACGTAGGTAATTTGGACGATAAAGTGACAAAAGAAATTACCGCGGCGGCGATTGCGTTTCACGCAGACCAAACGTTCAGAAGTAAAAATAGCAGCAATAGTAGCAGTAGTAGTAGCGATATTAGCAACGCTAGAAAGGCATTTTTCGAGCAGAGTAAGATGACCTTCGGGGAGAATAGCCTTGTGGAGTTAGTTTAATTCTAGTTGACTTTTTTCATCAAAAGCCTAAGTCTACGTCGGTGATCTTGTGGTTCTTCTTAATCGCGTAGTGGCTGTATGCCCCGCCCGGCGTTACTTTCTTTCCGAAAGTTGGAGGCGTTGGAAGAACTGGCAAAGCGAAAGCCATCGCCATCGCGAGTGCCCCTTTCATTCCTTTTTGTTCTTCTTTCTCCCTCGTTGCCATCGCGTTCCCATCTTCATCCTCCCCTCTCAAACCGTCCATCCCAACGCTCTTCAAATATTTGAACTGTTCGTAAAAGTCCTCTAAAATTCTCTTTTCGCCGGGTAACTCGTCTCTCTTTCCTCTCGATTCTCCTTTTTGCCACCGTCGAGCAATCTTCACCATCCCGTCGTCGGTATCGTATTCAAACCACAAACTTCCAACTTGTTCGAGATTTTTCGTGTCAAAATCCCACCTGACGAACGCCATTCTCACGCCGTTCTCTAACCTATCCACCTGAATAGGCATCGGTAACGGCATCTCGCTCGAAAACGCCAACACGCTGCAAAACTGTTGGATTTCGTCTACGATGATTTCTTGCACGTCGATCGAACACTCTTCGCTCAGTCCTTTGTCGTCCACGGATCCGCACACGACTAACTCGGCGAGTAAATACTCAGACATAGGTCCAACCACGCCTTCTTTTTGCTCTTTTGTTTTCCCGTTGTTATTTCTTCCTCCTTTGCTTCGAGAGAAAGCAGACAGAAGAGAGTTCGTTTGCTCTCGCTTCTCGCTCAAAAGCACGTACGCTTTATTAATCTCAAAAGCAGCTTTACCGTTACTGTTTTTATCTTTCACGACGTCGGGATGAAAAACCTTCATCTTATTTTTATACGCGATTCGTATTTCCTCCGCGGATGCGTTTGAATCCACCTCTAAGACTTCGTACGGGGACCACTCGCCGGTTTCCATCGCGTCCGACTCGTCGAACGAGAATCGATTGTTTGATGAAGAATTTGACGACGCTTTTTGTGTTTTAACGAACGCGTGACGTCTTCCTTTCCCTCCTCCTTTTAATCTCGATGTTTTCGATCTTGAAAGAAGCTCAGAGGTCGTGAGTGCGTTGGTACACGAGGAGGAAGATTTTAACAACAACGCACATGGTGGCAGCATTGCTCCTTCTTTAATTAAAAGCAGACTTAGAGTATTAGTAAGATCAAAGATTGATTATGACGCGGATTTTGATGTGAAAAGTTCGTTTGCACGTGTTACATAAATACACAGTAGTACGCATAATAATAACATAACATGTATGATTAGATTTGCAAAGCTTTAGCAATCCTCCTGGCTAAGGATAAAACCTCGAAGGGTTTCAATCCTTCCACGTCTTTGACGGTCATCGGGCAGCTATCCGTGATCCAAAAGTTGGAAAATCCTTGCCCTCCGGCGCCTTCGCTGGTGAAGCGTTTCCAGCTTTTGTTCGGGAAAACGCCGTGGGTGACGTAGGCGGAGACTTTCGTCGCGCCGAGTTTTTGGAGCAACGCTTGGCACTCGATTAACGTTCCGCCGGATTGGACGAGATCGTCCACGATGACGCAGTGACGACCAGCCGGTTCGCCTTCTTTTAATTTTACGATTCGTTTTTCTTTTTGTCGAACTTTCGTGCAGACGACGCATTCGTACCCGGCGCGATCGAAGAACGAGTGGAAGCGTTTATAGGCGCCTTCGTCTGGGTACGCGATGACGACGTTCTGCGCGTCTTCTAATTTCTGTAATCGCTTTAAGAGCATCGGGATGCCGCTTTCAAAACACGGCAAGATGGCATCTCCGAAATAAAAGCGTTCTTGCAACGCGTGAATGTCAAAGATAACCGCGCTGGTCGGTCCGCCGCGACTGGGTGGCGTGGACGACAGCATGCGCGCTAAAGTCACCGCCGTCGCCACTTCGCCTTCCACCGCGACTCTTTCCGCAGTTCCAGTAGGGAAGAAAGGTAACACCAACGTAAAACTCGCCACAAACATCTTTGGCAAAGAATAAATAATCGATAACTGCTCGAAAATCACCTCCGGGTTGTGAAAACTCGCCAAGAACGCCACGTGTCGATCTCGAATATCGTACGCGTCGTTGATGAACAAATCCGGGAACCCGTCGTTAAAGGACTCCCAGTTAATCGTCCCCAACTCCACCGAAAACTCCTCCAACTCCGCGATCTTCTTCGCCAATGGTTCGTGCTCCTTGGAGTAAAACAAAACCGGGAACTTGTTCTTCTTCTTCCACTTCTCCCTCGGTTCGTGCTTGAAAAATGTTCCTATCTCGTTACTACTATTACTATTCGACGACGACGACGTAAACGACGTGCTCGCCGATCCGTTGCTCTCCTGTCTCGCAGTAGGGGTGACCATCGACAGCGGTTCCGTGTTGAACATGCGACTCCTCGTTCGCTCCTGTTCGGATAAAGCCTCCTCAAAGAAGGCGGATTTCCCGGCGAAGCCTTCCTCTTCCATCGCGGACAAACGATGGCTGTTACCATTCGGATAGGAGGAAGAGGAGGAGGAGGAGGACTCGTTGTTGTTATTGGACGAGGTGAAGTTGAAACGACTCGGTGGTAAACTCGCCGCTCGAGTGCTCGTTTTCCCCGTTTTTGGGGACAAATGGCGGCTTCGCTCCTGTTGATGATTACGAGGACGACGCGCGTTACTGTTGTTGTTTTTGCCGCCACCGATTTTAAATACTGCAGTCGCTGCCGAGGAGGACGATACCAACAAAGAAAGCGTCGTCATAGTTTGTCTTCTTCTTTGTCTTCTTCTTCTTCCTTGCGTGTTGTTCGTGGCCTTTTTTAATATTCGGATAAAATTCTGTCGAGTTTGACTGACAAGAAAAAAGGGGTAGACACAAGAAGAAATAAATAAAAGAATAATCAATTCTACGCGAGACATCACTGTTATATCATTTTCTTATTCTACGACTAAACCTGGTTTTCGGTGTTCCCGACGAGAGGTGCGACGAGCTCGTTGTTGTTAATGTTGTTGTTGTTTTCAATCGCCTCCCGTCTTCGCTTCTCTCGCAAGTACACGAAACATCCGAGTAAAGTCAACGCGTACCCGAGCACGGATCGTAAACCGACGACATTTTTGAATATAACCACGGAAAAGACAACCGTGACTATGGTTTTTACGTTACCGAGAACTTGCATGCTCAACGCGCCGACGTGTTGCGTCACTAAAAATTGGCTGATGTTGACTAAAAACGCGCCGGCGCAGTTGGCGCAGAGCGCCCAGGCTAAATCGTTTTCTTCGTAAGCAGATCGTAAGGCGGCTTTGATGGCGCACACGCCTTCGAACTCAACAGAGGCGGGAAGCAACGTGCACACGGACATTAAACTCATCCATCGCAACGAATTCAACGAATCTAACTTTTCCGATTGTTGGACGGCTCCGTCTTTACTAACGCCTCCTTCTGATTCCGCGCTGCTCAACAACAACTCTTGCAAACAACTCTTCGTCGCTCTGGCGACCATGCTCGCCAAAACTAACGCCAAACCTTTCGCGTGAAACGTCGGCTCCGCACCCGCGGTGACCATCCCACCCAAAATAACCGGTGTCAGACTCGCCCACACCCGCCAATGCTCTTTTTTCCGTAAAATCACCATCCCCATAAACGCCGTGACCGCCGGCGTGCACGCCGCAATCGCTTGCTCGAACGACACCTCCAAATACTCCAAAGACGCCACCGCGGCGACGATGGATACCGCGAACGTTTGACTTAACGCAAAAATCTTCCAAAACTGCCTGTTCGATTGCAACTGCTGTCGAGCGCTCACTTTAAAAGCGCTATTGCTACTCTTATTACTTCCACTACTACTACTACTATTAAACGCAGCGACGACTAAACTCCGCTCCTTGAAACTCAGCACAATCTCGCAGCACACGTACGCCACGCACATGTGCATGAACGTCAGAAATATCGGCAATCGAAACTTGCTCCCGTCTCGCATTAAGATTTTGTTGAAGGAAATCAAAAGGACAGTCGATGCGAACCATCCGCAGACGATGAGAAATGTCTTTAGAAATTTTCTTTTATTCGTCTTTATTTGTTGTTGATTTTGTTGCGCAGAAGCGGCTTGTAAAGTTACGTTTTCCACCACCGACAAGGGAGAAGAAGAAGAGGTTGTGCCCTTTTGCTGCTGAAATCCTCCTCCTCCTCCTCCTCCTTGCATCATGTCCACGAACGATTGGAAACTCATCGTGATGATGATTTGATGAGTTTTATCCCAAAACAACAACCCCCACACTTTTTTTTTGTAAGAAGAGAAAAACAAAAAAAAACAAAGAAGAGCAAAAAAGTCAAAAAAAGGTAAACGGCAAAAAGTCTTGTGTCTTGTCTTTTCTTCATTCATAAAAAAAGAAAGAACTGAACACATTATTATAACACAGATAAGAAGAAGAAGAAGACTTTAAAGAAGAAGAGAGAGGATGGTCTCCTTTGTTGCCCTCCCTTCTTTGTTGGCGTGTTCTTCTCATCATCGCTCTTCTTCTTGTTTATCTTCTTGTTTATCTTCTTCTTTTTCTTCGATGAGCCGTCTTTGCGCTGATGATGAATGGAAGCGAGGAGGAGGAAATGGAAAACGAAGATATGGAGCGTTTTTTTCTGCTTCTTCTTCTTCTTCTTTAAGCAAGAGCGGTATTCGAAGAACACCCGCAAACTTCGCTTTTAAGAAGAAGACTAAGAAAGAGAGAGAGAAAGGCGGTGATAAGGAGGTTTTTCTTCCTCGGTCGAGAACGTTAAGGGCGATTTTTGTAGAAAACAGAGAAGGAGAGAACGCTTCGTCGTCTTCTTCTTCTTCTTCTTTGGATGTGGTCACTTCGAGGAATAGGAGAAACATACAGAGCGGCGAGGATGTTGAGGAAACAAAAAAAGGAGAAGATACGAGAAAAGATAGAGTGGTAAATGTATTGACGCAAAAGCAACCGCGTTTGCCTTTGATTGAAATAGCGAAGCGGGTGCAACTGTTGGTGCAGACCTTCGTCCGGTGCGCGGCGAAATACGCGCAGAAAGATTACGAGTCCATAGCGAGCGCGATTTCTAGACTCGGTCCGACGTACGTGAAATTCGCGCAGGCGGCGGCGAGTCGCGGGGATCTCGTCGGACCAGAGTTGGCGGGAGCGCTCGGGCAGTTGCAAGACGACATGGGACGGTTCAGCGATCACTTAGCGATCGATACCATTCGAGAAGAGAGTCCCGAGTTATACGAGGACATAGAGAACGTAGAGGAAATGCTAGAGAAAGGATCTGTGGCGGCGGCGTCGTTGTGTCAGGTGTATAAATGTCGATTGAAAACGCAAGAAGTGGTCGCGGTGAAAGTGCAGAGACCCAACATCCGAGAACAGGTGGAGGCGGACGCGTACTTGTTGAGATTGGCGGCGTCGTATTTAGAAAAGTTTAATTTGGTGGAGGCGAAAGCCGTGGACGCGGTGGACGAGTTCGTGTCGAGATTGTTCGAGGAGATGGATTTCGAAAACGAGGCAGAAAACGTGAAGAAGTTTAACAGTCTGTACGGCCCAGAAGGAACGGCAAAGATGGACGACGTCGTGAACGGCGCCGCGGGTAACAGCGATAACAGCGGACGGAAAAGTAAGCTAGAAATTAAAGTGCCAAAAGTGTACGAGGAGTACACGTCGAAGAAAGTGTTGGTTTTAGAATGGATAGAAGGGACGCCGTTGACGTCCGGGGAATTGCGCGAAGTCGATCCGAAAGATTTACCGTTGGTCAGGTTAGGCATCGCGTGTACGTTGAGTCAACTCATCGAAACAGGCGTCATGCACGCGGACCCGCACGGAGGAAATTTGATCAAACTTCCCGATAATCGCGGGTTGGCGTATTTAGATTTCGGATTGGTTTCAACGGTTCCGGAACAAGTCCGAGACGGTTTAGTCGCCGCGGTGTCGCTGATGGTATTTAAGAGAGATTACAGGAAAGTGGCGAATTTGTTCGGCGAGTTGATGTTAGTGCCACCGTCGGTGATGAACGACGCGGTAAAGATGAAGGACCTCGAAGACGCCTTAGAGGATGCTGCGAACAAAACGCTGAAATTCCCGGAATCCGGCTCGGGGAAGATTGTCCCTGAAATACGGTTCGACGAACTTTTATTCGCCTTGCTCGCTTTAGTCCCTCGCTTTGAGTTTCAATTACCGCCGTATTTTATCAACAACGCGCGCGCGTTGGGCGGGTTAGAAGGCATGGCGAGAAGCGCGGACGGGACGTTCAACGTGTTGAAAGAGGTGTATCCGGTGGCCATTCGCCGGGTGCTTAAAAATCCAAACCAAAGCGAAGTGTTGAGAAAAACGGCTCGGACGTTAGCGTACGACGATGCAATCGGAGGCTTAGCGTTCGCGTCGTTGCTTCGCGTGTTGAACGATGCCGCAAACTTGACGCAAATTCCGAGGTTTAAAATCGCTTTCGACGCGCTCAACAGTAGCGAAGGCAGACGATTACTCTTGGAAACATTCAAGGCGGAAATTTCGAGAAGAGTGCGCGCAGTTCTCGATGCTCTTTTCAGACGAGGCAGAAAAGAAGGTAATGGTAGTAGTAACAGTAGTAGTAGTCGTGGTAGCAGTAGTAGTAGTAGCGATAGCAGCGGTAGTCGCATTGTGATTGCATAAATTACATAAATTTTCCCACTTTCGTGGTTGGTCTCAAACTGAAAGATTCGCAGAGCTCATCGTGGTTGCTCACCGGATCCATATAGTGCCCTCTCGCATCTATTTTTGCTCGATGAATAAAGCATTTATTTCGTGCATCATCATAAGAAAGTAGAGTGATGCACTCATGGAGATTGACAGTTGGGCACACGTGACGCGGTACCATGAAAATGGTTTCACCTTTTTCAATCGGCGGTGGTGCTCCACCATCTTCGATAAAATTCCTAACGACCTCGAACGTGAGGTGTTCTTCCGAGCACTTGGTTTGTTTCCAAAACGTTTCAGTCATACTTTCGAGAAGAAATTTGCCTGTACTAGCAGCGACAATTGCTATGGGAGAGCCTGCTTCGGCGGCAATCGACTTTGATCCCGCGTTGCATGTAAACATTCGATCGTTTTTCTTTCCAGGTTTTGATACAACCGTGGCGGCAACATACAGTGCTGGTCGCAAATATATATTCTTATCGTGCATTTGTTGGCATATTTGCGTGTGTGAACGATGATCAAAGAATACTACAGTGCCAGGCGATACAGTTCTCAGAATTTTTCTCCCATAAAACGATCCTTCGTGACGATCCATTTTGCCGGTTTTCATGTTCAAATATTTGTCCAGGGCGTGAATAAAGCTAGGAGTGCCAGAGGTGACAATTTCAATCGGTTCCGCTGTTTTGTTTGCCTTCACCATCTTACCAACCTTTGACGGCTGTTGCTCTTTATGAAATTTAAGAAAATTTACGATTGCTTCGTCAGCGATGTTCCATTTCATTTCTCTTGCTTTCAACTTGTCTTTGTCGTATCCAACGCAATCATCGATGTGACCTTCATAAACAGAAAGTCCTGAAAAGCGACTTCGACTCCAAGCGTGAGACATGAGCTCTTCAAAGAACGTCTTGTCCACCTCAGAAGGATCCAGTAAACTGAATCCAGTTCGGTCGAATCCGTTGCTGAAATCGAGAAAAAATCCAACATTTGGTAACATGGTATCGTCTTGCATCGACGTCCAATCAACTAAGCAGTTATCACGAAAGAGCTTTAACAATGTGGTATCTTTTAATCTAGGTCCCGCTTCAATCAAGACGTTAATTTTTACCATGCGATATTCCATCGCGAGTGTTCTTACGTCTTCACACTGCTCTTTTGAAACGAGCGGATGCGCGTATAAAACATCGTACTTTAATGCGTCCTTTTGCTTCGTTGAAGCTGTTGTCTTCTTCCTTCTTTTCGTCGTCGTCTCCTTCTTTTGTTTCGCTACTTCGTGATGTTCGATGGTAGCAAGTAAATAGTGCAGCTCTTTGATCGTCGAGCATTTAAATTTAAAGACGCCTTTCTCTAACAAAAGGTTCCAAACGAGCGTCATTTTTGTTGTTTTCACGTGCGGTCGCCAATTTTCAACACATTTGACCAGTCTTAACATCGCTTCGACGTTTCTTGCAACTTGGTCCCAATCTAGACAAAGACAAGGCGTTCTCAAATTGGGATACTCTCTCGTTATTTTATCGACAATGTCGTCTGCGGGAGTGGTCACCACGCAATAATCGCCCAAGTTAAAAGCCTGTTCTTCCCACAACTCTTTTGGCACTTCTCTCCTTATCGTCGTTGCATTCCGATGATTCTCCTCCCTCGTTCTCTTGCTTGAAACCGCTGAAGTCGCCGTGGTGGGTAGGACTGCATTCGGACTCCCTCCTCCTCGTTTTTCGTCTACTTTAGGAACGTACTTGGCTATAATGTGCGTCCACTCTTCCTTATTCCGATAAAATTCCTCGTAATAGTTCTCAAAGCTGGTAAACTTAGATTCCTGAACTTTGAGTAAAATTGTTTTAATCGATGTATCCGGTGCCCTCGGCGGTACAAAGCATCTCAGTGCTCTTTCGTAGGCACCCCACACTCTATCGTAACAGCAAATCTCTACACCATGAAATTTTAGTTGGTAATAGTGCTTTTGATTTTCAAGGTTGCTGCCAAACTCCTCCGGAACGTACACTGTAGGCAGACCAATGTAGGAAGACTTTCGAAAGTCAAGCACCACCGGAAATCGCCCGTCTGCAAATATCGTCCCCGGCTTGCCAGGCACGATGCAATCCCAAATGAACAGGTTGTGCGTTTTTGGTTTGGCTTGGAAACCTGGCATCTCGTCCCAAGCGCTGATGTGTCGCCAAACCTTCCTCTCTACCATCAAGTCAGCAGCACAGAAGGCAGTAGTCGTCATTTTTCTTCCTCCCGTCTCTCTCTCTCTCTCTCTCGCACGCAGAAGCGCACTCGTTGTTAGCGTGTCTCGTAGGTTGTTTTTCTTTGTGGTGATGGTGTTGGTTATTTACGAGCTTTTTCCAATTTCTTTTGACGTCAAAGAACGCACGCAACACACACATGAACGAGGACGAGGACGAGGACGAAGAAGATGGTGGTGGTGGTTATAACGAGAAGACGAAACAACCAACGATGCAAAAATCGAATAATAATAACACAAACAACAACATAAACTTAACCTTTGCGTCGTTGCACGCGCTCTCCGCGTGGTTGTCGGTGAAATCAATCGTCAAAACGACGACGATGATTTTGGAAAAGACGACGCAACTCGTTCCGGGTGGAGACGGTGCCGGGAAAAGCATGTTTTCATTCGCGCACGCCGCGATGTGTCTCCTCAACTGTCTGAGGAGTTCAGTGAAAACGTACAGAGAGATCAGAAATACGAATATAGTGAAATCGCGCAGAAAGAAGAAGAAGAACAAGAAGAGGAACGGTTTTGGTGGTTTCAAGAGGAAGGAGAAGCTTCGATTTTTACGAAACACGCAAACGTCCGCGAACGATGCAAAATCGGCGTTAGAGAGAGCGAACGAAGCGTTATTCACGGCGGACGCGGTGTTAGATACGGACGACTTTGATCTCGATTACGACGAGGAGGAGACGAACAGGATGAACCTGAAGTCGTTGGGGGCGTTGGCGTTGAGCGGAGTGTTTGGCCACGTGAACGACGAGTTTAAAGACGGCAGGTATCCAACCGCGAAAGAAAGGCAGCTAATGCGCAGATTTGTGGACGCGGTGACGAGCGCGAGTTTCGGCGCCGCGTTAAGAGTCACCGCCGGGATGGCGTGGAGTTTGGATGACAAAATCGGGAGGAACCACCGCGCGATTGAAACCGTGTTCGTGGCGAGCAGAGCGATGGAAAAAGAGAAGAGAAAAGAGGCGAGTAAGGGCCTAGGATTGGAAGGGTTGACGACCAGGTTTCGATCTAATGATGTTAACAACAGCAATAATGGTAGTAATAATAGTAGTAGAAAAGAAGCCTCGAAGTCGAGGAATACTAGTCGCGGCGAGAGCAGCAGTAGCAGCGCGAGTCCGTTCAGCCGGTGGCGAAAGAACGGAGGAGGACGAAACGAAACGAAAAAGAAACCGCCAGTAGTGAACTCCTCCTTGAGTAAAGCGACGAAACAAAAGATGAAAATAGTCGACAAGAAGGACTTCAAAAGACCAGCTGTAGTGAACCCGAAAGATACTTTCGGCACTCGCAGGTTGCTCTTTCCTTCTTCTTCCTCTTCGACGAAGACTAACAACAATACTACGAAGGCAAAACGCGTCAGCAGCCGCGCAGCAAAGACGACGACGACGAAAGAGAACAACAACAACAACAAAAACAACAACAGGGCAACAGGCGTTAAAAAAATCAATCGCAAAGATGCCAAGAGAAGTCAAGACGACTGCACTTGGTTCGAACGCGCTCGAGAAAGGCTTCCGCGAGTCGCGCCGGTTCTTTTGATCCTCGCCGGTTTCGTCCTTTAAGATGTTTTCAATGAATTAAAAATCTTCAAAATCTGTTGTTTTATTACCGTGCACGCAAAAAAAGCGATGATTACTTCTTCTTCTTTCAAAGTCGCTTCCTTACTATCGAGCAACTCCCTTGGCGGTGGTGTTCAAAATCGTGGTCGTCGTCATCGCACGGCGGCGGTTTTGACGACGAAAGCTTCTTCTTCGTCGTCTTCGTCGTCATCGAAAAGTGATGATGATGACGATGCTGCAAAAAATCATCTCAACCGCCGAAGTGCTTTGAGGATAATCTTCGTGGCAGCAGCGACGGCGTCTTCATCATCAGCGTTGGCAAACGAAAACATGACCAACATTGAGGACGACCGACGAACGACTTTATACGCGGAAACGGTGAAAATAAGAAAGTTTGAAGACCCGGACGCGTTTCAGAAAGACGTGCAATATTTGAGCAGTTGTCCGGAAGTGAGCGAAAGTTGCGTCTCGACGACGAACGACGATGAAGGACATTTTCTCAATCCGTGGGGGTTTTCCATGTCGAAAGCGAACGCGATGAGAGAGTTAGTGATGGTAGCGTTAGGGAATAAGGAAGGGGAAGGGTACTTTTCGTACGACGAAGGGAGAGATTCGAGAGTATCGACGGCGGTGCGAGGCGCGTCAGTCGGCATCGAAGCCATGCGAAAGAAAGCGCGGGAAAGCGCGTTGAGAGATTTGGCGTTGGAAGAGAAAGGTGGAGGAGACTTGAATACTAGTAGCATGCCGGAAATGAAAGGTCCTCTCGGGGATTGCATAGAATACGACGTGAACAATGGGAAGATTGTTTTGAGATTGTTCGACGTTCCGGGCGGGGTGAAAGACCCGGACATCGTCGTAAACGAAAGCGACGTTTTTGACGCCGAGTTTTACTTTTTAGACAACGACGCGATTGTGGACGTTCGGATAGCCGCGAGAGATGCACCCAAAGGAGGCAGTTTCGCCTTGAGTTACGATCAGGGCATCAAGTTTGAGAAGAATAGAGCCAGAAATTTAGCGGATCAAATAAGACAAAAGTTAGGATGGGAAATCGTTCCAGTCATTGCCACCTTCGACCCGAAATGGGATTCAAAAAGGAGAATGTGGTTTGAGGACATACTCGATCCGCAAGAGAACATAAGCGGCGAATGGAATAGCTTTAGCGGGACGAGTTGGATCCCAAACCCGGCGGCCATCGTCGATAAACTTTCGAGCAGATAGATGAGTTGTGTAGTTATTGTTGTTGTATGAACGATGGATATAACAATTATGGTACTAGATGTAAGTCTATTTATTCCGGCTTCGCTTCCACTTGTTCTTCGCCTAACCAGAATTTGTAGCTTTCGAACAACTCGGCGTCGTCTCCACCCTTGTGGTATTCGGATTCGACGAGCATGGCTTCGTAGAACTTTTGGCCAACCGCGGATCGGGCGCCCGCCTTCTTGATTGCCTTCGCTTTCGCTCTCTCCGCTTCCGCGCGTTGGCGCATTTCCGCGGCAACCTTCGCGTACGGGTTGAGTCTGTCCATAGCCGCCTTGTTCTTGAGCGGGTTTCTCTTGAGCGGCGCGTGCGCTCTCGTCTTGCCAGTCTTCGGAGCGTTGACGACGGATTGGATTTCGTCAGAGTTGATGAGTCTGCTCAAATCCGGTTGCGTCATGATGTGCGCCGGGGGCTTCCATCCCTTCTTGGAGGAACTGGCTTGCGCCTTGGTGCCAAAGACACCGTCCAACTTTTCAAACGCGCTCTTCGTCCAGATGATAAATCTACCCAAGTGACCCCCCGGCGCCAAAGACAACAAACCGAGTCTGTCAACCGAGCACAACTCAACGCCCGGAATGTTTCTAAACGCTCTGGTCATACCCGAATCGTTCGCGTATACAACTAACGGACCTTTGCGTTGGACGTATCTGCGGTTACGCATCTTACCCTTACCCGCTCTGACGGCTCTGGACGCCTTGACTCTTTCGATGTCGTCAAACGCGCCGCACGCCTTCAAAATCTTAATCGCCTCGCTCGTCTTGGTCGTACCTTCGCAGGAATCGTCCAACACTAACGGCACTTCCGGCACGTTTTCGACTCTGTGACCTCTCGCCATCAACAACGCCGGCACCGCCGACGCCGCCAACGCGGAGCACACGGCGTAGCGCTTCTCCTTCAAGTTCACCTTGCGGTGCCACTTTCTCCACGTCTTGGTCGGCGCGAACATGCGACCACCACGACACATGTTACCGAAGGCCCCTTGACCGGCGCGGTGAGTACCACCACCCGGAACACGCGGGATACGAGACACGGCGCGACCGGTACCCCAGGACTCGGCGGCGGTTTGGTGACCCGCTTCCAAGGAGACGGCGTACGCTTGACGCGAGTTTTTGTTCAATCCGGTGTGCACGGCATTGACGATATCACTGTTGTTGTTGTTTAATAATAATAATAGTTGGAAAGGAAAAGGAAAGGATCGGTTAGAATAGTGTTTGTGACGCGCGATTCGATCGTTTAAAAGCTTCGAGCGCGGTCGCGTCTCATCGCTTTAGAGCGCGTTCGTTCGCGAAATTTTCCGCATAAATCGAAAACCCCACAACAAAACGCGCATCATCATCATAACAAACAACAGACCGCGCTCGAAGACGCGACCATAAAAAAGACGATTTCAGAAGAAACGTACGGTCTGATCGGCGAAGTGAAAACTTCCGGGAGCGCGACCGAGGCGCCGTTCCCGTTTTGAACCGTCACGGTTGGTAAAGCTGCGGGCATTTTTTTTGTTATAACCGCTAAAGCGTCAAATTTTATGGAGAGAAAGCAGACTTTTGCGAGTGGTTGAAAAAGGAAAAATTTCCTCATTCGTCCTTATATATAATATAGAGTACACGTACAAACTTGATGCGCTTTTGCGGCGATATATCTACAACAAACATCAAAAATACATCGAAAATACTATTAATCAATCTATCGGTGTTAACTTCTCCACCTCGAACAAAGCCCTCTCGAGCTCATTTTCCAACGTCGCGTTTTCCTTCGCGTACCGTTGCAACTCGCCTTGGACGGATTTCAGCGCTTGCTTCAACGCGTCGCGTTCGGCTTTCAAGCCTTGGAGGAGCACGTCGTTCGCGCTCGCGGGCCCCGATTGGCCTCCTCCTCCTCCCAGAGATGGCGGTACCGTCGGGGGCGTTTGTAAGGGAGCTATTCTTCGCCTGCTGTTGTTCATGTTCATCGCATTCGTATTCAAAGGATCGACCAAATCCGCCTTCTCCAAGTTAAACGCCACCGCTAAGTCTCGCTTCTCCGATTCCAACCGTTTGATCTTCCATATCGCGTTTTCGTACCTCCGTTTCAAGCCGTTCACCCACACGGTTAAACCGACGAGGAAGAATATATCGAAACCTATTAAAGAGAAAAGAATGGTGGTCGCGTCGAACACGTGCGATTCGTCGTAATAACTCATCACGTCCTTTGTTTTCTTTCCGGAGGAGGACATTGAGAGTTGGATGATTTCGTTCTTCTTCTTTGTTCTAAAGGAGGAATTAAAGGAGGAGGAGGATAAAGATGATGACCCAAAAGACGGTGGTTTCAGCCGCGCGATATCGTTATCAAAGCTACTATTAACACGTATTTGTTGTTGTTGTTGTTGTTGGGAATCATCATCACCCGCAACGGGTGCGCTTTGATGCATTGCCGTTAGTATTACTTTTGTGTTCTTCTTCTTTCTCCAAAATTGCTTTTTCCCCTCACGCATTATCGTCCTCGTTCTCGTCCTCGTCGTCCTCCTTGTCGTCGTCGCGGACAGGCCGGAGAGCGCTCTCCCCGAACAACAACATGAACAACAACAACAAACACACATCTCTTTTGTCCGCACAAAAAATGAGGACAAAATGCATCAACCAGGAAACGCGGAGGCACTTTATCCGTCTCTGTTTATTCTCGGAAGAAGACAAAGACCACAGGAAAGAGAAGAACGAGGAGACGTGTTCTTCTTCGAATTATGTTTCCTACGGCACGGCTGGGTTTCGATGCCATCACGCTGAGTTGGATCCAATCGCGTTTCGGTGCGGATTCATCGCGAGTTGCGTCGCCGCGTTTTCCCAAACGACAACGAACTCGAATAATGCTCCTTTTAATGCGGCGGGGATTTGCGTTACGGCATCGCACAACGAGGCTTCCGATAACGGTCTGAAAATTGTCGACGGTCACGGAAACGTATTGGGAGAAGCGTACGAACACGCGTGCGAGATGATTTGCAACGCGAAAACGGAAGAGCAGTTGGAGAACGCTTTAGACTGTTTCGAGGAAAAGTTGCTGTTTTTCGAAACGAGTAACGAGGATGCGAAAAAGACGGCGGTGGTATATTTCGGCCGGGACACGAGAGAGAGCGGGGAACGACTGGTGGAAAAAGCGAAAGAGGGCGCGAGAGCGCTCGGCGGAAGATCATCCGGCGTCGCGGTGAAGATTTGCGATCGAGGTGTCGTCACGACGCCGATGTTGCACTATTTCGTGTACGCGCACGGGAAAGCGGTGGAGGCATTTTATGAAAATAATAAGCAGGAGGAAGAGAAGAACGATGAAGATGCGACGGAGAGATTGTTGTGGGAAAAGATTGACGCGGCGACGCAAGAGTTGGCGTATTTCAAGCGCCTGGCGGTTGGGTATTTGAGCTTGATCGAGGAAGACGAAGAGAAGAAGAAGAAGGGCAAAAATGTCGTCGAGGGTTTACGAGCGAACGCGACGAGCTTGCCTCCGTTACACATAGATTGCGCCAATGGCGTTGGTTTCGTCGCGTTTGAAAAGTTGATGGCTTTGTTTGACGTGATTCGTGAGAATAGTAGTAGTAGTGAAAATAGTCGTCATAGCGCGACGACGACGACGACGACGACGACGAAAGAGATTGCGCTGGTTTTGAAAAATGGTCCGAACGATGGTCCAGTTAATCTCAATTGCGGGTCTGATTTCGTTCAAAAGAACCAACGAGCGCCGGAAACTCCATCGACTCGTCTCTCGTTCGTAAATCAAAGGTGCGCCTCCGTCGATGGCGATTGCGATCGATTGGTTTATTTTTCAATCGAAGAAGAAGAAGAAGAAGGAAAAGAAGGAGAAAATTCATCAAAGAAACAAAATTTTATGTTGTGCGATGGCGATAAACTGTCGATTTTAATCGCCTTCTTTCTCATCGAACAACTCTTCTTGGCAGGATTGGCGCACAAGATATCGCTCGGAATTGCACACACGGCGTATAGCAACGGGGCGTTTACGAAGTTTTGCGAGAAGAATGGCGTGGAAACCGTGTGCGCAAAGACGGGCGTGAAGAACGTCCACAAAGCTGCCGAAGAACACTTTGACATTGGCGTGTACTTTGAGTCCAACGGCCACGGGACAGCTTTGTTTTCCGACGAGGCTGTTAAAGTGATTGAAAAGGAGTTGGTGGATGAGTTAACGCGCATGTCTGTAGAACAACACTTGAGAAAAGAAGAAGAAAAACACATACAAAGTGTCATTTTGACGACGAAATTGAAGGCTTTATTGACGTTAAAAGCAACCATTCAAACGATAAATCCAGCCATCGGCGATGCCATAAGTTCGGTATTGTTAATTGAAGGGATTTTGCGGAAGAAAGGGAACATGCCGTTCCAGGAGTGGCACGCGATGTACCGCGATTTGCCCACGAAACAAACCAAAGTGAAGGTGCGAGATCGAACGGTGATTGAGTGTTTCGACAGCGAGAGGAAGTGCTTGAAACCGGAAGGGTTACAACAAAGGATCGATGAGATACTTTTGTTGGATTCGTGTGTCAAAAACAACAACAGAAGAGCTTTCGTTCGTCCTTCCGGGACGGAAGATATCGTGAGAGTGTACGTCGAAGCCTCGGACGCTGAGACGTGCGAAAAGATTTCGACGAAAGTTGAAGAGGCGGTGATTGAGTTTTGTAATTCATAATAATATAGTATAGCCTTCTCCAATAGGTAAGTAATGGTGTTGTGATAGTTTGAAGTAGCTGGTAGTTGTAGTAGTTGTAGTAGTAGAAGTAGAAAAGAAGGGGAAAATTTTTGAAAAACAACTTAAAAGAACAAGAAAAAATCGAGATCCTCTGGTGTGTGCATCTGTGCGTACGCATACCATCCAACCTCCCTAAGTCACAGAGTAGGACGTATACATCATATCGACCGCGTTTATTTCGAGATTCATGTGCCAAAGATGGACTTGAAAGCACACTTCTTTTCATCAGACACCCTAAAATATTTTTGATTTCTATATTTACTTTCCAACCCTTACAAAAAATGCGACTGCCTAATGTGCTCATTGATAAGATGAGACATAGAAACACCCCCTTCCAGAGTGTTTCTAGCCCACATAGCTCAGTCGGTAGAGCGTTCGCCTCTTAAGCGAATGGCCGCGGGTTCGATCCCCGTTGTGGGTATTAGTTGATGCCTTTTTTTTTAGCCGAGCGAAGTCTTATGAGCGGCGATATCAGTCGCGTCAAACTATAATAATACCATTCTCCATCCTTTTTTTATTTCTTCTTCTTTTTGTAAGTTCCAGTTTTTTTTGTATTTT
>Ga0257106_1000056_pt1 | contig 62929 bp, 40 predicted proteins | sample LP_taG_3_FD_190177 | JGI IMG/M metagenome (GOLD analysis project Ga0257106, IMG submission 190177) | Marine microbial communities from Northeast Subartic Pacific Ocean, Canada - LP_J_2011_P26_10m | ecosystem: Environmental > Aquatic > Marine > Oceanic | place: Canada: Northeast Subartic Pacific...
AATCGAGAAAGGAGTTGGAACAAACCGTGGACGATTTGTTGACGAAGATTTCTGACATTTAATAACACGTGCAACGCGTTATTATATCGTCATAGAAAGAGGGGGGGAGAGAGAGCGAAGTGAGAGAGAGAGAGAGAGACTAAACTCTCGCTCGCTCGCTCGCTCGCTCGCGTTTTATATACAAAAAGAGAGGGGGTGCTCCAGCAACAACATCACGCAGCTAAAATTTGAGCAAATTTTTTAATATACATGTCCGAATGTCTTGTACTACATAACTAAAAATCTAATTCGTCAGCATGAGCGAATCTAAACGCGAGCGCACGGAGGTCAGGATCTCTTTCTTTTCCTTCTTTTTCTCTCTCTTCCTCTCCGCCGTTCTCAATATTTTTTGCTTCAAAGCGCTGCTTTCGTCTTTTCTAGTTTTGGCCAAACCTTCGAGTTCTCTTCGTAGGAGCTTTACCTGCCGCATCAACGTGTGCACTTCGTCGTTTTCATCGTGACGGTGATGATGATGATGTTGATTCGATGTTACATTTCGGTTGGAGGCGTCTCCGAATAGATCTAAGCAGTTGTAATCGAAATCTTCATCATCTCCTCTGGAGACGTAACTTTTCGATTCCGGCGAAAACGGATCGTCGTACTCTTCTTCTTCTTCTTGTTCAGAAGTTTGATATGCCCGTGTGCGATGATGGTGATGAGCATGGAACTCGCGTTGATGCATTCTCTCTTCATATTTTTCAAACTCTCGTCTTTTGTCGCTCGTCATTTCAATCGCATTCGCGAGTTCTCTCAACGCCTCTTCTCTTTTCACCGCGATTTTCTCCAGCTTTATTTTGGCTTTTTCAACCATCGTCGCGCACTTCATACCCAAAGCATCTATTTTCTTTTTCTGCTCGTCCAAAGCTTTCGTAAAACCTAATCCAGTGTTTGCTGTCATATCGAAAGTTTCCTCAACGGAGCGTGCGATCGTTTTCACCGCCTCTTTCACTCGCGCTTCCACCATTTTCTCGCACTCGATTTCCAACAATCGAATCTCTTTTCGAACTTCGCGTTCTTTCGATCTCGTTTCTCGTTCGAACCGTTCTATCTTTTCGTTGAACTCTTCTTCGGCTTTTGCTCGTGCTTCGGATACCGCCCGTTCCACCTCCCTTCTATATTTCGAGTATTCTCTCTCGGCGATCTCGTTCTTCTCTCTTTCGTATCTTTCGTACTGCTGTTCCTTTTGATTCTTTTCGTATTGCAAATGGAATTCGTGCTCCTTTTGCGCTCTCTCGAGCTCGTTCTGGTAGTGTTGCTTGTGTACCTCGACCTCTTTTCTGAGCAACGCTTCGTGCGCTTTCAAATTCTCCGCTTGCATTTGATCCCAATCGTTCAATTTTTTATACAAGTTCTTCACGTTTGCCTTCAACGTCTCCCTCTCCGCGGTCATCTTGGATATTTCAAGTTTTGTCTGTTCGTTCTTCATCGCGTGTTCTTTCGCTTTCGCTTCTAAATCTCTCTCTAATTGCGCGCTCCTTTCGCGCTCTTCATGTAAAGCGACTTCCATGTCTAAAAATTCAGTCAAAGATATTTCGTTGGTGTTATTGTTGTTGTTCTCGGCTTTGTCGTCTTCCGCGACGCTCGTCGTCGCCCGATGATTTTCGTTCTCCATCGACGTCCGTTTCCTCTCCTCCTCTTCCTTCTCTCTCTTCAACCTCTCCACTTCGTTCTCCAACTTCTTCATTTCTTTGTTCAACCTTTTCCTCTCTTGTTCCCAGAGTCTTTTCTCGTTCAGCAATTGAACCTGCGTTTCCTTCGCTTCGTTCTTCATCTGAAGTTTTTCCTTCTTGAAGAGCGCAACGGCAGTCTCTCCGAATTCCCTCGCCTCGTCTCGCTCTTTCGTTAACACGAGTATTTTCTTCTTCATCGTCATCATCGAGGAGGAGGACACCGACGACAACGGCGGAGGCGTCGTCGAGAAAGCAGAAGAAGAACGTTTGTTGTTAATGTTGTTGCTCTTCTTCGTCTTCTTTTCATCGTCTAAATCGTCTGAATCGTCGACGCCGCCTCCTCCTAAAGAAGAACGCGAAGAGTTGTTGTTTTTTGGCGGAGGCGTAAACATCATCTCATAGTACGTGTTATTACTCTTCTTCTTCAAATAATAGTATATCGTCGTCTCGGTCGTCGCGCGAAGTCATATTTCATCATCATCATCGTTGATGAGAAGAAGAGGGGGCAAAAAAAATTGTGTAAAATTGTGTAGACTTTTCTCTTCACTTTTTTATTGAGAACGCACACGAAAGACAACAGAAAAAGGGGATTTGATATTTGATGCGATGAAGACGACGACGGAAACGACGACGACTGAAAAAGAAGAAGAAGAAGAAGATGTCGGTGATGGTGATGGTGGTGGTGTTTTTGCTGCTGCTGCTGCTTTGTTGGGCGTGGGAGTAAATACGAAGAAGACAAAGAAGAAGAAGACAAAGAAGAACAGTGAAGACATCATCGAGGACGGCGGAGAAGAAGAAGAAGAAGAAGAAGAAGAGGGAGAAGAAGAAATGAGAGGAGTCGATGGGAGCGCAAAAGAGAAGACGAATAAAGAAGACGACGACGTAAACGACGACGGGGCGACGAAGAGAGAAAATGAGGACGATGTTGGAGTACTTTTGAAACCTTCTTTGATGAAGGAGCGCAATAACAATAATAACGAGAATGATAACAACAACAACAACAAACATCAGTATCATGATCATCATTTATGGCTCGGGCGAAGAATGAAAATAGAACGAAGCACGGGAACCGCCGGCAACTCGTACAAGAGGCCGACGATAGCTTGCATCGTCTTCCACGACCCGAGCGAGTCGCACCCGTTTCACGTGACGTTTGAAGATGGAACAAACGCGTGGGTGAGAATCGAGTGCACGTCGTTACCGACGTTGAACGTGAACGGACAGAACACGGCGAACGCGTCTGCACTTGTAGCGGACGGGGAAATATTTATCCGAAACGAGGATTACAAAGCGAACACGCGGTTGGGGAGTCATGGGAAAGGAAACGGGAAGGAAAGTGGGGAGAAGAGCTTTGAATGGTTGGGGGATAAGTCAACCTTAGGTATCGCTATCAATAACAACGGTGGGGTGAACAAGCACGCGATGAATAATAATAATAATAATGATAAAAAAGGAGGACAACAGTATAACAATAGCCAGCAACAACAATACCAACGAAGACAACAACAGCTTCGACTCCAGCAAGAACAACAACAACAGATGCGAAGGACGAACACGAGTAGCTTGGGACGACAACAGCAACAACGGAAACCGAAACGCGGGATGCAACAATATGGTAATAATAATAATAATAACAACAATAACAACAGCAACAGACGTGGGAACGGTACCGGCCAACAAGGTGGATATTTCAACGAAGCTGGTATGTATGACAACTCGTACATAGGTTTCGGAGGTATGCGAGTGAACGATAATTGGAACGCGAATAATAATAATAATAATAAAAACAACAACGCAAACGCAAACAGTTATAACTTCCAGCTTCAACAGTATCAGCAACAAATGCAACACTTGCAAATGCAGCAGCAACAACTTCAAATGCGATACAACAACGTTGCGAACAACAACAACAGCAACGGGAAAAAGAGCAAGAAGAAAAGCGCAAAGAAAGATACGCATAATAATACCATGAACGATCTGTGCGGCAGTGGCAACATGATGAATTTGCCGCCATTGCAACTGCCACCGAACGCCACTCAGCAACAACGTTATTCAATGCTTCAACACCAAATGCAACAGCAACAGCACCAAATGCAACAACATATGTTTCAGCAGCAACAGCAAATGCAACGTCAGCAGCAAATGCAAAGGCAGCGTCAGGAGCACCAACAACAACAGCAAAGACAACATCACCGCCAACAAAACGCGCAACAAAAAAATTCGCACCATAAGAACACTGGTGGCGGTGGCGGTGGTACATCGTCACCTCGTGCGAAGAATAACAACACTGGAGCATCGCCTGCGAGAGGTTCCAGCCGTATGAATAACGATACGACGGAAATGTTAGCTCCGTCACAACCTACGCGACCTTTAGCCGCGACGTTGTTTGAGCAACACGAAATCGCGAGGTGTACCGTGTGTGGCAAGGTGTGTAAGTCTCACCCTGGTTTTGTCGCGCACGTAAAAAAGCACGCGGAAGAACATCCGGCGAAAGTTCGCGCAATGCTCGCCGCATCGAAAAAGTATCGATCCAAACAGCCGCATCGTAGCGCTGAATATCTCGAGAAAATGAACGCTGCGAACAACAATAATAGTACCATTAACACTGTAAGCGAAAAAAAGACTACAAAAAAAACATTGAGGGCAATGCGAGCCGAGCGAAAGCAGTCATCGCATCCACAAGTGAACGAGTTTGGCATGTCTGGATTCGAACCGTACGTATCGGACGAAGAAGTGCCCACGGTCACTACCGGTCGCGCAAGACGCCAAGGTGCCGGACAGAAAATTGAAAGCGATTACGTCTATGCCGGAAACATGGAGAAGATGCGAAGAGCGCGAGAGGGAAGAGGCGCGCGAGGAATGTCGCAAGCACCATCGATGCCGCCGCCACCACCACCACCGTCGCAACAACTACAACAACAACAACAACAACAACAACACACGTCGATGCCGCCGTACGACCCGAACATTCGTTCGGATAACAACAAAAAACGAACATTCGTGAACGTGCCTCGAACGTGCGAAAAGTGCGGACGCGTTTGTGCTTCAGCCGTTGGACACGCCAGTCACGTCCGCGCGTGCAAGAAGCCGCGTCGGAGTTGAATCCATGTACTATTATATAGCATACTTTTACAAAAACTCAAGACAAAGGAGAGACCCCTAAATTTCAAAGATACATTTTTACGCCAAAAAATACGCGCTTTCATCACACAAACAAATATGTCTTCGAAATCCTCCTCCTCCTCCTCTTCCGCGGACTCAATCGCCCGACACTTCATCCAGAAGTATTACACAACACTACACAATGCGCCTAAGAAAGTTCCGTCGATCTTTTATTCGCCTTTTGCGCACAGGGCCACTTCGTACGTTTCGAATGGCAACAACAACAACAAAACCAAAAACGGAGGTAAAGACGCAACAACTTCGAAAACAAACCTAACGCTGCCCCCGAAGAACGAAGTTCAAGACTCACGCGCGTCTCTGCAATCACATTTCACTTCCCACGAGAAGTATTACATGGATTTGAACACGACGATTTCGAGTTTAGATGCCTCGGAGGTGACTTTTGTGCAAGACAAGACGCTGCTCGTGTTGGTTAAAGGAGCGTTTAGTAGCAGTAATAATCTAGGAGAGGAAAAGAGCAGAAGGAATTTTTCGCAGACGTTTCTTTTGACGACGGCGAGGGGAGGAGGTCGAGTCGAGCACGGAAAATACCACCAACAGCAACAACAACAACAACAACAACAACAACAGTCGTACGAGTTTGTGTGTACGAACGAGTTATTACAGCTCAGCCGCGAGCATCAAATCGATAAAGGCGTTGGGACGAGAGATACGGGCGCGGACTTATACGACGGCGCGGTGAAGGTGTTTCCTCCGTCGACGCCAAAACCAGTTACGTCGACGCCTAGGAAACAAGAAGAACGGCAACAGATGGCGCCAACAACACCGATACCCGCTCCGCGCCCAACTGGAGGAGGAGGAAGAGTAGAAGGCGGTAGGCGAACATCGTTTGGAGATACGACGACGAAGCACGAGATGAAATTCATCGAGAAGCAAATCGACGCGCTTTATACGGAGAAAAAGGAACACAGGAGATTCGACGAGATGGATTCGGAGGTAGGAAGTGGAAGGTCCCCGGGAAGTATCGATTCGAAGAAGACGCCGCCATCGGGGTACGAGAAAACGAAACCACTCGGGGATGTAAACTTGGCCGAGGCAAAGCAACAGCTTCTCGCTGAGTTGAAGCAGAAAAAGAAACCAACGCCGACCGCGGTTATTAAGCAAACGTCGTCTTCTCATGTCGTGTTTGTGAAAAATATTCATTTTCACACTCCTGCTTCGGCCATGAGAAGAGAGTTCTCCAAATTTGGCGACATAATATCGATCGATTTTGGATTCCCGAAAGACGATTTTGGAGAAGAGAGAAAGAAGTTTTGCTTCATTGAATATGCATCTCGCAGTGAGTGCGAAGCAGCTGTCGCGCAATCGAGCAACATCTTTGTCGATAGTCGCCGCTTAATTGTGCAGCACAGGACCGGCAAAGGACAACAATCGAAGTAATGGTATTAAAGAGGAGTGAACATTTCAGGGTGCGCTTATCGAACGTATGAGAGAGAGAGAGTGTGTGTGTGTGCGTGTGTGTGCGCGTGTTTCGCGATTTTAATCAAAAAAACCTTCACCTTTTTTACAACAGTTGATTGCACTGCACAGCTATTTACTTTCGCATATTCTGCGTAAAGTTGTTGATGTATTGATTGAAAATACCATCGCCAGTTTTCGATTGAAAATTCTCCCCAGCCCCGAACAAATTTGCTGTTGTTAGAAACATCTCCGGTATCTTCTTTTGCCCATCTGGTACCGTGGATTGAGCCGCACTCTTCGCGGACAAATCTTCCGCTTGCGCTTGAAGGAGTTTTTCCATGGTTTGCAGGGCGGCGAAGAAGTGTCGGTCCTTTCTTTCTAAAGCCGCTATAGCCGATGGGAGTAATCGCGGCACGGTATCCGTGGTGAGCGCACCTATCGCAGCGTCGTCACTCACTCCTTCCTTCACGGGACTCACCACGAGTTGACCTTTCGCATCTGGAGACTTTGGAGTAGTGCCGAACCACTCGTGTTCCTTTCCAGTCGCGATCAGTTTTCTTATCGTATCCTCAGCGCGCATCCATCTGAAAGCTGGCTTTCTGCTGTCCATGAGATGAATCTTTGATAGTAAGCGCAAACTCGATAAGATATTCGCTATGTCATATAATCTTCGGATTTTCTTCTTCAACTCGTTATCGTTGAAGTCTTTCGTCGCTTTTGGACCAGTGCTGCCTTCACTCATCAACATCGCGGCGGCAGCGTCCTCCAGTCCCAAGACGCCATCTTCCGCTTCCATGAACAGCGTAATGAACTTTTGCGTCATCAAACTGAGCGATTTTTCTCTTCTCTCGGACGTTTCCTTCTTTCCAGCGGCGGTAGCTTTAGCTTTGTTCGCAGGAAGAGTAGGATCTTCTTCACCGTTTGCTACGGACTTGACACCATTAATTGCATCTTTACCACCCGATTGAAACGGATGTGAGTTTTCAAACACTTGCAACGAGAGCTTCTCCGGTAACTTGATGTCGAAAGATTCAGCGCCAAACTTTTCAATCTTCTCAATGGCGCTAGGGAGCCTGGAAACGCCAAACCACGCGTATTGGTTTTTGCCTTTTTTAACTACGACTTCAACAGCTTCTAAAACGTTTACGATGTCGTAAATTCTACGTCTTTCGACGCCTAATGTCGAGCACACTTCGTCTAACGAAATCAAATTCTCGTACCCAGAGCTGTACAAGCTGAGAAACCTTTCGCACAACAACGAGAGCGACTTCGATTGACGCGTCTTTTTATTGCTATTGCTCGTAGTATTCCCGTCGATATTGTAGTCAACAACCTCCGCTGTAAATTTCTCCGTTGTCGGTGTCAGCGTCGTCATCGGATCTTTCACATCGTTTTGAATGCTTACATTCAACTCGTCTCTTTTCGTTGGCGCCTCCATTCGCGTCGCGGCAGTTTCAACTTGAGATAATGGCGGTGCTTCTTCCGCGGTAAGAGCACCGCTTTTCTTCTTCGTTGCCTTTGTTGTAGGAGTAGACGCAGGAACACCGCCAGCAGTATTAGTATCTGAGGTCTCGCCACCACCTCCACCGACAACCTTTCTCGTCCACGCTTTCAACAATGCCTTCTTCTCCTCTTTCGATTCCTCTTCCATCCCTTCACCTCTTTGCAACTTATCGAAAAACTTTTGCGCGTGCGATCGAATTTGCACCACTGTTTTCGTTCTCACGCGTTCTTCTAGCTTTTTCCATGCTCGGCCGTACATTTTCAAACCATCCGTGAATAGCGCGTGCTCGGCGTCTGTCCACCGCTCGCGCGGTTGTTTCACCGTTGCCGAAGTCGTTTTCTTCGATGATGCTAACAATAATAACGGCGGCTGCAACGACGACGACGAGAGTGGTGCGTCTTCTGCTCTAGTATGTTCAATATCTACGCAATCAATCGTCATAGGATCTCTCGGTTGCCGTTCGTCTTCTTCTTCTTCTTCTTCTTCTTTTTCTTCTTCTACTATTTGTTCCCGCGTCGTCGTCGTCGTCTGAATCGTCGTCGTCTCGGCGGTTGCGACTGTGGTATTCACACCGAAGCCTTCCCTCAACCCTTTCATCACCACTTCTCCTTCTTCCTTTCTCTTTCTCTTCGCGGCGACTCTTTCCTCCTCCGCCCCGCGAATGAATTGATCGTCGTCTCCCTGTTCTGCATTTCTCGTCGTCGTCGTCTGAATAGTCGTCGTCCCATCAACATCGCGCTTCTTCTTCAACTTCTTCTCCTGCCCCGTGGTTTTCTTTTCGTCTTCTCCTTCGTGATTTTGAATTTTAAAATTTTCCCGGGAAACTTCTTCTTCTTCGTCGTCGTTTTTGATATCATCATCATCGTCATCACCCGTTGTCGTCGTCTTCCTCTCTTCCAACATCATCATCGTCGTAATAAGTATTTTGATGATATCGTCAAAATCCTCTGTTATGATAAAACCGTCGTGCTCTTCTGGCTTTTTGCGTGTACTAAACGTTTTTACAAATAGTGTGTCAGTGTGTGTGTCGTAAGTGTGCATTTGTGTGCTTTTTGGTGGGATTTTGGCAGCCTTTTAAACGCCACACAAAAAACTCTCCTCTCTCCTCTCTCTCCTCTTTCTCTCTCTACTCTCTCTCTCTGTTCTCTCTGTTCTCTCTGAAGAAATAAAAGCAAGAAAAATGAACAACGGATTACGCGTGGCTGGAGGCGTGGCCAAGAAAAATGGTGGCTCGAAGGCAGCGAAAGACATGTCAACGAGAGCGGCGTATCAAGGCATTCAGTTCTTGAAGTCCTACGGCCAACACATTCTGAAAAACCCGGCGATTGTGGATTCGATAATTCAGAAATCAGGAGCGAAAAGCACCGACGTCGCGTTAGAGATTGGACCAGGGACCGGGAACTTGACCATGAAATTACTAGAGACGTGTAAGAAAGTCGTCGCGATCGAGTACGACGCGAGAATGGTTTTGGAGTTGCAACGGAGAGTGCAAGGGTCGCCGTACCAGTCGAAATTGGAAATCATACAAGGGGATTTCATGAAGGTTGAGTTGCCGTATTTCGACGTGTGCGTGGCAAACGTGCCGTATCAGATTTCTTCGCCGCTGACGTTTAAGTTGCTCTCGCATCGACCACAGTTTCGAAGCGCGACGCTGATGTTTCAGAGAGAGTTTGCCATGCGAATGGTCGCTAAGGCTGGCGACGCGCAGTATTGTCGCTTGGCGGTGAACACGCAGCTGTTGGCGAAGACGCAACACATTTTAAAAGTAGGGAAGAACAATTTCCGACCGCCGCCGAAAGTCGATTCGTCCGTGGTGAGAATCGAGCCGAGGAAACCTCCAGTGCAGGTGAACTTTCGAGAGTGGGATGGTTTAATTCGCTTGTGCTTTGGGAGGAAAAATAAGACGTTAGGGGGGATTTTTCGAACGAAAACGGTGTTGGAGTTGTTAACGAAGAACTATTTGACGTTTAAAGCAGTAAAGGTGAATTTATTAGATGACGATGCCATGGAATTAGCCGAGGAAGAGGCGAATAACAAGGAGAAACGACAGGAAGTCAAGGATCACGTGAAAGAGTTAATCGAAAAGGTATTAAACACGAACGGATACGTGGAGATGCGCTCAAGTAAAATGACGCAGGATGATTTCTTACAACTGTTGGCGGTGTTCAACGAACACGGCATACACTTTGTCGGTTAAGAGTACACGATAATGACAGCTTTTGTTCACGCATGCGTTAGGTGCCCGCGCGTTTAGTTTGTATAGATACACATTTTAAATATAATAATATAGCAATTATACCTCCGAGTACGTTCGAAATATAATAGTGTAGTTAAAACAATTCGCATAGTAGTAATTTAATCGATCAATTTAATCCAACCTTTGCAATAAGTATTCAACTTGCACGTCTTTCGTCATCGGCATGATCCACTTAAAGTACAAATCCGCGATGATTTCCGGCGCGACTTTATACTTTTGGTTTTCTGGATTCGTCAAAACTTTGCTCGCATCTGGAACTTCCTCGTTGATGTCTTGCCCGTAAAACGCCGCTTTGTTCGTGACTCTCGCCACCACTCTGTCTTCCACCGCTTGATTCGTCAACAACTGCATCAATCCGTTCCCGTCTTGTTTGCGAATCAAATCAGAATATTCATCCGGTTGCGCTCTAAACTTTGCCTCCGCGACAAATTTTCCGTAATGAATCCGTCTTGATATTAATTGCAAACAGTTCACGTCGCACAAGCCGGCGGACCCGTAGTTGTTATCATCGCCGCTCTCGCACATTCCCGGAACAATATTCTCCACGTACATCTCCTTAATTCTATCGTTGATATTAATTTTCAACGCGCACTCGTGCAAAACCTCCCCAAAGTTCATCGGTGGTATAACCAACGGCGGTAAACTTTCCGGGTAAAACGCGTGTTCGTCCGGCGAAGTGTACCTTCGAATTTTCCCATCCATCTGTTCTCGTTCTCTCAACATAAACTCAATCATCGAGCTTCTCACGCCAGTTTTCGCGTCGTAACACGGCACATCGATAGAGTTCGTTTTATAAATCTTATCGTTCGCTTTATACTGCGAGCGTTCGATTAACGCGAAGATTATGGAGTCTTCTTGACGAATGAGCGACTGACGAACGTTATCGAGTTTCAATCGGTCGGACAAGTCCGCAAAGTTCGGGTCATCGATCGAACTCATCGCCGCGCATGTTTTTACCGACTTTACCGACGATGATGATGATCTTCTTCTACCGCTGCTGCTGCTAGTGTTGTTGTTGTTGTTGTTGTTGTTGTTGTTGTTCAGATAAACCGAGGGCGGCGAGAATCCACGACGGGAAGAAGAGAAAGAGGACGACGAAGAAGAAGAAGAAGAAGAAGAAGACGTCAACGACGAAGACGACGACGCTCTGCGACGACGATGCGTGGACGTGACGCTGCTTCCGCTGCTCAAACAAGAACAAAGCGCAGAAGAGGACGACATGATGATGAGAGAGAAGGAACTAAAAGTGAAGATGCTTGTTGTTCGTTTTATTTTAGGTGTTTTTTTCCAAAACAAAACTGACTGACTTCCTTAGTTAGCACTCTTTCCTTGTCATAGTATCGCACGCAAGCGCCTTCTCGACGACGCTTTTAAAAATGTATATTTATAAAGTTACTTGTACAAGGTCTCGTGTAAATGATATTAAAAATGATATATAAGATACGCAGTTGTTGTTGTTGCTAGTAGTTCTGTAACACACTATTATGATTTTATATTCGAGACGAAAGAGCGCTTCCTCCTCTCTCTCTCGTCCTTCTTTCGTTTATTTTATTATTCCCAACGCCGACCGCCTCGAGTTCGTCGAGGTGTCTTCGAAGGCCCTCCTCCATACGAAGTCGTATTCTCTTCTGCGGCAGAGCGACCTCTCTTTTGTCCCGTTTGTTGTCCACCGTACGATCCTAATCTACCACTACTTTGTCTTCGCGCCGCAGTCGACGGCGGCGGTAGATTTCTGCTGCTCAGTCTTCGTTGCTGACTGGTAGAGGGCGGTTCCTTGCTCAATTGCGAGTTACCAAACGATGGCCACATTGAAGTGACGTTTCGTTTTGCCCGTTTACCGTGGCCTAATTCTACAGCATTTACCGTGGATGCGAATCGCAGAGACGCCACGGTTTCTTCCGCGGATTCCTCCTCCGGAGCTACGTTTACAAACATGAGCGTCTTACCGTCGCCTCCCAAACATGGTGCTAAAAGATACGTCAACTTCGAATTTCTATACGGCACGTGCTTATCACCTCTCGCGATGGACGCAAAGACGTCCCCTAAACAAGAGAGTGACTTATTTATCGCGCACGCTTCTGACATTCGCGTGCCTTGGGCGCCCGAGCGCTTCGTGCGCTCTGACCCGGCCAAGTCGACGAGATTCAAACATCCAGAAAGTTGCGTTCCAGTAGCAATGTGAACGCCAGTAATGTATAATAAGAACAACGTGTGCGATCGCGAAGAGTGCGTGTTCATCTCTGTCGCTTCAACAGCGCGCGCAGCAGTTGCCTTTCGGACGAGAGCTGCCGCGGCTGAAACGGAATCGATGTATTCTCTCACGACGCCCGCGACGGTTGGACATCCACCTTCCGGAGCAGTGACGATGTTATGTCGCTCGGAGTGCTTTGCGTTCGGCCCAGCTAATAAATCTCGAATTTGGTCGTTGTAGATTTCTACGTATGATGCTTCGATTTCGTACTCGTATCCTTTCTCGAGCAACTTTTCCTTGCGCTCGAGAATGGCACTCACCGCTCGTGGAATTATACCACGATCTTCGCCGTCTCCGGAACCTAACATAGTGTGCGTTTTCCCACTTCCGGTTTGGCCGTAAGAGAACAAGCACACTTTGTAACCATCCATCGCCGACGTAATCATAGACTCGACTTCCTCGAAAACTTCCGTTTGCGAGGCGGCGGCGTCAAACACGCGATCGAAATTAAATACTCTCGGTTCAAGTTCTGGAACCGTAACGGCGATTGAATCTTTGTCCAAAGCATCGACCGAGCAGTAATCTTCTTCACCAACGAACGGTGGACGCATGCGCGCGAATACCCGGACGTTTCCACGTAATTCTTGAATCTGGTTGTGCATCGCGCGTCGAATTTCTTCAGCCTCGAGTAACTGTTGCTCCATCTCTTGCAACCTGTCTGCGTTTCTCATGGCTTCTTCTTCAATCTTCTGCGCGCGTTTCAACGTCGCGTTTGCTTCCGCTTTCGCTCTTTCGGCTTGGTTCGTGAGATCCAACAACGTTTGGCTCTTTTGATCTGACTGAGATGTTCTCGACTTCAAGGACTCCACCGTCGCCTTGGATTCCTCGAGCTGTCTTGCGACTTCCTTCTCCTTTCTCAATGCGGCGTTCTTTTCCTCTTGGACTCGCAACAACTCTTCACGCAAATTCAGCTCTGCTTGTGAGTTCACAGATGGATCAATCGCGTTCTTTGAGTGAAGGCGTTCGCGCTCTTCATCCACCGCGCGCTTAATCTTCATCTCGTATTCAACCGTCAACTTGGTAATCGCATCAGCTTTCTCACGAATAAACATCTCTTCCTTAGAGTGCATGGCAGACTGAACGGACTGTGCGATCGTATTTTCGAGTAAATTTGCTTTGGCTTCGTACTTTTTCCAGTTGGCCTTTGCAGTTTCCAACTCCTCGGAAGTCGCGGCGGGAACCGCACTCGCCATGCTCCCGGCGGCGGCGGCGGCCGCTTCCAGAGCAACAATCTTGAGGCGCTCGTTTTCGAGTGCTTCTTTCAACTCGTTGATTTGCGCTGAGTTTTGGGCAACCGCACCCGCTTGGATCTTTGCCTTTTCAGACGCCAACTGGGCTTGAGACTTTGCGGACATTTCAGCCAACGTCGCCTCGATAATCGCTTGCTTCTCATCCTCCATCTCGGCGCGCAAGTTCTCGACCGCTTCGCTGACAGCTGTCTCTCTCGCTTCCCCGGCTTTTCTCTCCAACTCGGCGGCGAGCTTTTCCATTTCGGCACGGTGCGTGCGCAAAGTTTGTTGTTTCGATCTCTCCATGAAAGTCTGCGCCTCCGCTCGAAGTTGCGCTTCCAAGGCGTCGCGCTCTGCTTCAGCCTCACTGAGTAACTGCTGCCTCAAATTTTCCAAAGCGATCGAAGACTCCTTCGTTAACACGGCTCGTTGCGACTCTAACTCAGCCTCGAATGCTTCCATCTTAGATTCGAGCTGCTTGTCGAAGCGTGCCTTTGCCTCACTCTCCGCGGCGAGCATCGCGTCTTTGCTTCGCCCTTTCGAACTCTCCAGAGCCTCTCGCACTCTTTTCCCAGCTTCGGCGTCGAATTCGGCGCGTAACTTCGCAATGTCTTCTTTGTGTTTCAATTCAGTTTCTTGAAGAGTGACTATTTTGTCTTCGGCGGATAACTCTCTAAGCGTCGCGGCTTGTTCCTCCAACCTGAAGTCTAACACCTGCGCCGCCTTCAACTCCAATTGAGACCTCAAACTTTCCTTCGCGGATTCCATCTCCTTCGCAAAATTCGCCTGTGCCACTTCCATCGAAGCTTTGTGTTCTCGTTGCAACTCTCGCTCTTTTTCCACCAGCGCTTCCTTCTTTTCGCGAGCATATTTCTCGCTCAGCTTGTCCGCGTGTTCCGACAACATCGAGGCAATATCCTTCACCGAGGATCTCTCCGATTGATCCATCGACAAAGCGTCGCGAGCTCTGTTGACTTCGTTCTGGAGCTGCTCGTTGTTCTTCTCGGCGTGTGCGAGCGCCGTTTTTGTCGCTGCAATTTCCAACTCAGCCTCGTGCGTGGCTTGCTTCAATGCCGCCTGGTGCTCGGCGGTCAACTGCGCTCTCGTTGCTTCAGCCTCTTTGAGCATAGATTTGCAAATAAGATCGTGCTTCTCCTTTTGCTCGGCTAAGCGTTGATTCAAATCTTCAAATCGCTGATTAAAACCATCCTTGGATTCACCAATCTGCTCCTTGAGCTTCTCCTCCATTTGCAACTGCCACGCCGCCTTCTCGTTTTCCAACGTCTCCCTCGCTTCTGCCGTAAGCTGTTGTTCCAAATTTTCCACGGCCAGCTCTTTCTCTTTCGCCGCTTCAGCCATGATCTTGTCAATCTCGCTTTGTAAACTCTGCTCCAACGCTTCCTTCTCCGCCAACAAAGCGTTCTTCTCTTTCTCCATCATATCAGTCGTCGAGTTCATATCGTTCACCATCATTTGCAATTTCTCCCTCGACGCGTCCATCTCCCGCTTTTCTTGCGCCCACGAGTCTCGTTCTGCCGCGTACTTTTCGTTCAAACTTTCGTATCTACCTTTCAAGTTTGCATGCTCTTCTTTCAACTCGAACAGATTGTGCTTCGCTTCTTGCGTCTCCGCTCTCGCTTGACTCGCTTCATCCAAAGCCTTCTTCACATTCTGCGAAGCTTCAGCGACGCCTAAATCTTCCATAGACTTCAACTGCTCGTACTTGTGCGTCTCTTCTTGCAACTTCTGTTCTGCTCTCATGGCTTCATCGACTTTCGATTCCGCGATGGCAATCTTTTTGTTCAAGGCTGCCATCACCGCGCTGTGCTCTTCTTCGCGAATTCGCGCGCGCTCTTGTTCCAAGTCTTCCGTAGCTTTCGACAGCTTCTCTTCCGCCTCTTGCACTTTGAGCAGATGCTCTTGCGACTCTCTTTGCATTTTTGTCAACTTTTCTCGCTCGGCGTGGATTTCAGCCAACTCTTGTTGCGTGTGTGGGATCGAGCCGGTGTTGTTCTCCGCGTTGCGCGCGGCTCTGAGCAAGTCTCGCTCGATCCTTCCAGCGCCAACGACGAATTGTTCTCTCAACTTTACCAAAGCCTTCAAAGTTTTCTTCTGCGATTGAACGTGCCCTAACAACTCTCTCATGTACTCCGGGGAACCTTTGTCAGACGTCGGTCTCCACGTGAGTAACTTCTCGATGAGCGCCGAGTAATTCTCGCCGCTGCCATCCTCCGGTTCGTACAACGACTTGCTCAAAGCTGCAATCTTCGATCGCTCTTTTGCCGCGGTGTTGAACACGAAAGTCCCGGTGTTATCGCCGTTGTTATAGTTTTGATCGTTCAACGCTCGCAAATTCGGTTTGACCGCAGATGAGACTCGCGATGCGGTTTTACTGCCCTGTTTGTCAGTTTTCGCTCGAAACGCAGACATTCTGTCGAATTTTAAATTTTTGTAGGGGAATGGTGTTGGTTAGTTTTGTCAAATTGGTGCAAGGAGGCACGATGTGTTGATGATGATGACGACGATACCATCCCCCCACCTAATGCGCACAGACACCAAACGCGCAAAAAACAAAGAAAGATCCGAACGCATATCGTATTCTGTGTTCAATCGCACACAGACGACGACGATTAACATTTGCGCAAAAAGGAGGAAAAAAACGTCCGTTGGAAAGAGGGGTACAAACAAAAAAACTATCAAACTGGATTGAATTTCACGTACCTCGATTGTATCTTGTCCATCGTCTGCGCCGAACTCGGCGGCTTATTACCAGTCGCGGTGTTATTTGCATTCGCGTCCATCTCTTGCATCACTCGCGCCTTCGAGCGGGTGCGTGCGGCGGCAGAGCCACCACCACCTTCGTCGCTCATCTTCTTTTTTGACGACAACTCTCCCCCTTCTTGGGCTTTTTCTCTTTCTTTCTTTCAAAATTGAGGAGGAGACAAAAAACTTTCTCTCTCTCTTCTCTTTTAAAACTCTGTGGTCGTGGCAACAAACAACAACCTTTATTAGTAGTAGTATAGCTCTTTCTCTTCGATGATGGTATTTTTAAACTCTTTCAGAGAGATGTGATAGTAGCGCGCGCGCGATGTGTGTGCGTGAGACAACTTTTGAGGACGAATCGTACAAAAAGACGACAAACAAACGTCTGTCTCCAAGAAAAATTAGACGTTTTCATACCCTAAATAGTAAATTCGTGGTCGTGGTTGGTCTCATCACTCTTTCTGTTGTCATACCTAATAAGAGAAAGAGAAAGCGCGTTCAACCCGAAAGAAGAGAGCACGCATTAACACGCATCATTAACACAAAAGGACGTGTCGACCGCGATTCTTTATATATATGTAATAATTGTACCTACCTGATAATAATAATAATATCAATACTAACGAAGATGATTATGATGATGTTGAGAGTTTGAGAGACCCGAGAGAGAGAGAGAAAGAGAGATAACAAACAAACAAAAAATGTTTCGTCGTTTAGTGCACAGGAACCCGCCGAAAGAGGAAGAGGTACAGCAGATAAAAGAGATTTTGAGAAGAGAACCGACGACGGGGGAACGGTTTGCCGCTGGCGCGTGCGCGGGCGCCTTATCGAGATTCTCCACGGCGCCTATCGATAGAGTAAAACTGTTGTTTCAAATCCAATCGGATGGAGGGAATTTCACGTTCCAAAAAGGCATGCAGACGACAAAAAATATCGTGAAAAATGAAGGCGTGACGGCGTTATGGCGAGGCGCAACGCCAGCAATTGCACGAATCTTGCCGTATTCCGCGACAACGTTTGGGACCTATAACATATACAACAAGTTTTTGATCAAAGCGATGTATGACGAAGACGATTTGGATTTCACGGAACAGCAAAGCGGGACGGTGTTTACGCGTTTCACCGCGGGCGCATTAGCCGGAACGACGGCGACGGCGTTGACCTACCCTCTTGATTTGTTACACGCCAGAAGTGCTGCGTTTGTGGACGGTGCTGAGTCGAGCAAACACTTAAAGCGGTTTAGCGGGTCTCTGACAGAAAGTTCGAGGGTGTTGTTCAGAGCCGTGACCACAGGGGGCGGCGTGAGAGCGCTGTACACGGGGATAACGCCGACGCTCATGGGGATTGTTCCTTACGGAGGGATCTCGTTTGCAGCGTACGAGACATTAAAGAGTAGATTTGAGCTGAGCATTAGAAGGCATCCGCAAGCGTTTGAGGACCACCCGAGAATGTTGATCGCCGGGAAATTAGCCGCCGGCGCAACCGCCGGTATGATTGCGCAAACCGTCACGTATCCTTTACACATCGTTCGACGACGATTACAAGTCGGCGGCGTTTCGAAAAACCCCGCCTCGCCGGCAGGGACACCTGGGTGTAAACCGATGTATTCTTCGGTGTCGCAAGGCTTATTACGCATTTATCAAACGGAAGGTTTACGAAACGGTTTGTTCAAAGGTGTTACGCTGACGTGGTTGAAAGGCCCGTTGGCGAGCGCGTTGGGATTCACCGCGAACGATATATTTCAGAACATAATTCATGACGCTCGCGCGGAATTATCAAACTCGCCCCCCACGCCAACACCGGCGACGTACGACGAGAGGAAACAAATATCGAGTTTAGAAGCGCTCATCGCCGGCGCCACGGCTGGAGCGTGCGCGAAAACAACCATAGCGCCTTTAGATCGCGTCAAAATCATGTACCAAGTAGATCCAAACAGAAAGTTTACAGTAAACAGTGCGTTTGAGCTGGGGAAAAAAATAGTCAGAGAGGATGGGGTTATTGCATTATGGCGTGGGAATGGCGTGCAGATGCTTCGAGTCATTCCGTACGCGGCGACGAGTTTTTTCGCCTTCCCAAAGTATTTAGAAAAAACGACGCACTATCTGAGCGATGGAAACGAAAGTTCGGGAACGCCGACCTTTGCGCGATTCGTTGCCGGTGCGATGTCGGGTGCGACGGCGACGACGTTGACGTATCCACTCGACTTATTGCGCGCGAGATTTGCGGCAGGTGCGGAAACGCACAAGAAAGCAGCCATTGAAGATTTAGTCGATATCATCAAGAAAAGAGGGGTTCGCGGATTGGCGTCTGGATTAACGCCTACGCTTTTAGGAATAATGCCTTACGCTGGAATTTCGTTCGCCACGTTTGAAACCTTGAAAGCGGCGTCGATAAAAATGAAACAGCATGAACAAAAAGATGGCGACGACGTGAAAATGGACGAGTCCTCGTCGCGCGAGGACCTCCCGGTGACGAGCCGTTTACTGTTCGGCGGTTTTGCCGGTTTATTGGCGCAGACATGCACGTATCCGTTAGATATTGTCCGACGACGAGTACAAGTACACGGACAAGTGAATGGAACATCTTCCGTCGTAAGTGCACTCGTGCACATAGGCAAAACGGAGGGATTATCGGGACTGTACAAAGGATTGACGATGAATTGGATGAAGGGGCCTCTGGCGGTGGCCATATCTTTCACGACAAACGACATGGTGAAAGCTCGAATAAAGCAGTGGCACGAAGAGAACGACGAATAGTAGAAGTAGCAGATCAGCGTTGAATTGTAAACTAGTAGGCGCATTAATATAGCAAAATATTATAAGACTTAAAAACTAAATAACGAAGTTTACCGCTTTCCCTGGAGCAATAATTCCTTTCTCGCAAACGATCTCGCCGATATCCTCCACGAGATCGTACGATAAGCACAGTTTACGCAAATTCGAAATCATTCCTGGTTCGATGACGAAATCTTGGATATCGTTGTGTAGCACGGAATCAATACCGACGCGTTCGTGAAACTTGATCGTTTCAGCAGCGACGAGCACCTTCACACCCCTACTTTTCGCCGCGTTGCAAAAGCTCCCAGATCCGGCTCGAGACATGATTTTCCCGTTCGCGAGGACGGCGCTCGCGCCAATGCAACAAAACATGGATTGGTCTGCTCCGTCTCTACTATTACTGAAGCGTCGAAAGACCACATCCATGCCGTGCATGAGCGTATATTCGCACGAAATGTCCGCATCGAGGAGATGATTTAACGTTTTTCGTCCCTCAAACGACGGCGCGGCGTCGACTATGGTGACGCACATGTTCTCGTATCCGTTCTCTTTTGCACGTATTAATGATTTCACAACCGATTCAGAATGTCCAAACGTCACCACGTGTTGAACTTGCTTCTCCGCGTAATAGGTCGAAAGTGTTTTGACGATCGTCTCGACCGCTCTTTCGACGTATTCTTTCAAAGTACCTTCGAGATGTTCGAGCGTTTTCTTCTTTTGAGCTTCAACTGTCATCATCTCCGCGTCGTCTCTGGCTTCTTTCAATTTCTCACCTTGAGAAAGCACTGCTAAGTGTGTTTTTAACGATTTCACGGCGTTCCCCATGCTCGTAGAAATCGGTCGAGCCTCTTGAATTCTCGAAATGACGTGGTTAATCAAGACTAACAACGCTTGCGAATAGCTCCCAGATTTGTGCGAGTACGATTGCACGACTTCCTTTAAACATAACAATAGTTGACGAACTCTGTTCGTACTTCCCACGCACTTTCTCGTTTGATATACTTCTGCTAATCTTTCCACGCACGGATACTGAAACTCGATCAAATCGTGGTCGATTTTATTTGACGTGGACGTTTGATGCAAATTGAGGTGCGAGAAATGCCGCTCGCAAAAGTGCGAATCTTTGCGCGTCTTTGTCCGAACGTCCGTGAACGATCGATGCGTCTCGTCCGTGGAACCACCTCCTACTGTCGAGGCACTCTTATCGCCGCTACCACTGGGCGCGCTACCCCCTTTACTAGTAGTAGTAGTAGTAGTAGTGCTACCACCCTTCTCTTGCTTCTTCTTCGTCGCGGAGCCGTCGCTACTCTTCTCTTGTTCCTTCGCCGCTCTTTGCGCCTCTTGCTGCGCCCTTCGTTCTGCTTTCGACGCCGCTTTTTGTAATTTCGGTTCCGGTTTCCCTTCTGAAGCCATTCTCGCCAGATGTTCTTGTCGTCTACGTTCTTTTTCCTCAGCTTTTCGTTTCTTTTCTTCGTCTTTATCGCTCTCTGGAAGAGGAGGAGGAGGAGGAGCACCATCAGCTTCTTTTTCTTGCACCGGCTTTTCTTCTTTCGTCTTCTTCCTCTCTGGACTTTGTTGATGCAAAGAAGACACGTTTAAGACGCTTCCAAACCCGGCCGTGATGGATGCCACCGCGGCGTCGTCGTTCTCTTCTTTACTCGTCGCGACGACGACGGCACCAACGTTCGTACTGCTCCCAATCACCGCAGAGGACGACGACGACGTTGTTTTTTTACTGCCTAAACCGGTGTTTGTATTCGTCGTCGCGTTCCCGTCTTCTTCGCCGATGGTAAACCCAACTTGTCGAACAATCGGTTGCGGTTTAGACGACGACGATTGGGACGACGACGGCATCTCGTATATCTTCTTCTGTGCGTCGTAAACACAGTAATAAAAAAGTACTACGAGATGAGCAGACTTTGGAGGTTTTTTTTCTGACTCGAAGAGAAGTCTTTTTCAGTCCAAAATTGGATGTTGTAACACTTCACAGAAGGAGGAACCACACACTCTTTACACAAAAGACTTCAAAAGAAAGAAGAAAGAAGAATGATCTCGACGACGACAAAAACGAGAGCAGCGAGACCGAGAACCTTTTCCTCGTTTCCTTTCTTCTTCTTCTCTTCCTTCTTCTTCTTCTTCTTCATCTTCTCTCTCGTAAAAGTGGGAGCGTTTAAAGCGCAAGATTTCAAGACGTGCGAAACGTCGTCGTTTTGTAATCGACACCGGGACGCCGCGCCGAAAGCGTATTCTATCGGGAAGTTGATTGTACCATCATCAGCATCAGCAGCAGCGTCGCCGTCGTCGTCGTCGCAAGAGCGCAGTAATAAAGACGGAGAAGATGAAGATGAAGCGTCGTTCGATGTGTTCTTAGATGATATGAAAACATCGGTGGAGATGAAACTGAATGCGTACGCGAACGGTGCCGTGCGACTCCGGTTCGACGATATCTTACACCCGAGGTACGTGCCGAAAAATGTCTTGGTACCAGAGGAAACCGTGAAGGCGTTGCAGACGAAATGGGTGGTAGAGAGGAACATGGAAAAGAACGCGGAAAGCGGGAAGACAGAAACGGTGTTGAAAATGGTTGCCAGCGGGATGAACGTTCGCGTTCGCGTAGAGCACGAAACGCCGCTGGCTGTGGTCGTGGAACGAGACGGTGTTGAAGTTATGGCGTTCAATCGAGAAGAGACGTTCGCGTTTGAGACGGTAGATGATGTGAGTGGTCTCGCTCGAGAAGGAGACAACACGGTAGAAACGTTCAACTCGCACACGGATTCGAGACCGTACGGAAACACGGCGATTTCGTTCGACGTGTCGTTCCCGAACGCGACGGACATGTACGGTTTACCGGAACGCGCGACGAGTTTAAGCTTGAAATCTACGATTAAACGACCGTCGTCGCAAGAAGAGGTGGATCAGAAACTACATCACGAATCAGAACCGTACAGATTATACAATTTAGACGTTTTCGAATACGAATCGGAATCCCCTTTTGGATTGTACGGATCCATCCCGATGTTGCTCGCGCACGGGAGTAAAAATGTAAATGGAGCCGGGAAGGACGACGGCAAGGCGAGGGAGACGATATCGTCTGGCATGTATTTCCACAATCCGACAGAAGCGTACGTGGATATCGTGAAAGAGGAAAGTTCGTTAGACGAGCGCACGTCGCATTGGATGGCAGAATCCGGTGCGCTCGATTTGTTTTTGTTTCCAGGACTGGATTTTGCGAGCATTCATAAAATGTACGGCGATTTTCTAGGCACGACTGCGTTGCCGCCGTTATTTTCTCTCGGATACCACCAGTGTCGCTGGAACTATCGCGACGAGCAAGATGTGGAGGAAGTGGACGCTGGATTTGATGAGCACGACATTCCATACGACGTCATTTGGCTCGACATTGAACACACGGACGGGAAAAGGTACATGACGTGGGACAGCACAAAATTCCCAACGCCGGAACGCATGATTAACGATATCGCAGAAAAAGGGCGCAAAACGGTTGTCATCATAGACCCTCACGTAAAGAAAGATGACAAGTATCCAATATTCAAAGAGGCCGAGTCGAAACAGTATTACGTGAAAAAGAATGACAAAACGACGGATTTTGACGGCTGGTGTTGGCCAGGCTCATCCATGTATTTAGACGTCACGAACCCGGACGTGCGTTCGTGGTGGGCGTCTAAATTTGCCTTGGACTCGTATAAAGGCTCGACGCCTGATTTATACGTGTGGAACGATATGAACGAACCGTCCGTGTTCAACGGGCCAGAAATTACAATGCAAAAAGATTTGATCCATCACGGCGAGGTCGAACACAGAGAAGTGCACAATGTTTTCGGCATGTATTATCATATGGCAACGGCAGAAGGTATCGAAAAGAGGCAAAATGAACGACCATTTGTTTTATCGCGCGCTTTTTTCGCGGGGACGCAAAGAATAGGTCCGATTTGGACTGGCGACAACGCCGCAGATTGGGAACATCTCAGAGTCTCCGTTCCGATGGTCTTGACGCTTGGACTTACTGGGTTACCATTCTCGGGCGCAGACATTGGTGGTTTTTTCGGCAATCCTGATTCTGAATTGCTCGTTAGATGGTATCAACTCGGTGCTTTCTATCCTTTCATGCGTGGACACGCGCACATTGACACGAAACGTCGCGAGCCGTGGCTTTTTGGTGACGAAAATACAAACTTAATTCGCGAGGCCATTCGAAACCGGTACCGCTTGTTGCCTACGTTTTACGCGCTCTTCGATGCAAACAGTCGATTAGGCACTCCAATCGTGCGGCCGTTGTTTTATGCATTCCCAGACGACCCGAGAGTCCTTCGCAAAGATGATTGCTTCATGCTCGGCGACGCGTTGCTCGTATACCCAGTCATGGAAGCCGGCGCTTCCCAAATTGAAATATATTTACCAAAGGGCGTTTGGTACGACGTCGATACAAACGAAAAGCACTTTGGTCCAAAAGAGTTCATGAAGAAAGTCACCATGCGCGACATTCCGCAGTTTCAAAGAGGTGGTAGTATTCTAATCTCAAAGGAACGCGCGCGTCGTTCTACGAAGGCTCAACGAAACGATCCAATCACTATTTCCATCGCCCCGGACGAGAAAGGCGAAGCGCGAGGTGCGTATTACAACGACGACGGCATATCGTTCGCGCACGCGTCACCGAGTGGACGCAACAGGAAGAAACTGTGGTGGTCTCGTTACGCCCTCGCGACGAGCACATATGACCCGGTTTCATCAAAGGTACCATTTTTTATCGACGAAACCGAAGTAGAGCGCGTGCGCGTATTAGGAGATGACGAATTGAACGCGTCATGGAAACAAGCAAACTTAAATCCGCCTCGATCGCCACAAAAGAATACCAGCGACGTGGCTTTTGAAAGCAACGGCGTGCTGAACATTAACGCGCCGTTTTCGTCCATGCACGGCGTCTTTGTCATAGGATTAGTCAAGTAATTTATTAGAATAATACTTCAATTGTATTTTGTATACACACTGCGAGACTGTATGCGGATACTCCCTCCTCACACGCCCACGAAAGGAGAGTGTGCATCACTCTTTTTCTCTCCTCAAAAAACAAAAGATGGATACGCAAATTTTACAAACACAATAAAACAAAACAAAAGAGAAGAAGGAAGATATACGAACGCCGATGATTGCGGTTGCTTCCACCTCATCACGAGGAGGAGTGACAGTTTCATCATCGGAGTCATCCTTCGATCGTGCTTCGCTCGTCTCGCATCACGCTGCTGCTCACAAACATCAACGCCGTCGAGGAAGAACGCAAAGATTAAACGTCGTCGTTCACGAGCAACACGACAAAAGCGACAACGCTGAACAACAGTCACCTTCCTCGTCGTCGTCAAATCTAGGATCGACTAAGGACGACCGCGGGGAGGATGATATCAGCACGCGTTTTCGCGAATCGAAGATGAAATCGAAATCGTCAATGTCCGACGAAGACAGAGAAGAGGCTTTGGAACAAATGCGCGAATTGTTTATCCAACATCCCAAGGAAGGGAAAGTAGTGAACGAACTCGTCAAACAATTGAGAAACTACTCGCGACGCGACATAAATAAGAATAATAACGCAATAAAAGAAGCGCTGAAGGCACTGGAAGTACACAACGAGAGCGTCGAGGAGAAGAACGTGAGTTCGGGGACGTTGACGACGTGGGCAGTTTTACTCGAAAGCGAGAGAAACTATAAACTCGCTCGCGAAAAGTTCGCTCTCGCGTGCGCGGTAGACTCGAAGAATTTCGCCGCTCCGCACGCATGGGGTATGATGGAACAGAAGAGAGGTAATTACGACAAGGCGAGGAAGTTGCTGATAAAATCTTTGGAAATAACGCCGAGGTCTACAACGTATAACGCGTTGGCAAATTTAGAAAATCGAGTCGGAGATAGAAAACAGGCGAGGAAGTATTACGAGAAATCCATCGAGAAGCAATCCGGGCGAAACGCTAGTGCTTCAAGTTCAGGATACACGCAATTTGCGATGTTTGAAACTTCGTGTGGAAACTTTGACAAAGCGGAGGAACTGTTCGAGCGAGGATGGGCTCTTCTCGAATCGTCGAAATCTTCATCGTTCTCGTCTGAATCAGTACATTTATTGACGAATTGGGCAGACTTATTGAGTAAGCGCATGTTGACGCTGCAAAATCAAACTAATTCCGAGGTTAAGGATGTCGTGAATGGTAGAAATGGTAGCAGTAAGAGTAGCAATAGTGATAGCAACGATTCTATTAGAAAGGTATTTGAAGAGCGTGTGAGCGAAAAATTTAGATTGGCGGCAAAATTAAATCCAAGCAGAGCGGAAACTTATACGTCTTGGAGTTTGAGTGAGAGGGCTTTTACGAGTAAATTTGATGCGAGTGATAGTAATAAGCGTTCGGTAACATCGCGCGAGTACGATATCATAACGGAGGGTATTAGAAGATGTCCTGGAGAGTCGAAACTTTATTTAGCAGAGGCGATGTATTTGCGAAGAGAAAATAGAACAGAAGAAGCGTTGGAAAAACTCGAAGTTCTTAGTGAAAGATCGTTCGGGAATCAGTTGGACGCTGGAATGTTTGACCCGCACGTCTGGCACGCTCTCGGGATGTGCAAAAGCGATTTGTTCGATTTCGAAGGAGCTGTTGAAGCTTTCGAGCGCGGGTCACGGGCTCGAAAAGACGGGATTCTTAATTTACCGTGTATCACTGCTGAGGCGCACGCTGAGTTTATCAACGGCAACGTGGGACGCGCGCGACAGTTATTCATCCTAGGACGCGACAAGTGCATGCAACAAAAGAGAGTTCCACCGAGCGCCCGAGCGAGCCGACGGGAACGATCCACTCACAACAGATTATGGGCGCTGCTCGAAAAAAGAGCTGGAACGGAAGATGCGACTCGTGCGTTATTTGCAGCCGCGGTGAAAGAAGATAGATCCGATGCAACCGCGTGGATGCAGTGGGGCCAGTGGGAAAAACGCGTGCAAGGTCCTGAAATAGCGCGAGATATGTTTAGAAACGGACTAAAAAGCGGGACGACACGTTTGTCAGGATTTCTGTATCAAGCGTGGGCGCTTCTCGAGCAAGAATGCGGCAACGACGACGTCGCTAGAGAATTGTTTACCGATGGGTGCAAAGCGTGCAGTAATTTTGCCGAACTCTGGCACGGCTACGCTGCGTTTGAGGCAAATTGTGGTAACTATTCTCGTGCTCTTGAAATTGTTTCCGAAGCTGAATCCAATGGTGTCTCCACGCACGAACCTCTCATGCAACTCGCGGCTGATTTGTTACGGTTAAGCGGCGATATCGAAGGCGCGAACCAAAGAGTCCGTGAGCTAGATGATATGTTCAACGCAACGAACAGAGACGTCGACAATCCAGGGAGGGAAGTTATTTTATAAGCGGGTCGTGTGCGGTTACACTTTAGGATTTGTAATATTTTTGCTCTGGCAGTGAATCAAATTTCTTATCATTTACATCTATTTTTATCTTGATCGTAAGTTTGTCGGTATTCCTTCTGAATCCCATTCGGCGAGAGGTTTTCTTGAGCTTCCCAGCGGCCCCACGGTGGTTTCAATGTCTTCCTTAACACCAAATTTCTCGATGATTTCTCGAATTTCATAACTCAAAACCGTCTTCTTTTCGCTCGCGAGAACGCGTCGCGCGAGTTCCTCGATTGCCGGTCTCTGTCTTTTTACAAACTCCATAGCTTCGTTTCGACTTTGGCGCATAATGTCTCGAATTTCAAATTCGGCCTTCGAATACATATCTTTATCGACATTAGAAAGGAGATAACCTCTTCTTTTATCTTTCAAGAACGTTGACAATTCGAGCACATCGTAATTGATCGAAAGCGCAAAGTACGAATCTTTCACGTCAGACATGCCAGCTTCGTGCACCATACTAATGGCGAGTTCACGAGCTCGCCCATCGTACGCCGCCGAAGCTTTGGAGTTTTTATCGAAACCGTAGTATAATTCCTCAAAGCAACCAGCAGAGTAAGCTACTCGCATCAGTCGGCGATGAAACGATTTGGTAAAAATTTTCGTTCGATCGTTGTCCGGTTCTGAGAGCAAACAAACTTGACCGGTGGTGTTGGATTCGCGCGCCAAGACTGTGACGAAAGATACTCTTGCGATGTCAGGCACGTGCATTTCGTAGGCGATAGCCGCTGCAGAGTGAATCAACGCCAAGCGCTTTTCGTTTTCGGGACCGATGGTGAACGGCAACAACTTCCCCATTATTTCTATATCCAAGGCAGTTCTAAAATCGGCATTTGTGAGCGACTCTCGATTGTCCTTCGCCGCTTGCAAGCACGCCATATTCACGACTTGAGCGAGCTGTGCACCTGAAAATCCGTCCATTTCTTCCGATAACGTAACCCAGTCGATTTCTTCCGCTAACTTTTTATCTTTACAGTGAACTTGTAAAATTGCCATTCTTCCTTTAAACTCTGGTAAAGAGACAACAACTTTACGATCGAATCTACCGGCTCTGACGAGTGCAGAATCTAAAACGTCCGCTCTGTTCGTAGCAGCAATCACAACAACTTGCGTATCTGTAGCAAAACCATCGAGCTCGACCAACATTTGGTTTAACGTTTGATCGCGCTCGTCGTTCCCTGAACCACCTCCACCTCGAGGTCTTCCAACCGCATCGAGCTCGTCGATGAAAATAATCGACGGCGCTTGTCTCTTGGCTTGCGCAAACAAATCTCTCACGCGAGCAGCTCCTACACCGACAAACATCTCGACAAACTCGGAAGCAGTGATGGAGAAAAACGTGGCGCCAGCTTCACCGGCAACGGCACGGGCGAGAAGCGTCTTTCCGCACCCCGGAGGACCCGTTAACAAGACGCCTTTCGGCGTTCTCGCTCCCGACGCTTTAAATTTTTCAGGTTTCAAAAAGAAATCGACGACTTCAGTCAATTCAACCTTGGCCTGGTCGATACCGGCAACGTCTTCGAAGAGAACTACTTTACTGTCGTGATCGCGCATGGCCATCTTGGAATTCAGTTTCCCTTTCTTCATCTTACGTCTGGAATCTTTTCCCTCTTCTTCTTTATCGCCGTCTTCTTTTTTCTTCTTCTTTTTCTCTTCCGTATCTTTCTTCTCCTCTACTGCTTCCTCTTGCCCTTGTTTCGTTCGCGCTTTTACGACTCTCGCACCTAGCTCTAAAAATGCATTCGCTTTTGGATCGAAAATTCCAGCTTCGCCTCTTTCTTCGCTTTCTCGCGCTTTCTTGCTCAACTTTCGCATTTGCTTTTCTTTCTTCATTTCCGCCTCTTGTATCAAACCCGCTTGGCGATTCTGAAATTCTTTTTGCAATTCCTTATACCGTTTGGCGTCTTTCCCTTCTTTATCTTTTAACCCAATCATGGAATCTTTGATGCGAATGAGCATCGCGTCTTCTTTTTCCATGGCGGCACGCTCTTCGTTTTGACGATCAATCTCTAACAATCTTTGTCGATCGTCCCAATCTTCTTGGAAACGCGTCATGTAGAAAACGGCGCCCCAAATTGCAAAGATCAAAAAGCCGGGAATGAAGTAATTGCTCGCAAAACCCGTTTTCGCATCCACTGAACTTCCGTCTGGAAGCACAGTTTCCAAAGAGAACGTGCTCTCCTCTTTCAACGGCATGGGATTAATCTCGAGCATTCTGAAAAGGTCTCGAAGTTCTCGACTGTCTAGCGTCGGCACTTGACAAACCGCGAGTCTACCGTCCGGGTATATCGCGTAATATCTCGCTATTTGACCGATAACGTTTACGTATACCTCGTCAATTCTTTCCTCGATTAAATCTAAACAAAACTTTGGATATGCGATGGATTGCCTGTGCTTTTGAAGCTTCGCACGACCCATTTGCGTAAACTGCAAGTCCTCGATAGAGAGCTTCTTTTGGTTCCGTAAATACGGATTCGAGGACGCGTCCCCGGGAATATAGGAAGACTGTGGTAGATACCGTGGCATTCTCGCGTTTTGACCCCAAGAGCCTACTTGCAAGTGCCCTCGATCCGATCGCGCTCTCCAATACTCGTACGCTTTTTTCTTTTGCCTTCGAAACCAACGCACGCCCCCGAACGAAGGATCGGTCAAAATCGTTTCCCCTTTCGTACTTCTCTTCTTCGGCGACGTGGAGGAGGACGATGCTTTCTTCTTTCCAGTTGCATTCGTCGCGCTTTCGCCCGCCGAAGACGAAGAAGGAGTAGAAGAAGAAGGAGCTGACTTTTTCTTCTGTTTCTTATCCCCCGATGCCAATGATCCCTTTCCCTTTGTCTTGGTCCCGGACGATGATGTCGACGTCTCTTTCGAGGCACCGTCGCCTCCTTTACCGCCGAACAACGCGTTCACATGTACTCGTGCGCGTCCTCTTCCTCCTCGTGTGCTCCTTTTCGACGATGATGAAGGAAAAGAAGAAGGAAAAGGAGAAGAATTTAAACGAGAAGACGAGGAGGTTTGACGGCTGCTCCAAACTCCAGGACGCTTCGAAGATGACGACGCTTCTCCTCGGAGCGGAAGCGCAGGCACGCCACCTAACAGCATCGGAGACGATACCGACATGATGTTTGTGCGTGCGTGTGTCTATTTCTTTCCCTCTGCTATTACGACTACTCTGTGTAAAATATAGATAAAGCGCGTGCGCCGCCGCACCACAACAACTCTATGTATTTATGGAGCGTTTCTCAAAGCGAGAGGAAGAGGGACAGAAAGAACTTTAGAACAGAAGGGGCCTTTCTCCTTTTCTTTTTCCCTTCTCGAATCAGGGTTTAGCACACAGTTTCGCAGAGAAATCTTCTTCTTCTTTTAAAAAAGAGAAAGAAATCGTCGTTTTCTATATCTGTAGTACACACGCCTTCACACCACCTCACAACTTTAATTGAAAAACGATTAAGGATAACGATGACATCAACAGTAGCGTCGATGGCGTCGACGTCGGCTTTTGTCTCGTCGAAGATGACGACGACGATGAGAAAAGGAAAGCGCGGCGCGCAAAAGAAGGCAACCTTCTCACCACCTCCACCAAGAGTCGTTTCGGATAAAGAAGAAGATTACATCAACAGCATTACGGTGCGTGATGATGCTCGTCCTTTGATGGACAAAGATGGGGATAAAAACGAAGAAGAGAGCGCGTCGTCGTCGTCACCATCTCCTTCTTCGTCTTTGTTGAGGAGAAGATTTGCGGCGAGCGTGTGTGCAGTGTCCGTTTCCGTGATGATGGGAGGAGGCGGATTTCTCGGAGAGGATATCAACACCAACAACGTAGCGAATGCGGCGACGATTAATCTTCTCCCTCCTGATTTGGAGAAGAGGAGAGAAGAAGAGGAAGCAGCATCATATGCGCGAATACGTAAATTGGAAGAAGAAATTATCGCGGAAGAGAATCGGATAAGGGCGGGAGAAATGAAAAAAGTTACCGCGGTGAACGACGAGTTGGCGCGAGTGCGAGAACAAGAGATGAAAAAAGTGGACATCTTGAACGCTGAAGCTGACTCGTTCAAGGCGCAGCAAGAAAGAATCGAGGCGAACTCGAGAGATGCCGTCGCAAGAGGTGAAGCTTTGTGTGTCACGCCGTCTGGAATAGACATCGTTGGGATCACGGAGCTCTTAGCGCTCATCGGCGCCACGGCTTCGGGGATTCGAGCGAGACAACAGAAGATTATCGTGGACGAGTTGAATGAAAAGTTGAGAGCTATTAACCAGTCGCTGACTGCGAGAAGTAAACGCAATCCAACAGGTATGGGTGCATCGTTAGGGTACGCCGGAGCGCAAATGGCAGGGACGCCAGTAGACTCACCAATGTCGGCTTCGATGTCAGAACTGGCCTCGGGTAGCAAAGACGAAGCAGCGATAAAAAACGACGGCGATGATGCCAGTAAGGGAGGAAAGAAGACAGACTTTGCCGTCGGTCCGGAAGACTCCGTGGATGATAGCGAATATGACGAGACGAGAGTGAACTTGAAGAAAGGAAGACAGCTTTTGAGAGAAAAAAGTTACCAAGAGGCGATATCGTCCTTTGAAAAAGCTTTGGCGCTTTCGAGAATGAACGGCGATCAAATCAAAATGCGACGCGCCGTTCGAGGTCTTGGCGCTACGAAAAAAGCGATGGGCGAGCTTTCAGACGCGATTAAATACATGGAAGAAGTTCTCGATATTTCCAAAGCGATTAAAGATTACACGGGCGACATGGACGCCGTCGGATCCATCGCGGATATGTACACCGAGCTCGGCGATTTGGAAAAAGCCGGGGAGTATTACGACATGTACCTGAGCAAGATCAACGACGCGAGCGTGGATTACGACGACTAGTAAAAACTTTGTACACATACGGCCACGACGACGACGGACGCTCTTTTTATCATCACACACTTTTACTGTTGTTATGTTCATCATTACAAAGTCACATCATAAGTTTCTTCTCACGAAAATTTTTGTTGTTTGGTTTTGTTCGTTTCCTATGACGTGGACATTTTTTGGATTTTTGTGGAAAAAACGTATGACGTACACCACGACTTCACAAACGCAAACGTCGACACTACTTTAATCCTACAGAAGTAGTACACACACACACACACACACACCACACAACCGCATTCATCAGGAACGAAACAGAGATACTAAGAAAGGCAACATAATGGCTTCCGATGGCTGTCAACCCATGGAGCGCTTCTCCAAGAAGAACGGCTTCACCGCCTCGGGTTCCGATGGGTCGGCGCAGAAATCCTGGGCCTCCTGCCCGAGCTCCATGCGACAACAACAAAACTATCCAGGAACGCACCAATACTCTTCTGGAGGAGGAGGAGGAGGAGGAGGGTACGGTAGCAGTACTGGTGGATATTCCGTCTCCGGGTACGTGAATGGATACAATCCAACCTTGCCGGCGTATCCTCCAACTCGAGCGCAAATCGAGCGGATGCAAAAAAATGGACAACAGTTTTTGCCGCCACCGGGGCAGCAGTTTTATCAAGGAGGGAGAAAACCAACCGCCGTGTGGGACGGACCTGCGCCAGCTGGAGATCCGAACAAACCGAAACCAGGAACGCCTTATTACTTGAAAACGCCAGAAGAATCCAAATTTGATCCGAGCGTCGAGCAAGAGTCCGTGGCGCTCGGCGGTGGAGCAAACGGATATCGATTGCCTATGTTTGGATGCGTCCCAAAAAACGCGAGCAAGTGTTTGAAGTATGAGTGCGTGAGACACGTAAGGTGCGGGTCATCCAAAGAAAGTGAAGACTCAGAGTTGGCGAAGAGTGCGATCGCATCTTCGTCGAGACCGCGAGAGTCTTTGTTCGTATCTGCTGTGTTGGCGTGCGACGAGTGGGGGAAAGTCGAAGAAAGTTGCGACGCCGTGTTGTCGAAACTCGGTCTAGAGTCCCTCGATTTGTTCTCCATCGAGTGGCCCATGCAAATGGACAAGTCTGTGACTCTCGGACACGCGTGGAAGCAAATGGAGGCGCTCGTGTCGAAAGGTAAAGTGAAATCTCTCGGGGTGTGTAATTTTTCAGTTTTGGCAGTTGAAAATCTCGTGAAAGCGTGTGAAATCAAACCGGTCGTGAACGAAGTCGAGCTGCACCCGATGCTTTCGCAGAGAAAGCTCGTCGGCGTGTGTCGCAGATGGGGATTAGCTCTACTCTCCCGAGGGTCTATTTGTGCTGGTGTGAAAGAAGTGAGAGAACACCAGCGCTTACTCGACGCCTCCTCGGCGGCGGATGAAAGTGACCCGAAAGATATCAACTCCATTTTGACGAGATGGTCGATTCAAAGAGGCGTTGCTGTCATTTTGGACGAAGCTATGGAAGATTCGGAAGTCGAGGCTTGTTGTAAAGCGGCTAAATTTCGTTTGAACAACGCGCAAAAAGTGTGCATCGATTCAATGGAGCCAATCGCGAAGCTGCAAGGTAAACATAGATTCATGAAAGGACCGGAAGGCTTTCAGTTCGACGATCCATTCTTAGGAGGGTTAGCGCGACCTGGACTCGAGGTCAATCCGCTTTAAAAAGTAGAACTATTATTATTGTTATTGCTATCATTATAATGTAATTCAAACAGCATCCTACCAGTACATATTTATATTCTCAATGCGCTATTAGGTCGTATACTCAGCGTTAATCTTGACGTAATCGTAAGACAAATCGCAACCCCAGGCTTGTCCATAGCCGCTTCCATTTCCAACTTCAATGTCAACAACTACGGTACCGTGCTTCGACGTGGTTTCCTTCAAATACGTCGACGCTTTTTTTTCGTCAAAGTCTACCGGTTGTCCATCTTTCATGAGCGTAATGCCTCCCATTGCTATGTTCAAACGATTTTGATCCAAAGCAGACTTCGTCTTGGCGTAGCCCGCCGCACAGGCAATTCTTCCCCAGTTCGGGTCGTGGCCAAATATAGCCGCTTTCAAAAGAGACGAGCAAATTACACTTCTTGCTATGGTGCGCGCGTCCTCGTCATCTTTTGCGCCCTTGACATTCGTTTCAAAAAGGCACGTGGCGCCTTCGCCGTCCCACGCAATTGCTTTAGCCAAACCCAAGTTGATAGCGTTGAGCGCTTCCTCAACCTGTTTCGCCTCTGGGGAATTTTCATCGGTTATTTGCTTCATGCCACTTCTACCGGAAGCAAAACAAACGAGTGAATCGTTTGTAGACGTATCGCCGTCGATAGAAATCTGATTAAAACTTTTTGTCCCCACGCGCTTGACCATTTTCGTCCAAACATCCGGCGAAACGTTGGCGTCCGAGGTGACCACCGCGAGCATCGTGCCCATGTTGGGGTGAATCATCCCACTCCCTTTCGACATGCCTCCGAATTTTACCTTCGTTCCATTGATGTCCACTTCAATGGCGAGCGTTTTTCGAACAACGTCCGTCGTGCAGATGGATGTAGCGGCCGCCATGGACGCCGCGTCGGATCGTTCCAGGTGTTCTCCCAACGCTTGGATTGCCGGTACAAATTTATCCATTTTAATTCTGCGACCGATAACGCCCGTTGACATGAGTAAAACATCCGAAGAATCGAGTCCGGTGACGTCAGAGACCGCTTTGGCACACGTCATGGCATCCTCGTCGCCAAGAACACCAGTCGCCGCGTTCGCTTGTCCTGCGTTGATCAAAATAGCTCTCGAAGTCGATTTCACCTCCAATTGTTTTTTACAAAACTGCACCGGCGCTGCACACACGGCATTCAGCGTGAACACTCCAGCGCACGAGCACGATTCGTCGGCAACGATCAAAGCGCAATCTGCTCTGGTGCCTGATTTTCTTAAACCAGCTTTGTAGGCTGAAACTTGAAACCCTTCCGGCGCGGTGACGCCGGCGTTTGGGATGACTTTCCACGGACCGTTTGGTAAAAGTTGTTTCTCAATCGGAGCGTGCGCGAGCTCAAAATCTGGCGACGAATAGTCCGGTTTGGTCGTTGAAGCGGCATATATTCTCGTTGGCGTTGCGCATCGTTGAACACCGACGCCGTTGTTGCCACGACGAAAGGGAGAACGCGCAGAAGAGTTTCTCGGCACAAGGCAACTTTTTTCAACTGTCACTTTCCTCATCCAAGAAGAAAAAGAAGAAGAAGAAGAAGAAGAAGAAGAAGATAGAGAAACAGAAGTCGAGATGCTACGCATCATCATTGAATTCAATAGCCCTTCCTAGATAGGTACTCTACGATTGGTTTGAACGTAAAATCGACGCTTTCGTTCCAAATACGTTTCGCTTTAGCCTTTGCAAATTTACCAAAAACAAATCCTTCTTCTTCTTCCTCTTCTCTCGTAGTTGTAGAAGGGTTTCCCAAAGAAGATTTTAAAGACGAAGGAGAAGGTGGAGGTGGACTTAAAAATGAATCCGATAACTCCGAAGTTGATCGCCAAAGCGTTCTTTGCGTCTGAACGCACGCGACAGAGCCGCCTACGAGGCCGATGAAACTCCACAAAAAGCGTTCGCTTCGCGCGATCGTCATTGTGACGAACAGATGAGTGTTTGTGTGAAAAAAGTTGAAAAGTTTTTAGAAAAATAAGCAACAACAACATGTCAGAGAATTGGGTGGATTACAACAAGAACTACTCCATCTCTTCTCTTTTCTCTCTCTAATACTCTTCGGCTACTGCGAACGGGTTCTCGATTTCTTTCAACCCATCTAACGGCGATACGACCATAACGCTCGTCCCTCTGGTCACAATCAATCCTAAGTTTCTCGTTTCGTCCGTTATTCTCAACGGGTCGTCCACGTCTCGTAAATACTCTTTCGTTTCGTCGAGAACGAGATTCAAGAGCTGATCGAATCCTTTTAAAATGCCTTCTACCTCTCTCCCTCCGGAAAGCTTCACTCGCACGCCTTTGTCGATGTACTTTCCTAAATCCAAAACGGTTTGTTTGTGTTGCGGTGTCGTGTGTTGTTGTTTCTGTTGTTGTTGTTGTTGTTGTGTATCCCCACCTCCAGTTGTCGCCATTTTTATTTTGATGCGCGCGCGTGTTTTAAGGAAATGTGAGTTGTGAGGATGTTTTTCTTGTGTTTCGTCAAATAAACAACAGCAGCGTTCAGCAGAGCGCGACCTTTTACTCTATCGTATTAAAAGAAAATAAAGGTAGTAGAAGATGGTGGACACGACGCCTTCCGTTATGTCTGCTCTCGTCATCGACTGTCGATCAGACACGGTCACGAAACCTAATAAAGAAATGCGTCAAGCCATGTACGACTCCGTGGACGAAGGCGTCGGCGACGACGTTTTCGGGGACGACGAGTTGGTTTTGGATTTAGAGGCGCGCTTGGCGATGATGTTTGGAAAAGAAAAAGCGGTGTTTGTGCCGAGTGGAACGATGGCAAATTTGATAGCAGTCTCCGTGCATTGCGAAAAAAGAGGGTCAGAATACATATGCGGATCTGCGTCGCACATCACGCTCTACGAGCAAGGCTCCGGGGCAACCATAGGAGGAGCACACCCGAGACAAATACCGAACGAGCAAGATGGCACCATGAACATCGAGCATATTTTAGACTCTATTCGGGTTGAGGACGATCATTTCCCGACGACGCGAGTCGTGTGCTTGGAACAAACGAACAACAAGTGCGGCGGAAGAGTACTAAAGCAATCGTACGTGGACGAAGTTTGCGACAAAGTGAAAGCGGCGACAAAAAAGGGAGAGGGCGACGCCGACGGCGGCGACGAAGACAAACGCGTGAAAATACACATGGACGGCGCAAGAATATGGAACGCTTGCATAAAGAACAAAGTTAGCTTAAAAGATGCCGTTGCGAAATGCGATTCAGTTTCTGTGTGCTTGTCGAAAGCAGTCGGCGCACCAATAGGTTCCGTCATATTAGGTACGGAAGCTTTCATACGAAAGTGCAAAAGGTTGCGCAAAGCGTTGGGAGGCGGCATGCGACAAGTAGGGGTTCTCGCCGCCGCCGCGGATGTTGGCGTAGACGCGTGGGAACAAAACGTAACGAAATCCAATCGATTAGCGCTTCTATTTGCAAAAGGTGTGGAGAAAATCGAAAATATTAAAGTGTGTGGACCTGTTGAGAGTAATTTGGTCATCCTCTCGTTCCAACGTTTGAAGAAGGACGTCACGATCCACGATATAGTCGCCTGGTTGAAAAAGGAGTACGGGGTTTTGGTGACTGCGTTTGGCGCACCGTATCCTTTCAACGACCCGAATTCAGTTCGTGTTGCGTTCCACTACCAAATCACCGAGGACGAGATTGACTTTGCCGTGAGTTCCTTCAAAGTTGCGGCGTGGGAGCAGACAGAGTCCAAAAAAAGTGAAGGCAACTAATGTATTAAAACAGAGCGTTTTTTAGGAGGTACATAAAATATAGGAAATGAAACTAGCTTTTGTCATAAGCTATCAACTATTGCTACCATATCATTCCATGCTCACTTCTTTCCCGGAGGGCGCCATTCGCACGCGCTACCTTCGGCGTAGGATCCGTCTGGGTTTTTCAGCTTTTCCTGTGCCGCGCGATGTTTCGCTTGCGCTTGCAAAGATTTTCGAATAGCGTCTTCGACATGGTTACCGATAACGCTTTCGCAATATATCAAGTGTTCGCTCGCGTCGACCTCTATTGGCCTGTCTCTCTCTGCCGACACGATGCAAATAAAGCCAAAATTATCCGTCGCTTCCTCGGCGCATCGAAGTTGATGGACATCTCCCGGCGCCGTGTAACCGACATCGCCAACATGCATGGCATACGCTTCGCTCCCGAGCTGAATGTACCCGGAACCACGCACGATAACAACAACGTGCTCGTGTTGGTGATGTTCCAACGTCGTCCATCCACCAGGAGCCACTTCAAAGTATCGAACATGAAAATTCGTCGATTCGCCCCTTTTCCCGATGAGTTCAACTCGCGAACATCCTTTGAAACTACCACCGTCCATTTTGTACATTTCCCTTTCAACGCGGTTCCAAATGAACTTCTTCTCTTTCTTTATCAACACTTTGCTATGGTTACCTTCTAAAGGACCGTCTGTGGCGTGTCTGTGATTTGCGGAGGAACTCTTCGCATCCGCGCTATGCGCTAATTTGGCCACCAGAGAGGTGAGCTCGTCTAGCTTTTTCTCTAAAGCGGCATTTTTCTCCCGTAATTCGCTCACTTCAGCACTCGATGGTGTCATTGGCGCGTGATGAGAAGGTGTTGTTGTAAGACGGTGGTGTCCATGGTGATTGTCATCGTACCGATCGCTCTGTTTCGTTGGCGTAACTTTCGTTTTGTCGTCATCATAATACGACAGCCGATGCGGAGACGGAGATTGGCGTTGCTTCAAATGCGAAGGAGACGCTGCAAATATGCTTTCAAAACGCGACGCTGTCGCTTCACGATCGCTAATATTCGTACGTAAATTTGACATTTCCACGTTATCTTGTTGTTGTGGACAGTACAAGTTCGTAATTCCATTGTGATTCAAACCGTCGATGGGGCGCTCGTTGGGCCCGTAGGCATCAATTCGGCCGGACATTTGTAAAAAGTGACGCGCATTAGCCGTCAAGTCGTTCGAGTGGGAGTATAAACTTCCACCGATGAGTAACAACACGTCTTGACCACCGTAGAATTGGCGCATGCTCTTAATCCTCTCGAGAGTCATCCCGCCACCCGGCGACGGGAAGATAGCCGGTTTCGAGCCTAGAATACTCGTACACGCTTTTTGGATATCTTTGCATTCATCTTTGGAAAAAACAAATCGACCACCGAAATTTGGGAATATCGTCGCATCGCAGCCTGCCAAACGAGGAAGTAAACCTAAGAGTACACCGTGAGAAAAACCTCTGACTTCATTCTTTGAGCCGCCGCCGAGCATAGCACCAGATATAGCCGGGTGCGCTATGATTGGAAGATTGAAATCGTCGTCTTCCGCCAAGGCATGGCAAACGTCGAGTCCGGTGATTCCTGGAAGCATCAAGACTGCACCACACCCTGCGCGCTTGGCAAACTCTGCGCGCTTTAAAACTAAGTGCGACGGAGCGTTCAAACACGGCGCGTACAAACAGTTTCTTCCAGTAATATCATTCGCTCGACGTACAGCTTGAGCACACTTCGTCACGCGTTCTTCAAAAGGTGCGTACACTTGATTCGCTAAGCCATGGTCGTCTTTTATGATGTCAATACCACCGAGTGCGAATGCAAAGGCCATTTCGGCGAGCTTATCCGATGACGTCCCCATCGGCTTCAGCGCCGTCATCAGCAACGGTCCATACTTTACGTTCAGTAGCTTCCGTAACCCGCGAACTCCGAATCTGGGCCCGCGAAACGATGACTCTACGTGTTTGCCAAACTCTATATCAATCACCATCACATTCTCTTTAATCGAAGTGTTGCCGAATATGACATTGATGAGCTGAGGCAATTCGTTCCCGCTCGTTTCGTTGCGATATGTCACTTTCGCCACGAAGCGTGTTTTTTCGTATTTTCCGACGGCGCCGTCGCTCTTTGCTCCTTTTCCTTCTCCTCCTTCTACTCCTTCACTTTCTTCTTCCAGCGCGTTTATTTGCCCAACAACGTTGCGTCCAATCCGGGATTCTCTCGGCACGAGCTGTTCGGGAAGCTCCACGGTTTGCTCGTACCGAAGTTCGTCGACGATGGATAGCGCTTCTGATTTTGAGAGTGCATTTATTCTGTAATGCACGCGAAAGCTGTCTTCGTGAACATCTTCCAAGTGTCGATGATGACGATGAGAACGATGCGAGTAGGAGGTTGAAGTCATTCTTTGTGTCGTTCCTTCTGCGTTACTCGTTTATCAATCTCTTCCTCCTCCTCTTCCTCTTTCTCTTCCTCCTCTCTCTGTGTCTCTCAAATCTACAAATATTCTTTTGAAGTTAGACTGACACTTGAACACACGCCCTTTTTCCTCATTTTTTCCTCAACAACTCACAGAAAACAAAAGCGACGAATCGAGAACCTCACGAGCGCGCGCGTGTGTTTGTATATATAGATATATAAGATGATCGCGAAGCGGCCACATGTAACCACTAATAATCTACACGCGGCGAGGTTTCACTTCGTGCTCCTCTCGTTCTTCTGTGTTCTTCTTTCTGTCGGCTGTAAAGAAGTGCGAGCGGCGTCCTGGGATGGAACTTGTCGAGGCCCATCGTGCCCGATAAATACGTGTGGGACTACGACTACTGTAGAGTGTAAAAACGGCGGAATTTGCGACCCTGACAGCCCATCGAAGTGTTTATGTCCTCCAGATTATGGACAGAGTGATTGTGGCGTAAAAATTAACGCGTGCCCGGGGGGGGTCACGTGCTACAACGATGGTTTATGCCCAATTTCGGGTTCAGGTTCTGGCTGCCGTTGCGACCCACACTTTACGGGAAACCAGTGTCAAACGGAAGTACAAAATATCCAAGATTGCGTAGGTAGCAACCATTATTGCTTAAACAGCGGCGTGTGCAACACTGGTGGATTAGCATCGTGCACGTGCACGGGAAGTTATGCCGGGGAACACTGCGAGAAGTCTGTGAACAAGTGCGATGAATTCCATCCGGTGGCATATTGCGAAAACGGAGGTGAGTGCGCGGGAAGTGGGTGTAATTGCATTTCGGGATATTACGGCGCACAATGCGAAAATATTGGAATCGATCCGCTCGGAACTTCTTCAACAACATCCTCCAAATATACCAAAAAAGAGCTCGCGATAGGTTTTGCAGTTGTTATTATTCTACTCGTACTCGCGATCGTCGGTACTGTTTGCTGCGTAAAGCAAAGACAGAAACGAAGGAACGCTCAGAGCATTCGCAGAGCTGCGTGGAGCGCAAATCCAGGACCTGGCGCGTATGTGTACGAAAATGGCGCGCAATTGGATTATAGAACTGGTGAGAGGAAGGGTGTGCAAGAAATTGAAATGGGGGGATCTCCACAGGCTACGTTTCATACTCCGATAGGTGGGGAACAAAACCCACACACGCCGACTGTAACACCCCTATCCAACGCTTCGGCGAGGGCGTATCAACCGCCGGACGACCAATTCGGTAGCGGCGGAGCGTACGCGGTTGATTCACCGTCTGAAATTCCAAATCCAGTTAGTGCGGCGCTCGCTTTGGCCAGAAAAGATCAAGAGGGCGGATAGTCAGTGTCATTTCATCGCGTAAAAGCAAAAACTACACCATACAAACTTTGATCCAAAACAACCCCTAAGAATCTATTACTATTGCCCTCTCCCCGCTAAAACTTACACGTCATACTTTTTTCTCGCGAACTTACAGATATTTACGGACGTTCCAAAATCGGTGCGACATCACTCGTTTCTTGATGTCGGTATCGTCGTCGTCGTTCACCTCCTCCTTCATCTCATCATCCTCATCGTCATCATCGACTTCGCTCGTCGTGTCTGAGAAATCCGAGTCTATCTCTCTTCTTCTTTGCGAGCGAACATTTTCCCTTATGAAGGTGTATACTTCTATCTTGGATTTAAGCGCTACATGTTCCTCATCATCGACACTCGAATTTGAAATATTCTTTACCATCGTTTCCCACACTAATCTTCCATCGCGCGTGGTACAACGTCCGGTTTCTCTGTCCATATGTAACGCGGCGTACCAATTGCTCTTTTCTTTCTTCTGACACGACAAAATACGCTTCCAGCGCGCACACACGCACGACGCCACGGCTACATCCGTTTTACTTCTAAAGTGAGAAAATATTTCTCGCATGATTTCGTCGGGGAGTCGCGCAATCATCGCTTCACCTTGTTCTTCTTCTTCTTCTTCTTCTTCTTCTTCTTCTTTTTCCATATTCTTTGTATTTCTTTCCTTTCTCCTGGTAGAAATACGAGCTGTCTTGATGAGTTTTGCCAGATGTTTCTTGTCGCTCGATTTCAACTTTGGAATGGCTCGCACAGCCTCGACGGCTCGAATGGCAGCCTTTCTTTCGATTTCGTGTCTCTCTCTTCCGTTTTCATCGACCATCAATCTTTCCGAACACTTCACGAGGGACTTCAAATCGGCTTTCCAGAAATTCACGTAATACGTTGCAACATATTCGATTTCTTCGCACACGTTTCGAAAGTTTTGTTCGATGCCCCCAAACGCATCCAAGCAACTTTCCAACCCCACAAATATCTTTCCTCTTTTCTTCATCACCTTCCTGCAAACTAAATAAAGGAGGAAGGAAGGAGGATTCCTTGTCGCCCTTTTTTTAGGGGATTATTATTGGAAGTTGGAAGGATGTGGAGCTTGCCAAAGAAAAAAAGTGGTTGTGGTGTTAGAAATTACCCCCACAACAAAAAAAGGAGAGCAGGTAACCCATCATATCCAATCTTCGCTGACCGAACGGTATCAATGAGGGCCACGCGTTTTCAAGACGTGTCTACTTTCTCTCGGGTTTCACCATCGAAGTGTTCTCAGACGAACGCGAGACGACGACGACGACGCGAGCGCTGTTCTCGCCTGCGCGATTCGAATAATGCAATTGAGGCGACGAACGACGCCAACGAAGACGGCGACGACGGCGCTTTCGTTCAGCAACCGCAAGTAGCGCCCTCGACTTCCGCATCAGATGAAAACGAAACGACAATTGTATTTGTCGCCGAGGACGAACTGTATTCCATTTTTGTGAATGCTAATGATCAGAAACAGAAGATACGACCGCATCGACTCACGACAGCTACCGGAGAGTGCTTTTCACCTCTAATCTCCAAATGCGGGACTTTCGTCGTGTTTGCGGCGATAGAATATTACGCCATGGAACTCTTTCTCGTTCCAACTGAGGGAGGTGCGGTTAAACAAATCACGTATATGGGTGCTGATTTTATAAGACCACTTTCTTTTTCGGATGACGGGAGTGAGCTGTTCTTTGCTTCTTCTTCACAACAACAAACGCCGGACGAAACCGACGTGTATACGTTACGTCTGGATTATAAGAATCAAGAAAAAAAATCCGATATGCCCGTTGCGATGCATCCGAAAAAGCTAAACTTGGGACCAGCGACTGCATTTGAAGTGAATGATGACGGTACATTAGCTTTGTTTGGTCGTAATACTCAGGCAACGAGACCGTGGAGGAAGTATGGTGGCGGAGCCAGCGGAGACGTCTGGATTGCCAAAAACAGTTGCCCCAATCCTCAAGGAAAAGATGGTAAAACATACACAGACTTTAAACGAGTAGATGCTTTGGATGATTTCTTCACGTCTGTTTCGCAGCCAAAGTGGTTGGACAACTCCGCGATGGTGTTCTTAGCCGAGTCAAAACAAGGTGAGCGAGGATTGTGGTCATTTTCTGTAGCAGACAACGCGCAGAATGAGCTTTCGCACCAGCCGACGCTTCTCGTGAAGGACGCGAGTATTCAATCGTATTCTATAGAACCATCCGGGAAGTGCACGTATGCATCTCGATGTGGCCAGCTCTACACAGCTGATTTGAAAAAGGGAAGCGATAGTATACAGCAGGTTGCGTTTAAATGGACCGGACCTAGAAAGCAGCTGGAACAACGATACGTCACCGCCGAGCACTACGTCCAAGATTGGGATATAGATCCCGCCGGTCGTTTTATGACGACGATTGTACGCGGAGAAGTAAACTCTTTTGGTCTCTGGGACGGACCAGCTTTGAAATACGCTCCAATAAAGCCTCGAAAAGATGAAAAAGAAGAAAACAGTGAAGATCCTATGGGTAGCGCTTTATGCGCAAAAATTATGCGCGAATCGAATGCGCAGGCGAGGAGTAGGTTCGCGAGGTTCACTTACGACGCGGAACGACTCGTAATTGTCAGCGATCAGACAGGTGAGGATGATATAGAAGTACACTGGGAAGATAATCGGAGAATGCCAAAGCGACTGAATATTCCTCCCCAAACTCTTGGACGCGTGGAAGAAATGGTACTATCGCCGGAAGCTCCACTCGCGTGCGTAGTAAATCACCGCGCCGAACTCTTAGTAATAGACATTAACACGGGAGAGACCAAACTTGCAGATAAAAGTCTTGAAGATCGTGGAATGTATCAATGCTCGTGGTCGCCGTGTGGAAACTGGATAGCCTACACGTTTCGTCGACGAGACGCGGAAGTCATTAAAATTCTGGACGTCCGTACCGGGGCAACGCAAACTGTGACAAAACCAATTTTAGGAGATTCATGCGCGTCGTGGGACCCCGACGGACGCTATCTATTTTGTCTCAGCGCGCGAGAGCTTCAGCCACAGTACGATGCACTTCTGCAAGGCATGAGCTTTCCTCACCTCGAAACCGTGTATTGTTTGCGTTTACGTAAAAACGTCCGGGATCCGCACCTGAAAGAGATTCGCCCGGTGGGAGACGAGTCTTACACTGAATCCCTCGCTCTCGGCGATGCAGATCTAGACGACGATAAGAATGAGAACGACGAGAAAGATGGCAAGGATAAAAAGGAAGAGGGAGAGGAAGAAAAAGAGGAGGATAAAGGCATAAAATCGAAATCGAAAGAAAGGAGAGATAAGGATGTTAACCGAGATGACGAAGATGACGACGAGGAGGAGGAGGAGGACGCACTCCACGACAAACCGCCGAATCCTATTGAGATTGACTTTGATGGTATAGCAGAGCGCGCTGTCGCGCTCCCATTACCGTTAGGTAGATATAGCGATTTGGTTGCCATACGACACGATCGATTCATGGTTGTTAAATATCCAACCATATCGAGTGGAGAAGTCAATTTAACAAGCAGCGAGGATGACTTGGACCAGGAACGAGGCGGTTCGCTCATTTCATTCGACGTTCGCGATCTATCGGCACAAGTTCTCGTTTCTAGTGGAGTCACGGATGTTCACGTATCGATGAATAAAAAGATTATGGTGCTCGAGAAGTCCGAAAAGGGATACACGTCTGAGTTAACCGCGTATAAGGCAGGATCAAAACCAGAGGATGAAGATTCCGACGATCTTTTGTATCGCACGCGCAAATCAGGTGCAATATCTCTAGATCGTGTGCGAGTATTAGTTCGCCCAAAAGATGAGTGGGCCCAAATGTTATTAGAAATATGGCGACGTGTTCGCGACGATTTGTTCATCGACCCGTTATCACGTGAAGACTTTGATTGGAAGGAAGCGTTGAGAACGGCAGTGAGTACGCTACCAAGGATAAATACACGCGCCGAGTTTGCAGTTGTAGTATCAGATATGCTCAGTGAACTTGGGTTTTCACATGCGCACGTATCAATTGGGGATGACGGACGGGCTGAACTCGATCGCGACCATCAACCTGGTTTCTTGGGAGCGAATTTCTCTGAGTGGGACGATTCCCTCGGTGGTTACGAAATCCAATCAATCGTGAAAGGCGACCCGTGGTCGTCACAAAATTCTGGATCTTTGTACAGAGCGAGTGCTGATATACAGGTAGGAGACGTACTCGGAGCAATCAACCGAGTTCGTTTAACACCGGAAAAAACTCCCGGAATGCTTTTATACGAAACCGCAGGCCGCGAAGTTCTCCTTTCGGTTTTGAAAAAAGATAGCGGTGATTTAGTAGCGACACGCACACGCGCCCTGAGTCAAGAACTAGATCCTCGTTATCGCGACTGCATCAATAAAAGAACAGAGTACGTGCACAAAACCAGCGACGACAAAGTAGGTTATCTCCACTTGAGTGATATGGAGAGACTCGGGTTTTCGCAATTCTGGCGGTCATATCAAACTGAATCGATTAATCAACGTGTTTTAATCATAGACTTAAGAGGTAACGGAGGTGGCAATATCAGCGCACTCCTCTTACAAACATTAACGCAACGAGCGCTTGCAATGGATGTTCCACGACGAGGATCACCACTTATTTATCCGCCCCGCTCTCCTTCGAGTGTTGGAATGGTTGCGTTAGTAGATGAAAATACTGGAAGTGACGCAGAACTTGCTGCGCACGCGTTTCAGAAACTAGGAATCGGATCTGTCGTTGGCGAACGGACTTGGGGAGGGTTGTTAGCGGTGAGCCGATCAGATGTCTTAAATGACGGTTCTGTTCTGAGCATGCCTACCCAAAACGTATGTCTCCAAGATGACGACGAAAATGAACACAACAACTTGACAAATTCAGTTGAAAACACAGGCGTCATACCAGACGTGGAAGTGAAAAGAGCACCTGGTAATATGAACGAAATCGACGAACAACTCGATGCGGCTATTCGCGAAGCTCTTCGTCTGATTGGAGAAAATTCGTCGAGTTCCTCGAACTTTTTCGGAAAAGCAGTTCCAGCGGCAAAAGAGCAAGAGGTGTCTATGAGTAACACGTCGCCGTGGGCTTTCAAAACTTTCGCGAAGTTCCCTCCAACACTTGCCGAAGAACTAAAAAAAAAGTCAAAGCGTTAGAGAAAACGTCAGATGACTCAGTTGATGAGAACGATAAAAAGACGACCGACACGAAGGAAAAGAAAAAGAAGAAGAAAGTGACGGGAGTAGCCGTGAAAAAAAAGAAATCAGTAGAAGATGACGCCAACAAATAGTAAGTGAAGGTGTATGTTTTAAATTAATAGGGTACATGATGGTTTCTACAAATTTCTATACATTTCCAATCCAGTTGATATTCGTTCGATTGCGACTTTCAGAGACTCAAACGGCGTCGCTGCAAAACATGCACGGAAAGTCCCCGGTTTCTTATTCTTTGCGTCTTTACCTGGAGTGAGCATGAGATGCGTCTCTTCGAATAAAATTTTCCATAGTTTCTTTTCTTCTTCGAATGTTTGCTCTTTCAACTCGTTGGATAAATCAATCCAGATGAATAAGCCTGCGTTTGGAACGATGTGAGGTATCTTTTTTTCATTTAACGACGCGACGAGCACATCTCGCGATTGCTTCAAACGCGTTCTATTCATTGAGAAAAGCTCATCGACCCAAACTTCATCTTCAAGCATTGCCGCAATCACGTGTTGAAACGGTCCCGGAACGGCGCAAAAGTAAGAAACGTTCGATAGTGCAGTTTGCACAGGTTTTGATTTTGTTAATATAGCTCCTACTCTGTAACCTGATGCACAAAAGTCCTTCGAGAGCCCGGTGAGTATATGCGGGCCGTAGGGAGTGTGCTCTTCGACCAGCTCCGCAGCGCTGATAAAGCCGCGCGTCTTCGCGTTCATTTCACTATCGTAAATGCTTCCGGCGTATACCTCATCCGAAATACAGTGAATTTGTCTCTCCAGTGCCCAATCAACACACCTTCTGTAGTCTCCTGGCTCATATATAATTCCTAAAGGGTTGTTCGGGTTTGTTAAGAGTAACGCCCGACACATTCCTTCGCCTTCGCCGACGGCGTTTTCTTCGGCACGTTTAAAATCTTCGAGCGAGGGTAGCACTGTCACATCTCCGCTCGAATTATATACAGGCACGGCTCGTACTCTACAGCGAACTCCTAAATCGTTTGTGAATGCTGGATAATAAGGTGCTGGAATAAGAATGAAATCATTCGAGTCTGCAATCGCAAAGACTAGGTTGTCAATGCAAGCGCCGACGCCCGAGGATACGCACACGTCGTCCTCGTGCCACGCGAAGTTGGGAGAAATTATTCTATTAGCGTGATTACTGAACGCTTTCCTCAATCTTTCGATTCCCTTCATATTGTCATAACCAGCCGCCTCGAGGCCAAATATCAAAGCATCGTTTTCGTTATTCTTACATATCTCTTTCACTTTGTCCTGCACGTCTTGTTTGGCGAGGAAATTTTGAGCAACTGCGAGATTAATGTATCCTTCTCTATCGTTCGTAGCATCAAACGGCCGATTTGCACACCGCAAAAAGTACGGCCAGTACGAGAATGGCGGTTTGCACGCACCGTACCCACGCTCGCTCAAGATTGTTCCCTTTTCCGTTTCTGCCTTTATAAAAACCACAGCATCTTCTTGTGTTTCTATGCGCTGCCCTATTTCGTAATTTACTTCTTCCTCGCTTACCATCTTCGACCGTGAAGAACGCTGAATCGAGACACAGTGACGAGTAGAGCGTTGGTATACTTTCTTCGCCAAACTGCGCGCAACGAACTTGGAATTGTACTGATTTACTCCGGTGGTGTTCATGCCCGTGTGTGAGGATAAAGTTTTACAATACGAGTAATCCCCTATTTTTCGAGGAGCAGGGAAGGCAAACACAAGACATCTACCAGTATATTGAAAAGCGACGACGACGACGATGAAGATGATGATGATGATGATGATTTATATTATTTATAGTATTAGTATTATTAGATTACAATCTCTACATTCCATTTACCATAAAGTGGGTTAAAATAGACGCAAAGTATCCAACCAGCACGATTGGAGTCCATCTGAGATGAGATAAAAAGGTGTACGAGTGCGAAACACCCATCAAACCTACGCCCGCAGCAGAGCCGACTGAAAATAAGCTCCCACCGACTCCCGCCGCGAGGGTGATGAGCAGCCATTCGGATTTTGACATGGATGGTTCGGTGGATAAAACCGCATACATCATCGGTATGTTATCAATGACCGCACTCAATAATCCAATGAGAATACACGCCGCGTTTGCCCCCAAAACGCGAAACGAGTTGTGCGAAAGTAGTTCTAAATATCCTAAGACACCTAAGCCTCCGACGCACATGATCACGCCGTAGAAAAAAATTAACGTATCCCACTCCGTTTGTTCTAATCGCTTAAAAATATCTAAAGCTCTATCGTTCCCTTTTTTCGTTCGCGCGTACTCCAAGTCATCTTTTTGGTTCAGCACTCCATCCATTTCTGAACTATAATTACCTCCCCCAGCGTCGTCGCTCATAGTTCCTCTTTGGGAGGAAGTCTTTGACGTCCGACTCCATCCGAACAGTTTAAGCAATCCTAAACCGGTCATCATGCCCAAAACAGGTGGAAGGTGCGCGTAGGAGTGAAACATGGCCGTCATGACGACTGTCCCCAGAAATAAACAGATGACTTCAACGGCACCTGGTTTCAAGCGCGAGCTCGCAAGATCTTCCTCTGACGCTTTCTGGGGCGCACCATCTTTAACGTACGGGTGCATCAAACACGCCGGAACGACCCAGTTGACTATGCTCGGAATAAGAAGACGAGGAAAATCTGCGAGTGAAAGTGTGCCTCGCTGCCACACCATGAGCGTCGTCAAATCACCAAAGGGACTAAATGCTCCGCCAGAATTTGCGGCGACGACGATGTTCACGCAACACATTGCCACGTACTCTGGCTCGCCTTTACCTACAGCCGAGACGACTGCACCCATCAGAACGGCGGTCGTTAGGTTATCCGCAATTGGCGACAGCCAAAAAGCAACAGTTCCAGTGACCCAGAAGCAACTGCGATACGAAAATCCACTCTCTTGTAACCAGGAGCGAATGCGCGCGAAAACGTTGAGCTGAGTCATCGTATTAATGAAAGTCATGGCGCATAAAAGAAACAGAAACACTTCGACAAACTCTGTGAGATTATGTCGAGCGGCTTGCGTCACCAGAGCGACGGCATGTCCTTTATCGCGATAACCCAAGGCGACTAATACCCAGATGATCCCAGCGGCGACGGTAATGGGAATCGATTTCTTAAATCCGCGTCCGATCGATTCCTCGGCGATGGCGAGTGCGTACCCGCAAACAAAAACGACAACGGACAACACGCCTTGCCAGGAACGAGTGAGATCTTTTTGATTCGATTTATCGCGCTTCCCTTCGATGATAACTTTCGGTTTTGATTGTCTCGTCGTAAATGTGTTGTTGCTTCCGTCCGATGATTTCGACGACGCGCTCGAAGTGCCCGAGTTCCACGGATCGTTCCACACTCTTCTGTAAATTTGGTCCGCGTTGATGGGAATGAGCGATCGTTGCACCGGAAACAGTTGGTTTTCGGTTTCAAATAACGCCGTGAGCGCAACTAATCCAGTCAAAAGTGCTAAAATAGAAAACACTGCTCTTCTATTTTTCGGTTCCTCCAACGAGCGAGAGACTCCGGCGAGCCAAAGCGTCGGTGATTTCGCAAACGGCTTGGACGCCTTCGGAGAGTGCTGACGTGAGCTCATGTTTCAAAATCACAGGTCTTCTCCCTCCCTTTCACTCACTTAATGTCCTCTTCTTCTTCTTTTCCTTCTTCTTCTCCTTCTTCTTTATGCAAATACACCAACACGCGCTCGATTTCGTTGTTGTTGTTGTTGTTGTTGTTGTTGTTTCTTCTTGAACAAATCAGTGTGTGGGACAGAAGATTGTTCTCTAGTATATGTACTTTCCTCCCGATGAATATGTATGTGTGTACGTCTGTATCTAAAAAGGGAGAGACGTGTATGCCGTGAGACAAATACGCGACGGAAATAGAACGAGCGCGTAGTCGTGCGCTATGTGTGAGGGTATCTAAAACCACTTGGATCGAGTTGTCCCACAAGATAGACGATGAACTTTTCTTGTTTTCTCTTCCTCTGAAAAAAGCAGATAGACTTTAGAGAGAGGACGTCACTGTGTGTCGTGGGAGAATTCTTTAGAAAAACCTTTTAGCGCGGACGCGTGAAGCACTCGAGACGAATTGCACGCACAGTGCGTCGAAAGAGAGAAACGTACCGAGACAGACGTTTTAGTCGCGTGCAGAGGGAAAGAAGGCTAAGCGAATACGACCAATATGATGTACTCATTAAATGCAACGAGAGTATTAACAAACTCGTCGTCTCTTGTTTGCCAATCAGAGTCGTCGTCGTCGTCGTCGCGAAGAGGTGCGAATGCGACGTATTTGACGCGCGTGAAAAGAGGCGGGGCCGTAAGAATGCGCGCTAAACGAGGGAATAATAATAAAAATGGCGGAGCTGGCGGAGGTGGAGGTGGAGTGGGCATCGGACTGTCCGAAGATACCGCTGAACTGTTCGAGGTGACACGAACGAACCCAAACATGAGAACGCTGGAAGAGTGCGCAGACCTCCTGCGAAGAGGAGGCGTTGGAATCATCCCCACGGATACAAAATACTCGTTCGTCGCCGATTTGAATAATAAGGACGCGATTCAGAACCTATACACCATTAAAGGCATCGACTCGAACAAACCGTTATCCATCTTATGCAGAGGGTTTCAAGATATCGACACCTATACGCTCGGGTTTCCGCCGGCGACGCGACCGGGAATGGCGGATCCGTTCAAATTAGCTCGGAAGTGCCTTCCAGGACCGTATACTTTCATTTTACCCGCATCAAAATCGTTACCGAAAATATGTCTCCTGGATACCTCATCGGCCGGGCACACCAGGCTTTCTAAATGCCAACAGCGAAAGACAATCGGATGTAGACTTCCTGACTGCGAAGTCACTCTGGCCTTGCTCGACTTGCTCGATGCGCCGTTGATGTGTTCGACGGTACCTTTTGATGGAGATGTTCAACCTATCGTTATGAGAGACGAATATTCGAGATGCGCCTTCGTATTGGATGCCGGCACGGACGCTGAACAACTCGCTTCGACGGTTATCGATTTGTCTATCGGAGACGTGCCGAAGGTTTTAAGAGTCGGTGCCGGGGATGCATCCGTATGGTCCGAAGACGGCGACGTTCACGTTGAAGTAGATGATCCCGATTTAGCGTGGGGTTTTGCATAATATTCCGGAACTCGCGTGCTACTTTTTGTAATAAACTTTGTAATCTACGGTGCAATACTTTTTCGCGTTTCGCATGCACAAGTGCACAAGAATGAAGAAAAAAAATGGAGCACACACGCGTAGCCGAATTTCCTTCAAAAGATGCTCCGGTCAGGACATAGCTTAATACTTCGTGCGACAAAAACGCACGTGCACGCGCTCTCACGACTTCTTACTTCTCGTACATCAACTTCTGCATCGTCTGCATCATCACCCGGAACTATTGCACGCAGCAGACGCTCGACGACGACTTTGTCCAAGAAAGTAGTAACGAAAAGGAGAATGGCTTCTTCCGACGGCGGATTTCTAAACCATGCACTTGACGAAGATGGTAGTGAGATAACTAGGAACGAAACAGTGGTGAATCCAAACAGTGAAATTACGTTTCGACCGTCTCGGCGCGCATCGCGGACTGAGAATAAACGAACACATCCGTCGTATTTTTGTCCAGCCTGCAACGCCCAATGCAAAGCAACCGTATTTCGGCGTCACACTCAAAAATGTTGTCCGGATATCGAAAGCGCCGTAGGGAAAGAAGCGTGGATGACCGAGGATATGGATTTAATCATGGTAAAAGCACAGAAGCACGCGAACGAAATACTCGAGGAAATGAAACGCTTGGCTTTCACCGATGGCGCTCGAATGTCGCATGCTGAAGTTGCGCAAACTTTGAACGTCACCGAACTTCGAGTCAAGAACGCGCTCAGGTTACATTCAAAATCCATACCCCTCAATAACGATACGACTCCAGTTGAAGTTATATTTGAAAACGAAGATATTTTAGTCGTCAATAAGCCGCCGTATTTACGAACGCATCCAATCCATCGACACACTGGAACGAGCTTAATCAATAGATGTATTTCGCACCTCGGCGGGAAAGAGTGTTACATCGTGCACCGATTGGATATGGACACTTCTGGTGTCATTCTGTTTGTAAAGAATCCGTTATTAACGAGAGGTTTTGCGGAGCAGTTCATGACGCGCGAGGCAAATAAAACATACCTCGCACTGTGTGTTGGGGTTCTGCCTCTGGGGAAAGAAGAAGTGCAAGCTTTTGAAGTAAACGCACCGATTTCAAGTTGCAATAAGTGTAAAGAGGGGCGGGCAGTTTCATTTGCAACAGATGACCTTGAGGCCAAAGAGTCGAGGACGACGTTCGATTTCTTTTCTTGGAAAAATGACGATGAACTAGCGATAGATAGCTTACCCACGGAGCGTGCGCGTGGGGTATCGATTTTGCTCGAGGGCACAGGAAATACGAACGTTGAGAAAAAAAACGAAAGCGGCTCGTGGAATCCCATTTCTGTAGCAGCGCTCGTGTTGGCATCTCCAAAAACAGGTCGCACACATCAGATACGCGTTCATTTAGCGCACGCTGGTTTACCAATACTTGGCGATATGCTCTACGGTCCTCACGCGCGGTGGGTCGTTCCACGCTGCGACGCGTGGTCGGACGATTCCACCTCCAAGCCGCGATACAAATGGTCAGCGGATAAACCGAAGGGCAAATGGGCGAAAGACGGCTTAGATTTAGATAGGCAAGCGTTACACGCGTATCGATTAGAAGTTACGCATCCTTTGACGAATGAACGGCTGAGTTTTGAAGCGCCTCTACCCGATGATATGAAGAAAGCGTTAGATGTATTAGGAATAGACTATTAGAACGAGAGAATATCTCACGGTTGGTTGAAATAAAATGAGGCCACACAGATTTTTAGGAAACACAACACGCAAACACAACACGCAAACGCAATCCTCATTTTATATGCGCGGTGGAGAAACTCTGAGAAGGCGCGAATCCGTGTTCCATTCATTCACGCTCGGAATATTTCATCCTGCGGAATAAACCGTCTTTTTATCCTTCTTCTCACTTTCGTTACCGCTCGAGGAAGTGAGGGAAACTTGCGCATGAGAAAAGGAAGATGAGTTCGCCATCATCTTGTCGCCGCCAGCAACACCGACTTCAACATCAACGTTCGCGCACAAACGAGTACGCATCGGCAACAAATGGTAATACGAATTCACACTCGCGCGATGATATGAAACAACATCCAGTCGCTGAAAAGAGATTCGTTCAGAAACAGAGACGTCTTGGTCAAAACAGCAGCGTCTTCGCCTCCGTTACCTCTTCTTCTTCCTCTTCTTCTAAGACGAAAGGTGAAAACAAAAAGCAGAAATCGAGAACGCACGCGAGCGATGGCACGACGAACACAAACAACAAGAAAAGAGCCATTCCGCTGTCTATTTGGGAAAGCCGAAAAGGCTCTAATTTTAAGCTTCAGTATGCGCTCGATGGCAACAAGCTTCGTTTACTGTCGCCGGAGGAGGCACGAGACTTGAGCTCAAACAAGAACGGCGCTTTCTCTTTCGATCCGTTACACTTGGGTAGGAAAAAACGAGCTTTCCTGCGACAAATAGACAACATCCGAGACTCGTTCTTCCCGCAGAAAACTTCCGTGACGGCGGATTATTGGGACTATGCGCAATATCGCTTCACGCAACGAATCGCAAGTTCTTGCATGACGGTTCTAGCGACGCAACAAATGCTTGCGGCTATCGGTCTTGGTGCTTCAAGATCAATACCGGCCGCGGCGGCTTTGAATTGGGTGTTGAAAGATGGATTAGGTAGATTAGGAAAGCTCTCCGTGGCAACTAACTTTGGTAGAAGTTTTGATTCAGATGTAAAGCGTTTGCGATTTTCGTCCTCCTTGGTGTACACAGGCGCTGTGTTTATAGAGACGATAACGCCCTTATTTCCCAAACATTTCTTGGCCATCGCCACGGTTGCAAACGTTGGCAAGTCGATCGGGATAACAACTGGCAACGTTGTCAGACCGCCGATTCAAAAAACATTCGCATTGGAAGAGAATTTAGGTGAAATAGCAGCGAAAACGTCCGCGCAACAAGTCTTGGCGGATAACATCGGCTTAGCTCTGGGAGTATCAGTCATGAAGTTTCAAACAAAGTTTGTGTCTCTAGCTCTTCAACGCGCGGTTCCGTTGGCGCTATTTCCTATTTTAGCGTCGATTGATTTAGTTTCGATTCATAAGCAGCTGAAGTCGGTTCAGCTTCGAACGGTGAATAAAGAGCGCGCTGAAATTATTGCCGAAGCTTTTGTTCGGGAAAAGAAGCTCGCTACTCAACTTCAAGTTGCGGAAAAAGAGCGCTTGTTGTTCCCTGCCCGTCTCGATGCGTCGGCGCTTCCGTTGAGAGTAACAAGTTTAGGGAACGCGTGTTCGACACTAGACGCGCTCGCATCTGCTTTTAAAGATGACGTACACAGACCGTACGTCTTATCTTACGAACCGTATGTGCAAAAGAAAAGAACTGTTCTATCTGGAATATTCATGCGTGATCGGAAACCGTTAAAGTATAAAGGAAGGGCGCTCCTTGCTTTGTCGCACCGCGCAACTTCGAAAGACGTTTTACAGGGTATTTTGCAAGTCGCGCATATTCGCAACTTGCCGTTTCGAAAGGATTTAAACGAGAAAGAAGCGTACGACTGGGCAGTATCAGAATCATCTCGACGCGCGAAAGCAGACGTGAATGCGTTTCATAACCAAATAGTTAGCAACGGGTGGCAAGCGAACTTGATTTTGCTTTCGAGTAACGAACGGATGCCTTATTTTCTCGACGAGAAGGAAATTAGGAGCTTGCTCAAGCTCGCACACAAGTAGTCTTTGTAAGCGTAGTAAATGTAAGTGCCTCTATCTAATAGTATGATTAATAAACTAGTCGAATTCTACCGCTGGAGCAATGAATGAGAGTACACCAAAGCCCAACGCCCATCTGACCCGCCAACGCGCGAAGAAATATGCCGCAATATAACGCACGCCCGGTGCGATTAGTCTACGGACAACCTCACGAGAGACTTCGGAGTTCTGGAACAAGGTAACAGGATTCATCAAGCACCACTTCACGGTTGCAAAATGCGTCGCTTGAACTGCCGATATCAAGAAGCACGCGCTCAATATCAGTCCTACAAGCGTGAGGCGTTGGAGAAATCCATCACCTTGCACTTCTATTTTTGCTTTTCCTTCTTCGTTTTTGATTGAATTAGGTGTTTTGTTTTCCTCGGTTTTATAACGTTTAACCTTTGGGACACCGCTTCCCGATATCTCGATTGCATCTGTTAAGAAGATATTCCAGAATTTGGCTTTACGTTCCTCGCTCTCGGCTTTGCTTTCATCGTTTTTGTCATCGTTGGGTGACGATGACGGTTGCGTTGCGGTCGAATATATTCGAAATTTTCTGCTTCGTCGGCATTTCTTTATCGATGAAGACAGACATTTATACTGGTTGCCGTGGAACAATGTACGATTTACAGCGGATATTCCTCGAAGAGACGACGACGGTTGTGAGAGCGAAGTAACTCGACACGTATACATAGGTGTCATAGACAAAAGATTGACTCGCTCACTTGCTGACTGAAAATGTGAAGTACGCAGGGACTTTGTGAGAGATAAATCTGCACAATTTAGGTGTATAAGTGTCGCGGCGTATTGCGTGAATGGTTTTCGTGTAAGAAATAAATATCGCGATGCTTCGAAATGAACTAAAATAATGCGCTGCGCGATATGTGTTCCAGCATCTCTCGTAAGATAATTTAACGTATTCCTCATGTCAACAACAGACGAAAGCGACGACGATAAATTCGGAATATTAGGGGATCAGACCGATTTTGAAGCGCGGCGAGAGCCGGATTGGCAATGGTCCACAGGCAGGAATGATAATAGCTTAGTCATTAAGAAAGCAAAGAAACGCTTCATCATTCCAGGCGAGAAGAAGCAAATGAAGAAATTGCACATGGCACGTTTGAGAGAGGAGAGAGCGGAGCGAAAAATGTCAAGAAGAAAAGAAAAACAAGGAGCTGTGAACAACAACAGTGGTGAAGGGGATAATAAGGATAATATGCGGTGGATAGAAAGAGTGCGAAGAGACTTTGAAGTACTCGCTCACTTAGAAAGCGAACTAAGTTTGAGCGATGGTGGTGAGGAAGAATCGTATTTAATCTTTACTGATGTGTCTCGTACTCACGCGAAGCTTTTGAAAGCGCTCGCGCTGAGATACAGACTTGAACAAACAACGAACACGAAAGAGGATACTTTGGTTATCAAGAGAACTCGTGATTCTTACATTCCAGAACCAAACAGCAAAGAGTGCGTAGAAATTGATGATATCTGCGCCCCAATTATGAGCAGAGAGGAGTATCTCAATAGTCCCGAGAGAATGGAACGTTTACGTTTACGAAAAATTAGGCACGCCGCCGATAGTACTAATCAAACGAAGAAAGAGAGCAAAAAATCCATGTTTCGCAGAAAGAAAGATGAGAAGCTCCCCTCTTTTTCGACTTCAGTTGATTTTGTGCCGAGTACTGGAACGGATGTAGATACCAATACCACACGTTCGAAAAAGCTCGTCGACGCAGTCGAAATTGAACAAAGCTCTGCTCGATTCGCAAAATTCGCAAACGACATTTCTAGGAAAATGATGGAAAATATGGGTTTCAGCGGAAGAGGCCTTGGTCCGAAAGAAGATGGGATTAAGACGCCCATTGATGTCACGCAACGGAAGAAGAATCTCGGACTCGGCGCATAGTCTCGAAAGTGATAATTTTGTTGAGCATTTTTTATTACAATTTTTGCGATGATGTTGAACGGTGACGATGATGATGATGATAATTCTGCTAATTTTTTGCTTTGATTGCTTTCTTGTTTGCTACTTTATACTATTCTGCAACCCTTTTCGTTTCATTGTCTGGATGATCTTCTTTACACCGAGAACGATTCGCCGCATCCGCACGAGGCTTTCGCGTTTGGATTCTCAAACGTAAACTCAGAGCGAAGATTATCGCTGACGAAATCCATCTTTGTTCCTATAATTGACATCAAAGCGTTCGGCTCTATGATCACTTTCACTCCGTGTTGATCGACGACTTCGTCAAATTTACCTCTATCTTTCTCGTCTGCGTAGTTCATCGTGTACGTCATGCCGTTGCACCCTCGCGTGCGAATGCCAATTTTAAGGTATTCGGCACCCTTGTTCCCGAGCAATTCGTGTATTCGCTTCGCCGCCGCTTCCGTGAGCTCCATGACCTGTTTTGTTGACTTAATCGTCGATTGTCTCGCGGTAGACGATGAAGAGGACGCGGCGGCGTGTGTCATAGCACGCCTAAGCATTCGTGTCGTAAACATGGAGAGGATGCTTTCTCGTAAGGACACGTGTTCTCTTTCTTTCTTTTCTGCAAAGGTCGTCGTCGTCGTCAAAATTCCCTCTTCTTGTTGTTTTACTCGCTATTAGTAGTCAGATTACGACGCGCAAAGAGTGGTACGCACGACGATCTCGTGCGCGCGATGAAGATGATGAATGCGTGGTATGCGTCTGAGTACGACTTCTTACTTCTTCTTCTTCTTCTTCTTCTTCTTATTATTATGAAGATTTTTATCTCTTCCAATTCTTGTTGTTGAAGTTGCCTCGCCCCCCCCTCAAAAATGCAAAAATGTTCTCATCAGACATCACAAACTTTGGACGACTTTCTCGTGTGAGAAAAACACACAACACAACACAACACAAACAAAACAACTTTCTCCGCGCTCGATAAACTTCTCCAATCCTTCTTTAAATTTAACATCGAAATGAAGGAGAGTAAAAGAAAACGTAAACGATACGAGTCGTCTGAATCCTCGGACTTGTTGAACTCCTCCTCCTCCTTCTCCTCGTCGTCGTCGTCGTCGTCGTCGTCGTCCTCCTCTCTGTCTTTTTCTTCTTCTTCTTCTTCTTCATCATCGAAGAGACGGAAAAAAAGCAGCGACAAGAAAAGTCGACGTCATAAAGAAAAGAGAAAGAGCAAAGAGAAGAAGAAGAAGAAGAAAGAGAAGAAATGCGACGCGGATTCAAAAAGACGACGACGAAAGCGACGAGAAGAAGAAGGAGCAGAAGTCGTCGAATTAGATTCGAAGAAGAAGAAGAGGAAATGTGAAACTTTGAACAAAAAAGAAATAACAGAAATAACGACAGGCGCACCACCGTCGGCACCGAGAGATGAAGATATAAGCGACAAAAACAATCCCCAGCACGAGGGCAAAGACGAGGTGAAGAGAAGCGATGCTCCTGCTCCGGTAGATGCGACTCCACCGGTCCCTGGATTTGGAGCCGCGATGACGCTCGAACAATATCGCGAGCTCGCGAAACAAAAGACGTATTTACAAGGCACGGTACACGCGAAAGATAAAGCAGAAGCGGACGCAGAAAATAAAGATAAACAAGAGAAATTATCCCGAGGATGGTGGCCGTGCCAGAGCTACAAGTGCGACGGTCACATGAATCCAAAAGTGATGGATAAATGCAATCAATGCGGCGCCATGCGAACTCTTTCAAAATCAGGAGGTACTTTCAAACATCGAGCGTCGGACGCGCAAATAGCCTTCAACGCGAATAGAAGATAGAATAGCAAAATTACGAGAATAATGCGCGCCTTTAAGCGGCTTCTAAGCTACGTATCTCTCTAATATTCTATCTACTAAGTCACTTTTTACGCTAATCACCATCGGTTCACCATCAATGCGCCAGCTTGGCTTGTTATTTTCGGCGCTTGCACACTCTGCTTTCTTCTTCCTCTTTCGTTTCTTCTTCAATTTACCTTCGATCATAACGCGGTCAAATTTTATGTCGCTTCGTTCCATCACCTCTTCGACATCGAGAACACCTCTCGTGAGTTTCATGCGGACTACGAAATATTGGCACAGCCTCGCAAGTTTCGTCGGTGCATTTATTTTCGTAATATCGTGCGAAAGAAGTCTTAGAACAATATCTTCACTCAACGCGTTTGCAAAAAGTCTCGCGCGAAAGCTCAACGCCGTGGCTAAGCAGAGATCGTCTACATCTTCATAGTTGCTCTCAAATAAGACGTTGGCGAGTTTTAACACGTCTGTTTCTTTTCGAATCACTGGCAAGATTCTTTGACAATTGTACACGTGTCGCTGCTGCATGAGAAAACTGTACAGAGCACCTCTGAGTTCGTTGCTGGAAAATCGCAAACGCACGAAGAGAAGATTCACAAAGTAGGCACAGTTAATCATAATGGTCTCCTTCGCCGACTCACGAAGACATGTTACGAAATCTTTGCTCGACCAAAATCCACACTCTTCCTCACCAAATGGTCCTTGCAGAGTTTTTTCTACATCCAATTCACAGAATGTTCCCGGTTTCGTCGCGCAAACAATCGGCGATTGAGATTTTTTCTTCCAGCGCAAATGATTCCATACCTTTTCCCTTCTCCTCAACGCGTATTGCTGGAGAGCCTTGGCCCCTTTCAAATGATCGCCATCATATCTGAAATTTCCAAAGAAAGATTTGAGTATTCCCGAAGAGGATGCCTCGTCCTCGCTGACGAAAAACTTTCGCCACTCAGTCGGCGTCATCAAATCGACGATAGAATTTGCCGAACCGCGTTCGCAGAAATACAGAAGAAGAGCTCTTGAAAAAACTTCATCGCTTGGAACGAGCTCGTCCAGCAGCCGATGCGTGAACTTGCTGCGAATGTCATACTTTTCTGTTCGCGCACTCATGCTATCATACACCCAACACATTGCTTCTTTTCGAGAGGTTGGCGTAGCTTCGAGCAGCTCCGTTTGAAGACAGTTACGAAGTTTACGAAGCATTTCTGTTTCTTTTCCATAATCATCACTCTTCGCCGTCATCGTCGTCGTATCAGCTCGTAAATCCATCTGCACCGCTTCTTATTTAACTGGACATGCCCGCCTGTCGTCGTTTGCATCGATTCATCTCGAGTTCCGAGGAAAGGAAAAACGAGAAGAAGAAAGGAGAGACAATCAGTGCTGTCTTCGTCGAGACGGAATGTTTCACAAAATGGGATCGCGTGGACAGAAACGCGACGAATGGGACTGCCACGACGAGCGATTTTAGTGCATTCGTTATTCCAGACTCCATCGCAGCCTTCGTGCATTCCTCCCTGCGCTTGTAAAAGTCGTCCATGGAACGAGAATGTGAGTAGAGGTAAATATTTAAATGAAGAAAAGTTATTTCAATAAGAGTATTTGTGCCTGAACAGTGGTTGGATTTCGTGAAACGTGGGATGATGAAACGACCGGCGAAATCTAAAAGGCGAACGCGTGTAAATGTGGTTTAAACATCGCGAACGCGCACCTTATCACGTTGCTTCCGTATTAATACTACTCCTAACGCTACAGCCTACTATTTAAACGAAAATATGATCGTGCGGAAAATTATCAAATGGCGTTCATAATCGCTTGTCTATCAAACGAAAAGTTTTTCAAGGATGAGAACGATTCCATCCTAAATGCCGCCATATTTCTTTCATCGTACTTTCCGTACACGTTCTCCGCAGCTTGTTCCATAAATCGATTTTCCAGGGCTTCGATTGAAGTGAATCCTCCCCCGTAGTCGTCATCTTCGTCGTCGGATTCGACGTACTGTTTTGCAATAAATTGCCCGGGAGAGTTCATCGGCGCGTCGATTGAATTTTGAATTTTGATGTTTTTCTTGCGAGCTGATTTTATCCACTGCGTCAACCCATAGTAAAACTCGTGAACTCCGAAATATCTAACTCCTTTGACGCGCTTGCTCGTTTTTATGTTTGGATCTAAATTCCCGATTGGATGCCAACAAATTTGCGAAATCTCTTCTCTCGTGTACGTGGCAAAGTGCGTTTGCTCCGAGACTCCGGGAATAATGTACAACGTCGTTTCTTGCTTCGTAACTCCTTTCTTTGTATGAAACACGAACTCGTTTTCATCAATCAAACTCGAAATGTTTACGCCAATTTCTTCTTCAACTTCTCTCGCCGCACACGTAGTCATCTTCTCTCCGTCGTTGATTTTACCTTTTGGAAAACCCCACGAGGAATTTTTTGCCATGCCTTTCACGAGAATAACCTTATCCATGTCCGGATTGAGTAAGATTGCACCCGCACACGGTACGCTAAACTTATACATGACGAATTTACTATATATCTCCTTCGCTTTTGGAGCGAATCTTTTCAATTGTGGGATCGTTAGGTATAGCAATTCGGCAAAGTTCGATAAAGAAAACTTTGGCAGCGTCGCGTCGTTTTTGCGACTGAAATCTTCGTAATGCCACCATGCGAGTTCAATTAAGAACAAGATCCGATTCGGATTGGCGAGTTCTTCAGCCGGTACGTTCAAGACGAAGCGCATCGCCAAGTCTTCTAAAAGAATAACCGGTACGCCATTTATGTTTTTAGCAGCTTTCTTCTTTCCCATTTTCTTGTACGTTTTTGAGTGTTGACTCTTTGTCTTCTTCTGTCGCGTTTAGGTGCTTTTACGAATGCTCAGAGATGTTCGTACGTATGGATATATATATGGATAGATCGACTGTGTGTGTGATATTAGAATTACCAAGTTGTTCGCTTTTCTTCTCAGTCAACAAGAAACGCGCGTTTTTAATGCCAATTCTTTTCCAAAATCTTCCAAAAAAGAGTACAAAGAAATCCATACAAATTTCGCGTAAAAATGGTAAATAATCTTTTGCTCCCGACGACGGCAGAATACAGGGAGCGATGATGAGAAGCGCACTCCGAGAACGATTCGTAAAAGAATGGTTCGCTAAAGAAGGCGTGTGTGCGAGCGTGTTGGGCGTAGACGGAGCCGTGAATTGGTTACTGAAACAGAAAGAATTTAACGACGACGACGACAGAAAACAAGTCAACGAACTCGAACTGCTTTCAATCACACCTTTCGACTATTGCTTGCGCATTGCTACGAATGTAATTCCAAATCCAATCAATGAGTCCATGCAAAAATATTTCTTCCGAGAAGGAGAGCGAGGAAGAGCGTCGAGCGAGGAGGAGTTTTTTGTCGCCCATTTGCCGAGAGCCGATGAGCTCGATTGGCAAAACGAAGATTGCGTATCTATTATGGCTGGAGCGGACAGGATCAAAGACGGTTTGCCGGGACACGTACTAATCGTACCGAAAAACGGCTCGAAACATTGGAAATTCGGAAACATCACGTTGCTCCTCTTTCACGCGAGAAAAGGCGGGGAGGAGAAGTTGGCGATAGAATTTCTCGAGCGGTTGCGTAGAAGTTGCATTCGTTACGCTTTCAATCGCGGTTGGACGCGTATAGGCATCTATTTTCGCCCATGGGGAAATGATAATTGTGACAGCGACAGCAACTTTAGCAACAGAAACGAGGGAATCGAAAAAATCATGCGAGCACACGTCGTGAACCTCGCGCGGGCCGGACCTGGTCTTTCGAACACGAGGTGGAAAAACTTGACTCTAGACGACGCCATCGAGGTTCTCGGCGGCAGGAGAAGAATCGCGAGTGGACGCGCGATAGACGTCAAGCAAGAGCATAGAAGAAACGAAAGATTAGTAGACTTAGAGCACATCGTAGAGGTAGTAGAAGTAGTAGAAGTAGCAGAAGAAGAAAGGGAGCCGCATTCGTCGTCGGTATCGCCGCAACCACCTCCTTCAATCAAAAAATTAGATCGAAAAGTGAACACGGAAATTCGTCAACTTCGGAGTAAACATACGCAAGTTTCCGACGGAGAAGAAGGTCGAGGTGTTCGAGTCGAAGACGCGACGATGTTTTTCGAGTCTTCGGAGGGCAAATCATACGTGAACTTATCTAACGACGCGGAGCAGAAAGCGCTTGAGTTACTAAACTTGTACTAATATTAATGCTATTCTATCCCCTAATCCGGAATTCCCCTATGAAACCCTAGCTCCCCTATTCAAAAACCGAAACTCCCCTAAGCAACCCTAACTCTTCCAACCCTAACTCTTTCCAACATAAAACATAACTTCTAAAAAATACTTCAATCGTTGCTATGTGAGGGTTTTAAAAAACAAGTTCAACGCACCGAAT
>Ga0257106_1000058_pt1 | contig 62384 bp, 70 predicted proteins | sample LP_taG_3_FD_190177 | JGI IMG/M metagenome (GOLD analysis project Ga0257106, IMG submission 190177) | Marine microbial communities from Northeast Subartic Pacific Ocean, Canada - LP_J_2011_P26_10m | ecosystem: Environmental > Aquatic > Marine > Oceanic | place: Canada: Northeast Subartic Pacific...
GTTTCCTCAAAACCAAACCCGTATTTTTTAAAGTTGTCTATTAGAAAAGGAACAACTTCTTCTTCTGTTTGGTCTATAAGAGCAGCATCTATCTTGCTTATGTCACTTTTGAAACCTTCGCTGCTTGTTATGCCTAAAGCTTGTGCTTCAGCCATTTCTCTTGCTTGTAGTTCTGCAAGTCTTTCTCTTTCTTGTTGTGCCTCTACATCAGGTTTTTCTGCTTCTATATTAGCTTTGGTAGTTTCAAAATCCTCTATCTGTTGAGACATACCTCTGTCGATAGTGGCTTGGTCAGGATACATACCCATATCTCCCATAGGAGGTCTATAGCCATCTTCTCTAGAGTCTTTGCCTGTTACTTTGTTTGGGTCAAAGTCAAATGTCGTTGGGTCAAATACAGGTATTTCTGCACTCTCAGTTTCAGTTTCTGATGAGTCCGAAGAACCAACTTCCGAATTGAACTCCGTAACGATTTCGGTAGAGTCTTTTTTTTTTAATGGGTTTGTAACACCTAGCAAAGTTGCAAAAGCATCAGCATCTCCATTGTATCCTGTCCTTGTAAACTCTCCAAAGCCTTCATTAAAGGCATCTGAATTTGTAGACATTAATGTTTTAAAATCTGATTTTGCTCCTCTGTAGCCGGTTTTTACAAACTGCTCGTACAAATCATTAAATGCTTGTTCGTTCATATCTTAATTATTGATTGTATGCTCCTCCATTTACTCCACCACCTGCACCTGAACCTGTAGTAACATTGTTGTCAACAGTTGGTCTTAATGACCCTCTTCTACTTTTACTTGTACCTCTTTTACCCACCTTGAGTGCTTTGTCTTCTGCAGATGTAGCGTTACTAGACATTGCATAAACGCTTTCCATAAATTTAGCCATTGCCTCGTTGTACTTAGCAGTAGTTCCGTATGTAGATTTATCTAAGTTAATTCTAGCAACTTCTTTATCTTCACCGTTATTAATTACTAACTCATCACTACCTCCGGCTGCAGTGTCTACTGTAAACCCTGTTAGTCCCGGAAGACTCGATACAACATTAGCTAAGTTTTCTCTAGACTCGTCTTCATCATCTGCAACTAGTGTTACACTTGGAGCAGGTTGACCTTGACTAATTTCAGCAATATAAGCTGCCTCTAAATCATCTTTCACTTCTACTTCTTCTCCACCGTATCCTAATGAAATTTTATTTAAGTCTCTAGTCAAATCAACTTTAGACCTATCACTTACTTTATTGATGTCTGCAATTTTATCATCTGAACCTAAGAAGAAATTAGCAGAACCATCTACCCAAGATTTTTGCCCTAGTTGTTCTCCACCTGCTCCATTGAAAGGAATGGTTTCTGTTTTACCATTAGCGTATCTTACAATTACATCTTCTCCATTTCTGTCAATATCTGTAATATCAGGGTTAGTACTTCTCAAGAATTTAATTGCCTCATCAACTTCTGCATCGCTTCCATAATAAAGTTTAGCAACATTGCTATAAACATTATCTTGTTTTGAGTTTAGCTTTGCGTTTTTATCTTCAAGTTCACTTGGCTTAATATCTTTCTTCATAAACTCAGTAGTCTCTAGTTCTTCATAGTCTACTTGAATTCCTGTTTGAGACTTCAATGCACGTTTAGCAACATTGTTTTGTGTCTCACTAAGGTTGGAAACAGTTCTTCCGTTTTTAGTTTCTAAAAGAATTATGTTTTCCTTGCCGGCTTGCCTAATTGGATTTCCATCTTTGTCTTCTTTATAACCACTATCAGTAGTAGAATCTGCTTCAAAAACTTCTTTAGGATTAAAGGTTGTTGAGTATTCTTTTCCGTCAGGAGTAAAATCAACAAAGTCCATTAATACTGATGCACCTGAAAAACTATCATCACTTATCTGACCGTCTGCCCAATTGTTTTGTGCTTCTTGGTATAGAGAATAAGCTTTTATATCTGTTGCATCAACACCCAACTCAGTTGCTAAGGCAGCTAACTCAGTTGCATCCATATCTTTTATACCACCTTTTCTAGCAGTAATGTCACTTATTTTTTTAATTGTACCTGCAGTATATTTACTACCCATTGATGTTACAGTTTGCACCACATCTTTACCTAGACTGTCTGTCCAAGCTTCTGCATTACCAACTACATCATACTTTAATATTTTAGTCTTTATTCTGTTTTTTAAATTTGCAGGTGAAACTAAACTGTTTGGGTCCGGGTTAGGAATTTTAGGACCATCAGGATTGTTTGGGTCGGCAATCATATTAGCCATCATAACTTGTCCGTTCTCAGGATTGATGACTAACCTACTATCATTAAAGTTAGCAAAGCCTTCAGCGTTTGCCATTATTTCTAAATCTACTGCTGATAATTGTTCACCTACCGGTAAGTCATTACTAAGCAATGCCATTTTAGAACTATACTCTGTATTGTAATCTTGTAACAAACTAAACCCTTGGTCAGTTCCATCAGTAAGATTTTGTCTCATCATTGTATATTGCTCAGGAGGTAGTTGACCGGACTTTAAAAGAGTCTCTTGCATTAACATTTGCTTTTGCAAATCTGCAGAGAAACCTAATGCCATACCATTTAGATTACTGTTCTCTCCTTGTGGTACGTTATTTAATACCTTTTGATATTCTCGTGTGGCATCGTCAATTGCCTGCTTCTTATCTCTACGAGACTGAACTTCTTCGTCCAACATTGTGGTAAAGTCTTGTCCGACTTTTGCCCAATTTATATTGTCTTCTGCCTCTCTTTTAACGTACTTATATGCTGTAGCCATATTCTAATTTTATTGTGGTCTCGGTATGTAGATGTCAAAAGGGTTTTTATAAGCACTTACATAGTCTTGATTTTTAAACAACATACTACTTTGTTGTGGAGTTAAGTCTCTTTTGAATGACCTAAACTGTCTGTTGCTCATATTACCAATTGCCTGCATATCCATATTAGTAAATCCGTCAGAACCTGCAGCACCTAAAACTTTATTCCCTTCTACATTTCCAAACTTTGTCATTTGTTCAGGAGTAAATTCTAAACCTCCCACGGCTGCTTTTTGTGCTCCTATGTTTTGACCATATAAAGGCACAAATGCTGCTGCTGCTTGAGCAGTATTAGCAATACCTTGTATACCTTGTGCTTTAGCTTGTTGTGCTGCTCTCTGAGCATCTGCTGCTTTTTGTTGGTTACCTGCAACTTCTTCTAAATCTAAAGCCACATCTAAATCTCTTAGTCTTGAATCTTCATCTACAACTTGCTGCTCAATGTTTGTCATTTCGTCAGCCATTGCACTTCTTATTCCTCCTTGACCTGCTTGTTGTGCAGCGTATACTCTACCTGCAGTAGCTGCAGAACCTCTTTCACTTTCTACACCTGCCTCAGTAGCCTGTGCTCCCTGAACTAACATAGCTTCTCTTTCTAAATCGTAAGCTTCTTTTTTAACAGAAAGTTGTTCAGCAAAGTTAACATCTAGCTTTCCTCTTGCTGCTTGCATTGCTTTATCAGCATCTCTTTCTGCTCGCTTCTGTGCTTTCTTTTGTTTACTTGCTTGAGAAAATGATGCTGCAGTTGTTCCTATTGATATTGCTAAACCTGCTGCTGCTATTGCCGTTGCTGCTGCCATAATTATAAATTTTTAATCATTTCAAAAGTGTTTGAATCTCCTTTAACATATCCTAATGACTCAAATGTTCCCATCAATGATTTATGTTTTAGTAACGAGTAACAATATTTTGCTCCCTGATTCTTACTTATATTCGTTAGTGTTTCAATTAACAAACCCATAGCATTTTTTCTATGTGGCTTCTTTCTATATTTTTTATTTGATACCATAAACTCAAGAAGATATACGTCTGAGTTGGTCATATAAATAAAACCTGCACACACCGGTATCTCCCCGTCTAAAATCATCATACCACCCTTACCATTGTCCGGAAGAAAATCTTTAGGAGGAGGTGTCCAACCCCAATCCTTCCACCAATCTACTAATATGGTGTCATAATCTTCTGAATTTAATGGTCGTATGTCGAATATCATTAAACACAAAGATACTAAATTTATGGAAAAGATTTCATTGCTTCGGATTCAACTGCAAATAGTTCAACTTTTGATGTGTTGCTATTCGTTAAACTGAAAACACTATAGTGTCCAAGAATTCCGTGAGACTCCGATACTGCATTTTTAATGTATAATGTGTATGTCGAATTACTTGGAAATGGAAAAGTTGTTGGTGCAGGAGTAACTGAAGGAATAAAAGTGTTTCCGTCTGTGTTTATTACAACTTGATTTATACCTGCAGGAAGATTTTGGTTTATTGCAGTAACTTGACCTGCTAATTGTGGATTTGGAGTAGAATGATATAACATATCTCCAACGCTAATTACGTTACCTATAAATAAAGTTGTTGGAAAATCAACAGTAGTAACACTACCAACTACAGTTATAAGTGATGTTGAGCCTAAGCCATTTAAAGAACGTAAAGCATACTCACTTAGTTGAGCAGGAACTGACCCACTATTTCTTATGAACGCATAAAAAGAACCTTCTTTTTCTTCATAATAACTTCCAAGTATAAAGCCTGAATCTTGTTGGTCACTTATTAATGTTGTTCCCCAAGAGTCATCTCCCTCTAAATTAATTGTTTTAAAAAGTTTGTTTTGCAATGGCTCATCATTAAATACTGACTGCAGTTCAGATGCATAGTTAACATTATAATATCGGTTTCTAGTAGAATTGGTATTGTGTCTATATAAATTACCACCACTAAAAGAATAAAAATAATTATTCATCCCAACCATATACTCAGGATTGTAAGAGTAAAAAGATGGAAATCCTTGAACTCCTGAATCATAAGATAAAGTGTAACTGTCTGTTTTTGTAACTGTATTTGCCATATATTTTATTTTAAACTTGAGGACAATGAGTTGAATCATCACAAGCACGTTCTACTGCACTAGCTTGAATCCCATTTGTATCGGGTCCATTCCCAAATGATGTAATTGTTCCACAACTTACATCGCTTTGAACTACACCACCAATTATTTTATTAAACTGTAGTACTGCTCCAACACCATAACCACCACCAAATCTCTCGTTGAATGTCCATTGATTACCGTCAATACAATCAGTAACTGTAATTGTTTTACAAGCATCTACAACTGAAGTAACTATCCCTGAAGTCAATTGATAGGTAAATCCTGTTCCGTGTAAATACCATCCATCAGGTGGAAAGGTAACTCCATTTTGGTCATTAAACACATAGTCATTAACTGTTGGTATACCAACTGCTCCATTTGTAGGAACGGGTTGATGAAAGTATTGTGTAAGAATTGATGTAGCAGGACGATTACCTTGATTGCAAGCATCAGTAGAAGTTGAGTCTGCATTAACTGCTCCTAAAAACTGAGTTAATGGAGTTGGACAATTTAAAGCTATTGCCCAACCTGTACTACCACAAGGACCAATTACCTTTATTTGCATTGTTGCAGGACTAGGGTTTGGTTTTGGAATTACCATCACGCAAACACCCGGAGCGTTAGGAGTTAACAAATCTTGCTGACTTGTTATAACAATTGTTTCATTTGTGCCCGAACCTTGAAAGGCTGCTCCATTATAATTACTTACAGGCAAACTGTAAGTACCTATAATATCTCCCGGAGTTCCTCCATTACAATTTCCTTGACTTGCCTGAGAACCAACGAATGTTGGAACTTGAGGTGTTGACGATTGTAAAAGTCCTAAATTTGAACTTAGTTTATTATAAACCACACTATCGTACAGAACTTGAATACCGTCAGGTATAGATTGAGGGTTAAATGATATTACTATTGCACCTGTATCTGAACTAGTACCACCCACATCAATATCCATATAGAATATCCCTTGACCTCCACCTGCACTAATTGTAGAATCACAAGCAGTTGCACAAGATGCACAAGCTTGTTGAGGTAGTAAGTAACAAGAGTTGTTTGCTACAACTTGTTCTCTAGAAATTATTCCATCTGAATAAAATCCTGCTGCTGCACAAGTAGTCAACCCTTGGTCGTCAAAGATTGCAGTTGAGTTACTTAATGTTGTTCCGTCTATATAAAAATTTGCCATTTATTTAATTTTAAGTTGCACAACCACAACAAGATGATGAAGCATCTGCACCGTAGCATAAGTCAATTAATGTTGGTTTTCTGTAGTCATAAATTATATACAGATAATCATCTGTTATAACTGATGGCATTAAGAATGTTCCTGAATAATAGTTTGGTGCTAAAGAAGAATTTGTAGTTAATCCTGTAGAGGCTGCAATTAATGCTGCCACTGAAGAAGGAGTGTTTACATATTCTGTCGCACTCTTTAAAAATCTAAACTTATTTGAATTAGGTTCAAAAACTGCAGTATCATTTTGTAGTTTTCTAAACGCTAAAGTCATATTAGAGCCTGTAGTTGGTATAGGTCCTTGACCTTGATTACCTAAAGTAGATTGATAAAAAGAAACCACTACACTTCCTGAGCCTTGTGCAAAAGATACACCCGTAGAGTTTAAAGGAGAAACAAAAGTTCCGTCTATAAATCTATGTTCATTGTGTATTTCTAAGCCTTGTTCATTAGCACTTGATACACACACCTCAACAATAGTAATTCTTTTTGCATTAGGACAACTAACAGTAAGCAAGAATGTTGAACTACTAGATGAAGTAATTACTACTTCTAATTCATCTTGATTAATACTATTTTTAGAAACCACTAAACTTCCTGATACAGTTTGATTATTAGCACTTGTTGTCTGACCACTGTAAGTTGCATCAACATCAAAAGAACCTGTTGGTCCTTTACCTGACACTGCCCAACTAATAGTTACCGGTCCTACCGAGTCTCCTACATCAAAACATTCATCGAATGGCTCTCCTGACACAACAGTTATCTCTTGTTGAACTCCACAAGACACACAAGATTTTGGTATTGGAAGTAGTTGTTGATTTCCTGCTAAGACAAACTCATTCATATATGGGTCAAACCCACCTAGCTTTTGTTTTTCAAATTGTATGTTAAACAAGTCTCTAAACCAAGGTCTCATCCCTAATTCAGATATGTTTTGTAACGAATCATTTTGATAGCTTGTACCACTTAATTGTAACACAACTCCTCTTTTAGCATCAGTAAAAAACTTATCCGGTCCGTACTGAGCAAAGCTTTCAGGGTTATGACTAATACCGTATTCTTCTATTCTAGCTATCTGTGTTCCTAAAACTTCAGGAACATTTGTTAATAGGTTACCTGCACCTGCATCTGAAAGTAAATTCTTCCCTTGTAAAACATAAGATATTTTATCTTCTTGTAAAGTTAGGATGTCAGTTTCTCTTCCAAATAATTTTTGTATAGGTCCAAAAGATTCTTCAAGTAGTTTAAAATTCAATAACCCTGCATTGAATTCGTTTAACTTATTTATGTTTGACTCATCACCAAATATACCACTGTATGTTATATCTGCAAATCTTCTAACTTTTTCGTAATCTTGATTCTGTGTAGATGTAACTCTACTGCCCGGCTTGAAATCTAATCCTAATAGACTATCTCTAATTTTATAACTTTCTGCTCCGTTTCCAAAAGCAAAGCAATTATAAAAACCTGAACTAGCAATTGCACCTTGACCTGTGCTAAAAATTTGATTTTGAATATCAGCTAAATGTGTGCCTGCAGTTAATGCAGTGCTAACAATTGTAACATTAGCCGGATTAGAAGGAACTGTAGCAGGACTAATACTTGCTGAACCACATCTACCATTAACGGTAACTGAAGTGTCAGGTTGTACAATAACTGTTTCAGAAAAACCATCTAAGTCTATGTAGTTAAAAGCTATAGCTTCAGGCTCAGTTGAACCTACGGTTAAAACAAATTGACAAGTGTTATTGCCACTAGCAATTCTATAAGTTTTTGCTCCCTCATACCAAATATCCGGTGAAGAATCTAATGGCTCTGATTCAAATATAATAGTGTTTTCTGCTCTAAATACAGTAATACAAATTCTAGCAGATGACCTACCATTCTTTCTCCATTTAGAACTTTCACAAGCACGAGTACCTCTAGCACAAAACTTTAATTGGTTTGTAGTTGTGTTTCTAAAAAATGCATAATGATTAGTTCCTAATGATTGAGGTAAGTTTCCGGGAGAAGTTAAAAGTGTGTTGTCGTATGAGTTTTCAATATCTCCACCACTACCACCTACAAGTGAAACACCTTGGTTTAATACTGCCTGTACATTGTCCCCGTCAAACCACTCTTTAAAGTTGTCATAATCTTGAGATGATGTTAGTGTTTTTTCTAATAGGTATTCTCTTTTTTCACAATTACCATCTCCACCTCTGTATCCGTTTCTGTTAAATCTAAATTCAAAAACTATTCTAGAACCTCCCGGTATGGTATAATCAACGTGAGTATAGCTAGGGTTGTTTGCATCTGTACCTGATATATTTACAGGGTATGTTACTAATGGATAATTATCTGCACCTTTTGCAGTTGTTTGTTTACAACCAAAATCTATAATAGCGTTCTCTGTAGTTTCTACTGAAAAGTTATTGGCTTTTATTTTCATATATGTTCCTGAAGGAACAGGTATGTTTTCATCAGGGTCGTCCTCTGATGGTATCTCTATAAAGTCTTTAGTTTTAGCATCTTTATCTAAAACAGTAGCATAAACGCAATTTCTTGTGGGACCATTTGTATCTGCTTTAACTATAAATCTTTGACCCTCTGTAACCTTTTGAGAGTTTTCTGCTTCTAGTAAAAAATAAGTTTCATTAGAGTTCGGGTCTGTAAAAAATATATTACTATAAATAGTTTCGTAAGTTTCTTTATCCGGCTTCAATGCAAACTTATAAGAAGTAGCAAATGAAGGAGCAATTTGAGTAGTTGGTATATTTACATCTATTGTATTTTTAGTAGCTGAGTCTTCACAAGAAAAATGAAAAGTATTAAACTCACTAACTAAAGCAGGAGTTGTTCTGTTAAACTCATCCATATATAGTATACCAATCTCATAACTTCTATTACTGTGTAGACTAGAGCCATTACCTGATTTTTGATATTCTAAATCATTTGATAAAATAGAAAAGTATTCAGTATAGGTTTGTGTTGGTGTTGTAAGGTCATCTACATATTGTACTGCAGGAAATTGGAAGCCAATCTCTGTTGATGCAGGTGAAGACGTTATATTAATTGCTTGTTCTATAGCACTTATTCCACTCTGAAATTTTAAAATAGATAAAGTAGCATCTGAAATAGTACTAACAAAAAGAGAGTTATATTGGTCAGTTAAAGTAGTTCCTTGTGAAGAGTTAGCCATAGGCTCAATGTTTCCACCCGGTAGACTTGTTCCTATTGCTGCTAGAAATTCATCGCTTGTAGCCATTTCATATACACTAGTATATGTTTGAGTTAATAACCAACCTAATGTTATAGTTAAAGGAGGTAAGTTTTCTGTAGTTGGTGATGGTGTTGCACCTGCCCAACTGTCGTGTTGAAATGTAAATTGAAAAGTAATAAGTGCACCTTCAACTAAATCTAATCCGTTTAAGTTAAAAGTACATATAGCATCTCCAATAGTTTGACTTCCTTGAATGGTATAAGTACCATTAGATAAAGTACCATCTACTGAGTCGGGGTCAAATGTTCCTTTGTTTCCTGACAAGCTATAATCAAATCGTACAGGATTTCCATTAAAGTCTATCATATCATATCCTTCGACATAATTTCCAAACATTAATCTATTACCCATAATTGTTTGTGCTTGTGACAATCTTGGCACATTATCAAACAACCTTAGTATTTCTGATGCAGGTAAAATTGTAAAAATCTTACTACTAGAAAAAGTATATGTTACAAGTTGATTGTCTACATATCCATTATCTATCTTTGTTAGTTTTTCAATAATTTTTATGGTAGGACTATTAGCATCTTTAAACAGTAAATCAATACCTGTAACTAAAGGTCCTCCTGTGTTAAAAGTTATTTCAGCAGTATTGAAAAGATTAGTCATCCCTTCGTTTAAAAAACTATCTCCTGAAAACTGAAAGTTGTTAGGTAAAAACGCAGGAGTAGTAAATTGTGATGTTGCTGAATACTCGTCATCATCATATTTATATCTATATCCAAAACATAAAAACCTTTCTTCTAAGTAGTTTTCTTGTCCACCTGTTCTAACTAAGTTTATAGTTGGTGCTGCAGCAGGAGGTCTCTTAATAACCATTATGTCATCAAAAGCAAACCCATCTACTAAAGGAGTTCCTACAGGGTCCTCATAATTTTTTGTTACATTAATCTTTCTAGGAGGGTTTACATTATCCGTAAAGAATAACATATTTTCAATTTTATTTACCCCTGTTATAAGAAATTGTTCGTCAAAGTTTAAGGTAGTGTTTATCCCTCCCCCATCATTTACACTTTCAACGTGGTACTGAACAATGGTATTATTGGTATTATACGAAACTATTAAATCAAGCTTTCCTGTAGGACTACTTGTAAAGTTTTTATCGTGAATAAACCAATAGATAGTTTCTAATGCTCCGTCTTCAAAAACACCTATACATCTAGCTTCAGAAGAAAGATTTTCTCCTTCAAACTGAATAGTAGTTAGTTGTGTATTTCCTAACGAATTTTCTATGACTCCTATTTCTGATGACTCAGTAGAACCCATACGAACATTAGTGGCATCAACGTATTGACCATTTGGAACAAGTCGTTCATCAACCATCTTGTTCATTTTACCTGCAGTAAAATTTCTTGTTAGATTTGCCATATTACTTTAACCACTTATCTCGACCCCTTAAGTTTTGTAAAAGTCTTCCGGGATGTATGTTACTAATTCTAATTTTTGCGTTTCTCAATAATGCTGATTTACGCTTTCTTGCTCTTGTAACTACATATTCTTGTACTTGTAGTTTAGAACCTAATATTGCATACTCTATTGCTGCATAAATAAAATCTTCAAATAATTTATTTACAGTAACTAAACTATCGTTACCATTCATCATACCATCAGATACATATTCCAACACACATAACTCATCAGCCATTCCTGAACTAAAATTAATAACTCCTCCTTTAGGGTCGATTTTAAATGTGGGATTAGCATTTGCAGTTTCAGTATTAAGACCAAACCTCGCACCTATTCCATATTCAAAATACCAATTCCCATCAATGTTCCAACCCATATTTCCATTCTGACTTGAGTTAGCATTTAAGTATATTGATTGTTTTGTGCCATCTAATCTATCTCTATCAATGGTTGAATGTTGTGGCTTTAAAGCATTACCATCAATATCAAATAAAATTCTACAGTCATTGTCCTGTAAGTATGCACCTGACCAATTGGTTTGAATGTTCTCACTTAATGGCTTTAGTAATCCATTTTGATATAAAGATACTCTTACCCAATTCACATAATCAGATGGCAAGACATATCTTAAAGAATCACAAACACTAAGTTCTAATATTTTAATTTCTTTAAATGCATCATAGTTTAATTCTTGTATTGCTCTTTTTGCGTGAAACAAAATCTTAAACCTTTCCTCATTATTTACAAGACTATGATTGCCTTGATACATAAGTAGAAAATTGTTTACTATATCTTCTAAAGAAACATATTGATATGAACCCCAATTAGCATCTTCAGGAACTAGTCCTCCATTTTCATAATATTGATAATCTGTTATATATGCCATAATTATTTTTCTTCTTGATTGTTTGCTTGCTCTTCACTTCCTGCGAACTGAACTGCTTCTACTTCTCTAATTGACATACCTGCATATTGAAGAATTTTATTAATCAAATTAACTTCATCATCATTTGGTAATTCAAAATCCTGATAGTCAGATGCTGATTGGTCAAAGGCAGGTTCTCCATTCGTTAGTGTTACAAATGTCCATTTAGGTACATAAGGAAATCTAATGTATTGACAAACCACTTGCCCAACATTATTTATAGTGTCAGGAAATAACTCCCCTTGTAATCCGTTTTGTGTATAAGCAGGGTATGTAAGATTTGGTGCAGTAAGTATTGAGTTATTCAACATAGTAATTTTACTATGTGTAACTTTTTCTGCTTCTTTTATATCTGCTGCTGAATATATAATATAGTCTTTACCTATACTATCCCATACTGATGCTCCCTGAGTTGTTCTAACTATAAGTTGTGTTGCACTTAAAATTTGTCTAATTACAGTGTTATATGTAATACCACCTGTAACTGTAGCTGCTATATCTCCTACTTGTACTCCTGCAGCAATAAAATCTGCCGTACTATCAAAAACACCTACACTACCACCATTAGTTCCGGTAGTAGTTCCCTGTATTAATATCTTGTTGTAAACTAAATTTTTGTTTATTAAATAATAATCATCATTAGTTGTTGTCAACGAGGGTAAAAAATACTCATTATAACCTCCGTTATTTAACAAGGGTAATTGTCTAGAAAATGTATCAATAACTTCTTCTAGTCCTTTTGTAATATCAGCGTACCCCGTACCGGATGCACGAGCATTTTCCTTATTAATCTGATAGTTGTACGAATAAAAATAATTTTCAAATAAATCTAACTGTGCTTGTTTTGCAAATAAGTTAAAGTCTGATGGGGATATATATCCGTAATTATTTTTGTTCAGGACGGACATTACCGTCTGTCTTACTGAATTTATCATCTGTTCACTTTTACTACAAAGATAAACAAAATAAAAAGACCTCTTCAAAAATGAAGAGGTCTCTTAAAAATGTAATAAAGTTAGTTTAATTAACTAGCACCAACTGTTACTCCTGTAATAACTTCGCCTTTAGGAATCATAACTAAATGCTCAACTTTCATCCAATTAGTTTGTGCTGCAAGAATGATTGCTTGGTTAATTGCATCTGCTGATGCAACCGTTAATCCTGTTCCTACTACAGTGTAAATTGAAGCGTTGTCTGAAGAGTGAAGTTTAATTGAAGTTTCAGCTACAACACCAACAAACAAACCACCGTTGATAGGCACTTGTGCAGGTTCGAAATCTTCGATTGCAAATTGTAAATACTTGTTCATAATAATATATTTTAAAAATTAGTAAAAAACACTATCCTCGTGATAGTGACTAAGCCACAAATATACGATATTAATTTAATAAAGATTCCAAGTGTTTAAGCACTTCAATACCATCATCACTTCTCATATAAGAAGTAACTAAATCCATACCATCTTTTCCAAATGGAACATTTAATAGTTTAGATTTATTAGTCTTGGTATTAAACCATACTTCTTTTTGACTTTTTCTAAAAGATAACAAACCTTCATCAAAGAACCTTTGAACAGTTCCTTGTAGTTTTAAATCAGGGTCTTTAAGAATGTCTAAGAACTCTGCAGGATAATTTCTAGCATATACTAGTACATCTCTTTTAAGTTCAGCACTAGAGGTCCTAGAGGTGTCTGTGTTGAATAATACTCTACAGATGTTTTCTAACATCTCAATAGATAGATTTCTAGCTTCACCTAAAGCATCAGCTTCAACCATTAGGTCTTCTACTTGTTCTTCAGCATCTTTAGCTTTGTCAATCTCAATAAACTTTTTACCGTTTAAAGGGTGATAGTGTAAAAATTCTTGTAATACTTGGTCTGTTTTCGGAACATATAAAAATCCATCTTCAAAAATTACCGGAGTAAGTAAAACATTCTTGTCTTGCTCGTCTACAAATGGACTTTTTTGATTGCTTGAATACCTAAGTTCTCTGTTGATACCGTTGGTATCATCAAACCATAATAAAGGGAATCTTTGTGAGTGTCTTATTGGCAGCATAAAAGAAAGTGGTGCTGCTTCTTTGGTTAGTTTGTAACTCTTGTCTACAAACGCATTGGTCTTGTTTTTTTTCATTATAATAAAATTAGATTAAAATTAAAGTTTAAATAAAAAAGGGAGTGTCTTTGAAGACACCCCCTTAGTATTGCCTTCTTAGTTCTTAAATAAGAAGAAGTTGTTAGCACCTAAAGTACATACTGCTCTTTCAGATAAGAAGTTTACCTCCATAGCATCTAAGCTAGAAGTTTTTGCTCCACCTGCTGAACCTGTAATCCAAGTCTTGTAACGTCTGTCTTCAGTTTCTGAAGCTCTATATCTAACGTGCAAGAATGGTCTCTTAGCGTTCTTCCCTAAGATTTGGTCATATACAGAAGTAGAACCTGCAGGAACTAAAAGTCCACTTACTTTTCCACTACCTGCAACATTTGAAAGACCACCTCTCATTGTTGGGTCGTTTAGGTATTTCCAATCAGACTTGTAGAAATCATAACCTCTACGGAATCCTGTGAAACCTAAGTTTAGAGCCATTTCTTTCTCATTGTCAAATAGACCATAAGATACTCCACCTGCTGCATTAGAAGATTGTTGAGATAACATATCGTCAATGTCGAAAGAGAAATCTCTATCTACAAATACTACGTTCTCTTCAATTGCTCCTTGCTTGTCAAGTCTAGAAATAATAGAATCCCACTCTGCTAAAGTAACAGGGTTTCCTCCACCATATACATTTCCTCTTTCCTCAACAACGTAGAAGATACCATCTGAACCTTTGTTACCACCGTCAGCAAAATCTGCTTGTGAAATCACACCACCATTTGCTTCAGCCGGAACTGCTTCAATCATTGCAGTCTCAAGATAATCGTCAAAACGTAATCTTGTTTCGTGCTCAGACTTTAAATACCATAGGTATCCGTTTGCTCCGTTTTCAGTTGTAACCTCAACCCATCCAATCTGTGCCATATCAGAACCTGATACTGCATACTTATCTTTTAAGATAATTGGAGAATTTTCGAAGATGAAATCATCAGCTTCTAGAGAGTTAGCCATTCCTACTGTTCCTTTAGCAAATTCAGAACCGTAAATAAATACAGTGAATTTGTTACCTGCTGATGCCACCGGCATACCTGAAGCAGGATAGAAAGCTACTTTGAATGTTCTGTTAGCATAGTCTACTACAGTTACAAGTCCTTTTACTGAACCTCCACCTGCGTTGTCGCTAATCATTACAGTTTGACCTGTTCTAATTGCAATTGAACCTGTTGCTGCATTTACGAATGCAGGATTCAATGCATCTAGTACAGTGAATGTTGCATCGTTATCGCCTGCTGCTGCTGCTCCTGCAGTCAAGTCAACATATTTAGTATGCAATCTTCCTTGTTCTGCCCATTTAATAAGGTCAGAGTTAGATGGCATTTCTGCTCCTACCATTCTTAAGAATGAAGAAATAGTTCTGTTTCCATAACGCTCAAATTCCTTTTCATAAGTATCAGGAAGATACTGATTCAAGAAATCAAAATTAGTTATGTAGTTTGATTCCAACGGCACTCTTTGTGCACTTGGTTGTAAATCAAAACCGGGTACGTTTGATACGCTCATAATTTTAAATTTTTTAGTTTAACATTTATTTATTTTCTACTACTTCGAATCTTTAAACCTCGACCTGAGTCAGGGGATAAAGACTTGATTTGCATTCCTGATTTAGTGTTCCCAACTTCAGGAGCAGAGCGAGTCGTCATATTTATATTTTTTAACTTCTTCATCTGCTCATCTGCTGCTTGACTTTTACCTTGCTCATAAAAGAACTTGGCAAATTTATCAGGGTGCATCGCCATCGCTAGTGACCTGTGATATCCTTTTGCATCTTCCATTACACCATCTGCATCTAGAAATTTCTTTATAAAATTACTAGGGTCTAGTTGGTTCTTTTTCAATTCATCAGAATCTCCCGGTGAAAAATAAACTTTGTTGTCATCTATACTGAACTCAAAACCTTTGAACTCACTGAATACATTGTTAGTTTTTTCTGTGAACACCTCGCCCTTACGGACATTTTGTTCATTAACTGTCTTCGCTTCTGCTACATATTGCTTATAGCGTTGGTATTCTTCTGATTCACTTTCAGATGCAGCTTCCCTTCTTGACTCAAGAGGTACACTATATTGCTCTTTTTGATTCTCAAAATAATCCTTTGCTTTCGCAATAGTTTTTTTCTTTGCTAATTTGATTTTTCTAATAGCCTTCTCATCATCAACATCTTCGTCAAATGAATAGTCCTCCATTAAATCTTGAATATCATCTGCATCTAAACCTTTTTCAGTCGCAGATAAATACTCTCTTAGCAAATCGTCTGAATCCATTTCATTGTAATCCTTTTGAAGTTTTACAAAGTCTTCGAATCCTCGACCTGTTTCTTTTTTAAATTTTAGATACTTAGATACATCTTCAGGAAGAGGTTCTCTCTCTCTCTGTTTTTGTAAATCGTCAAGAGAATTAATCTCCTCACCATATCTATTACCAATATATTTTAGAACGTCTTCTTCTTTTAACTGTGAAGAGTCAGTTTTAATTTCTTCGTCAACTATAGGAGTTTCCTCTTTTAGTTCTTTCTGTTCATTATTAGACTCCTGAACTATGGGAGTTGTTTCTTGGTCAAGTTTTTCCTCGTGCTTATTAAGCAATTCTTGTTCCACTTCTTGTACAGATTTCTCCTCACCGGATACATCTAGTGCTTTTACTTTAATTTCCATATTATATTAGATTTAATTTTATACAAAGTTACACAAAATTTATTAATGATTTAGACACTATCTAGGGTTAAACTCTGCTAAGTCAAAACCATCTAAACTATCTTCATTAGATTCAAAATTAATTGGTGGAAGATTATTTCTTCTTTGATTAATCATTTTAGATTGCTCTGAGTTTGCTTGACTTATCCTAGAAGCTTTTGCATCTTCTCTTGATGTCTCTCTGCTCTGTAAAGCCTCGGCATCAATCTGTCTTAGTTGCATATTCAAATCAAATTCTTGTTGCATTAAACCTGACTTTAACTCAGCTTCTGCTTTTAACTTTTCAATTTCAAAAGCAATGTCTGCCTGTCTGTATTGCATTTTAGCCTGAACTTCCATCTGAACCTTTTGTTGATTGGCTTGAACTGCCATCTCTTGAGCCTTAAGTTGTTGTTGAGCCTGCATAGCTTGTTGTTGCATTGCCATTTTTTCTTCTCTTTCTTGCTTAGAAGTTCTTTTTAGTTTTAATAACTGATTGGCAAGTTTTAGATTTTTAATCTCTCTAACATCAATTGCATCTTCAAGATTAATATCACCTTTAGATAAAGCCATTTGTATATTCTGTTCTAGCAATTGTTTTTGCTCTTCATCCGGAGACATTTCTATAAAAATTCCAAAATCATATATATATAAGTCTGCAATGTCTCCTAGTATAGAAACATTGTACTTACCTATTTGATTTATAAACTCTTCTTTAAAGTCTGAATATTGTAAAATATCTGCAACTCTATATGTTATAGCTTCTGCAAGAGATTTATATAAGTAAATAGAACCATCCAATATGTGTCTAGTTGCAACATTAGAATTAAGTGCTGCTAGTTTCTGTAATCCAACTAATGAATTAGGGTCGGGTGAACTACCATCTCGTGCTTCGTTTAATCCCGTTACAACTCTAATTTGGTTTAGATAATGATTATAATTAGCTAATAACATCTGAGTCTTGGAATTACCTGAAGAAGATTGCAATTCTTTAATTGGAACTTTTCCTTGATTGTAATCACCTTCTTGAGTATAGCTTCTACCAATAACAGAACCTGTTTGAAAATATAATCTCAAAGCATCTTCGGGATTATAAGCATTACCTGTACCTAAATCAACTTCATTTAAACCATCTGCATCAATAAATACACCATCAGGCACAACTCTAGAAATTACTTGTTGTAATTTTAAGTGAGTTATCTGACATAAATCTGCAAAAGGAATCATCCTTCTAACTAAAGACTCTATAGAACCTTTGTACATTCTTGGTGCAACTGCAAAATAATTAGGAATAGCGTGTTGCGTAGCAGATTGTGGTCTAACCATATTCTCCATCAGTTTCCACTGTAAAAGAATATTAGTTCCCATAACCATAACTCCTTCATACCATACATCAATAGTTTTAGAAACCTTCTCGTAATTACCTTCTTCTTGCATTTCTACCGGAGGATTGAAATCATCATCCTTTTCAATCATACTTACATTGCCATTATCTTTTACTTTTCTTTTATAAACTACTTGTTTTGTAGTTTTGTAATTAAAGTACATTACAGTGGCAGTGTCTCTATAAAAAATATCGTTTTCGTAAGCCTGTGCAGTTTCATAGTAATTATACCAAGATTGAGAATACTTAGATATCTCATCCATATCCTCATTACTAAGACTAGGGTCAATCTTTTTTAACTCAATTATTGGTAAAGTTTTAATTTCTCCCCAATAAAAACAATCTTTAAAATGTGGGTCTTCTGTATAGCTATATATAATATTAGCAGGGTTGACATAAGTAACTTGTACTCCTGCTCCTTCTAAAAACTCGTGTTTAACACAAGAGATTCCACAAACAGTCAAATCATAGTCTAACTGTTTTCTAATATCATCATATTTGTTAGAAGCAAAAATCGTATTAATAGCTTCTTCTTCTGCAATCTCTATTGCAGGTTTATAATTAAGTTGCATATACAACTTAAGTTCATCATCAGATTCGGGAAGTTCGTCAGGATTTGCAGTAAAGGGATTTGCTCCTGTCTTTTGTTGTATAGTTTCAAGCAATGGCTTTGCAACCATTTGTCCTTCTATCATTTGCTGATACTTACTTCTCTTAGATTGCGATAAAGCATCCTGAGAATAAGCAGTTGCAACAAACTCTCTACTCTGCATTCCGTTAACAACAATGTCAACAAACTTAGGTAGTATCGGAACGGGAGTCCAATCTAAATTTAGATAAGATAAGTCCCCGTCAATTGCTAATTCGTTTTTGTATTTTCCTACAGATTGTTCTCCTCTTGCATATAATCGGAGTCTGTGGAAGTCTCTAAATTGATTATAATATCTGCAACTGTTTCCGTCTCTTTTGAACCACTCATACTGTATTGCTTGACCAATTTGTAAACCAAATTCGTCTGTTGCTTTTTTACTGTCTGATACAAATTGACTAGGAAATCCTGCAGATGATATATTAATGTCTATTTTCTTCATCTAATAATTTCGCTTATACTTCCCTTGTTACTATACCTTGCAAAGTTAATCTTTATTTTTGAAAGTTTTTTCTCCGGTAAATATAGGTGTTTTTGTGTAGCCATTATCGCTAAACCAGAGGATATACTTGCATCGAACTTAGTTCTATTAGTAATATCAAACCTTGCCCAATCTTCTAAGGTTCTTCCAAAAACCATATCTCCCATTTCAAGTTCATCTTTCAATCCTATATTCTCTTCTATGTAAGATTCTATGGCAGAAGCGTGTGCTTGTTTAACTGCTTCACTAGAGTTGGGAATACCTCCTAGTTCTTTTTCTGTTTTTGATAGTTTAGTATAAGACTTATCAGGTCTATTCATACAATAATGTCTATATCCTCTATTTTTAAAATGATATAATAATCTTGGTTTGTTGTTTTCAATTAAGATTGGCATTCCATAAAATACGCAAGCCATTAAAACATCTTCAAAAAATATTTCTGCAGTTTGTGGTCTTGCTATGTATTCTAAAAAAAACTCATTTGATGGAGCATCATCCATATTAAACATAGTTTTTCCGTGCAGTGCTCCGTTAGAACCACCTCCACCAACTACACCTGAAATATCATAACTATCACATCCAAAAGCACCTATGTGTTCGTTGCCCGGAAACTTCAAACCTCTCTTGTCAATTACTTTGTTTTGTAAGGCTTTACTTGGTGTCCAAGACACCATAAATCTTCCTCTAGTATTAGGACTAAAAATAACTTTGGTATCTTGTATTCCATTCTTCCAACTTAAAGAACCACGAGTAACGTGATGCTCCATAATTAAAGAATCGTTATAATCTATTTGCTGATATATTCTAGTTAAATTAAACAAAGATTGTTTGCTTTCATCTCTAAATGCGTGTGACTCTGTTCTAGGAAATTGTCTGTAATATTCATTTAAAGCATCAGGGTCATTTTTTAAAGAGTCAACTTCGTTTTGCCAATAGTCGATTGCACCGGTATAAATCATTTCATTGTCTATACCTAAGACTTCTTGCTTTGGAGTCTTTAATACAGGCATTCCATACCTATCAATAAATCCTTCCATATTTAATTCCATAGGAACGAAAAGGGAATATAACCCACTTTTAGTCTGACCATTTGCATTTCGTTGTAACACATCTGAATCATTATATAATTTTTTAAAATTCTCCCCACCTTTATCTAAAGCATTAGAGGTTGAACCCATCATACATTTACCTATAATTTTACTTCCTAAACGTAAACAAGTTTTAGTTACTCGCCAATTATTTAAGATGTTATTTGGTTTAATCCACTTACCACTCTCATCGTGAACTAATAATAATAATTTTTCACCATCATAAGAGTTATCGTCTGTGTTTTTCCAATCAATAGTTGTATCTAATCCAAACAATTCATCATTGGTTGTATCATACATATTTTTCTTTGTAATTTTTGCAGCAGGAATTCTAAAAGCTAATTCAGTTTTAGGTTTATCCATACCATCCATAATTGGTTTAAAGAAAAATGGTAATCTACTATTTATTGGAACAACTTTATCTGTAAACATTTTCTTAGCATCAGAACCTGTTTTAGATAAAATACCTACTCTAGAATCTTTTACTAATGTTCCTGTATTAACACATTCAGATGAACTCATAAATGAAAATCCTGAACGTCTTATTTTTAAATAACACATTCCAAAACTTCTTATGTCTGCTTTACAAGCTTCCCAAAAAATAAATAATAAACGATTTGCATCTCTATAGTCGGGATATCCAACGTCAATAGATGTCCATTGTAGATACATATAATGAGCACCTGTAATATATGTGGGTATTCCATTATTCATAAACCACATCCCCTGCTCTCTTCTGTCAAACTCCTCCTCTACATAATCTACCCACCTATCCTTGAATGTTGAATCCATTTCATTCCATTGGAATATAGATTGAATCTTAGATAAAACTTTAGGTAGTTCTTTTCTTTCCCAATATTGTTCTGTTTCTTTTTTGTGTCTTTGAAGACACTTATTTCCAACCGGAGGTAATGCTATTTTTAAACCTTGTATTACAATTACATCACCTATCTGACCTGTTTTAGATATAACAACAAAGTCATACTTACTATTGTACCCATATAGCCACGTTTTAGCCTTGTTCTTAGACTTTAACACACCTTTAGGTACTACACCTGTAAGTTGCTTAAATAAGCTATTTAGACCTTCTTTCTGCAAATCCTTGTTTTGTATCAGTTTTACTCGCTCCTTTCTCTAAGGATTCGATTGCTTCTCTCTCTGCTTCTATTCTACTCAATATTTCAAATGCATCAAATATTGCTAACTTCTTTGTAGCTGCTGCATTCTTTAGTTTGTCTGCTGACAAATCATCTTCCGGGTCGTGCTTTATGATTGCTTCTTTCGCTACTTTTATCAATTGCTCCACTGCCCTGTGCCCTGCTTCTATTATTTTTAATTTTATTTCTTTTGATTTCATTTTTAATCTTTTTGCTAAATTTATTATTGATGAATTCTTCTTCATCCATCCAATCCCATTCTCTTCCGTTATTCATAATAACTTCTTAGGTCCGTATGGTGTCTGTAATTAACAACAATCTCCTCATCCAACTCTATATCATTCTCTGCAATTAAAATCATATTATTGTTTTCCTTAAAATAATAAAATTTTGCGTTATTATTTTTAGCGTGATTTGTATACCTACCGGCTAAGGTTCTGCATCCATCAACCATCCCATATCCAATAACATCACCTTTAGCAAAATCTTGTATGGCTATAATTCCATATCCCTCTATTTCAGAGTCTCTAACTTCATATTTATAATCTCCAAAATCAATAACAGGTCCTGCTAACTTTTCAAACTCTTCAGAATCTATATAATTATTTATAGTTTCTAAATCTACATTTTGTTCTTTTATAAATTTTTCAAAATCAGTCATTATATTTCTTTTAAAAAACAAACTTGTATTAATCTAGCTTCATCTGCAAATCCAAAATTATCAAAAATGTTTCTTGAATGATACAAGTGAGATGGAAAAACAATCAATCTATTATACCTTGAGCGTAGTATACAACTTTTAAATCCTTTATAATATAATGTAGTTCCATCTTCTTCAGGATGGTTTTTACTTAAATAAAGTATTGCAGTTAAATCACCCATCATATCATCTGTATGAATCCAATTTGGCTCTACTTGATTTTTAGGTGACCTTCTTACAAAATTTAAAACTGCTTTGTGTATAGGATAATAACCTTTTAAAATTTCTACTAAATCATCTTCAGGTCTAACTTGAATGTTTTTAAACAAACCTTCCTCAAGCTGAACATCTTCAAAACCAAAGTTATGTATGTCTTCTACATACCTATCTACATTTGTTATTACATCTTCATATATACCTATATTCATAGCTTTATAGTTATTTGATGGTCATACATTCTATATAGTTTTTCTCCATCAAAATCAAACTCGTACTCACTATGAGGTTGAAATGAAACTCTATCTCCTGAAACTAATCCTTGTTTTTTTAGATAAGAATTCAAATGAACCATTTCACCTATCAAAGGCTCTTCGCTTAATGGTTTATATATATAACTTTCTTCTACAGGAACCGGCTTTACAAAACAAAATCTTCCTACACTATTCCATTTTCCTTTACTTTTATAAGCAAAATATTGGTCGGGTTCTATAAAAAATAAGTTGTCTTTAAAATAACTTTTACCACTTTGTTGTCTTCCCTTAATATCATTATAATATTTAAAAACATTATGATGTACTAACAAAATATCTCCCACCTGTATTGGACCTTTATATCCTAGGGGGAGTTCTATGACCTCAGCGTGTCTGTTGGAAAAGCTTGAATCTTCTTGGGAGGTACTAACTATAAAGTCAATACCTCCTATGTCTTTTGTATTATTGTACCTTTTACCTGTAACAGGTTTGGCAATAAACGCAAATGGTGATTTCATAATTTAATTTACGAGCCACAACCAATACAATCTATATGTGAATCTGTAGGTTTAACTCCATTTAATTTCATTTCAATTCTGTGTATCTCATCAGCATACATCAATTCTTCTTCAAAAGTTTTTGCTAACTCTTTCTTCATTTTTACAATCTCCAACCACTGAAGATTATCTTTTACATTATGGTCTTCCATAAACTATTTTTTTACTTTACTATATACGCTATTAGCAATTTGCTTATTAGATGGCAATCCTAGTTTTTCAGGCTTTCCATTCATTTTGTTACTAGCTGCAGTAAAATAAGGTTTTAGTGTCTTGCTCATAATTAAAAGTTTATATTATACTCTATTGATATCGGCATAGTATCACTAAACTCTTTCCACATTCTAATTCCTACTTCATCCTCAATGTAAATAACTATTGAATCTCTGTCTGCATCATACTTAATTAAGTGAATTGTAAAGCTTCCGTTCAGTACTTGTTGACCAACGATATAGTGCATTGCTCCTGATTTGTAATCAGGTCCAACTGATATTTTTCTTATGTCCATTATACAGGGTATATTCTAAGTTCAAAGTTTCCTTGTAATATATCACCTTGTGCATTTTGAAAGTCTCTATCAAGCTTGTTAAGCGTAACAATAGTTGAGTTATCATAGCCTGCAAAAAATGCTTCTATTTTATTTTCTTTAGTTCCACCATTTCCATTTACAAGAACTAAAACATTAGCACCCATATTTCCGGAACTAGTAATAGAGATTGTTCCATTTGAATTATTAGTCCACAAAAAAGTAAAAGTTGTAGTATTATTTAATTCTCTTAAGGTAAATGTGTTGCCCGAAAGAGTCCACATTGCTTCATAACTAGTGTAAGGTAAAGCACCTCCACTAGCTGCTTTCCATTCGGTTTGTACCTCTGTACCTGTAATAGACTTAACTCCTAATACTTGAGTAGTTGCAGTTGCGACTGTTTGAGGTAAATGAATCTCTTGTTTCACACCACTGCTTGGTCCACATATTGAAATTATTTCAGGTGTACCTTTAGATGTTCCCGTTTCTATTTCAACCTTACCACCATAAGTACTTCCGTTACCTTCAATTCTTAGAATACCTCCAAGATTTGTAGGATTAGCATTCTGCCCTAACGTAAGCATACAGGTTGTTTTATCAAAAGTAAAGCCTGTATAAGCAGAAAAATTAGTTCCATCATTAAACTGAACGCTACCTGCTACACCGGCAGGAGCAGTTGAGCCACCTGCATAATTAGGAACATTTAAAGTGTTAGTAGAAGAATCATAAGTTGCTGCACCACTTGAACCGGTTGTGGTCAGAGTAGTCATAGCATCAAAATTCTTTAACTCCCCTGCACCATTTATATACTGACCAATTACTCCTTTAAAATCTAATTCTATTCTCGGAGTAGTAGAAGAGTCAAATACTCTTAAGTCTATAGCATCTGCAGGTGTTGGGTTAACTACAACTGAAACATCAGTAACTGTTCCACCACCTCCACCTGAAGGGTTGTCCCAAACTAATTCCCAAGGAGAAGATGTTGCACTACTTTTTACTGCTAGTATTTGATTAGCAGTAGGTTCGTTACCCGGTAAAGCTATGTCATAGTCCACGGATTTTTCCATTGAACCCGGACCTATAATTCCAACATAGTTACTACTTGAAACTGCATCATACCAACGAACAGAGCCAAACTGATTTTGGTCTCCTGCACCGTTGAATAGATTAACTATACCTGCTATACTTCCACCCTTTCCTATACTTCCATTACCTAAATCCAAAGTTTTAGATGTTGGATTAGAAATTAGATAATCGTAAGCAGCGAAAGAACCTGCTACATTTACTTGTATACCGTTTAGAGGGTCACCGGGTGCTCCTCCACTAATCCCTGAACCATCAATATTAATAGTGTTTCCAACTGCAGTAATAGTAATTCCACCTTTTCCAAACAAATCAATAGCCGGTCCTGTTGCTCCATCTATAGAGGTAATACCTCCTGCTGATGCAGTGGAAGAAATAACTATTTCATTTTTTGTAGTATCTACTGCTAAACCGATATTGGTTCCTGCAGATAAATTGACTGCACCTGTTAAAGTATTTAACGACTGAACACTTAAGCTACCACCCGGAACCATTGCAATGATATCACCTATCTTATAATTTTTAGTGATTAAATCATTTTCTACATCTGTTCCTATTACTTTATCTTCTAAAGTAGGTGTTGCATCTATTGCATAAGTAGCTATTCTTGCCATTGTTATTCTTTTATTTTTTCTTTAGCACTAACAACTCCTGTTTCTAAATCAATCTTATTGTCCTTACCATACTTTTTTGTAAGAGTTCCCTCTACATCTGCATAGTTTTTCTTTAAGTCTTCTATTTGTAAAAACACTTGTTGTTTAGTTAACTCGGCATCTCCAAGTTTTATCTTTAATTGGTTAAACGTGCTCAACATTGATTGAACCTGAATCAACTCTTCTTTAGTGATTTTTGTTTCTTTTTTACTCATTTTATTTGATTTTATTTATTATTAATTACAAAGATAGTAAAATTTGATTTATTAGATTATCCCTTTATTAAATTAGGTAATTCACCATCAATTAAACCGGGGTCTCTTCCGGGTAAGTCACCTTCTCCTACACGAAGACACAACTGTAAACTAAAGTTTGAGCCATCAGCTAATTGGAATGTAGCACATCCACCTTTAGAATCAACGTCTATTCTTGATATTGTAGTGTCTTTATTGCCATCTAGAGATACAGGAAACTGTGGTCCGGCAGGACCCTGACTTCCGGTGTTACCCTGAATACCCTGAGCACCCTGACTTCCTGTTGCTCCTGTTGCTCCACGAGCACCTGCTGCTCCATTAGTTCCGTTTGTTCCGTTTGCACCTGCTGCACCCGTATCACCTTTTGTACCTTGTGGTCCCTGAGAACCTGTACTTCCTTTGTCTCCTGCAGGTCCCTGACTTCCTGTTGCTCCGGGATTTCCTTGAGGTCCCTGACTTCCGGTTCCTCCGGTGTCTCCTTGGTCACCTTTTGGACCCTGTGAACCTGTACTTCCGGTTGCTCCACGAGCACCATCACTTCCATTTTTCCCATCATTACCGGGTTCTCCTTGAGGACCCTGTGAACCGGTACTTCCGGTTGCTCCTCTGTCTCCTTGGACACCTTGAATACCTTGTGCACCTGTCCCTCCGGTATCTCCCTTAGCACCGGCTGCACCGGCTGCTCCATCTTTACCGGGTGCTCCGTCATTTCCATCTTTACCGGCTGCTCCGGCTGCTCCTGTTCCACCTTGTGGACCTTGTGAGCCTGTATCACCTTTTGCACCTTGTGCTCCTGTTCCTCCGGTATCTCCTTTAACACCTTGGATTCCCTGACCACCTGTTTCACCTTGTTCTCCTTGTTCTCCTTGAGGTCCTTGTCCACCGGTTGCTCCTCTTATTCCTTGGTCACCTTGGTCACCTTGGTCACCTTTTGGTCCTTGTGACCCTGTACTTCCGGTGTCACCTTTAGGTCCTGTTGAGGTAGGTAATGTAACTGAGTTTCCTCCTTCAATACTTAATGTTGTACCTGATATTGAAAGGTCTTGCCTGTCTGTACAAATAGTAATAGATGATGCTTCTTCATCATAGGTTACACTTGTTCCTTCACATCCTGTTAGTGTTATAGTATCACTGTTACTTTGTGCTCTAATTCGTGATTTACCATCTGTTATAGTCTTAAATATAGCTTGAGATGAACCTCTATCAGAGTTTGTTATTGTTACTGCTCCTGATGTTCCACCACCACTAATACCTGTTCCTGCTCCAACTGAAGTAATATCACCTGTATTAGTTGTGTACCCTGCTCCGTTGGTTATTTGGTTGTTATTAGTTACGTTAGTTGCTCCATCAGCTACATTAAGACTTGACCTAACTTGTGCCATTGTAGAAGGTCTAACATAGTTGTTACTTGCAGTATCCACCTGAGTCATTATAAACCCTATAGATGCATTAGTAGTGTCATACTCACTTCTAATTAATCTAACATTAAGGTCTCCTGATGCATCTCGTTTTGCAATAGTGTTTCCTGTAGAAGCAGTTGAACTTGTAACATTTAATGTAACATCTCCTGCTACACCACCACCTGTTAAGTCTGTTCCTGCAGTTACTTTTGTAATATCACCAACTGATGAATTGTCTACTTTCTGCCAAGCATCTGTAGCTAAGTCTGAAAATACTGCCCAATCACCAAGTTGCCAATCTGTAATTCCATCTAAATTAGTACCACCTGCTTTTGAAACTATATAATATTCTCCCGGTGTTCCCTTTCCACTTGTTAATGCAGGGTTGTTACTTGCTGCATCCCAAGTTCCTATATACTTTAATACTCCTGTTACTGCAGTATTAATTGCAGTTTGTATCTGTGCTCCTGTTGCTAAATTAGTAGAAGAAGAAGTTACTGTTCCTGTGTTAGGTGTTAATGTTACGGAAGTAGTACCACTTTTAGTTAATGTATTTGTATTACCTGAACTTATCCCTGTAATACCTGAACTTGTAACATAACCTGAATTATTAGTCCATTGGCTTATGTTACCACCTTTGTTAGTAAATGTTTGAGAGTTACTAGCAGTAGTTGTTCCGGTGTTAGTGGTATAACCTGCACTGTTTGCAATATTTTTATTGTCTAACGCAATGTTAGCAGTACCATTAAAAGATACTCCTGCTATTGTTCTAGCAGTTTGAAGTTTTGTTGCACTTCCTGCATTACCTGTAATTGTAGTTTGAACAATATTAGGTGCAGTATTTGCGAATACAGTTCCTGTCAATGAAAGACCTGACCCTGCAGTATATTGTGTGTTATTATCTGTGGTCTTATAACCTGAGTCATTAGTCCACTGACTAATATTTCCTGACTTGTTTGTTAATTCTTGTGTTCCTGTTTTTGTAACTACGGTAGAATCTATTGCAATATTGTTTGCATTAGCAGTTATACCTGTGCTACCAATTACATTTAAAGTAACTGAACCTGAAGAACCACCACCGGTCATTCCTGTTCCTGCAGTTACTCCTGTAATATCTCCTTGAGGTATTGACGGGAAAGTTTGTAAATCACCTGCTCCATCAATATATTCTTTAGCATCTCCTGCCATTGTAATGGCTAAAGTTCCTGAAGTATTTACAGGTGAACCACTTACAGTAAATGCATTACCTCCGTGAGTTTGACTTACTGCCTTTACTGTTCCTGTGTTATTTGTAAATCCTGATGGATTTGCATCGCTATAAGGAGTAAATCCTAAGCCTGTTGTAATCTGTGCACTTGTAAGTGATAATGAACCACCAAGAGTTATATTTCCACTTGTGGTAACTGTTCCTGATAGTGTTATTCCACTTACAGAGCCTGTTGTTCCAACAGATGTTACTGTTCCTGTATTAGAAGTCTTAGCATTAAAGTTTGACCAATCTGTTGAGGTCAATGCTCCTGTTGCAGTTTTCGATGCAGTTGCAATTCCTATTGTAACATTACCTGATGTTCCACCTCCTGTTATAGGTGATGTAACACCAACTCCTGTAATATCTCCTTGTGTAGAACTATTAACCGTAACTGAACCTGTCTTAGAGTCAGTAGTTAATGTAACATTTGTACCTCCTATTAAATTTAATGTATCATTATTTGAAGCAGCCGTCAATGTTGTTTGCCCTGATACTGTAATGTTTTTATATATAGCCTGAGATGAACCCTTATCTGCATTAGTAAGAGTTATTGTTTCGGCTGATGATTGATTAGTTGTAAACGCTGCACCACCTGACATACCTGAACCTGCACTAATTGATATAGTAGCATTATTGGCTGCTGAAGGTATTGTTGTGCTATTAAATGCATTGCTACCAAAAGTAAAAGTTTGGTCAGTTGCTCCTGAAACACTATAAGTTAATACATTACCTGCTTTTGTAATTCCATTTAAAAAGTAATTAGGTGCTGAGGTTAGGTATCTACCATCTAAATCAACTGTAATATCTGTTAAGCCTGAACGACCTAAAGTTAATACTCCGTCTGATGTATCAAACGCTGCACTATCTAAATAATTATTAGAACCTGCATCTGTAATATATCCGGAGTCATTAGTCCACTGACTTATGTTTCCTCCTTTATTTGTAAATGTCTGAGCATTAGAAGCAGTTGTAGTACCGGTATTAGTGGTATAACCTTTATCATTTGCCCACTGATTGTTTGAACCACTCTTATTAGTAAATGTTTGAGTATTACTAGCCGTTGTAGTTCCTGTATTAGTGGTATAGCCTGCACCATTAGCTAACTGTTTGTTGTCAGTTATACTATTGGTAAACGTAATTGTTTTAGATGCAGATTGGTTTAACGTAAAGGTTGACCCTCCCGATAATCCCGTTCCTGCTGCTAATGTTATAGTAGCGTTACTAACAGTTGGTAGGGAGCCGGAAGTTATGTATCCGGCTCCATTTAGCAACTGATTATTATTCGTAGGTATTGTTTGATTAGAAAAAGCTGCAGTACCTAAGCTAACACCGTCTATAGACATTGAACCCTCTACGTTAATAGGCTCTAAAAATTGAATTGTATTCGCCATTCTATAGTTTGTATGTTAAAATTTTATGCTCCTATTTTCTGAATCATATAAGTGTAAGGTTCTGTTTCTCCACCTGCTGCTTTACCAATGTTTAGAGTTACTGTATTTACGTCTGTTCTAACAACTCCTACATTAATGGTTTCGCCTGTAGCTATTTCATAACACTGAACCATAACATTTGTTGATTTAAAGTTATGTGCAATTGCAGTAGACTTTAATTTTCCAAAATTTCCTACAACTTCTCTGTCAGTATCTGCAACACAAGCCTTAACCTCTGCACAGAAACTAGTAACTTGACTAGCTGCTATTGCAATGTCTTGGTCTGACAATGAAGTTACGATACCTTTAGCATCAACTGTTATTGAAGCTGATTTACTTGCACTACCTTTCGTAGCTGCAGTTACTCCTGAATCTGCTAAACTAACTGCTCCTCCTGAAACTGCTAGTCCTCCATTTGTTGGGAAGTTTGCAATACCTAATACTGTGGCAGTTGCTACTCCAACATTATTCTGAACTACTGTCCAACTAGCTAATGCTGCTGCATTGTCTACTTCAGCAATAAGCAAATCTCCATCTTCTACTGCTTCTCCGTAGAATGTACCTGCTGCAGTAACTGCATAAGTCCATCCTTTTAAAACTGCGATTGGAACTGCTCCTCCTCTATTATCTAGTACAGGTGTATTATTTGCTGCATCATATCCTCCTTGGAAGATTAATGCTCCTGAACCTGAAGCTACTAAATCAACATAAGCTTTAGAAGCTGCATCATCTGCTGCTGCCGGTGTTGATGCAATTTTAGTAACCTGCTTACCTCCCATATTAATGTCGGCAGTTGCAGCAGCTAAATGTGATAGTGGTATAGTATTAATTGCAACTAATTGTTGTACTTGTTTTTCTGAACCAAACACACCTGCTAGTTTGTCTGCTGCTGCAGGTGATGCAATTGTACCTAGTTCACCTAATGCAAGTGTAATCTCTGATGTTGCAACCTTTGAATTTACAGATGTCACAGTGGTAATACCTTCACCACCTGCCATATCTACGGTAATTCCGTCAGAAATTGTTTGATTAGTTCCTGAATCTGATTGTAGAGTCCAAGATGACATTGTACCGGACTTGTTAGTTGATGTTGCCGTTACGACTCCACCTGACCTTGTAAATGTAATTCCACCTGCTCCTATAAAGTCAACAACGTCTCCTGTTCCAATATTTAAACCTGCTCCTGCCTCTGTTTCTACTTTTAAGTTCCATCCTGCATATCCTGCCGGCACTGATGCCCAAGTTCCATCCCCTTTTAGGTATTTAACATTGTCTGCTGCTGCCGGTGCAGGTACTGCACCCTTGGTTCCTGCACTTGTTCCGTCTGCTCCGGTAAAATCACTTATTCCAATTTCAGGTGAGTTTCCTCCGGATGACGTAATTGGTGCTGCTCCTGTTACTCCTGTAACTGTACCACCCCCTGCTGCTGCAGAAATCTGTGATATTGTTACTTTCTTTATATCTTTACCTTCATTAATACTTACCATTAATGAATCGGCTCCAACTAACACATCAGCCTTTCCGTCTACTTGTGCTTCAATAAGGTTGTCTGTTCCTGAAACGATAGGTGATACTGTTGCTACACCTGACTTAGTGTTAGCAATCAAACCTGTTGACCCTGCTACACTATCAATGTTACCTGTTCCATCTAATACAATCCACTTTGCACCATCGTTATAGTTAAAGGTGTTAGTTCCTGTATTAAAAATAAATTGACCTGCATAGGAATTAACCTGTGAAGGATTTGATGCTAATGATTGTGCAGCGACATTTTGAATTTCTAATCCGGTTAAGTCAATTGCATCTAAAAATTTTATTGCCATAATTTCTCTTTTTTATTAATTAATTTAAAAATGCTTGACCTGAAAAGGCATTCGCAAATGTTATTGTTATGTTACTCTTACTTATATAATCTACGCTTCCGTAAACTGTTTCTCCTGCTGAATCAACAACAGACACTGATGCGAATTTATCTAAGCTATGAGTTATATCCCATACTTTCGCTGCCGTTCCTTGATTAAATATTTCTGTTTTATCTCCTCCTGCTGCATTTACATCGTACTGCAACAAAGATATGAAATAATCTTTAGTGTTTTCAAGACTACCATTCCCTGTAACATAGGTTAAGCCTATACTGTAAAAAGGAGTTGTAGTTTTTTGTGAAGATGAATCCCATTTAAAAATACCAAAGGTACTTACGTCAGTTACATCACTAATTAGTACATAAGAGCCTATTAAAGGGTTTGTATAAAAGTTAGAAATATCATTAGTCTTTCCAAAAGAAGCATACCTTAAAGAGAATGCACTAAAAACTAATGCGTTTATTGCAGAAAAATCTAAATTCCCTGCAGTATCTGCTTCTAAACTTATCGAACCTTTTTTTCTAGTAATGTCTGTGGCACTTGCTTGATACTTAAATCTTAATGTTTGAGAATCTATTGCTGCATTAAAATTTAACCACTCCACAACACTTTCCAAAGAGAAATTTTTGGTTGCCATATTATTATTTGCATCCGAACCAATCCACTTGTCTTGTGGGTTTAAGTTATTATCTATTGGATATGTGCTTATTCTTGCCATTTACTTGAGTTATTTTATATCCTACAAAGGTAAAGAAAATATTTGACGATTATTTTTTAGTCTCCGAATAAGAATTCATCATTTTTTCTCCTGTACGTCCTATAACATATCCACCTATACCTATTTGTAAAAGATTCCAAAACTCATTTTCTAGTTCAGGAATAGTTAACCCAAATACAGGTGCTAAAAATTTTACATAGATAACTATAAAACCAAAAGCTAACATTAAAATTGGTCTCCAACTTCTTTGAAGCCAATTACCTTTTGCTTCAGTAACTATGATTTCAGTTTGCATCTTTTGTAGTTCTAATTGTTTTTGAACTAAAATCTGCTTTATAACATTTTCTGCTTTTATTTTCTCTTCTTTAGATGTGAAGAGATTATCGAGACCTCCGAGTAAATCTTTTACTACGCTGCCTCCGAACCAATCAATTATTTTTTTCATATTCCATTTCGCTTATATAGCAATACTCTTCAGTAGCATCAAAGCTAGGACAAGCTTTGTTGGCAAAATCTCTATGACCGTGCACGATACTTTCTGTGTGTATGGCTTTTAATGTTAAAAGTAGAGCATCTAAACTTTCTATTTGTTTAGCAGTCCTTGTATCTTTTGGTGTTTTGCCGTCTTGTTCTACCCCCCCTATATAACAAATTCCCAAACTGCTTTTATTGTATTGTCTACAATGAGCACCGGGAACATTATCTTCTCTTCCTTTTTTTATACTACCATCTAGATAGATGATATAGTGGTATCCAACATCTCTCCATCCACGACCACTAACGTGCCAATCTCTTATAGTATCTATTGTAATATGCTGACCTTCTCTAGTAGCAGAACAATGAACTATAAGTTTATCAATCTTCATTTTTTTTAGAATTTTTGTTTAACAACCACCATCGTTGGGCAGTGTAACCAATACTGAAAACAAGAAGCGTGATTTTTAAAATCATATCGATATGCGACATTGATATCGCAAGGGCACTTACATTTAGTAAGTACATTTTAATGTCTCCCATCCAATTATTCACCATCTGTATAATTGTACACTATATTCACCTTATCTCCTAATGTAGAAGTTGTTGTCCAATATTCTTTCATATTCTAATTGTTATCCCGATTGTTAATGTTTTCATATTACCAAAGTGCTACTATATCTTTTGCTGCAGTACCTGTACTCCAAATTTTCTTTACTTGAACAGGAAAGAATCCTACAGGAACACTTTTAAATACAACCTTTTCATCTCCTGTAATAGTATCTAATGTTAAATCACCTGAAGTACCTATATATAAAACACAACCATTGTTTGCATCTTGATAGTTTGTAACGGAACTTGCAGAGTATAAAATGTAATCTTCTTGACCACCTACATTTAAAAAGATGTTAGCATTAAGTTTTAATGTTACACTATCAACTACATCAAGAACAGTAGCAGCAGCACCCGTTGTCATATTGTATACTATATCACCGGCATAAGCAGTCTTAGTAAAAGCTGCTCCGGCTTCTGCGATTAATTGGTTTGGTGCAATTGAATCACTCTTACCTTTTGAGGCTACAGATGTATAAGGAATGTTTGCGTTGTCGGATGGCAATATGTTTAAAGCCTGATATCCTTGTGTTTTTTGATATGCCATATTATTTATTATTTATAAGGTACTGCTTTGTTCAGTGCCTCTTTTCTTTTTGAGCAACCACATTCGGTTCCTGTTACCTCTGCCACTTTGTCAACAACGGCTTTTATCCCCGTTGCTTTAGTGATTTTTTCTATTGTATCACCTAAACCTTTTGACTTATAGGTAAACTCAGCTTTCATTATTTACAGGTACATAGTTTATTAGGACAGTCTTCAACTTTAAACATAGCTTTTGCTACGAGCCAATTCCATCCACATTGAAACTTACACCAAACAGATTGCATCCACAAACCGATTTTTACTAAAAGTCGTCCCATTAAAAGTTATGTTTTACAACTTTTAAATTGTTGTGATGATAGCATCCTTGTGCAGAACCACTGTTTCCTGAGTAAGCTTTTTTACCCATTGCCTTTTCCATTCCTTTAGACTCGTTTCTACGAGACTTAAGTGATTGAGATTTTTTTCCGTTTCTTGCTCCTAATGACTCATCGAGTCTAGAGTTATATCCTTGTGCCATTGTTTATGTTTTACAATTATTTATTTTACAAATATACAAATATTTTTTTTCTATTTTCTTGACTTGGCTCCTGAACACTTCCAACGCTTTCTTGATAAATTGTTTGGTGTGTTAGGGTCGTTTCTTTTTTTAGCTGATAATCTTTTTTTAATACCTAAGCTTCTAGCACAATAGCTATCACCTTTAGATGTTCCCGGTCTTACTCTAGGTCCACCTCCTTTAGCTTTGCCTGCTTGACCATAGCTAACTTTTTTACCACTAGCAGTAATCTTAACCTTAGCCTTACCTCTTCTAGGTTTTGACATTCTAGTTTTACCTGCCATTACTTTTTCTTCTTTGGCTTTGTATTTGAGTAACCTGCTTTTTTCAATGCATTATGTTGTGCCATTGTTTGTGCCACTTTTACCCTGCCTGACTTATTGTACATATTATGTACTGTGAATTTTTTTGCCATTACTTTTTATTTTTAGGTAGTGATTTAATTTTTCCATTTGTTGTTCTTGCATACCTATGTGTTTTGGTTTCCTTACTTGGTATTAATGTACCACTATAAGATTTACCTCCCCACTTCCAAGTTACCTTTCTTCCTGCCATAATTATGAGAGTCTATTGTTTTTTTTCTTTAACCTTCTTTTTTTATTGACTTTAGATAGCATAGACCCACCAAAGGCTAGTATACTATTCCTTTTACCGGGAGTTGTATTGTTAGTTGTGGTTGGTTTTGTTTTTGGTTTTTTTACCGGAGGAGGAGGAGGTGTAGTTGTAGTTGTTTTTTTCTTCTTATTAAGATTAGCAACAGTACCTGTACTAGCAGTTCCATCCTTATAAACATTACTGTCTTTTTGTTCGTTCTGTCTTTTTTTCTTAGCTTTCGCTTGACAGTCTTTTAACTTTTGTCCGGTAAGTCCTTTGCAACTCATTGTCTATTTGTTTTGTTATCTTTGTTACAAAGATATTAAATTTAATTGAATGGTAGATTATCTAAAATATTGGAGAGTAATCCGTTATTTTATCAAACAAAAATATGGCTTAACTCAAGCTGAGTTAGAGATGCTTCTCTTCTTGAGAAGTGAAAAATATTTTTCTAAAGATGACTTTGATGAGTTTGATGAATTGCTTAGTTGGAACAAAAATAGATTTGAAAAACTAAGACAAGAAGGATGGATTGAAGTGTTTAGAAAAAAAGAAGGTAAGCGTAGGGTTGTATATCAATTGTCATACAAAGCACAAAGAATGATAACAACCTTGTATAAAAAATTAGAGGGCGAAGAAATACCTGAAAGTAAATCTTCAAACCCTCTGTTCTTAAAAAACGTAAGCTATACCGATAAAGTATATAGAAACTTTATATTAAAGTTGAATCAATCTATTCGACAACTACAACATCTCTCTCAGAGATAACAGTGTATTGTTGTTCTTTAATAATCATAGTGTATCCTGCTCTAGTATCATAATAGATTATATCACCTGAATCAATTACCGTTACATCTGTTCCGGGTTTTATTACTTCAGCTTTTTTATACCTAATGTCTTTTACATCATCAGCAGAAAGTAATAAGCCTGATTCAGTCTTAACTTCTTCTTTAATTTGTTTTACTAGAATATATTTTCCTATTGGTTTCATTTGTCTTCGTATGTTCTTGCCATAGTAATGATAGCGTTAGTAGATAATAGAGTAACTGCAACCGACACTGCGTTTTGTAAAGCACATCTTGTTACTTTTAATGGGTCTATAATACCCATCTTGTACATATTGCCATACACACCTGCCTTAACATCATAGCCTTGGTCTGCAAGTACTAAGTTTTGACCTGTAATTTCTTGTGGGTCTTTCCCTGCGTTTCTTATAATTTGATAGATTGGTGCTTTTAATGCTTCGTGCATCATATATAAAGCCATTCCTTTAGCACCTTCTTTTAACACAGGCATTTTAGTTCCTTCATTGAATAAAGCAAGTCCACCTCCCACAACTATTCCTTCTTCTAAAGCTGAACGTACTGCACATACTGCATCGTCAACTCTATCATATAGTTCTTTTTGTTCTAGGTCTGTATTACCTCCCACATATATTACACCTACACCACCATTTAAGGAAGCTATACGACTTAATATAAACTCTTTATCTTCTTTTTGCTTAGTGTTTTCTAAAGCTTCTCTTAATTCAGATACTCTTTCCTTTACCAACAAGACATCTTCCTCGACATCTTTTATAATAACAGTAGAGGCACGACCAACTATAACTTTAGAGCAATGACCTAAATCTCTTTCTGTCATTAAACTCAAATCATCTCCTGTTTTCTCAGAGAAATATGTTGCACCTAAACTAATTGCAATGTCCTGCATTAACTCGTGAGACTTATATCCAAACGATGGGACACCAATGCAACATACCTTTAACCCGTTTTTCATAACATTGGCTGCTAATGTATTAACTACATTGCTTGATACCGGTGCTATGATAAGTAGTTTCTTATGGTCTTGTATAATAGGCTTTAATACATTTTCAATGTTTAATAGGTTTTCTATTGGAGCATCACATACCAATACATAGCAATCCTCTAAAACACATTCATCTTTCTTTTGGTCATTAACAAACAAAGGAGATTCATAACCTCTTTCAATTTTTAATCCGTTTGTAGTTTCATAATAAGTCTTAGAAGTCTCAGACTTGTCAACTGCAACGATACCGTCCTTACCAACCTTTTCATAAACCTTTGCGATTATATCGCCAATGAAAGAATCATTGTTTGCAGAAATAGATGCTACGTTCTTTAGTGTCTTTGAAGACACTTTTTTAGAATGCTTCTTTAAGTTCTTTACTACCTCATCAGTTAGTGTGACAAGTTCTCTAAGTACCTCTGTCTTATTTTCGTCTAAATCCCTACCTGCGTTGACTAACGCTTCGGTTAAAACAATTGCAGTTGTTGTTCCATCTCCTGCTTGTGTTGCAGTTCTATCGGCTGCCTCTTTCATTATTCTTACTGCTAAGTTCTCTACAGGGTCTAACAATGAAACAGATTTAGCTACAGTTACTCCATCTTTGGTAACCGTGATTCCGTGTGTGTGCTGAGGTGATTCTATTAAGACTGTTTGTCCTGCAGGTCCAAGTGTTGACTTAACTGCTTTTGCTATTGTTTCTATTCCGTTATAAAGCTTACTTCTTCCGGATTTGTCAAACAATAAATTCTTAGGTGTGTATCCTATTTCCGACATATTATATTTAATTAAAGTTTGAACAAAGATACACATTTTAATTATCTTAGCCTTATGGACTATAACTCTAATTTTGAATACGACCTTGAACTTGGTAAAGTAAAAGAAAAAGAACTATATGAAATTTTCTCATATAAAAAGATTGAAGTAAAAACTGACTTCAAAGCAAATGAAACAGGTAATGTATTTATTGAATATGAAAGCCGAGGGAAAAAAAGTGGTATAGCTACAAGCCTAGCAGATTATTATTGTATTGCTATTGAGAATTCATTTCATATAATGAAGCCTGAACTGTTAAAGGAAAAATGCAGGAAGTATTTAGGAACTAAAAGAGATGTCCTTGGTGGAGACAACAATACATCTAAAGGAATATTATTACCGGTTATTGAACTTGTTTAACTATAGTCTAAATCGTAATGTTAGAATTACGCTATTCACTGCTCCTATACTACTACTACTAATATACTACTGCAAATAAATCGTTACGGAAAGTTTGCTTTTGAAATTAACATAATCAACATTCTTATTTTATTATTCTAATTATCAGACTATTAACTTTTTAATAATTAACATAATATTAAAATCTATATGTTGTTTTATAACATTCTTCTATATTGGAATAGAAAAGTATTGAACGATTAATATATTTAGACGAGAATTAATCAGAATATCTCTGACGATAATTAGACGGGAAATGCACCTATAGCTTAATTGGATAAAGCAACTGCCTTCTAAGCAGTAGAGTCTAGGTTCGATTCCTAGTAGGTGTACAAAAAAAAGGGACGGTAATCAGCCGTCCCTTATCAATCAAATCAAATCAACTAAAATCTACATTCTGTAGAAACCTTTTCTGCCTTCAGCTAGTTCGATTCCGTCAGCAATCATATCTACCTTCTTTGCTCTATGCATCATCTTTCTAACTCGTGATGCCTGTTCTAATCCTGACACACCTTGAGGTCTGTCATTTATAAGGCGACCCTTCTCAACTCGAAGTCCACCCATACTTTGATATTTCATTTCCATATCTAAATCTTTTTGTTATACGACAAAGATAATAAAATTTTATTAGATATTTAGAACCAACGGGTTCTATGGCATCTCACGGCAGCCTACCCCAAAACAAAAGTGATTTTTTTTTCTTCAGCCGAAAAACTTTTCATTCCTGCATCCGGATTTTTTTAGCTTTTTATTTTACCCGTCACTGCCACCGGTCTGCACCGGTGCAGTTCTTCCTATGTCCATACGCATCAGTAGTTCGTTTGACCTTTGACCTTCCCTCTTCCCCTCTTCCCTTCCCCTAGTTACTATGTAATGTCTTTGAAGACACAAAGAGACTTTGCTTAACCTATGGTCGGTAGTTTTATACCATAAACAAAACGTAGTAAGTTCAGCGATAAAATGAGAGCGAATTAATTAGTAAAAGATTATTCTTTATTTAGACTAATATTAGACTTAAATTGTGTATATTTGTTTCAGAAAGGGAGAGTAAAACATAGAATCTTCCTCTAAGTGACTGAGAGTCAGTCAATTAACTTAATTTAATTAACAAATACAATGGAATTACTAGCAATCGAAAATGCATTCTTACAATCCTCAGCGATTAAAGATGCATTAAAACTAAACGAAGTGAAACGTGTTCAGCGTTCAATCAACAATGCTCACAAGAGCAAATTCAATCATACTACTACACTATCCAAGTTAATTGGGGAAGCAGTTCAATGGTTTGAAAGTGAAGAGGGAAAGTCAAAATTTGCAGAAGAGGGAATCGAATGGAGCAAAGCAGAATTTGGTGCAAAGACTTTCGGTTATCAAAAATCATTCTTCTACAAGCTAATCAAGGTGGCTAACCTAGACCAACGAATAGTAGATGCATTCAACGCAAAATGTGATGCAATCGGAACAGATGCAAATCGCTCAATTGCCGGTTTATTAGATTTCTCTAGAACAATTGACCTAGACAACTTAGATGTAAGTGAAGATGCAACAGAAGAAGAAATTGTAGAAGCAGAAAACGAAGCTATCGAAAATGCTGAAGTAGAGCAAGAGAGAGTTAACTACACATTTGTAATGACATACAAAAATCCTCAAGGAAACAATCTATCAGTTAGAATAGATGACCAAGGTAATGTGTCCGGTAACAATCTAGAAGAGATAGCAAACGCAATTCAATTCTTACAAAATTCAATTAATAATTAATAGTGTCTTCAAAGACACAAAAAATCCAATCACAATGACAAACGAAATTCAATACACAATCGACAACAGAAGAGATAGAGCAACGATGCAAAGTTACCATCGTTCTCCATCTCCGAAAGACCATTCAAAAGGTGCTAAGGATGGCGATATTGCTAACTTAAAATCAGCAAGCAAACGTAATCTAATTACGATAGAGGGAAACACTGAATCGAAGTTCACTATCGGAATGGAAGTAGAGAAAGCTAGATTTCAAAGAGGTGCAGTAAAAGAGTATTCTTTATTTGCCGGATTTGAAAGAGATAGTTCTTGTGGCTATGAAGCTATAACGCATATCTTACCATTGTTACCTAGTGGAAAATGGAGAAACAAAGTATTCAATATGATGTTTGAAGCTAGAAACATTATTGAAGATTCTAAAAGTCCTAGTGACCTACAATGTGGTGGTCACATTACAATAGGTGTCCAAGGGATGACCGGTGCTGAAGTTATGAAATCAGTTAGGAAAAATATGGGGATTGTATATGCATTGTTCTTTAAAAGATTAAACAATGGATATTGCAGAAGTAACTTAACTATGCTTGACAAGAACGAAGTTCAAGGTAGTGATATGATGAACGGATTCGGTAGGTATTCAGCAGTGCTAGATAAAGGTGCAACAATCGAGTTTAGATTAGTTAGCAGATTTCAATCGGTAAAGCAGATGATGAGAAGATACGAGTTAATGTATGAGTTACTTGATTTCTCAATCAACAATCCAAATGGAAGCCACAATGCTTTCCTTAGAAAAGTTACACCAATCATCAAGTCTATGTACAATGGCGATATGGCTATGGTAGAGCAGAAGTTATCAATGGCTAAATCATTTAGAACAATGATTCTAAAGAATAAGGTTAACCGAGATGTAATTAACTATGTAGACCCAATGCGAAGAATGGATGCTCGCAAATGGTACGATAGAGACCTACAAAGGAATGGAAGTAGATAGTCTAACAAGGGAGCAGAGATGCTCCCTCTGTCCACAAGTGAGTGCTTGTGCTGATGAGTTCAAAAGAACGAAACAGAAAAATTAATTTAATCTAATCACAATGAAAAAAGTAATCAAGTTATCAAGCAATGCAACAATCGTATTAGTAACATTATTCGTTTATAGTTCAGCTATAAGAATGATAATTCAGATGGTGTCTGATATGGGATGGAAGTCTCTTGCATTGTTACCGGTTTGGGCATTCATAGGTTTTCTTATGTATGTTTCAGCAAGTCTAATAATCAAACAAATCAAATCGTAATGGAAGAGAGACAAGACTATTACAAAGTAAGATATGCCGGTAAGTTAATTAAAGTCTTGCCGGCACATTCTAAATGGCAAGCAATGGATAAGTTATATTCTTATTACATTGATAGATACCCTTGGATAAAACGAGAAAAATTAACTGCCGTAAAGTATGGTAAAAAATTTAAAAATTAAAGTTATGAATTACGATGATTGGAAGTTAGCAAGTCCTCCGGAGGGAGGATTGGTTAGTTCTTGTTGTGGCGAAGACTACAACGAAGAATATGAATCAGACCTAGAGTTTGATTATTTTGTTTGCGTTTCTTGTCAAGATGAGTGCGACATCATAGAAGATTATGAGTACGAACAGAATCGAAGAGAGTCTTATTTAGAAGACCTTGCCGATGAACAAAGACTAGAACGATGAAGAAGTTTATAATACTAACAAGTATATCTGTGATTGGATATGTTGGAGCAGATGTGTCTTTGAAGACACAATCTGTGTCGATGAAAGAGGAGGATTTATTTCCTCCTCAATCATTGGTCGATGTCCTGACAGTGGATACGGTTCAGGATACAATACGAATCATTAATTCGTTTGACATAGACACGACCTTGACATTCAACGACTTTATAGAAGCAGTCATATACATAGAAAGCAGAGGTGATAGTCTAGCATACAACACAAAAGAAAAAGCAGTGGGTGTGCTACAGATTAGACCTATAATGCTCCGGGAAGTTAACCGGGTGCTAAGAAAAAATAAAGTTCCTGGCAAGTATGTGCTACAGGATAGATACTCACAGGAGAAGTCAATCGAGATGTTTGAAATTATGGCTGAACAAGTTAATCAAGATGAGTTAAGTCAGATGCAGTTCTTTGAAATTGTTGCACGAAGGTGGAATGGTGGAAGGAGAGGCGACAAAAAGAAAGCTACAATAAAGTATTGGGAGCGAATTAAAAATCAATTAAATATAATAAATTATGGAAAGTTCAGTAATCAGTAAAATCAAAAATGCAATCAAAGATTTCGAAATGCTACAAAACGAAGAATGGCAACCGGATAATGATTCTTGCCAAGCAAGTATAGACAATCTTGAAACTGCAGTATCACAATTAAGAGACAACGCATTGTGGTTAAATAAGTTTATCGACTATGTGGAAGAACAAAGACCAAACACTTACAACGAGGCTTGTGAATATGCCGATGAATATTCAGAAAGAAAAGACATCTAATATTAGGTTATGTCTAAATTTAGTCTTATCTTTGTATAAATCAATCAGAGGTCTGTGTCTTCAAAGACACTCCTCATAAAATCAAATCAATTATGTGCGTAATTATTATTAAGCAAAAAGAAAGTATGATGTCTGAAGAGATAGCCAAGACATCATCAAAAATTAATCCTCACGGATTAGGAATTATTTGGCTAGACACTTTTGAAGTTACTTATCACAAGTCAAAAGATTATCGAATACTATTAACAGACAGACCATTCATTGCTCACTTTAGGTATGCAACTATGGGTGCAGTGAACAAGTCAAACACTCATCCATTTGTATGTGGAAACAACAAGGATGAGATGTTAATGCACAACGGAACTATAAAAGGTTTAGGTAGTGCAGAACTATGTGATTCAAAAGCTTTAGCAATTGAACTAGGGTCAACACCTAGACAAGATTGGAAGACACGACTAGAGCAGTATGATTCTAGATTTGTTTCTGTGAACTTACGAACTCGTTCATTCCAAATTTATAATCGTAATCTCTATACATATAGAGATGGCATTTGGTATTCCAAAGCCAATGTATTGCAAGACAATCTTATTGCAGTATACGGAACTCTTAAGAAAGGGTTTAGCAACTACTATAGTTTTCTTACCAACGCAAAACATTTAGGAAGAGGAACAACTCAAGACAAGTATCCTTTGTTAGTTAGTGGGTTACCTTATATGGTAGACAAGAAAGGTGTAGGTCACAATGTGGTTGTTGATGTATTTAAAGTTAGTGATGTTCAACTTGAAAAGGTTGACCAACTAGAGGGTCATCCACAATGGTATCAAAGAAAACTTATACCAATAAAATTAAAAGATAGAACTCTTAATTGTTGGTTGTACTTTAATCCAAAACAAATAACTCCAACTACAGAAATGCATAAAGAGTATGTGCAACAAGTACAAAAGAGATTTACTTTTGAGGATGTAGGCACAAGCTATGACACTGCTGAATATCACGAAGCAATAGACATAGGGTGGACAGACAACGATTTTCCAACTAACGAAACCAATGCTTGTATAGATTGTTTTAATGATGTGGAACACGATGGCTTTGCCAACTACTACTGCTCCTCTTGTGGGAATTGGTTTACAGAAGAAGAAATAGTTAACTTTAATAAAATATAAAATGGACTTAAATAAAATAAAAAACATAGCAAAAGATATCATCTCAGATGATGAATGGGTAAACGATAGTCACTCCCAAGCAGAACATACCGGAATCAAAGATGGGTTGAACAGACTCATCAAACACCTTGAAGAGACTGATGGGAAACCATATTGGTTTCACAAGGCAGACAAGATAAAGAAAGATGGATATTGGTATGTAAAAATAAGTGACATAAAGTAATGTTATGTCTAAATAAATTCGTACTTTAGTACAAATCATAAATCAAATCATAATGGCAAGACTATTAAAATCAAGTGGAGAGGTGCTACCTAATGTAGACATCTCTTCACTCAAAAAAATGCAGAACCTTGTTCAAGGTTATATCGAATTCATTTACATAAAGGATAAGATATTAATAGTAAACGAAGAAGGTTTACTAGACCAACTGCCACCAAACATTGAAGCAAGTCGAATATACGGGAAACCTTTAGTCGGGGATGTAATAGAATGTGGAATCAAAGAAGTTAACTGATGGATAGAGATAAGTATAACGCATCAATGATAGGCACGTTCATAAGTTATGTGGGCATTATAATTATACTGATTATATTAAAAGTACAACAATAATGATACAGACTTTACAACAGAAAATCATAAAGCTTAAGTTAGAAAAGGGAGACAAGCAGCAGATACAAAAACTGCAGCAAGAACTCGATAAATTAATCAATCAAAAAAAAGAATCAAAATGAAATGGAAAAATTTTAAATCATATCAAAGTACCGGACTCATCAGTAAGATAAGTTATGTAAGTGATAAAACTTTACTGCATACAAAAACTACTGATGTTATTATTTATGCCAACAATAACTATATCGAAATGCTGAAAGATGGGAAATTTTTATACCGTCCGTCAGGAATTGGTCAGGGAAAACGAAGCAGAAACTTAGAAAATGTAGAACTATATATGTATAAAGAACTTTATGGAAACAACTGAAGAACTAATTAAGCAAGTAGGGAGGGAAGTGGTAATGCTCCTGCTCGAAAAAAATAAAGCCTATGGAGACACGGCTAACAAACCACCAAAAATATTTTCAAAGCTATCAGCCAAGGAAGGAATCTTAGCTAGGATAGATGATAAGTTAAGTAGAATCAAGACCGTTGGACTAAACGACAAGACAGAGGATACAATGCTTGACCTTATTGGATACCTTATATTATATAGGGTGCAATGCAAGAAGGAAGTGTCTTCAAAGACACAGAAAATAAGTTAGACAAAATTTGGAAAAGTAATATACTTTTGTTACCTTTATAGTCAATCAATTAAATCAAAATCAAATGTCAAAATCAAGTAGAATGTTCCAAGAGGAACGAGAGAAAGAGCCTATTAATTTAGAGCAATTCTTAGATGCAGAGTACCAACAAATACAAGAGGTACACATCAAACAAAAACAAGTGTTAAACGATATCTTTGAAGCTTGGGGAGAAATCTTCGGAGCAAAGGATATATCAAAAAAAATCGAATCAAGAGATGAAGACAACAATTTTTAATCAGTATGTAGAGCGAGTGTGCTATCTATTTAATGTAGATAGAGAACTCCTATTTAGTAAAACAAAGAGAAGAGATGTGGTAGATGCTAGACATCTGCTTTATTACTTATGCTCTTTGAGACCAATGAGGTTGGTGTATATACAAGAGTATATGTCAGAGAATGGATACTTAATAAATCATTCGTCTATTCACCACGGAATACAAGTAGTTAAAGAAAAGATGGAAACAGACATCGACTACGTTAAAGAGATAAACTTAATCAAAGATGAATACTAGACTCCTAGAAATTTTTGAGGAATCCAAGCAGGACACTTATGCGTTAACTATAAATTCACACGGGTATGAGTCAAGAATGGTGTATGGAATTAAAATCATTAAAGATAATGAGACAAACGAAATACAATTTCTCAATACAATGTTAGGAGGCGATTATTATTCTAGATTAACTGAAGACCAAATAAATATTTTTATAGAAAATGGTTGGAGGTATGGGGTTTATGTCTTATCTTTGTCTAACTATCGTGCAAAACTAGACATCATTGAAAAGCGTATGCAAAAGTATATCAGTGAGAAAAAGTCTGAAAAGCAGATTAGACAATTAAAGGGGAGCAGAGAACGAGTGCTTTCTAAATATAGTGAAATCAATTTTAAATTAAATCAATTAAACAATGGAGACAAAAAAGTCAACACCAAAAAAGAAGCAGACAACTTTTGAAAAATTATCTGCTATCAACGTAAATCAATACGTTGAGAAGAAAGGAAATCTAACGTACTTATCTTGGGCATTTGCTTGGAGCGAGACAAAAAGAAATTGTCCGGATGCAAGGTATGAAATTCTAGAAACAACTTACGATGAGCAACTAGGCTTTATGTGTAACACACAAGTTACAATTGAAGGCGAGACATTACCTATGTGGTTACCCGTTATGGATAGTAAGAATCAATCTATGCGTAAGACTAACTACAAATACTCTACAAGATATGGAGAGAAAGAGGTTATGGCAGCGACAACTTTTGACATCAATAAAACTATGATGAGATGCTTAGTTAAAAACTTAGCGATGTTTGGAATGGGAATTTATATCTATGCAGGAGAAGATATGCCAACTGAAGAGGTCAAGGTTATCCCTACAAAAGAGAAAGCTAAACCTAAAAGTAATAGCAAAGACAAGGATGAGTTAGTATTGAATTCAGATGATTGGAAGAATGTATCTAAGTTTGTAGTAGAAAGTAAACACTTAGGACTTAAGAAAATTATAGACAAAGTTTCATTAAAGTTTAGTCTTACTGCATCAGTTAAGAATGAAATCAAAAACCTAATCAAATGATAGATAGCCAAAAAATTCTAGATGCTCTTAGAGATGATGAGCAATACTACGGAGAGTTTGGTCAGCAGTACTTATCTAATTCAGATGTAGGAACACTCCTAAAAAATCCAACACAATTTAGAAAGCCACAAGATGATAATGTAAATTTTCATAAAGGCAGATACTTTCATCAACTAATTCTTGAGCCGGAGAAGGCTAAAGAAACTAGCTTTATAGATGTTTCATCAAGAAACACAAAAGCTTACAAGGAAACTGCAGTTAATGGAATTGTGATGTTGGAAAAAGAAGGTCAGGAAATCAGAGATTGCGTTAATGCAATGATGGAAAACTATTCTTTTTTTGAAGGCATTCGTCAAACCGGTTGTGAGTATGAAGTACCATCCATACAAGAGTTTAATGGTGTGTGGTGGAAAGGTAAGGCAGACATCGTTTGTCCCGATAAACTTATTGATTTAAAAACTACCGGGAACATAGATGATTTTAAATGGTCAGCTAGGAAGTACAACTATGATAGTCAGTGTTACATATACCAAAAACTATTTGGGTTGCCATTAGAGTTTTATGTAGTAGACAAGACAACTAAAAGGTTGGGTATATTTAAACCATCTGAAGAGTTTGTAGCAAGAGGAGAACAGAAAGTTATTCAAGCTATAGGAGTTTACAACAGATTCTTTAATGAAGATAAAAAAACAGAAGACATCAACGAATATTTCATCAGCGATGTTCTTTAAAAAGAAACGAGTTAAGTGGTTCAAAGTTCCAATGGAATGCAAGACTCGTGAGGAAAAAGATAATCTTATCCTCTATATAATAAACAATTTGGAACAAACAATTAAAATCAATTAATTATGGCAGAAGAAAAAATCTTTGCAGATGGTTTCTCATTTAAGAGAAACGACAACGCACCCGAATTTGTAGTAGGGAAGCAGTCAATTAAAGTGGATGAAGCAATAGCTTTCCTAAAACAGAATGCTAAAAATGGATGGGTAAACCTAGACATCAAAAGAGCAAAAGGTGGAAACTTTTATTGTGAGTTAGATACTTGGGTTGCAAAACCTCAAGGCGATGCTCCTAAAAAAGTGGAAGAAAAAGTGGATGAGTCAGCAGACTTACCATTCTAAGTGTCTTCAAAGACACCGGTAATAAGAAGGGAGACAATAGTCTCCCTTTCTTTTACCCCAATTAATGTTACTTGTCGGAAAAAATAATCAACTATACTCTTTTATAGTATATATATTTTTCTTTTCTTTACCTATATAAAGAAAATAAATAACATAATCAACATAACTACTGATAATCAGAGAGTTAAATAAATCAAATCAACATTAAATCAACATATATATGACACAATCATCATCACAACAAGTAACAATCTTCAAAAACATTAAATCGACAGACACACCTTTTGTAAGACCAATCGAAGATATACTAGAAAGAATTCAAGATGGGTCTACTAAGAATTTAGTAAAGAGTATCAGACAAACAAAAGATAAGTCTGAAAGAAATGAATTAAAGAAAAGACTACCGGCTATTTGTTTCTCCGGTGTATTCAATAAACGAAACGATGCAGGACTAAAAGAACATTCAGGTTTAATCTGTTTGGACTTTGATGGATATCAAAAGAAAAAAACATTATTAGAACATAAAGAGAAGCTAACCAAAGACCAATATGTTTTTGCAGTTTTCATTTCACCGTCAGGCAACGGACTAAAAGTTTTAATTCAAGTACCGGCATTACCCGATAACCATATAAATTATTTTAACTCACTAGAAAAATACTTTGACTCTCCATATTTTGATAAGATGTGTAAGAACGTAAGTCGTGTGTGCTATGAATCTTACGACCCTCTACTGCATTATAATAAGAATTCAATGGTATGGGATACAATTGCAGAGCCGGACTACGAGGAGAGAGATAAAGACAGAGACCCTCCAAGTATACCAATTAGTGATGAGAATAAAATTGTAGAGATACTTATCAAGTGGTGGACTAAGAATCATCCAATGGTTGAAGGACAAAGAAACCAAAGTGTATTTGTATTGGCAATGGCATTAAATGATTACGGAATCAATAAATCTTTAACGGGTTATGTTCTGAATCAATATGCAACTAAAGGCTTTTCCTTAGCAGAAATATCAAGAACCATAGACAGTGCATACAGTCATACGGCTAATTTTGGAACAAAGTATTATGAAGATGAAGAAAAACTTCAAAGAATAAAAGATAAATTTCGTCAAGGTGTATCTAAAAAAGAGATACGCAGCCAACTCAGTGACTCCGGTGTAGACAATGAATCAATAGACATCATTGTAAATAAAATAGAGAAGGAGCAATCTAAAAAAACATTTTGGGAGAAGAATGAAAAAGGTACAATAAAAATAGTTCATTATTCTTTTAAGAAATTTCTTGAGGACAATGGTTTCTATAAGTATTGTCCCGAAGGTAGTAAGAATTATGTTTTTGTAAAGGTTACCAATAACTTAATAGACCACACTTCTGAGAAAGAAATAAAAGATTTTATATTAAACTATCTAATTGACTTAGATGATATTAGTGTATACAATTACTTCGCAGACCAAGTAAGATTTTTTAGAGAAGAATTCTTAACTCTATTATCTACCATAGACATCTATTTTATTGCTGACACTAAAGATAGTGCCTATTTATATTACCAAAATTGTGCCGTTAAAATATCTAAAGGAAACATTGAGCCAATAGATTACCTAGATTTAGGAGGTTACGTTTGGAAAGACCACATCATACCACGAAAGTTTAAGATATGCGATATGCATAAATGTGATTACTCAGTATTCATAGGAAACATTTGTGGCAACAATGCAGATAGAATTAAAACGATGCAAAGTACAATTGGTTTTATGATGCACGGATACAAGAATCTAAGCTACTGCCCGGCAGTAATACTTAATGATGAGGTTATATCAGACAACCCTGAAGGAGGCACGGGTAAAGGACTATTTATGAATGCACTTAATCAAATGAAAAAATTAGTCGTCATAGATGGTAAGGCATTCGCTTTTGAAAAATCATTTCCATATCAGTTAGTTTCAGCAGACACGCAAATACTTTGCTTTGATGATGTAAAAAAGCATTTTGATTTTGAAAGATTATTTAGTGTTGTAACAGAAGGTCTAACTTTAGAAAAGAAAAACAAGGATGCAATCAAGATACCATTTAGTAAGTCTCCTAAAATTGCAATTACAACTAACTATGCTATAAAGGGAACGGGTAATTCTTTTGTTAGAAGGAAATGGGAGATTGAACTTCATCAACATTATAATAAAAACTTCACTCCATTAGATGAATTTGGGAAACACTTCTTTGCTGATTGGAATGAAGATGAATGGTGTTTGTTTGATAACTATATGACTTCCTGTCTACAGGACTTCCTGTCTACAGGATTAGTCAAAAGTAAATTTGTTAACTTACAGATTAGACAACTGTCTGCAGAAACTTCACACGATTTTATAGAATGGTGTGGTTTAATAGCAGGACATCAGAAAAATGATAAGCTAGACTTTAATGCTAGAATAGTAATGCAGGACTTATACTTTGATTTCATTGGAGAGTACCCGGACTATGCACCAAAAGCAAAGATGACTATAAGCAGAACAAGGTTTTATAGATGGCTTATTGCATACGGAAACTTTGTAAGCAGCGATGTAGATGAAGGAAGAGATATGTTAGGTAGATGGTTTAGTATGTCAAAACCAAAGAACCAAACTGAGATAGATATATGAGAGAAGAAGAAAGGGTAGTAATGGCATTCGAGAACTCATACCGAGTTATTATACTTAACTACGATTGGGAAGACATTATGTTAACTGACTATCCTTTCTTTGCTCATAATCCATCACGGAGATTACCAAAAATAAAAGACATAAAAAACTTAATGAATTATTACTCAGACATCAGAGACTTCAAGAAATGCATAGCGATAAAGAAATACGTCAAGGAAAAACAGATTACGTTGTAGAAAGAAACCTAGGTTATTCCAACGAGATGATGTATAACCAATGCTTACTGTTTTATAATATAATATTTAAAACAAAAAAAGTAAAAGTAGGCAGAGGAAAAAACGCAAAATTTATAGAAGAAAGAGCGTACACTCCCGAAACAAGTGTAGACAGAAGAGCAACTGATAGTTTAAACTATTATAAAAATAAAATGAAAACCAAAAGTAAAATTAAATACAGAGATTATCAAAACAAAATTATTATAAAAGGAGCCGAGATACTTTTAATCCATAACTTTCTTTACCTAACAATGGAGGTAAGGACAGGCAAGACATTGACAAGTATGGGCATAGCAAAGCTGATGAATAAGAAAAATGTTTTGTTTGTTACAAAGAAAAAAGCAATTAGCAGCATAGAAAATGATTACGAATCACTAGACCCTGACTATGACTTAACAACAATAAACTACGAATCATTACACAAATTACCCAAGCCGGGTAATTATGATTTAGTAATTTTAGATGAAGCACATTGTATGGGTGCATTTCCTAAGCCAAGCAAGAGAGCCAAACAAATATTCTCTTTGATTAAATCTAATGTGTGTAGCGTTATATTATTATCAGGCACACCAACTCCCGAATCTTACAGTCAAATGTATCATCAAGTCTATGGCATAGGCAACAATCCATTTAATGAGCACGTTAATTTTTATAAGTTCTCTAAAAAATACGTCAATGTAAAGCAAAGAAAAATAAATGGTTTGTTTATTAATGATTACCACGATGGACTACAAACTATTATAGATGCAATGAAACCATATACAATTGCTTATTCACAAAAAGAAGCAGGCTTTAAGGTTGATACGAAAGAACATACGCTATATGTAAAGATGAAACCAATCACATATCAGATTGCTAATAAACTAAAGAAACAATTAGTAGTAGAAGGAAACGAAGAAACCATACTTGGTGATACACCGGTGAAGTTAATGATGAAGCTTCATCAAATATATTCAGGCACTGTTAAGTTTGAATCAGGCAAGTCAACTATATTAGATTTATCCAAAGCACAATTTATACACGACAATTTTGCAGACGTAAAAATTGGAATCTTCTATAAGTTTAAAGAAGAACTTAACGCATTGATGCAGGTCTATGGAAAATCAAACCTTACTACAGAACTTAGTGTCTTTGAAGACACAGATAAATCAATAGCTTTGCAAATAGTTTCAGGTAGAGAAGGTATTAGTTTAAGGCAAGCAAAAGCTTTAGTCTATTACAACATAGACTTTAGTGCCACAAGTTATTGGCAATCAAGAGATAGGATGACAACTAAAGAAAGATTGAACTCAGACATCTATTGGTTGTTCTCCGAAGGAGGAATAGAAGACACAATTTATAAAGCAGTTAGCAAGAAGAAAGATTACACCGTAAATCATTTCAAAAAGGATTTGTTATCTTTGTGATATGAGGTTTCTAAAGTTTTTTTTGATTTGGGTGAGCCAAAATTTAGCTATACCTTTTTGGGTTGTTGGTCATATTCATTTATCTATACACGACTTACACGACATAGTAGAAGTAGTATCATCCCTTAGTATGAATATTATTGTACTCATAGGATTTCTTTATGATTACGAACAACAAAAAATTGATGACTGAACAACAGATACAATCAAAAAGAATAAAACAATTAGAAGCAGAAGGTTACTATGTCTTGAAGTTAGTTAAAACAAATAAGAATGGAATCCCTGATGTGCTAGCTATACCACCTAACAGTGAGGTTATATTTAGCGAAATAAAAACTCCTAAAGGAAAGGTATCTAAATTGCAAGAATATAGATTAAAAGAATTAAAAGAATATGGATTTAGAACTGAAGTATTTAGAGGATAATACTCTATATGAAATAGATGATTGGTTTTTTTCTCAACTGCGTAACTTTAGTGTTAGTGAAGCAGAAGTAATAATAGGTCAGATACTTGCAGTGCTTAACAGATTACCTTGTAGAGACGGATGGTCTCAAACAGTTTACGGGGTTGTGTCCCAAAAGAATCCAACATTTTTTATGATTGAGTTTCTAAAACAAACAATGGATATTCCTATATTAGTAGACATAGAAGAAATAGATGTAGATGAATACTTAGATGCAATAAATCAAAATAAATCAATTAAATCTTACTTAAATGGACAAACGATTACAGAACTTATACTTGAAAGAGGAGGAATTTCTCCACCTAAGAGAGATAATAAAGAGTCAAACAGGGGTAGAAGTACGGAACAATAAGAACAGAATGCAACAAGTTGTTGATTCTAAAATGATATTCGCAAATCTTTTACAACAAAAAGGATACGGCTGCAGTGTTATTGCTAAGTATATGGGAATGAACCACGCAAGTATATTACACTACTTTAAAAAGTTTCCTTGGTACTTAAAAACTGAAGCAGGATTAAGAAATAATTATGAAAGAATCAGGTCAGAATATTTTAGTGAATACGACCCTGTTTATTATTTGTCGGAAAATGAACTAAAAAAAGAATTGTTTTCTTTGAGATTTGATAATAAAAAACTATCTTCACAACTGAGTAAAGTCGAAGACCAACTTGCCAATGTCACTAGAAGAGAGGATAGACTAGGGGAAATTTTCCAACTCATAACAGAAAGAACAAGACCAAATACAGAACCCAAAATACTCAGTAAGCTGAGAAGATTTTACAATGGTGTATACGATAACTGATATAGATAAAGTTTTAGGATATAAAACTTGGTCCAATAAAAAAAAGCAAGATGAACTGCTTCGTATGGATTGTAATATGTATTGTAATATTGGAATAGACAGTACTAAGGCAGAGAAATTAGAAGTAAGAAAAGTTTCACGAAGAATATACACTGCTATTAAAACTATAGATAAAAATATGGGGGTACTCTTTCTTCAAACAATGGACTTAGATAAACCAAAGGGACCACTATAAAAAAATGGAAGACACATCAGCGTATGATAAAGAGCGAATAACTCACATCAACTACCTGATGGATAGCATTCACGACTCCTCCGATATCATCTATGAATCACTTGTAGATAGAGATTTCCCAACACTTAAAACAGAAATTAATTCTCTTCAGTCAATTTTAAAAGAGATATCAAACTCCATAGAGGATGATATATGAGTATACTGAATTTCGCTCTGAGCAACAACTATTTGATTTTATTAAAAAGTTTTTTATAGAAGACCTAGAGTCATCCGAAAACCCTACGTCTAGGTATGATTGTTATTCACCTAAGTTTAAAAGTCATATAGAATTAAAGTGCAGACGTAAGCATTACCAAAATCTTATTATTGAAAAAAGTAAGTACGATGCGATGATGAAGCGTTGTGAAAAAGATAACACAATACCAATATATATAAACTCTACACCTGAAGGAGTATGGGGGTTTTATTTAACAGGATTAAATCTTGAATGGGAAGAGCGTAGTTTGCCAAAGCAAACAGACTTTTCTAAAAAACATCACGTTAAGAAGATAGTATCTTATCTTGATGTAGACAAAGGGAAAGATTTACTTTCTCTTCTTTCTCTTCTTCCTCCTACTCTTGGATAGTTTAGATTTTTTAAATCCATCTGTTGCGTAGTAGAGTTTTACTTGTGCATCAGTAAACACTCTACCACTTGGACTCACGTTTTTATTTGGACCTACTTTATCGAATGGCATAATTTTAATTTTTAATAGTCACTCATTTCATCTTTTAATTCTTTTCTCAAGTCTTTCATTTCTTGTTTGATATCATAAATATCAGAACCTTTTCCGTATATATCTTCATACAATTCAGGGTCGATTAGTTTCAAATCAGCCTTACTTGTTTTCTTTTTCTTAGTGGTTGTTTTCTTTTTCTTAGTACCATATCCCGGTCTGTAAGATGGTGTAACACCCGTTGCATCATAAATGTTATCATCATCGAAATCACCTCCTAGAATCTTCGCTACACCTATTGGTGAATCTAACTGCATACCGGCAATGATTTCAAAAATTGGTTGCACAACTGCGAGTATTGAGCCATCTTCTTTCATTTCTTTATATGCCTTGTCTACTTTTCTTACTACAGATGTAAGTGGATTAACACCATCACTAATAGGTTTTCTATCTCCGGATATTTTAGCCACTGCACTTTCTATACCTGCTCCTAAAATAGGAACTGAATAAAGAAGGTTCAATCCAAGTGCAGCATCTCTTAACGCTCTTAACGCTCTGTCACGCTCATCTCCTTTACCCACAAGTAATGCAGGTGCATAAGACATAGCAGTAAACATTACGTTGGCTACGGCATAATTAAGAACAAACTTTCTATAGTCTGATTTTCCTGCTTTACCACTTACTATTGCTGAACCTGCTTGACCTACGTTGTTCATCATAAGAAATAATGAACTACCAAACATAGTAAAGAATCTATTAAACACATCTGTTGATTGCTGCATTGGGGATTTTTCAGTTGCTCTTCTAGTTTGTTGAGTTGAGTTAAACTCATTAAACAATCTTAAAGCTTCTGCTTTACCCATACCATTTGCTATCGCTCTGTTGTATACTGCTTTGTATCCAAGTACACCAAGTATATCTCCTGCTACTGTTGTAAAACCTTTAACTTTTTCAAAACCTCTAGATAATTTACCTTTTCGACCTTGGTCAGCTTTAAGACTCTTATAAGTTCTACTTCCTGATTCAAGACCAAATATATCTCCTGCTAATCCTTTTTTCAAACGAGCATCAAAAGTTGCAGAAATATCTCTAGACTCTTTTATTTCACTAGGTAGTCTTGCTATAACTTTAAAGTAATCGTAAGCAAAGTTTATTAAATCATATCCCGGAATTTTATTAGGTTGAGGAGTAGCAGAATACTTTTCAAATGCTTGATAAAATGAAGATGCTTGCTTAACTATCTGCACAGGTTTAAGTGCTAAAGCAAACCCTGTAAACTTGTTTTGTATCCAAGATACAACATCTTGGTCAACACTTGGACCTGAGTCAGGATTGATTGCATAGTTTAAATTCGATAAGAACAATCCTTTTAAACCCGTTTGTTCTAAAAGTAAATTAATAGATGGGTCTTTTAATACTTGACTCATTTCTTTAACACCAACGGCATAAGCTTTGTACTTTTCCATTTGATTAACGTGGTCTTCCATCACCTCGCTAAATGATTGTCCTATTTCTACATCATTTGTTTTATCAAATCTTTCTTTAAAAGCAGGTGAGAACTCTGTATCAAAAATGTTTTGGAACTGACCTGCACCAATCATCTCAGCAGTTATCTGTTCTTTGATTGTTCTTGTTGGGAAATAGTTCTCTACAAACCCAAGACCTATATCATTTACTTGAATGTATACATCATTAGTTTCTTCAAAGTATGAGTTACTTAAAAAGTCTACTGCTTGGTCTACTAAAGCTACATTATCGGGACCTATAAATGTTTTGATACCTTCGATATCTAACTTCTGTCTTTCTAATTTTTTACCCTGTATTTTATTTTTAGATAAAGCATAGAGCCTCATTGCTTGGTCTTTGTTTAATCTTTTGTTAGCAGGTTTCCCGGTCTTGCTATTTATCATAGTAAACTCTTGTGTCTCTGTTCCTAAAGAATACTTCCAATCAGTCCAATCTTTTTTGTTTGTAGATTGAGCCATTGAATTCATTTTAGATTCAGTCCTTCTAATTCCTTTTAGAGTATTCTCATCAAAGTCATTTAGTCTGTCAAAAAATATTCTAGTAAACATACCTCTTGTGTTGCCATCTAGTTTTCTAGCTACAGTTCCAAGGTGTGCAATTTTGTTTTCCATAAACTTAACTACTCCATTTGATTTTAATTGTTCTCCATCATAGAATGTTTTAAAGAATGTTCTTAAACCACCAAACAAACCGTTCTTCTCAAACCCTTCTCTTATTTTTTCTTGTCTTGTTTTAACTTGGTTTTTGTTTAACGGATTACCGTCTTCGTCAAACAAGAATTCATAATTGCTTTCAATCTCAGCTTTAAATTCTTCTTTTATTTCATTAAGAGCCTCTCTTCTTGTGTTCCTACGGTTGTTTAAATTAGCTATAGACTCTGAACTTGTAGCCTTTACATCTACAAATAAATCTTCTACCTGTTGTAAATCCATATTCAACACATCACCAAAAGTGTCGATAGCTAATTGTCTGTCAAGTAATACTTGTTGTTTAGACGTTAACTTTTTACCGGCTTCTTTATCAATTAAAGCTTGTTCGTAAGCTTCAGGGTTGATAGATTCTTGCAAATCAATAATGGCTTGTAAGTCACCTTTCTTAGCTGCATTCAAAACTTTCTCTACTTGCGTAAAGTAACTTTGTCCCGGTGCATCTAATCCTGCCGACCTTCTTTTACCACTCGCAGTTTTTCTTACTTTAACTTTACTCTTAACTAGTTTAGCTATTTTATCTATTAATATATTTCGTTGCACTAATCTTTGTGCTTCTACCTGTGTTAACACTTCACTCACTTTACCTACAAAGTTTTTTGGAGTAGTTGTGTTAATGGTTTTTAATAAACTATTAATAGCCTTGTTGCTATAATTTTTAGAATTAGGTAATAGCTTTCTTATAATTGTTCTCATTCTTCTCTGAGCATCAGCTATATTGTCTTTGCTTATTTTTCTTTGCTTAAGATTGTTTTTAATTTGACCAATCTCTTTAGATACTCTTTGATTGGTTCTAATACCAAGCATTCTATCTAATGCAACTGTTAACTCTAATTGTGTTTGTTCAGGTTGCACTTGGAAGATAGGATTAGCTTTTAAAATATCTAAAGCTTTTTGTCTTACCTCAGCAAATGATTTAGTTCTTTCCGGAACTCCTCGTCCAACTCTTTTGCTTCCTGAAAAAGCAAACTCATTTATCTTTGCTCTAACTTCATTAAACAATTTGAATCCAACTTTTGCACCACCATCTACATTTCCAAACTCTCTTGGCAGTGGCTTAGTAAGGTCTATATTAACAACCATTGCGTTATTTATATCCTTAGCCTTAAAGCCTCTGTTTTTTAATACCACTCTTATAGACTCATCATTTATAAACTGCTCTCTACCTTGTTGAATAATACTCTCCATAGAGATATCAGAACTAAACATAGCTTCAGGATTTTTCAAGGCTATCATCTGTTCATCTGTCATCTTGATTTCTTTTCCTGCAAAAATATCTGCAAGTGCAGTACCTAAGAATTGGTCTAGAGTTAAGTCTTGTATCTCTTGTTCACTTAAGTCTGTTGATAGTTTAAACTTTCTTTGTATGTATTGCCACATACCAAGAAGCCATTCTTGAAACTTAGATTTAACTGAAGCATCTGCAATGGTCTGTCCTTTGTTACCAATTAAAATAGCCATCGCTTCATTAGTTGCTTTAGTAACATCACCATTAAATCTTTCAAGTTGTGTTTTAAAAGTATCAGTTTGTTGCACTAATTCTGCACCCTGCTTGTATATTTTTCTTCCTTGTTCTGTTGTCTGTAAATAGTCTGTCCAAACGTGACCCATCTCGTGAATAGATGTGTTGAATAAAGCAGACTCTGAGTTGTGTACTTCAGGGTTAATATAAATATCCCCGTCTACTGTAACACCATATACTACTTCGTTTCCTTTTAAATACTTAGTCACATTGTCTTGTGACATTACATTATTAAATGAGTTAGCATCGGTATTAATTACAACACCGGGAAATGAAATATTCATAAATGCATTAAGCTTATCTACATTGCTCGGATTAGAATTTGCAATTACTCCAACATAATCAAATGATGGGATACCAATCCCTACTCCTGTTTGTTGTGCTCTTAATGTTTTGGTAGATGTTGGCTTCTTCTTACTTGCTTTTTGTTTATCAGTGTCAGTTGAAACTTCTGTTGTCTTTTGTTTTTCGCTTTCAATTAGTTTTGAAAACACTTTCCCATAAGCTTTCGGATACACTTTAGCCATCTGTTGAGGGTTCTCTAGAATACCTATAGACTTTCCTCTAACTCCATACTTATAGTTAGGATGTGTAGTTTCAACAACACCGGGATTCAAAACGTCAACACCAACAATAGAGATTACATTTCCAATAGGAACATTTCTTAATTGTGGGTCTGTTACAACATCAGTTATAACACCTATGTTTATTAAATCAGTTTTAGTACTTACACCTTTAAGTAAAACTTGTGGTACTGCTTTGGTTTTAGCATTAACTGTTCCTGCTTTTTTAGACTTCTGATTAGGTGTATTAGCCTTACCTGTTGTAGCGAGTCTTATTAAATGACTTCTAACCGGCAACGGTAAGGTTTGAATAAATTCATTACTAAAAACATCATCTATGCTTTTAGGATTTAATTTCTCAATAGCATCTTGTAATTGCTGAAACTCACTCAACTCTTTTGTTGGTTTTGCTTTAGCTTGTTGTCTAGCTACTTCGGCAGCAATCTCTGTTTTTAAAACAGGTATAGCTGCTTTTCTATTTGTCTCAGGTAATGTTTTAAGATTATCAAGCAATACTCTAGATACTGCTTCATTTGATATCATAGCATTCTCACCCATCTTAACTACGTTCATAGGAACTAAGCCATTGTATTCAGGGTTTGCTGCCCACCAAGAATCAAATACTTCTTTATTGTTTTGATATACTTGTTCGGCTTTGTTTATTGTGGTCTGTGCTTCTTTCTCAGTAACATTTGCCCAAGCTGCATTCTCATTTCCTGTTGTTCCGTTAAAACCTACTGCTCCTTTTAAGTTGTCTATTGTGTTGCCTGTCGTGGAATTCACTACGTTCCCCGTAGTTAGTTGGTCGCTTATCGTAAAAATAGTTGGTATACCTTTAATTACTTCTAGCTTAGTAATCTTAAGTGGGTTATCAGTTCTTGTGTTTAACTCTTCTACATTTATATCTGCAGACTCTTCTGTGCTTTCAATAACTGTTTCTACATTAGGAGATTCTATCTCGTTAATTTCTGTAGTTATGTCAATCTCATCAGGACCTACATTATCAGTATTGTTTTCGTTGTCAGTTTGAATTTTAAAATCAACCTTTGGTTTTTTACCATCTAGTGATGCTTCCAAGTCAGCCACCTCTTGTGCTTGAACATCATTATCCATTACTGACTCTTCTTGATTTAGTGTCTTTGAAGACACTCCATCTTCTGCAGTAGTTTGTACAATGTCTGTTGTGGTTTCAGTAGGTGCTGCTTCATTAGTTACACTCTCTGCTTCATTAGTTGTAGTCTCAGCAGCAGGAGTTTCAAGATTACCTTCATCAACAACAAGACTTCCATCATCTGATATCTTTACTTTCTCTTGTATAGGAGCAACCTTAGCCTCCACCATTTTATTAGCTAAGTATTGAGCAGTTTCATCATCATTATCTATAGATGCGTTTAAACGACCTAAGTCTCTTGGGTCTAACTCATTTATATAATTTAGAAACTCTTCCTTAGAAACCTCTGTAAACTGCCCTAGCTTACCTCTAAATCCTTTTTGGATTCTATATGTTTGCTTTCCTGCTCTTAAATCTGTACCTGCATTTTGTTCGCTTGGAGATAGCACACCCTCTCCTGCTAGTCTAGTTTCCTGACTAGGGTCAAGTAAAGTTTTAGTGCTAATGATTTCAGCTAACTCTGAATTTATTTGTTTTAGTTTAGGACCAAACACTGCTTTTCTGTTTGGAGTACTTGATAGTTCTTCTTTAGCTTGAAGCAAAGTCATTACTCTAGCTTCTAATTGCGTAGCGTTCTTACCTCTAAATCTTTTTCCATACTTAGATGTCTGCAATAATTCCATTGCAGTTTTTCTTACCCCTACATTTTGTTGTATTAGTTGGTTTGTCTCTGCATCTATCTTGCCTAACTTTTCCATATTGTTTGCCCAAGCCGATATCTGACTATCAGTGGACAACTCTTTTGACATAAAATTTATGTTGGTTAAGTTAGTGGCTAATTCTAAATCATTTCTTGACCTAACTTCTAAAGCTAAGTTAATACTCATATTAGATGTATTGTTTCCAATACCACCACCCATCTCTGCAACAATTTCTTTCCAATCTAAATCATCACCAACATTCATTTGTGCCAAGTACTCTCCTGTACCTTCTCCTATTGGGTCAGCAATAAGTCTTTCAGCAGTTAGTGCTGCTATTCTTTTACCTCTTGTTGCAACTGAACCGGTTCTAAGTAAGTTACCTGCTAGTTTTGCAGTAATTAAATCTACAATGGCAATTGGTATACCTCTTTTTAAACCTCTTTCTAATCCTTCATCCCATACATCTTGGTCGTTTAATGCTGCTGCAACTGACTCAGGGTCTGTTATATCATAATCTTGATTTGTCATAGCCTCTATCATTGCATTGGTATATTCCATTGCGACTGATGTTGATGCAAAACCTGTTCTAAATCCCCAAATACCACCCGTTGCTGCACCTGCTCCTGCAGTTACAACACCACCGGGTCCTGTAACGAATCCTGTAGAACCAATTGCAAATCCTGTACCTATACCTGCCAAGGTTGTACTTGCTATAATTTTAGAACCATAGGGAGCCATCATAGCCAAACTCTGTCCTGCTAATGTTGTTGCCCACTCTAAAGGGTTGTCTGATATAACATCCCAACTTTCGTCAAATCCGTTAGCGTTACCCCACCTTGTCAATACTCTAGACTTAGTGCTTGCTCTATTTTCTAAGAATCCTACAATTTGTTCAGCAGCTTTCTTGGTAGACTCTGGGTCATCTAAATCGTAACCACCCAATAGTTCAGGAAACATTGATGCCATAAGAATAACATCCCCTGCTTTACCTCTAGCTAAACCGTTTTGAATTTCTGCAGTAAACCCATTCCAATTATCTGAGTACTCTAACTGTGCACTCTTGTCGTGTTTCATTGTATAATAAAGCTGAGAGTTCTCATAAACATCTGCAGCTTTTTCAGATTGAGTTAAAGCTAATTGATATGCTTCTTTAGTTTGATTTATTAAAGCAGCCTCTTGTTCATCCTTTGGAACTATAGAGTTTAGGTTGTTTGCTTTGACACCAAACATTAATAAAGAAGCTTCTTCAACTCTATCTTGTTCTATTCTAGCTTTACGATTAACTTGTATTGCTCTACCTGCAGATTGTTTGTGTTGCTTTGCTAAAAACAAATCAAATTCTTCACGAACTAATTCAGTATCATCATTTAAGTAATCATCTTTAATTTCTTCATACCTAGTAGTTACTTCATCTAAAACTTCATCATAATCATAACGAAGCTTTCCGTTCACATATAAACTAGAGAATTGTTTTTGTTCTTCAGGAGATAAATCTTCTTGTTTGAAATTAGGATTGTTTTCTAAAAAGTCTTTTAATCCTTTTATTTCTTGGTATTCATCTATAATCTTTCGTTCTCTATTATAGTCTAAACCTCTCTCATCATAAAAAGCTTTAGCTTCAGCATCTTGTGTGCTTACATTTTTCCAAGAACCTGCAGCAAAATCATCTGCCTCTTCTTTGGTATCAAACTTAAAAACCTCACCTCTTTCTTGAGCAAGTGCTAAAGCCTGTCTAAAGGGTAGTTCATCCCAATACAATGGATTAGATGTGTAGCTATTAGGGTCTTTAGGAAATAAGGTTGGTATAACTATATTCTGTCCGTCTAATGTTCCTGACTGAAAGTTAGTTGCAGAGTGTCCACCACCTTTATTTGTTCTACCAACTTCTCTTAAGTTTTTTGCTCTAATTGCTTGAGTTACTTCATCAGCTACAGGAGCATCCTCCTCAAATTCAGTAATATTATTTTTAATAAAATTCTTTAACCTCTGTGCTTCTGTAATCTCTGTAGAATTTGTAAAAGGGTCAAGGTCTATTGTAATGGTATTAGCACCGTCAGGTGAGTTTACAATTACTGCATCACCAATTCCTGTTTCCTCAAAACCAAACCCGTATTTTTTAAAGTTGTCTATTAGAAAAGGAACAACTTCTTCTTCTGTTTGGTCTATAAGAGCAGCATCTATCTTGCTTATGTCACTTTGGAAACCTTCGCTGCTTGTTATGCCTAAAGCTTGTGCTTCAGCCATTTCTCTTGCTTGTAGTTCTGCAAGTCTTTCTCTTTCTTGTTGT
>Ga0257106_1000059_pt1 | contig 62372 bp, 35 predicted proteins | sample LP_taG_3_FD_190177 | JGI IMG/M metagenome (GOLD analysis project Ga0257106, IMG submission 190177) | Marine microbial communities from Northeast Subartic Pacific Ocean, Canada - LP_J_2011_P26_10m | ecosystem: Environmental > Aquatic > Marine > Oceanic | place: Canada: Northeast Subartic Pacific...
CTTAAGAAGAAGGAGGTCTAGATCGAAGAAAAAAGAGGCACGTCTCTTTCATTCACATCGTCATCGCGCCTTCCCGACCCTTCGGGAGAAATCTCTCATTCGTCCGTTTTTTCTCTCAAGATTTCTCTCGACGAGACTACTGTCGTTTGCGAATACGCGCCGCGCGGTGGAACACCAACGCTCTTCTTTAACGGGAAAACGCAGTCTATCATCCTTTCGCGCGGTCGAAGCGTTCTTTCTCTCGCGATCGAGAAGAAAAAACGTCTCTCTCTTCGTAATCCTTTTCTTAATCCTCTCGCGGGCGAGAAGGACGTTCGCGAGCGACGAGCGCGATGTCGTCGATTTTCTTTCTGTTGTTTTCGTTGTTGTTATTTTCGGCGACGACGACGACGACGAGAATAACAACAACAACAACAACAACAACAACAACAACAGCAGCAATAAAAACATCGAGGAAGCTTTTTGCGCTCGCGCAGCCGCTTCCGAAAGCGTGTGTGAACCCAACATTTTCGTCGCTCCCTGCCGGGGCGAGTTTGCGACAGGATAACGGGTGCACGTACTCGGCGGGAACGGAAACGTATACGGATTATGGCGATGGGACGACGACGAAGACGTTTACGTACGCGCCCACTGGCAGCGCGGTGCCTTCAAACGCGCACATTTTCAACGCGTTCGAGGCTGGTTTTTCGTCGCAGCAAGATAACGTCATTTCCGGTTGGGGGTGTTCGACGCCGAGCTTGTTGTACGATTCTATCGGTGGTTTGGATATTGGTTTGGCGGAGAGTAAAGTGAGGAAGATTTGTTACGACTCGGCGAAGAATTCGTTTCCAAACGTTCAATCAGACAACAGCTATCGAGGAACAGTGGGGCCATGCGGCGGACACACGGATGATTACCACTTTCACGCAAGATATCACTGTTTGTACGAGCAAACTGGAGCGCATTCGACGAAGATTGGAGATGTCGGCCCGTACATCATGTACGGTAAGTGGGAGGATTTTACGAACAAAAAATTACCGAACTTGGACGCGTGCGGCGCGCACATCGGTAAAACGCCAGATTCTCCTTCGCAGGCTGTGTATCATTATCACGTTCAAGATCGCGCGCCTTATGGAGTTGGGTGCTACGGCGATGGGACGAATTTGATGACTGTCTCCGCGTGTCGAGCGTTATACAGCACGTGCGGCGATTTCGTCGAAACGTTCTCGAACATGCCGCAACCAGACGGTACTTTAAAGTCGTTTGCGTACGATCGAGATTGTCCGTGTTTCGACGCGAACGGTTTGAATGCGGGCGTAGTTACCGAACGAGCTATCATCGCGAATCCCAATGCGCTTGCGTTCGCCGCGAACGAATGGACGTGCGGAGACGGCGTGAGCTGCATGCAGACAGTTGAGGCGACGCTTGGTTTTACAGATCACGTCGGGCCGCAAAGCGAGGCTATTCCTCCTGCGGCAAGTCCTTCTCCTTCGGCAAGTTCTCCTGCTCTTTTCAATTCAGGACCTTTTCCTCCTCCCGTTTCGTATGCGCCAAACGATTTCGATATGACGATGTGTACCGCAGATATCGCGGAATGGACAAAAAGGGGAGCGTGCGAGAAGAATTTGCTCGTATTCTCCGAGGACTCTTCCCTAAGCGGGAACTTGGTGATGCGCAACGACGTAAGCACGCTATACGCCGAGGCAGACGGATCGGACGCTGGTGTCAAGCTCAGGGAAAAATTTACGAACATGAGAGACAAGAAGGCGTTTGTACGGAGCGCCACCGCTAAGGTCGTGTCAGAACTCGCTGAAATCAAAGCGATGATTGAGGAGGTGAAGGCAAAGCAGGAAGTGTATTTGACACCGCCATTGCCGCCACCGATGCCACCTTCCCCGCCACCGTCTCCACCTTCGGAACCAATTCCAAGTTCGAGTTGGCACGCGTTCGTCTTGGAGTGTTTAGCCGAAGTTGGCGCGGAGGTAACTGGCGAGTGCACGACGTGGGCGTCGGGCAATAGTTACGGGACAATGCCGAATTGGGACACGAGTTTGGTGACTGATATGAATGGATGGGATTACACCGCAGGAGTATGCTTAGGCTTAGGATGTAAACGGACTTTCAATGGCGATATTTCGCAGTGGAATACGGGGGGAGTAACGAAAATGGAATCAATGTTTTATAACGCGTCTGCATTTGACCAAGATATTTCAAAGTGGGACACGTCGCAAGTACTCGATATGGGATGGATGTTTGGCGATGAGGTAGGTAGCGCCTTCAACCAAGACATTGGGGGTTGGGACACATCGAAAGTGACTAATATGCAATATATGTTTTGGTCCGCTTCTGCGTTCAACCAAAACATTGGGAGTTGGAACACATCACAAGTGACTGATATGCAAGATATGTTTAATCAAGCTTTTTTGTTCAACCAAGACATTGGGAGTTGGAACACAGAAAAAGTGACTACTATGCGGGCTATGTTTGCTTCCGCTTGGGCGTTCAACCAAGACATTGGGAGTTGGAATACAAAAATAGTGAAAAATATGCAATATATGTTTTATTCCGCTTCCGCGTTCAACCAAGACATCGGAAGTTGGAACATATCGCAAGTGACTGATATGGGATATATGTTTTATTCCGCTTCTGCGTTCAACCAAGACATTGGGAGTTGGGACACATCGCAAGTGACTGATATGGGATATATGTTTTATTCCGCTACCACATTCAATCGATACATCAACTCGTGGATTGGTCCGGCGGCATTTTCCCCGCAGACAAGCTTGTTCTATAACGCGACGGCATTTCAAGCTAAATTTACGTGCGACGATGCCGTTTTAGGGCCGATTTTCTCTTGCTCCCTTACGCCTTTTACGCCGATACCGTCCGAAAGTTGGCGCGCGTTTGTTGCGGAGTGTTTAGCAGAAGAGCCTGTAACTGGCGAGTGCACGACGTGGGCGTCGCAAAACGACTACGGCACGATGCCTTACTGGGACACGAGTTTGGTGACGGATATGAGCGGATGGAGTGGCGCGAATGCGGTTGGCTTTCGCGAAAGAAGAAAATTCAACGGCGACATTTCGAAATGGAAAACGTCCTCGGTCACGACGATGGCGTACATGTTTTACGAAGCTTACGCATTCAATCAACCCATCGGAGGGTGGGACACGTCGAACGTTGCGAGTATGCGTGCAATGTTTCTCAGCGCTTCTGCATTCAATCAAGACATTGGAAAATGGGATACCTCAAAAGTTACAAACATGCGTGCCATGTTTTATGAAGTCCCCGCGTTTAATCGGGACGTTCGACGGTGGTACACAGTGCAGGTCACCGACATGTCGTGGATGTTTTATCACGCGAACGCGTTCAACTCGGACATCTCACACTGGGTGGGACCCGCCACCGAGACTGCACAAGCTTACATGTTCGCCGGATCGACATCGTTTCAGGCCAAGTACGAGTGTACGGACGTAGATCACGGCCCGTCGAAATCGTGCGTGTGTACCGCGTGTATTCCAGATGCGAAATGGCACGCTTTCGTCGAAGCATGTTTATCAGAAGAGGGCGCGGAAATCACCGGCGAATGCACTGCATGGGCATCGGGGAATACTCACGGGACTATGCCGAATTGGGACGTGAGTTTGGTAACGGACATGAGCGGAATGGCTGGAGATGTCTTTCAAAAAGGCTTTGCAGGGAAAAGTACTTTCAACGGCGACATTTCGAAATGGGATACGTGGCGAGTGACGAACATGAATTCGATGTTTCAGTACGCGTCTTCGTTCAACCAAACCATCGCAGAATGGGACGTGTCGAAGGTCGTTGATATGGGATCGATGTTTGAGCACGCAGAAGCTTTCGAGCAACCAATATTTGAGTGGAAAGGCCGCGCGGCGACGACGGAACAAACAAACATGTTTAATGGCGCGACTGCATTTCAGGCCACCTTTAGATGTGCCGACGCAATCAACGGACCAGCAAATTCGTGTAATGCGCAGGTTCCGAGTGCGAGTTGGCACGCGTTTGTCAACGAGTGCTTAAACGAGGCTCCTGTAACTGGCGAGTGCACGAGGTGGGCGTCTGGTAACAATTACGGTACGATGCCGAATTGGGACGTGAGTTTGGTGGAAGATATGAGTGGATGGACTGGAAGTGCTTATCAAGGCTTTGGCGATAAAAGTTATTTCGACGGCGACATTTCGAAGTGGAACACAGAGAAAGTGACTTATATGAGATCTATGTTTAGTTCCGCTTCTGCGTTCAACCACGACATTGGGAGTTGGAACACAGCGCAAGTGACTAATATGGAATATATGTTTTATTACGCTTCTGCGTTCAACCGAGACATCTTTGGGTGGACTGGAACGGCGGCGACGACGCCGCAAACGAACATGTTCACCGGTGCGACTGCATTTCAAGCTAAATACGAGTGCACCGATGCCGTGACTGGTCCTGCACATTCTTGCGATTCGTACAAAAGCACATGGGATGCGCCTTCTCCTCCGCCATCGACGTCGCCTTTGTCACCCTCACCGCCGCCAGCCTCACCTCCATCACCGTCTGGACTGACTTCCTCAGAGGCAGTTGATAGCGCGAGTGACCTCCTTGGGCGGCCGAGTGGTACGTATTGGATTAATGTGAGAGGGGTCCCGACAGAAATTTACTGCGATTTAGAGACAACCGGCGGCGGTTGGATGTCCTTTGCGTCGGCGCCGGCCAGCGGAGGGTGGTTTTCCGGCAACTCAGGATCCAACTCATGGTTTGATTTGAGCTATTCATACGGCACGTATTCAGATACAGGCGCAATCGGTGACTATTGGAGAGATTTTTCGGGACAAAACGCGGATGAAATTATGTTCAAAACCGGGGACGGATTGTATTGGATTGTGCTTAAACTCGAGGACATTAGTTATCCGCAAAGTACCGTATCCAACAGCCCAAACGGTATTGTGAATCTGGTCGCCTCCTCGGGCAATTTTGAAGGCACCAACGGAGAAAGCAACTACGCGTACTATCTTTTCAGATCGAGTTCGGAAGATCCTTGGATTAATGTAGGCAACGATCACGCCGTTGGCAACAATTACATGTTTTGGGGCGAAAATCAAATATCAGCACATGATACTTTCAAGAACTCGCACGGAGGCATACTCGCATTTGTACGCACGAGCCGCACAAATCAACGGGTTGAAATTAATGGGAAGTATGTATTTCAAGATCGTGATGGCTGGATTTTGTTGCTCGCGTACGATCGTAAGCAGGGGCAAAGCGACCCGCTGGTTACAGCCATTCCATCCTCTCCAACTGGGAGTTACTCGCACATATGGTTGGAAGATTTAGGCTTAACTGCAGAGGATGTCGATTCCGTTCGGTTTTACTGCAGAACAGACCACCACTCCCGCGTTATCCATTTTTCAACGAGCCATGATAAGGTTAAAACCGCGCTCGTAACTGGTACGAATAGTTTAAGCGACGGCACGGTGTACAAGAGTGGGACGACAAAGTTTCCCGATCACTCGGCGTACCTGCCGGACAACAATTGTTGCGGCGGGTCAGATCTCACGAATAATCCATTTTATCAAATGGGAGCATATCACTGGGTACCAGCGCAAAAATGCGATAATCATGGAGGCTGGGATCGTAACCAATTGCATCAAATATGGTTCAAGCGCAAAATGTTTCCGCCGCCACCTTCACCTCCTGCTCCTGCTCCTCCGCCGTCGGCTCCAATCCCTTCCGAAAGTTGGCACGCTTTCGTCTTCGCGTGTTTGGAGGAAGCTCCAGTTACTGGCGAGTGCACGAGATGGGCGGCTGAAAATACGCCGTACGGAACTATGCCAAACTGGGACACGAGTTTAGTGACGGATATGAACGGATGGACGGGAACAGGAAGCGTCAATCAAGGGTTCAGAAACAAAATTCGGTTCAACGGCGACATTTCGCAGTGGGACACGGCGCAAGTCACGAACATGAGACACATGTTTTTTTACGCCGCGGCGTTTAACCAAGACATTGGAAGTTGGGACACGTCGAAAGTAACGGACATGCAGTACATGTTTTACGAAGCGTCGGCGTTCAATAAAAACATCGCCAATTGGGACACGTCTCAGGTGACGGATATGCAATTTATGTTTTACCAAGCCTTTGCGTTTAACCGACCAATCGGAAGTTGGAGCACGTCGAACGTGCTCGATATGGAGTACATGTTTAATGAAGCTTCTGCGTTCGACCAAGACATTTCTACGTGGACTGGAACGGCGGCGACGACGGCTCAAACGAACATGTTTCTCGACGCAACCGCGTTTCAAGCTAAATATGAGTGCACCGATGCCGTTACCGGTCCAGCGAGCTCGTGCGATGCGATCAAAAATACGTGGGTCGCGCCTTCCCCGCCACCATTACCACCACCTCCTCCGCCTCCGCCGCCTTCTCCGCCTCCGCCGTTGTTTCTCGTGACATTGCTTCAAGACGAGAACCAGCCAAAAATCACCGCAGGGAGCGACGCTGCTGCGGGTGACTATTTCGGCTTTTCCGTGTGTTTGTACGGCGACACGGCATTGATTGGGGCGCGATACGACGATGATAACGGTATAACAAATTCTGGATCTGTGTACGTATTCACACGTGCGAGCGTTGATGGGATATTCACGCAACAATCAAAGCTCTATGCGAGCGATGCTGCTGCTAACTCTGACGGTTATCAATTCGGTATGTCCGTTTCTTTATACGGCAACACGGCATTGATTGGAGCGAAATATAGCAGCCAATCAAGTGCTGGATCTGTGTACGCGTTTACGCGTTCGAGCGCGGACGGACCGTTCACGGAACAGTCAAAACTCAAGCCGAACGATGGGGCGGAGAATGATTATTTCGGTGTTTCCGTTTCGTTGTACGGCGACACGGCGTTGATTGGGGCGCATAACGACGAGGATAGCGGTACAAATTCTGGATCTGTGTACGTGTTTACGCGTTCGAGCGCTGACGGACCGTTCACGCAACAATCAAAACTCCACGGGAACGATGTTGCTGCTGGTGATGGATTCGGTCGTTCTGTTTCTTTGTTCGGCGACACGGCACTGATTGGGTCGTATAACGACGACGATAACGGTATATCAAATTCTGGATCTGTGTACGTGTTTACGCGTTCGAGCGCTGACGGACCGTTCACGCAACAGTCAAAAATACACGCGAGCGATGGGGCGACGTCTGATACTTTCGGTGTTTCCGTGTCGTTGTACGGCGACACGGCATTGATTGGAGCGCATGGCAGTTACGCAAGCGGTACTTCATCTTCTGGATATGTGTACGTGTTCACTCGTTCGAGCTCTGACGGGACGTTCACGCAACAGTCAAAAATCGACGCCAGCGATGCTGCTGCGGATGATAAATTCGGTGTTTCCGTTTCATTGTACGGCGACACGGCATTGATTGGGGCGCGTGGCGACGACGATAACGGATTATCAGATTCTGGATCTGTATACGTGTTCAAAGCACCACCTCCACCACCGCTTCCCCCACCACCGTCACCGCCGCCAATATTTCTCGCAAGTCTTTCTGAAGATACAGCGCAGCCATATATATTTGAACCAAGATATTATGCTGGAGAATCGCATCGTTTTGGCAACGCGGTTTCCGTGTACGAAAATACGGCGTTGATTGGTGCGCCCTACTCCTTCGGTTCGGATGAGGTACACATATTTACTCGTCCACATTCAGATGCGACGTTTCAGCACACTTCGACAATCTCCTGGGACAATCGATATGATTCGCCAGCTTTCGGCACCTCCGTTTCTTTATACAAAAACACCGCATTAATTGGTGACCCTAATGGTGGGAACGTGTACGTATTCTCGCGATCGAGTTCCAGTGGCACGTTTTCAGAAAAGCAGCTGATCCACAAAACCGGCGCTAGTCTCGGTCGGTCTGTTTCTATATACGGAGATACGGCTTTAATTGGTAAGAAAGGTGAAGTAGACGTATACACGCGTTCAAGCCCAGATGGCTTGTTTGTTTACCAAACAAAAATCACAGAGGCTGGTGCGACCGTAGACGATCTTTTCGGATGCTCCCTTTCTCTATTCGTCGACACGGCACTGATTGGGGCTCTTTCTGGCGTGCGCGTGTATACGCGTTCGAGCTCTGATGGGACGTTTACGCAACAAGCATCGTTTACATCGAGCGACGCTGGCGCTGATGCTAATTCGAATTTCGGTAGTTCCGTTTCTTTACACGGCGACACGGCTTTGATCGGGGCGTATCAAGATAGCGGTAACGGTATACCAGATTCAGGAGCATTTTACGTGTACACGCTTTCGGACTATGATTGGAAGTTTACGCTTGTAGAAAAGATCCACGCGAGCGATGCGGCTACTGCTCAGTCTATTTTCAATCTCGACGGCGATCCCGATACCCAAGACGGTACACTTTTTTTCGGTATCTCCGTTTCTATGTTCGAACATACCGTGTTGGCTGGAGCTACTAGAGCTTTCTATCCCAATGGCGATCCTCTCAATCGCGATATCAAATGGGCCGGCAAAGTGTACTTCTACAAAGGCGCTCCCTTTACAAACCCTGCTCCCGATTGCTTGTCGTGTTCCTGCGCCGAATTTAACGGCCCGAACAAGTTCTCAAATGGACAGGATATATATTGCAACGTAGAAATTGAAGGCGGGGGATGGCAACTCGCATACACTGTGAATCCCAGCGACGGACACAGTATGGGATTCGGTTCGTCGTACTGGACGCAATCTCTTTCGAGCGAACCTATGAGTTCATCCGTAATAGATAACGATTACGTCAATGGCGACGTGGTAAGTGCAAAAGGCATGGAAGAGATTATGATCACGATTGGGTATGCATCGGACGGCTCGTATCAAGCGTACACTGTTTGGCCTTTCCGTAATGCGACGAAATCACTTCTCGATTACACGCGCGCGACTTCGGCAAACTGCTACACCGGTCATGGTCATACGTACGAGTACACTGCGAGAGTGGGCGCTGAGAATGTCCCTTACGATCCAATAACCCAACAAGGGGGCGAGTTATATATTAACTTTCATTACGGAAACAATGCTTTGCGTTTTATGACGTCAGAACAGTGCAGATACGACAATAATAATATACTCGGGGATAATAATAATGGGTTATCCTGCATCAACGATGATGCGATGATCGGCTTAGGCGGGGATTATATACACATGACGCAAACGGACACCTATCCGGGTACTTTAACGGGCGAGTGGGATCACGACGCGAACGTGTATGAGTGCAATGCGCCTGGCGATTTGATTACACACACACACACAAAGTTGACGGTACAGGGTACAGATAAAGGAACCCCTACCTCTAACTACCCCGGCGGACTACCTTCGAATAGCTCTATAAGCTACGTGTACCAAGTCTGGGTGCGTTAATATTTTTGTTTCGTCGTCTTCTTCAAGCTTAACGCTTAGAAATAGTAGCCGCTCGTGTAATACAAGACGCGGTATCAGATCTGCGTCTTTTTCAACTGCACCTCTTTCTCTCTCTTTCTTTCTTTCTTCTCCCAGCTCTCCCACAGCCTCATAAAAAATCTTCTCTCGTCGCACACGAATGCAGCCGCAAGCGCCGCAAGTGAACCACCACGACGTGCGCGAAGAACTCGTCTCGCGACTCGCGCGATTGACTACCACCACCGCACGCGGCGATGATGATGATGATGATAAAGGCAACGAATTTTATGAAGAAGAAGCCACGACGGCGACGTGGTGTTCGACAGATTCAGAATCCGATTGGAGCGACGCGGAACAAAAAGAATCCGACATTCAATCCTCCAGATGCGACCGACCGACGTTAAACGCGGCGTCTGGAGGACACGGGAGGCCGTGGGCGAGAACGGCCAGACGGAATAAGTTTTTCTATGAACGAGATGAGAGAACTGAGAGGGAGAACGAGTGGAAAGGGAAGGCGTTTTCATCAACGAATAATGCGAGCGAGGAGGAGTTCATGTTCCCGTATCTTGACGAGTTAGACGTGGACGTGGCAGCTCTCATTTGCGGGAAACTAGACGCGAAGAGTTTAGTTGCGGCGACGTTGGCGAAGAAGAAACACGATTCAGACGACGCAAACGACGAACTCGCGAAACGCGCGTTCAGGAACGTGAAGGTGACGCCATCCATTTTTAGTCAGGGGAGAAGTTTACTCACCATCGCAAACGTCGCGAAAGCGTGGCTGAGAAAATTGGACGTGAGCAAGTGTAAGCAAGAAAACGGTGGTAATACCAAAGCGATGTTGATGGAGGTGGCGAAAAAGTGTGGTAATTTAGAGGAGATTGTGGCGGTTGATTTGGGCGAGAACGGAAAATTTAAAGTGAACGAAATTAAAGCTTTAGCGATGGGTTTCAAGTTGAGACGATTGACGTGTAACGTGAGTCATTTGATCGAGCACGTGCGAAAGCATCATCCGGACGTGAACAATTTGGACGAGAGCGTACGGGACTTGGTGTGGTGTCTGGAAAATAATTGGCGGGCATTCGCTACAACACCAGCGGGGAAAGTATCGACGAGAGATTTTGAGAAGCTTTCGTTTACGTTGGCGTGTGTCGGATTGAAGGTACACGCGGCGTGCGAAAAGTCGTTGACAGAAATTTGTCCGGCGGCGGCGAAAAACGGTGTCTCGAGATTTGACGCGAGTTGGTCGTTACGCATCGGCGACGGTGGAATTCGTGCGGTGGCGAGAACAATCGAGGGTGAAAACGGCGGAAGTGGGTGGAAGAGCCTTCGCAGACTCGCGCTGAGAAAATCTGCATGCACGAATAACGGGGCTCAGTCCTTAGGCGGCGCTTTGACTCGTCAAGGGTACAAAAATCCAAGCGCGAAATACCCAATTCGCCTACGATGGCTCGATTTAGCCTCGAACGATATCGGCGACGCCGGTGTAAGCGCACTCATGATAGCTTCCCATCATTTAAGTTTGACGCGGCTATATCTAATGTCAAACAGAATTGGCGCTGGTGGCGCGCTTTCGTTGGCGTCTTCGGTTTTACGCAACGACGAGTCAACTTTGAAACGGTTGGATTTGGCGCACAATGGGATTGGCGACGAAGGGTGCGCGACGTTGTTATCGCCAGGTGGTAGCGGCGCGAGTAAAAGTTTGAAAGTTTTACTGCTCGGTTTTAATTCAATTTCTTCTGAAGGAGTGAAAGATGCCGGCGACCTCCTTCGCTTGCTTCGCATTGAGCATTTAGATTTATCCTGCAACACGCTCAAACGAGAAGGCTTCAAGTGTATCGTTGAGAATTGGAAGTTTGATCAAGGAAACTTGGCCAAGTTGAAATCGTTGAACTTTGCGTGCAACGACATCGGCGGCGGGAGAACGGTGAGAGACGCTTTATCGTCACTCGCCGCGCAGATTGAAAATGGCAGCGAACTAGAGTTGTTGAATTTGCGAGGGAACGATTTGGACGAAGTAGCGGCCGAAGGTCTCGCGGATTTGTTGTTAGTAGACGAGTGCGACAATCGAGGCTTGGAGCAACTGAACGTGGGGTATAATAAAATATACAACGCTGGCGCGTACGAAGTATTTGAAGCGTTGTCGGAAAATGTAACTTTGTTCGGTTTGGATTTACAAAGGAACGAAATCACGGATGAAAGCGCAGAATCGCTCGAGAGGGCCATGACTGATAACACGGTCTGCGAAGAGTGCGACATGAGATCAAACATGTTTTCCGAAAGCACAGTCAAAGGGCTAAACGAAATGTTTCAAGACCGAATCAACGCGAGATGGCAGCTGGAACCGCCAAAGAAAAGAACGATGCAGCGAGAGACGTATTATAGTAGGAAAGAGAAAGAGAAACGGTAGATACAAGTACACGTGTAGTAATATTAGTAGTAGCAGTTGTAAAGTAGAATACTAGAATACATAATCACTGCGTGGGCTTCTTCTTCGCGCTTGCCAGAAACTCTCGCAAATCTGCAAATTCGCCAGAAAACTTAATCGAAGGAAACTCAATCAACTTTGCTCGAATCAATCCTGGTATGCTCAGTCTAGTGAACAACTCCTGCGCATCCGTGCAATCTAAACACATGGCCAACCCACATCCGATGACGCGCTTAAACCGTCGACCGCGGTATTGTTCGTCGTCGTCCTTCGACACCGCCAATGCGTCTCGAATAGTGAACGCGATGTTGCTCTTCAACAACTGCTTCCGCGTTCGATCGCCGCCGAGCGCAATTAACGTCCACAAACACTTCAGTCCATCTGAAACGACGTCGAAATCTTCCATTCGTGCCTCGACGGCGCGCAAAACGAGCAAGGGCAAAATGCGAAACCGTTCGGTTTGTACGAAATGTTTCGCCGTCACAGAGGAGAAAAAATCGTCGGCGCCATTCTCCTCTCCTCCTCCGCCACCGCTGGCGAATTGTCGAATCAGCGCGAACGATGCTCTCGCGCACGATGAGGAAGTTTCTCCGTATTTTCGCAAGCATTCCGTGGCGGCGCGTAACCCGCCGTTGTGTAAGATAAAAAACGAAGAAGATGCAGACTCGGCGAGTTTCGTCAGCGCGACAATCGCGCGAAAACTGAACGCCATCTTATCTCTTTGAATGTAATATTCCTTCCGCAAAACTTCTGGATCCTTTTTCATGACAATTTCGGACGTCAGTGACGACAAATTCTTACCCGATTTTGCCAAATCACGTTTGTCTTTTCGGATGGGTGAGTTGAGCATTTGGTTCGCGCGCCTGTTCATCTTGGCTTCCTTCGCTCTACGTTTCGCGCTTAAATCTTCCGAGTTATCGTCGTCTTCTTCTTCTTCATAATCTGAATCGTCTTCATCCAAATCTGTCGATTCGAACGAAACTTCTTCTTCTTCTTCTTTCTTTCCTAAATCCAAGGGATTGTCTTCTATGTTCATCATCATTCGTCGTTCTTCTTTTTCATCAAGCTCTTGCCGCGACGGTGGATCCGTGGCGCACGCGCACAAAACGCGCACCGCTCTTGCTCTTGCCGCGTACAACTCTTCGGAAGTCAAACGTAAATTCGATGAATCGTACTTGGCGTAATCAAACTCATCACCTAATTCGAACGAACTCCGTTCATCGTCGTCGTCGTCGTCGTCGTTATCTTCTGTCGTCTCGTCATCGATTAATCTCGAGGCTGCCAGCTGTCGCCGTCGTCTCGCCGCTCTATCTTCCTCAGCTTCCTCCTCCTCTTCCTCTTCCTCAGCTTCCTCCTCTTCAAACTTCTCTTCCTCCTCGTCTCTTCGGAGCATCAACGTCTCTTCGTTATACACCGCGCGTAACGCTTCCCTTTCCTCCAACCAATCTAAACACTCGTATAAATCCGTCGATTGCAACTCCTCCATGGCCCGTTCGCAATCGTCCAACGCGTAGCCTTGCATGCACAATTGCGCCAAAACGATCGTCCTCGTCTCGTGCGCTCTGTCGAGTTTAATAGGATATTCCATCGCGACGGGTAAAATTGAAACGAGCGTAGTATTCCTATTATTGCGCTTGTTGCCGTCGCTCGACGTCGTCCCGCCTCCCTCTTCTCTTCGTCTTCGCTCTCCTTCGTATCCTCCCTCTTCCTCTTCCCCTCTTCTCGCCCCGCTAACAAAAGCCGCCGCTTCGTACCTCTCTTTCCCGATCTCGTTCTGTAACATCCTATACGCGTTCGACAGTTTCTTCACCCGTTCTTTCGCCACTCTTAGCTGCTCCCGGTCTCGCCTTAGCGCGTCTTCAATCATCAACTCCGTCGCTAAATCCGGATCTCTCCTCAAATCCGCCAGTTGCGTTCGTAACGTTTGACACTCTTTCTCGGTTATCTTTAAAGCTGTCACCGCGTTTTGCATCGCCGCTTTCGCTTGTAACGTCAGCATGTGATTGGCTCTCGTTTTCGCCTTCAGCGCGTTCTGCGCGGCTTGCATCGCGAAATCAAACTCCGTCTTCGTCACGTACGACGCGTTCTCATCTTTATTACTCTTACTCTTATTCGTAGTGCTGCTAAAAATAACGTTCACGGAATTCGCGAGCACTTCCAACGCGTCTTCGTTCTCGTTGTTGGTGTTCGCCACGACCCCGGAGACGGAGGACAAAGAGGAGGATCTCCCCCAATCGGACGTGTTCGTCGTGTCCTCGTCTTCGATGAAACGCAATTTAGTGTTGCTCTCTTTCCGTTCCCACAGAGTCACGCTACTCTTTTGTTGTTGTTGCCTTCGCTTCTCTTCTTTAAGCGTCGTCATCGTGTTTTACGTGTACGTGTAAGTGTGGTTGTTTGTTAAATGGCAGACATTTGTTATGGTGTTGAAGCGCAGAATTTGCTTCATTTAAAGGCTCTACTTTACTAAAGAAGAAGTCTCTCTTACTCTCTCTCTCTAAGAAGCAGAGAGAAGAAGAACAACAACGAAAGCGTTTTCATCATCGTGTCTGTCTGTCGTCATCACTTATTCAGCGAGAAGTTTAAGAGCAAAGAGAGAAAAGAGGCTTTGGAATTGGAAATTTACCCGCGCGGAAACATCTCTTTAAGAGCAGTTCTTGAAGAATAGAAACGAGGATGATGTCGAGAGGAGGAGGAGAATACGACGACGACCACCGATCAGTGTTGACGAAAATACAAAGGGAAGGAAAAGGAAACCAAACGTGCGCGGACTGCCCGACCGGGAACCCGGACTGGGCGTCCGTTTCGAACGGATTGTGGCTCTGCTTGGGGTGTTCAGGCATACACAGGAGCTTAGGCGTACACGTGTCGTTCGTGCGATCGATCACGATGGACAGTTGGAACGCGAAACAGTTAGCGCTGATGAAACACGGTGGGAACGAAAACATGAACGCGTATTTACGGAAGAAAGGGAACGTAGGGAAACACACGCCGGCGAGAGAGAAGTACAATTCGAAATGGGCGGAGAAGTATCGCGAGAAGTTGAAGGAGAAAGCGGAAGGGAGAGGCGGCGGCCTCGACGGGGAAGAGAAAAAGAAGAAGAGTAAGAAGAGTAAGAAGAAAGAGAGTAAGGAGAAGAAGAAGAAGAAGAAGAGCGAAGAGAGCAGCAGCGGCGAAAGCGAAAGCGAAAGCGAGAGCGGATCGGAGTCGGAGTCGGAGTCGGAAGAAGAAGAGGAAAACGTGATGTTTCCGAGCGCGTACGGGAACTCGAATTTTACCAAGAAGAAGACGAAGACGAAAGAGAAGAAGAAAGTGGTGAAGATGGAGTTGCCAAAATATAACGCGCCGGTGGTGATGACGACGACGACGGCGGCGACGACATCGGCGGTGAATTCTATGTTTGCAAACACGACGAGCAGCGGCAAGCCGAGTTTGCTGGCGACCGGTAGCGGCGGCGCGACGAAAAAGAAGAATCAACGCAAGAAGGATTACGACGAGGAGGAGTCAGAGGACGGGTGGAAACCGCCGCCGCCGCCAAAACCTCGGGGTTTTTGCGAAGGGAAGTTTTTAGGCGGCATATCCGCCGAAGAATGGGTGAAACATTTGAAAACTACCCCGGACGTGCAGGATCGTACGTACCATTTAAAAAATATGACCGCGGAGGAACGCGCCGTGGTGGTCGCGGCTATGAGTGGCGGCGGGATGGGCGCCGCGATGGCCGCGCACGTGGATGTTGTGAAAAAAAAGAAGCAATCGTCAGCAACGTTGGCAACGTTTGATCCGTTTGCAAAACCAGACGACGAAAAGGCGTTGAGTAGTAGCGATGACGACGAGGAGAGTAGCGACGAGGACGAATCAGAGGACGCGAGCAGCGACAGCGACGGGAGCGGAGGTAGTAGCAGTAGCGGCGGAAATAGTAGTAGCGTAGAGGATATCGAAAACAGTTCGGACGAAGACGACGACGAGTTTGCCTCGAGACGTTTGAGCAAGAAGATTGGCAAGGGCGATGACGATGACGAGGAGGACGAAGAAATCGGATGGAAAATCTCCGCGGATACCGTAGAAAAGAACAAATCGATTAAACACAAGAAAGCAATCAAGGAAGTCAAAGCGCCGATAGAACCTAATAAGAAAAAGGAGAAGAAGAAAGAAAAGAAAGAAAAGAAAGAAAAGAAAGAAAAGAAAGAGAAGAAAGAAAAGAAGAAGAAAACGACCGAGAAATCCTTAGAGGAGGAGCTGGAAGAACGCATGCGTAAAGCGGCGGAATCGGCGAGGGCGGAAGCGCAAGCCAGGATCGCCATGAACAACGGGTTTCAAGACACGGCGTCGGTGTACGCGGCGCCGACGAGTGTAAAGAGAGGGAAAAAGTCATCAACTGTGCAACCAGATTATAACGAACTTTTCCCGTCTGGAGGTGGTGGTGGCGGGGGTTACAGCAACGGCATGTCTAGCTCAAAACAATACGATGGGTTTGGCTCGCAACCGTACTATCCCGCGCCTGCGCAAGGCGTGAGTTTGAACACCGCCGTGGCGAAAGCGAACGAAGCCGCGAACAAAGCGAAAGGCTGGTTGAGCGGAAAACTCGCGGGTTGGAGCGATAGTTTGAACGGACAACAGGGCATCGATCAACGACTGGGTACTGGTGCAACGAATACGACGACGAATAGCGCGAACCCGGGCCAATCGTTCCAGCACCACCCACCCGCGCCGAGCGGCTGGGGAGGCGGTCCCATCAATTCTGGACAACCAGATTTGAGAAAGTATGGCAATCATCAAACGGACGATCGATTCTGGAACGACGTGGCGCCAGAAAAAGTCAAATCGAAAAAGAAGAAAAGTAAAAGCAAGAAAACCGAGGACGAATTCGCGAATAGCGTCAACGGACTGGCGGACGCGTTCGGCGGCCAAGCGAACATCGACGATTGGTACGATTAGTACTTCACGCTGAATTTTGGTACCTTGAAGTACATGCTACGTACGCGCGTAAAAGTTAACACTACTTAGTTATAATACTATTTTTTTACAACATTTTCTTTAACCTTCTTAGTACCTAAAACTACCGCCGAAAGAATGAAAATGGTCTGCGCGGTGACGGGTCCGACCGTATGTTATCCGGCATATCGCGAGGCGCGTTCCATGCCTTACTTATATTTCTATGTAACGTCTCGCTGCCTTCGTTCCCGGCTCTTCCCCGTCCGGCGAATATAATCGACGTCGAAGGGATAATCCCGTACAAGCCCGGAAACGAATCTAAAAATAACTGATCCCCGGGTCCTTCTAAAATATCCCACGCGTCGAGCAGCACGTGCAACAGAGCCGTCGCACCTAATTCCAAAGCCGCGTACGCCACGATCGATCCACCGATACGTTTCGCCCACCACAATCGAGAGCCTTTCCTCCAAAACGCCTCGAACCCGGACATTTGTCGAAATCGAACCCTCAAATCGCCCCGACTCCCTTGATTTTGACCGTTCGTCGTCTTCGCTACGGTCCCAGTGTTCACGTCCATCCTCGGTTTGGAGATGTAAAACCCTTCCCCAACTACCGTGTGCCACTTGTCTTTCCCTCTTTCCACCGCGCCTTTGTTCACCTTTAATTGTATCTCCCTTCCGTTCAACCCTTTGATTATTTTCACCGCGCCTTCCTCGCACTCTTTCCTCGTCAATCGAATCAAAGCTACCAAATCGTCTCGTTTATTCTCGCTCCTCGAAAAAGTCTCGTGCGGTTTCTCCCGAATGACAACCGCGACGCGTTGCATTTGACTTCCGTCGCTTCGACAGTACATCGTATCGCCGTCTCGCGCGTTTCTCGGAACGACCACGCGCACTCGCGCGACGGACGGCACCACTCTCTTCCGTATAAAATCCGCCTTAAAAACCGGAACAGATTCTACGTACGTTTTATTCCCTTCAAATATATCTTCTAAAGTCACTTGCACAACTCTCACCACGCACTCCGCGATGCCGACTCGAGCGCAAAACAGTCTTCGCTCCAAATCTTGGGAGGAAAATTGGTCCTCATTGGCACCGAATATGTCGTCTAAATCATCATCATCCTCGTCCGAATAAAAGTTCCCAGACATCAACCCCCCTCCCCCATACCTTCCTCGTATTCTCTCGTCGTATTTTTCTCTCTCCGAGGGATCGGATAAGCACGTGTACGCGACTGAAATCTTCTTGAACAGTTCCGTTTTTTCTTCCTTTTCTTTCCCTTGTGAATTCTCATCGTCCGACTCTTTGACTTTGTCTGGGTGGTATTGAATCGCGAGCTTGTGGTAGGCTTTTCTGATTTCAGTTTGCGTCGACGAAGGTGAGACGTTCAAGACGTCGTAGTACGTTTTTTTCTTCATCTGAAGACGTCCTTCAAACGAGTCCGTTTCCCTCTCGTTTAAGTGACGGTTTCCTCACTTTTATTCGTTCAAACAACACTTATAACAACGAACGAAAAGACAACAAAAAATGGCCAACACCTTTGAGAATACCACGACTACGACTCATAATCATCATCACAGACGAAAAGTCGGCTACCGACGCTCCTCGAAGTTCGTCTTGGACGATCTGTTCGTCGATTCCGATTCCGACGATGATTCGACTCCGCTGAGTAAAGAACAAATCGCCGCCTCGTCCGCTGGTCTAGACTTCGAACGCGTCTCGTTCCTCGAAAAGAAAGATTTCGAAACGCAACTCAGAGACGGAGGGAACGCCGAGGCGCATTATTTAGGCGTGAGGAATAAGATATGCGCGATGTGGAGGAGAGATGTTAGGAGGCGATTGGACGTGAAAGAAGTGATCGAAGAGGTGAGAAATTACGAGGAGAAGATGATTCGGGACGTGTTCGATTGGCTGGAACGGAACGGTGGAGTGAACTACGGGGTTTTAACGGAGGAAAAGGAGGATGAAAAGGAGGAGGAAAATGATGATGGTGGCGATGGCGCCGTCGCCTCCAACGCCTCTGCGATCAAAATCATCGACGACGCGACGGTAACGAAAGAGTTGATTCGATTGCTGAAAACGTGCGACATGAACGTGATGACGGAGAAGATGATTCGGAAGAAACTTGGGTCGGAGGAGTGTTTGAATACGGATTTGAGCGAGAAGAAAGGGTTGATTAAGGAGGTGGTGACGAAGTATTTAACGGAAGGCGCAGAGGCGTTTGAAGGGTTGTTCGAGGAAGAAGGGCAATCGAAGAAGGAGAAGAAAGACGACGACGAAGACGACGACGGCGGGGATGAGATTACTTTCAAGTGGAGGTCACCGCCGGCAGTTGAAGAGGGGAAAATAAATCCAAACATACGGGAGAGAGATGTGGATACGTCGAAACCGGTTATAATCATCGGCGCCGGACCGTCCGGTTTAGCGTGCGCGAACCAGTTGAAATCAAGAAACGTCCCGGTGATTGTTTTAGAGGCGAGAGATCGCGTCGGTGGGCGAGTGTGGACAGAAAGAGAGACGTTTTCCGCGCCGGTAGATTTTGGCGCCTCCATCGTGACCGGTACGGAACCGAACCCGAAAGCGAGAACGGGTATGCCGTGGTTAGGTATTCGCGCGGATCCCTCCGCCGAGGTCAGCTCGCAAATCGATTTGAAACTCGTCGAGTTACGTCCAGGGTGTCCTTTATACGACGGCAAAGACGGGAGTTTAGTCGTCGGCGAAAAAGACGCGAGAATTGAAAAGTTGAGAGACTTGTTGATGGACGAAGCGAGAGAGACGGTGGAGGCGCGAGGCGAAGACGCCACCGCGGATCTCGGCTTGGGCGAAATAATTGAAGGCCTGACCAAAGTCCATTTCGAGCGCGAGTATTTAGAAGCTACATTGAGAAAGAAACAACAACAACAAGAAGAAAGAGGAGAAGACGATGACAACGACAACAACAACAAAAACGACGACGACGACGACGACATGAACGACGAGAAGAAACAACAAAAGTTGGACAAAATCAAACAGTTTTCCAAAGACGATAAACGATTGCTCGATTGGCACTGGGCGAATTTAGAATACGGATGTTCTGCGAAACTCGGGGACGTGTCGCTACCGCACTGGAACCAAGACGAAATGTACGGCGGGTTTGGCGGGCCGCATTGCATGGTGCGAAACGGCTACGGCCAAATCACCGACTCGCTGGCGAGAGAAATTGAAAAAATAAATGCAATTAAACTCAACGCGATCGTCAAGAAGGTGACCGTCACGAGCACGAAAAACCCATTCGATGGCGTCAACGTGGAGTGCGCCGATGGTACCATCTACGAAGGCTCCGCGGTGGTGTGCACGGTACCTCTGGGGTGTCTCAAAAACGACGACGTCGAGTTCGTTCCTGAATTGTCCACCGCGAAACGAAATGCCGTCCATAGATTAGGTTTTGGAAATCTGAACAAGCTGGTCATCGAGTTCGAAGATCAATTTTGGTCGGACGATCGCGATTATTTCGGTGTCGCCGTAGACAGCGACGACGAGTCGAAAATGAACAACCGCGCGCGATGTTTCATGTTCTGGAACTTGAAACCAGTTTGTGGCGAAAACATGTTGATCGCGTTAGTCGCAGGCTCGAACGCGGAAGATACCGAGAATAACGTCACGGAAGAGTCGCAACAAGAACTCGTGAATTTAGCCGTGGAACAGTTGGCGAAAGTGCACTTCAACGGCGACCAATCGAAAATCAAAGTGAAAACGGCTAAAGCAACCGCGTGGGGTAAAGATCCATTTGCGCGAGGCTCGTACTCGTACGTCAAGAAAAGCTCTCGAGGCGCCGCGGATTACGACGAATTAGGTCGTCCAGAATTGAAAGGACGCTTATTCTTTGCCGGCGAACACACGTGTAAAGAACATCCAGATACGGTTGGCGGTGCCATGCTCACCGGATGGCGAGCGGCGAGACAAGTTTTGCGTAAACTCTCCGGCGAGGTAGGTAAAATCTTCGACGAAGTCTTCGATCTCGAAGAGATGCGAAAGAAAGCGGAGGAAGAAGCTCGACAGGCGGCGTTAATGGAAGACTCCGATTACGACAGCGAGCTGGAAGGTGAAGACTTTGAAAAGATGAAGGCGGCGATTGAGCGCAAACGCGAGGCGGAAGAGCGAGCGAGGAACCAAGTCGTCGACGCGGACGCGTTGGCCGGGAGAGACGAAGCGAAATCGGTCTATAAAATTTCCATGACGGTAGATTCGTCCGCGAAGACGAACTCTATTGGACTCGCTTTGGCAGAAATTATGGTTGAAAATGAAAACCACTACGCGTTGAAAACGGGCGCCGGAAAACGCGCGTTGATGCACGCCGTGTTATCACTCACCAATGCCGAAAAAGAAAAGTGGGCGTATGGAAAACACAACGGATTAGCGACGTTTAACGAATGGTTGAGTAAATTTGCCAAGCGCGCGCGACGAGATGGCGACGAGGAAGACGCGATGACCGCGTTGAAAGTCATCCGATCGATTCCGTTTGATTTCAAGTTGATGAAGAAATCGGGCGTGCCATTAACCATCAAAGACTACTTCCAATCACACGAAAACGCGGGATTAAAGCAAACGTCTAAAATGATCACTCGGGAGTGGATGCGTTTGTTAGCGCTCGGTGGCGATAAGACGCGCATGTCCGTCGGCGGTGCCATCTCGCCGTACGGAAACGTGTTAGCGCCAAAGCAAAACAACAACATAACGACAACGCTTTTGAATTCAATTAAAAACAACGGCATGAACACCATCGCGAGCGAAGTTGCGAAAGAAACCACGAATATTGCCAACGCGCTTTCCGACAAAGAGCTTCTTGTCTTGCACGAAAAGCAACGTAAAGAGGCGAAAGAAGCCGCCGAACGAAAACTTCGCGACCAGCGCGAAGCGGTCGTCAAAGCCGCATCGGATCTTCCCGAAGGCCAAGCTGCGCTCGCAGCGCGACAAGCCGCGGAGCAAGCTAAATTAGACGCCGAACGTGCGATTCAAGCCGCCAAGGAAGCAGCACAGACCGCCATGGATCATCATAACAACGACACGGATTCCGACGAAGATCAAGTCATGAACATGAACATTTCCTCCTTTGAAGATTTTCAAAACGCCGCGAATTTGAAACGAGAGAAAAAGAGAGCGAAAGCGAAGGCAAAAGCGGCGAAACGGGCGAGAGAAGACGCGGAGGATGCCGCCGCTTTGGGCGAAGATGACGACGACGATCTTTTGAACGCGAAGAAGAGCAAAGCCAATTCCGCCGACGCCGACACGCTCACCGAAGAAGCTTACGAAGAACGCGTGACTAAACAAGTCACCAAATACGTCTTCGAGCAACTCAGACTCAAACGAGACCGGAACATTCTCACGAAGAAACAGTGTAAAAAGTACGAGGAAAAAATCGTTCGCACGGTCATCGACCACGCGAAATCGGAGTCTTCCGCGAAACTCGACCCGCTCGTCGCTTTCATGACCAGTCAACGCAAAGAGAAGATTAAAAGTTTATGCAACAAATACGCCGTCGTCGGGTCAAAAGAAAATGAAACCAAGAAGAATAATAAGAAAGAATAAGACTGATAGAGAAAGAAAAAGAGAGAGAGACTCGTATTAACCTGTAGTATCCATAAAACCGCATGATGTACCCATGACATTCGTTCTCGCAAAAGTCTCTCTCGCAAAATCCACACCCCTACGAGTACTAAATATCGCACTTTCATCATCACAAAAACAACTTAGTAAAAAGCTTTACCTAAAAATGTCACCATCACAGGGAGGAGGAGTGGGAGAACAAGGAGGATTCAGCGGTGCCGTGAAACTCTCCGCCTCGTCTTTGAACGATTACATCGCGCCTTCTCAGGCGTGCATCATTCCTCTCTCATCCGATGGTAATTCGAAGTTAAATCTTCAAGACGACGACGCTTTTGGAGGGGATGGCGGGGAAATCCTTCTCCGTTCCCGACGAGCGGAAAACAACAAAAAACGATTCGAACCCGCGAAGGAAGACTTCAGCAAAGATGGGAAATCTATAAAAGTGTCCTTATCCGATTGTCTCGCGTGCTCTGGGTGCGTCACCAGCGCGGAAACGGTCTTGATGGAACAGCAATCGGTGGAGGAATTTTTAGGCCAAAATTTCTCTTTAGAAGGAAACCAACCATTAGGAGGGACCCATGATGGAGGAAGAGGAGGAGGACGAAGAAGGCGATTGGTGGTAACACTCTCTCCGCAATCCACGGCGTCGTTGGCGGTGAAATATAGCGTGAAATACGAAGAGATGTTGGAGAAAATGTGCGGGTTTTTTAAGACGCATTTTAACGCGCAGGCGGTGTGTAGTAGTACCGAGGCGCGAGCGGCGTCGCGGGCGAGATACGCGAAGGAGTTTACGGAGAGGAAGAAGGCGTCGTCGGGGTTGTTGCCGATGATTGCGTCGGCGTGTCCTGGGTGGGTGTGTTACGCGGAGAAGACTGAAAACGCTTTGCGAGATGTGAATCTTTTGGCGAAAGCGAAGAGTCCGCAGGCGATTGCCGGGACTTTCGCGAAGAAGGGAAGAAGGGCTGCTTTCTCGGAGGATACAGAGGATACAGAGGAGGAGGCGGAGGAGGAGGCGTATCACGTGTCGGTGATGCCGTGTTATGATAAAAAGTTGGAAGCGAGTCGAAGGGAATTTAAGACGAAAAGAGAAGGCGATGTACTTGGACAAGGAAAAGATGATGATGTTGACAGCGTCAACGAGACGGATTGCGTGTTGACGACTACGGAGGTTGTGGAGTTGTTGGAAAAGAAGTGTAACATCGTGGACGAGGCGGGCGTGAGGAGTTTGCCGAGCGCGAAGATTGATTCGATGTTTGCGTCGTGGTTTAGAACGGAGGATATGATGGACGTCGAAGAAGACGAACAAGAAGATGCACTTCTGCCACCAGCCTTTGCGGCAACCTCCGGCGCGTACCTCGAATACGTCTTTCGCAAAGCGGCGAGGGATCTCTACGGCGTCGATCTGCGAGGCAAAGATTTAGAGTACAAGACGCTGACGAACGCGGACATGCGCGAAGTGGAATTGAAAATCGAGGGCGAAGTGAAACTAAAATTTCTCTTAGCGTACGGGTTTCGAAACGTCCAAAACGTCACCAGGGCTTTGAAAAGAGAACCGAACAAGTGGGATTTCGTGGAGATGATGGCGTGTCCGAGCGGATGCGCCAACGGCGGCGGGCAAGTGCCTCCACAGCAGTCGTATTTGAACGCCAAGTTGTTGAAACGGGTAGAAGAGGCGTACATGGAAGGCGAAATTGAGAGCGAGCGCAGAAATCTACACTCAGCGGCGGTGAAGAGTCTGATTACGTCCGCGGAAGAAAACGGCGACACTTTATCGGCGTACGATACGACTTACAACGCGTTGGCGGCGTCCAATGATATGAAGAAAAAAGTCACGATTGCAAACGTGGATAATTGGTAGAGAGAGATAGATTAGCTCGCATAGATTCAAATGTAGTTACCATTTAGTACTGGGAGGGACGTAGAAGTAATTGAAAAATAAAGTAAAGTCGTTTCATAACATACCGTACTAAAGCGCGTTGTCTAATTTATCATCTTCGCTTGACGCATCGTTCCTTCCTCCTTTCACTTTTTCTATAATCATAGGCACAAGTTTTCTTGAAGCAAACACCGCGAAAACGCTGCCAAAACCTACGATCCATCCAATCCACCATCTGTCGTCTAACAAAACCACCGCCACGGAAACGATCATTTGCACTATTTGCATCGGACCGCCAAACTTTAAAAAGTTTGCAAACACGTACCCGCCCGGGCCGTACACCATCAAGTTCGTCTGGTATCCAAACGGCGACATGAACGATGCCGACGCGGCGAGCATTAATAGAAAACTCATTTGTGCGTTTGGGATGCCTTGCTGTTCGGCAGACTCAGCGGCGATGGGGAACATCAACGCCGCAGCGGCGTTGTTACCGACAATGTTACACAGAACAACCGTGGCGAGGTATACGGCGACTAAAATACCGGGTTTGCCGGTGCCCAAAGCGTTGCCGGCGGCGACTAAATTTTGCGCGATGGCAGTGGCGACGCCGGATTGTTCCATAGCCGCAGATATACCAAAAGCGGCTGCAATGGTAACGATGACTTCCCATTTCACCGCAGCCCTCGCGGCTTCTTGCGTCAAACATCCAGTCGCTAACATGACGCCAGAAGCTAACAACGCGGCGACGAACAAATCGAGCGCGCCGGCGACAAAGACGGCAATCATGACAACCGCGGTACCCAGAGATGGCAATAACTTGTCAAACTGCGGCGGTGCAGAGTCTTCAATCTCAGAAACTAATGCAAATGCAGCGTCGCGTTTATGGTTCGATAAAAACGACGTCGAAGTGTCCAACAACAAAACGTCTCCGGCTTGTAAAACGATGTCGCCGATACGCGCTTGAATTCTACCGCCAGATCGCTGCACGGCGATGATCACCGCATCGTATCTGGTTCGGAAATGCGCGTCTCTGACTGACTGTCCTTCCAAAATCGAGTGTTGCGAGACGACAGCTTGCACGAGTCGTCGATCGGTTTTACGAATGGACAATTTCGCGACTTGGTCGTCTTGCGGCACCATGCCCGGTATGCGTCGAAGCGTTTGCATGCCGCTCATGTCCCCGGCAAACCACAAAACGTCTTCGCCGCGCAAAACGGTTTCAGGATCGACGGTTTTCGTGACACCTTTCGCCCCACCTTCTTGCATGGCCGTGAGAAAGAGACCCGGTGTGTTGACCAAATCAACGCCTCTAATGGTTTTCCCGTCTAAAGCGCCTCCGGCGACCACGCGCATGGGAATCGCAAACTCGCTAAAATTCAAATCCTGCGCATCCGCCAATAAAACTTCCAAGTCGTCTCCGCAGGTAAACTCCGACGTGTTTTCAAATCCCTCCACGTCGCTCAAGTTGGTGAAGCTCGTGTCTAAATTACTCTTCGACTGCGATCTGCTTGGCGGTTTCATATCGCTTCCGCTTAAATCGCCCTTTGACGCACTTCGGAAAATACCACCCGGCGAAGAATTGCTCTGCGCCAATCGACTCTTTTTCGTTTCTTGTTGAACTTTTTCGCGTTCTACTTTCGCCTCCTCTCGTTCTCTCTTTTGTTCCAACAGCGGCGAATCTTCCGCCGCGTGTAAAACCAGAACGTCGTTGTGTTGAAAGATAATTTTGCCTAACCTGTTTTCAGCTACATTCGAGGACGTGCTCGTGCTTCCGGCTCTTTGCACCGCCATGATGGACGCTTTGTATTTCCTTCGAAACAGCACTTCTCGAGGGGACATGTCGATTAATGTCGATTTCGCTCCTATTCTCGCCCGCAGAACGAAATGCTTTTTTACCGCCAACGACTGTTGTCGGTTATCGATGTATTCGTGCGACTGTTTTCGCAACATAGATTGTTCGTCATCACCGTTCGCTGCGCTATTGCTGTTGTTGTTATTGTTGTTCTCGTTACCGTCGTCGGTAAACTTCCGCAACAACTTTTCGTAATTATGCACGTCCACGGACGCTCTTCGTTGCAGTTCCGTTTCGCGTTTACGATGCTCGTACCCTAGACCGACGATGGACGAATCGTCTTGGAACCTAGGCGAGCCTCCTTGCTGCGACGTCGGCGTGTTCACTCTGCTCGAGTCCTTTTTCGCGCCGCCGCCTTTCACGAACTCTTTATTACCACCATCACTGCTACTACTAAACGGATCCCCCGGGCCGGCCCATTTCGGACTCGGATCTAAACTATTTCCTTGACTCCCTCCGATCGATACGCTTTCCGGAAACGCGCCTCCAACCATCTTCTCCTCCACGTCGTGCGTCAGCGGCACCAACCCGTGCTCTTCGCACACCTCGCCGATTTTATCCACCAACCCAGTAAAAATCAGAACGTCGCCAGCTTCCAAGAGAAACTCCGGTTGCACGGCGCGCATCACCACGTCGCCTCTCTGCACGCTCACTAAATACAAACCGTTCAATCCTCTCAAAATAGCCACGGGTGAATCCACCACCGGACTTCCTCTCGGTACCACCGCACCAACCGTTAAATCTTCCGAATCGTTCATATCTCCATTGCCGTTCCCAGAATCTTCCTTATTCTCTTTCTTCCCGCCCGGTAATAAAAATGGACTCGCCACGAGCATGTAACACAATCCGCTCAACAACACCGGCACTCCGTATTTACTCAACTCGAACAATCCAATCGCTTTTTCCTCCGGGTACCTCTCTTTTCTCATCCCATCGACGACTAAATTCGTGCTCGTTCCTATCAGAGTGCACGTCCCACCTAAGATTGATGAAAACGAGAGTGGGATGAATAACTGCGCCGGCGAAATCTTACACTTTCGGCACCATTTTTGGACGATTGGAATCATAATCGCCACCACCGGGGTGTTGTTCAAAAACGCGGAAACGATGGCAATGGGCATCATCAACCTTAACTGCGCGTCCGCGACTGACTTAGGCGTCCCTAACAGCTTCCCCATGTAATAATCCAACGCGCCGGTGTTGGAAATCCCACTCGCGACGACGAATAAACACGCCACGGTGAGTAAACCTTTGTTGGAGAATCCTTTCAGTCCGCTCTCGATGGGGACGATGCCGGCGGCGAGCTCTAAAGCTAGCGCGCCGAGCATGAGTATGTCCGGACCGGCGACGTTTTTCAGGAGCAACACGAACATGAGGAAGACGACGGAGACGCAATACCATCCCTCCCAGGTGGCAGAACCGTGGTCGGTCATTTTTACGGACTAAGCGTGAATAAATATGACGAGTGCGTTATCTTTTTTTCTTTCCCCAAGAGCCAAGAGGGTGTTAGACAAGACTAAAAATGTAGAACGAGAAGTAGTACAACGCGTAATTAAAGATCTTTCCTCCGGATGGCGGAAACTTTCATCCTCACCGGACTCTCCGGCCGCAACGTGATTCCAGCGGCGTCTTTAGGAAACCCGCCACCTTTACCACCGGGTGCGTTTCTGTTGTTGTTGTTAGTAGTATCATTAGTATCGTCGAGCAAATCAAACCGTCTCTTTTCGCAGGAACACGCGAGGAGAATGATTGCTTCTAACATGGCGAATTGCGCGCCGACGCACGCGCGCGGGCCCGCGCCGAACGGGAAGTAGGTGTTTTTGTACCCCATGCCTCGTAAGGCGGTTCGAGCGTACGGTTGGTTCGTTTCCGGGTCGAGGGCGAGCCATCGGTTCGGGTCGAACTCGTTCGGTTTACTCCAGTATTGACCGTCGCGGTGAGCGAGGTACGGACTGACGAGAATTGTAGAGCCTCGCGGGATGTCGTATTTGTTATTCTCGTCCAAGTGCACGTCCGAGATGGAGTTTGAGCGACCGACTATGTACGCCGGCGGTTTCAGACGCATGGTTTCTAAAATGATCGCCTCGGTGAACGGTAAGTCCTTGATGGATTCAAACGTCAACTCGGTTTGCGCGATAATTGTTTCCGAGTCTGGTTCTTTGCAGTTATCGTCGTCGTCGATGACTTCTTCCGCGATCGTGCATTCTTCTTGTTCTTTTTCTAAGGGGATTTTCTTCAACCTTTTGGAGGCTAAAATGCGCGCTTCCGTCGCTTCTTTCGCGATGCGTTCGCCAAAACTTTCGTCTTTGGCGACAAACGCCACCGCCCACGATAACACGATCGCGGAAGTTTCTTGACCGGCAACGATTAAAGTCATCACTTCGTCGCGAAGTTGTTTCCTGGACATTTTCTTTCTGTTATTATTGGTGACGGCGTCGTCGTCGTCGTCGTCGTTAGACGAGCTCGCCATCGCTCCTTTCAACACTCGATCTTCCTCGTCTTCGACTAAATCGTCCAACGACGCCGATAATAATCGGTCTAGTAAATCCATCTCTTGCGTCGCACAAGCTATGAAACACGGTTCCTCCATCTCTGCTAATCGTTTATCGATGATTGCGTAGACGGCGTTATCGAGCCGATCCACCGCGTCGTTGAACGAGATATTCGAGGGCAGAGGAAACCATTCCGGTAAAATCATCTCAATCCCGCTGCTTCTCTTTGCGAAATACTCGAACGCGACTCGAATTGAATCCACAATTTCTTTCCCTTTCGTTCCAACCGCATCTTCTCCAAACAACGTCCTGCAGACTACTTGTAACGTCACCTCGTTAAAATCCTCGTAAATATCCCTCTCTCCGTTTGTTCGCCATCGCGTGCGAATGGTTTCTTCGATGCACTCATTCATCGCTTTCGCGTACGTTTCCACCGCGGCTTTTCGAAACGCCGGATTCGATAATCTCCTCTGCGATCTCCACACGTCTCCATCCGTCACCAACAAACCATCTCCGGCCAATCGACTGGACGGGAAAAACGCCGTTCCTTTCTTCGTAAAGCTCGCCTCGTCGTCGATTAAAACCTGTTTCGCCACGCTCGGTTTGGAGACTAAAATCACGTTTTCCCCAGCCAACCGCAAGCCAGCGACGGGACCGTACCTGCTCTTCACTTTTTCTATAAACTTCAACGGATTTTGTCCCATCTCGAAAGCGCTATCGAAATCCGGCCCGGGCGGATATTTACTCGAAGGTTTCTCAGTCGAGGTGACTTTTTGGACGAAATCGAGACCAGAGGTGATTGCATTCACGGTCAACGCGAACGACGTCGACGCGGCGCCGAATAACAGCTCCGCGAGTTCTAAATCTTTTGAAACGTTTTTGTTGCTCTTCGAATTATTACTATTATTAGTATTCGTCGAGGCAGTAGTCGTTTTACTGCTCTCGTTCACCGTCGTCCCACACCGGGGTCGTCGTTTGCCTTTTCTCTCCCCAACTGTTAACGCTGTTTTGTTGCGACGAGAAGAAGGTGGTCTTCTTCCGGTATCTTCGACTTTCACCGCGAGACAAAGAAAACGAGATCCTCCTCCCGAAACGAAAGTCATCGAACTCGTCGTCATCTTCGCAGAGAAGCAGCAGCAGGAGCAGAGAGAGCAGAATGCGTTAAAAAATGACGTCTCTTTTTCTCCCCAAAAATCTCCATTTAAAGGCACACAAATGGGTTTCTTCGGGTTCGGAAACAAATCTACTCCTTCTACTTCAACCGCTGCTGCTACCAAGCCGCCGGCCACGACGACGATTCAGACGACGACGACTTCATCGGGGTGTCCGTGGAGAGACTGCTCGTGCGGGAGCGGGTGCAAGTGCGGGAGCGGGTGCAAGTGCGGGAAAATCAGAAAGTGAGAGCCCAAAGAAGGTGTCGTTGTTGTTGTTGTTCGCCCGTCGTCGTTTCTTATTATCTAAACGACCAATTTTCCAATGATGACGCCGATGGTGACGACCCCGAAAGGTATTTTAACGCGGCGCCAGCGCGCGCGTCGCGTCATGCGCAGGGTTTGGCAGAAGATGTCCTTGCCCGTGTTCTTCGTCTTGTTTCTCTTTGGATTCCTCTATTACACGACGAGCACGATCGTCTTGTATGGCAGATTCGAGACGAGCGTGGACGGGACCATTCACCGGTCGATTTTGTTCGTCACCACGTCGTTAGCGCTGTGTTTATACGTAGCTTCGGTGATGTGCGAGGCTGGGAAAGTCCCGGACGGTTGGCAACCGGACATGGAAGACGCGAATAACTTTTGGGAGGTGAAGCGGAAAGGGAAAGGCTTGAAACGTTTTTGCCAAAAGTGCAACGCCTATAAGCCGCCGAGAGCGCATCACTGCAGAGTGTGCCAAAAATGCGTGCTGAGGATGGATCATCACTGCGTGTGGATTAATAATTGCGTCGGGCATAAAAATTATAAAGCGTTTTTCTTGTTTTTATTTTACGCGGTGTTGGCGGTTGGGCACTCGGCGATGATTTTGAGTTGGAACATGGTGGCGAGCGAAAGCGGTAATAGTAAGAAGAAACTAGCGGCGAGTAATACGGCGGCTGCGGCGGCGGCTGCGACGACGACAGGGAGTAATAGTGATAGTAATGCGTGGGATTGGGACGCAATATGTGAAGTGACGGCGTTAATGGTTTCGTTCCCCTTATTGTTAGCGATCGGTTTGTTGTTTGCGTGGCACGTGTGGTTAACGTCGAAGAATTGCACGACGATTGAACACTACGAAGGCGTGCGTTCAAAACTGACGTTGACGCACCCAATTGGAGAGAATGGCGAAAGGACGACGACGACGACGAGTAGTAGCGAAGGCGGCGATGGGAGCAATAAGGCAACTGGAACCAACGCGACCACCACGATTAAGAAAATAGAACATCCGTACAGTCTCGGATTGAGCGGAAATTTAAGAGAAGTTTTAGGCGCGAAGATGCGATACTGGCTTTTTCCAGGATGCAGCATCGACGGCGATGGGTTGAGTTTTGCAAACGCGTACGAGAATTCGGACAAGTGGAAACGCAAAGTCAATCAAGAGTTAGAGTTGTAAGTATTCATCACAGTTATTATTATCATTTATTCCTTCGCTCGCGCCGTGTTAGAGTGTTTCTCTCTGATGTCTTTTTAAAAATCTATTTTTATTATTTTTATTATTTCTAATTCTTTCATTTATTTAACGCGAACAATCACATCCGGAATATCTTTATCCTCATCCTTCTCGTCCACGGCTTGGACGGTTAACACGACGTATTCCTCTTCGCCATTCTTCCTCTTGATTGGTTCGAACGCTTCTTTACTAAGGCTAGCGCTACTATTCAACGTATCTCGAATCGCATCCACCACGGACATTTTCTCTCGCATAGCGCGTTTCTCTTTACTCATAAATTCCATGTACACGAGCGCAGCGCCGACGCCAACGGACGCTGGTTCCAAACCAACCTGTTCGCGGAAGGTTTGTAAGAAATCTCCGAGCGTGTTCTTTCCAGGAAGAAAACAGTCGATGTCGATAACAGACCAGATTGTCCATTGCAAATCCGGAAGATTTCGACTTCGATTCGTGGTTGTTTCTACAAACGCCGATGGACACTCGGAAGCGACAAAATCGTTCGTGACGACGTTGAAGAAAGAGTTTTGACTGCGACACTCTTTTTCTTCATTCAACAAAATCTTCTTGATTTCTCTCGAAGCGATTTTTGCCGCCGCGAATCCGGCGACTGGATTTTTCCGAGGCAGATCGAACAAAACGTCTCGATGCGTTTCGTACGTATACTTTGGAACGTCAATACGATACGTTCTCGCGCGAAGTAACGCGCACGTTTCCACGAATATCGCATGGTCCCATCGCGCTTTACCGTTTAAGCTTTCGAATCTTCGTAGACTATAATCCCACGTCGGCCTATCGTTGTGATAATTCAACTTGTACAAAGTTTGGGCGGCTAAGAGAAACTCGGTGTGCACTCGTTTCATTTCGGTCTTAAAGTTACTCACCGGTTCTGGAAACCTCTTTCCTTTCTCGTCGCCCCAAAACTTCCCGTCGTCTTTATCTCTCGGAAAACTCTCGCGAATGGCGTCTATTTTCGTCTGAAAGAGCTCGACGAATAATCGATTCGCGCGATTCGCCGAATCAGCCTCCACGAAACCTTCATCGTAAACTCTTTCACCTCCTTCTTCCTCTGCTCTTCTCAACTCCTCCTCGTAATGATCCTTTGCTTCCTTCACGAAAACCCTCTCAAATACGTGCCTTGACCACTCCACGCAGTGCGAAAACTGAAACGGGAAATTCTCCAACACGCACGACGGCGCCTTCTCTTTCTTCTTCAAACTACTCTCATCTAAATCTCTCGGCAAACACTCGTAACTCGTCGTGTTTTGTGTCGAATCTACCACAAAAACCGATCCTCGATCGTCTTCGATGCCGACGTCCACTAAAACGACTTTAAACTTCTTGCACAACCGGTCGATTTTCGCCCGCGACTCGAACGACTCCAGCGCCGAGACGACGACGCAGCGTACTCGAGACTCGCTTTCATCGCCATCATCGATGCTCCTACCATTACTTTTACGCGCTACAATCGCGCTCCAAAACTCGCTTTTCTCAAAATCTGCGTCTAAAACGTCCTCTTCCGTGATGAATTCGCTTTCCTCTCCATCCTTTTCGCCGTGGAACATTCTTCTCAAACATCTCGCCACCAACGCATCCCCTAGCACGTGCACTCTCTCCTTCACACCCTCACCCTCAAACTGCTGCTCTTCCTCTTTCTCCTCGCAAAACCTTCCCACGAAACCATCCGCCTGGCTGTTATACTCGTCGAATTTCAATCGAATTACGCTCCTCTTTCTCTCCTCGTCGTCCATATTTAGGTCCTCCGTTTCTTTGTCTTCTTCTTTTCTCCGTCGTTTTGCCGCTCTTTTGTCATCATCATCATCTTCATCAGAAGAAGAAGAAGAAAAGGAGGATAAGAGCAAACCAAACGTCCTCAGCTCGTCTTCGTGCGTGCACGGTTGGTCTCTCTTATCGGCTAAAACGACTTGGACGATTTTTGAGGAAGAGTAGGCGTTGTTCTTCTCATCGTTTGGCATCATCATCATCTTTGTGATGAGTGAAATCCCCTAATTTTGCTCCCCTTTAATGGAGAGATGTGCTTCATTGGTGTGAAGCGATATCATCGTTTTCATCGTCAAAATGGTCGTCTCCACGCGCTCGAGCGGCAAAAACAGAACACGAGAACCTCTTTTGACCTTGTCTCAGTGCGTGTTTCTGATTTCATGCGTCAACATTCTCGGGAAACTCGCGGACGTCTGCATCTTAATCCTCGGCCAAATGCCCACGGTATTACTTCTCTTAAACGCGAACGACGTAAACTTAACCATCGCCTCGGCGGCAAACATGCCGTTCTACTCGTTCGTTCTCATCGGCGTCGTGAGAAGAGTCATCGAGGATTGCTTATACTTCTTCAGCGGGAGATGGTACGGGAAAGATATCGTCGCGTATCTCACCAAAGAGAACAGAAGGAGTTGGTTGAAAGTGAGCAAAGCGAAAGTGCGCGAAAGCGAACGCTTAATGCGCGCGTACGGAGTCGCCATTTTACTCGTCTTACCGGGAGCGTTGACGTGCTTCGCGTACGGGATGGCGAAAAGAGGCAGTCGGAGACGAACGTTTTTGTTTTTAGATTCTTTAGGCGCGGCTCTGCGGGTGGTTTTGTTTAGAGTGGCGGGGAAAGGCGCGAAGAAGGCGCTCGGGTTGAAACCGGTGCGATACGTCGCGGCGAAAGGGATGAAATATAAAGAGCTCGCGATGACAGCTGGCGGGACAGTTTTGGCAGTCATAGGGGCTGGAGCGTATTACTACTTTTACTATTAGAGGTTGATATCTATATGCATATATTATCTAATGCGTGAACTCGTCCGAGGAGGACGATTGCGAAACTTGGTCGTCGTCGTCCTCGGTTTTGTCGCTATCGCTATCACTACTACCGCTTCTAAACTCGCTCTGGAAATCGTGGCTGCTGTGACTCTTTTTCACGGGGTGCTTCGCACCACCTCGTCGTCCTCGGTTCCCGTGCGCGTTATTTGTCGTCGTCGCACCATACGAAGAAGAGGAGGAAGAATACGAATCTCCACCCGCGTGGTGACTCAAATACACGTCGTCCCCGTGTTCTTCCTGACAATTCAAACAAGCTCGCGCGCTTTCGTGACATTCAATGATACACGGATCCGCAAAGTGCAATACACCGCTTTCTACTAACGATTTCACCGCTAACCACTCGTCGCCGTCTCTCTCCTCGTTCGCCGGTTCATCCACGGCGTTGTAGTAATGGTACTGCACGCCGTGGTGTCTTGAGACTTGAAAGCCGTACAAATCCACCGAAGCACACTTGTGCGCGGCGATTAATGCTCCAAATAAACCACTGGTGACTAAAAAAGAAAACGACTTATCCACCCACCCATGCAACTGCGGATGCACGCCGTATAAATTCAACCCCGGATACTTGGCGCGTTTCTTGAACATCTTCACCAAGGACATTTCGTTGCGCATGTGTTGCACGACGCACTCGGAATCGTACTCTCGAAACCCGTAATTTCTGGAATTGGTAATTCTGTGCGTCGTTTTTGCCCCAACATTCTTTTCGAACCCTTTCGTCGTCGCCGAGTTGAATCGAAAGACCACGTCGTGCGAATCGATATCGGCGCCGTGCGAGTGTTTCAACAAAATACCGCTAGACCCGACAATCGCGCACGTTTCGAACACCACCGATCCTAAAGGATCTTCCTCCGGCAACTTATCCCTACTCGGTCTCGTCAACTTCCCGATTTCCGTAACCATCGCCTTCTCCGTCCCCGGGTGCGCGGGTTGTCCAGGATTCCTCCTCACCATCAGCGGCATGTTATTCTTCGTGTTCGCTTTCGCCAACAAACTCGCGCCTTCAAATCCTTTCTTGAACCCTTTCATCACCCTCGGATGGTCCACAAAATCTCTCAACTTCTCGCACCTCTCGCCTTCGTAAATCGCCGGACATTGACACGTCGTCTCCGTCAAACACGCGCCTCTGTTCGAACAATACTCGCACGTCTTGTGTCCTTTCACCACGGGCACGCCGCCTTTCCACGTCGTCCCCTCCATGTGGTCCTCGTCGTCCTCGTCGTCTTTGCTCATCTCTTCCGCTATCGCTTTATCTAAGTTGAACTCTCCTCCATCGTTTCTCGCGTTCTCGTCTTTATTCCCAACCACTCGTTCGTGCGTCTTCTTCGCCACTTGATGTCCAAACTTCTCCGGCTTGTACACGTCCGTATTCGTCAAAGATTCGTCCTCTTCTTCGTCAAAGACTTTGTGCCAAACTTTCCCGAGCCCTTCTTGCGCGTCTCTCCACCACTCGTGCTGCAATCGATCGTTCTCCCTGTGGTTCTCTTCTCGCGTTTTAAATCTCAACCTTACGTCGTTGTTGTTATTATTGTTCGCTCCTACTCTCGAATACTCAGAAGAAGACGAGTAATGATGGTGTTTCCGCGCGCGATGTTCGATGTTCAACACCGACGGAAGGATGAACACGAAAAGCAATCCGGAAAGTAAACTCGCGCGTTTCAACGAAGACGACGACTTGCTGTTGTTGAGAGAAACACCAGCGTGGTCTCTCTTCAAGTGGTATCGACTGTAGCGAGAAGGGTTGTCCCCGCGCAGCGACATTATTCGTAATAGAGTGTTAATATATCTTTTCGTGTGGTTGATCAATGCGGATAAAACGTCAGTTATTACATCTAATAATAAGCGCTAATAGAATAAGATTCTTTCTTAATGTTACGGGGTGTTTCTCTCTCTCTCTCTTTCTCTCTTTCTCTTTCTTACATGATAAAAGGTTGTTTAATACGGACGGCCTCTGTTGCCATTACCACCACCACCGGAGTTGCCGCCTCGACTGAGTCGGTTTATGATTTGAGATCCTCCTCCTCTTCCGCCGCCGTTGTTGTTGTTGTTGTTGTTGTTTCGGGGGTGGTTGTCATCGTAGCCTCTCCCGCCTCGGTTCGCGCCGCTCCCGCCGCCCATTTGCATCGGCGCCATGGACATGTCGTGGGAGTATTTGCACTGGTTTCCTCGAGTACACCGACCCATTTGGAAGTTTCGGCAGGCTTCCGCGGCGCCGCCGCCGTCGTTTCGCATGCCGCGTTGTTGATGATGTTGTTGTCCTCCTCTTCCTCTGTTTCCTCCTCCTCCTCCTCTTCCTCTCGGGCCTCCTCGGTTGTTGTCTTGGAACACGTCTCGTCTGCCGTCGATTAAATCTTCCACCATTCTTCGAGCCTTGCGTCTGCTGGCGGAGTCGTGAGAGCAAATGAGCAACGTTTTGTCTTGACCTTCCGCGACTGGTTTTTCGAAATCGGTGGTGAAAATAAACGTTCCGGTAGCTTCTTCGACTTTATGACAGTTTCCTTGTAACCGAGGTAAATCGATCGATCCAGGAACGTCGCAAATTTCGCAATCGTTTCGCGCGTTCGGATCGACCGAACACGTGCCGTTGTTTCGTCTTTGTTTCATCAACCAGTTGGTGTAATCCCAACACCTCGCTCTTTGTTCTTTGTTCCCGCTCATTATCGCGACTCTTCCGACGTATTCCATCACGCACCCGGACGCTTTCGCTAACTTTCTTCTCACTCTGCCAAACTTACCCAAAGCGTAGGAAAACTCCTCCTCGGTGAACGGAAACTGGTCGTACGCGAACCCATCTTTCAAACCGTCTCCAGGTTGCATCAGCGGTTGTTTCAACTCGGGGTCGTTCTTCTCGTAATCGACAAAGTACCCCTGAACCTTCGTTTCCACCGAACTCATCACTTTCAACTCCGCGCCGCGCCTGTTTTCGCGATCGCCGCAAATGATCAACTTCTCCGAGCTGTCCGGTTGGTCTTTTTCCGTGTGTCCGAAAAACATCAGCGTCCCGTATTCTTCCTCCACGCTTCTCAGCGTCTTCCCTTTCGCGCCAACCACAAACGCCATCGCCTCCGCTGGAACGTCCACCACGGAGACGTTTTCTCTCACCACGTCGTCGCCTAAATCGCAAAAAATCTTCCCTTCCGGTTGTCGCAAAACCCACGCGACGTATCTCCGCGCTTTCGCTCGGTTCGTTTCTGTTCCTCGAATAGTCACGATGGAGGTTTCTGGATTTACGTCGGAATCTGCGATTTCGATTTTCGTCTGCGAGACTTTCTGCACTTTTCGTTTCGTCGTGCCTCGTTCTCCGATGAGAAATCCCGCCTCGTTTCGTCCGATTTCTAATTCATCTTTGATTTCATCTTCTTCTTCGTTCGTAGTGTTAGTAGTATTCGTGGTCGTATTCTCCAAATCCTCCTCGCCTCCCAATAAAACTGGAATTTGTGCGCCTTCCTCTCGCGGTGGTGGCGACCTCGTTCGCCGTTTCGGTTCTTCTTGTTCGATCATCATTTCTTCCATATTTGTGTCTTTTTTTATTTATGTGGAGAAAGAGTCGATGGAAACGAAAAAAAGAGGAGACCAGAGACTTAAAAAAAAGTGAGAGACCACCTCGTTCATTCTTTCTCCAAAACAACTGTTGTTGTTGTTGTTGTTGTTGTTCTTGTCTAGAGAATAATAATGAGACGAAGAAAGAATCCACATCCTAAACGCGCGGTGAACGCGAGGACGGTTTTGAAGGCAGAAAAAGAAGAACCTTTGGTGTTGTGTTTGAAGATTCCTGACGAGGACGATGATCTCGAGGCAAATCATCATCAGATACAAAAAGAAGAAACGACTGTTAACAAGAGAGGAGCGAAGAGGAAGAGAACGCAACACGAGTGCGATGTTTGCGAGAAGCGTTTTACTCAAGCTAGTAATTTGAAAAGGCACATGCGTATTCACACGAACGAGAGACCGTACGAATGTGATGTGTGCGAGAAAGCTTTTCGTGAATCTGGTCATTTGAAAACCCACATGCGTATTCACACGAAAGAGAAACCGTACGAATGCGATGTCTGCGATAAAGCTTTTCGTCGATCTGATGTTTTGAAAAGGCACAAGCGCACTCAACATTAGCTCTCTTTTATAGCTTTCTTATACATTTATATCACATACGGTACTCAACGAATCAAACGAACATACTCACGCCTTCTCGCGTTTTACACTATTAAATTTGCAAAGAGAAGAGTTTCTTACTTTCCTCACATCTTTTTCTCCCAAACAACACACACAAAGAAGAAAGTTCTAAAGAGAGAGAGAGATGAACGCGTTGTTTACTCCTCTTCTTCTTTTCCTTCTCCGCTGACCGCATTAAAAACAGAACAGAGAGAGAGGATAACAGAGTACTATCATACTCGACGACCGTCGTTCTTTGAAACCGAAGAGGATATACCGAGAGATGGAGGCAAGAAGACATTCGTCGTCGTCGTCATTTTTCTCTCGACCGTGGCAAGACTTGTATAACGTTTTCGTGCGGGTTCCTTCTTCTTTGGCGAATGATGCAAAGTGCGATTTCATGAACGCGGAGGATGTTGATGACGATGAGTGTAACAAGAGTAAAATCCTCGTCATGTTGCACGTGGACGCGATATACGAGGTTTTTAAAAGACTCTCCCCTCGGGATTTAGTACGAGTTTCCACGGTGTGCAAGAAATGGCACGCAATCGTGCAACACTCGACGAAGAGTTTGTGGCAGTCGCACTGCGAACGCGCGTTTCGATTTTTCGACGTGAACGGGGAGGAGACGAGAAGACGATGCGTGGAAGCGTATTCGAACAATTATAAGAAGATGTTTTACGAGCGGAATCGAATACGGACGGATGGATTGTACGTGAGTAGGAATACGTACGTGAAAGCGTGCGCGAGACGGGAGATTGGGACGTCCAAGAAGGAGCATCGACCGGCGAGGGTGGTGGTGTATTATCGGTACTTTCGTTTCCTCGAAAACGGCGAGTGGTACTCGAAAACGTCGCCGGAACCGGTCAGAGTGGTGAAGAAAACGATGTACGACGGCAAGAAAGCAAACGAGGATTCTTCGGTCAACGTAGGATGGTACCAGCTGGACGAAAAAGAAAAAGAAGAGAGGATTCACTGTCAATCGGCAAAGATGAAACCGGAGAGCGGGTACGTCACGACGACGCACTTCTGGGTGCGATTAAGATCTCGTTTAAAAGGTGGGTCGGATAGGTTAGATTGCGTGAAACTTTTGTTAGTGGACGAAGATTTAGACGCGAATGAGGTTTTAGACGAGGAGGAGATTACGGAGAAAGCGAAACGAATTTTACCGACGGAGGAAAATTGGGAGAGCGTGGACGATTACGAGGCGCTGTATAGACGGAATTTAGGCGCGGAAAGGCAAGGCGTCGCGCCGGGAGCGTATACTTCGGGTCACCCGAACAGCGACGGACAGAGAGATTTGCAACGCGGTTTGAATACTTTGGTGTTTATTCCGTGGGAGGAGTGCGAACATCACGAGTTGAATAAAGACATCAGCCAGATGGATTTTTACATCACCGGGTAAATACGAGAATTCATCGCGCATCGCATCGCAAAGCTCGTCGCTCTTTCTCATGGAAATCAAACGTGTATATTAATATTATTATTGTTACTACTAAATTACCTGCTATGACTAAACTGGTACTATTACTGCGCTACTGCTGTTGACTAAGCTTCTTTAATCTTCACTCTTCCTCCTCCTCGGCTTCCATGACTGGATCGAACGGTTTAAAGCTTTCTTTAAACGCGTTGGTTCGTTCAATCTCGCCATCTTCGTCTTGGACGACGCTTTGCCAATTCGCCGTTTCGGGCGTTTTTAGCAAGTGCGAGATGACTTCTCTCCCGAATTGCATCCAGTGTTTGTCGTATTGTTTCACTTCGGTGATTAAAATAGTGCCATCTGGTAAATGCACGGCGTAATATTCAGCTTCTGGGAAGGAGAGTAAAGAAGTCATCGCGCTTCTCGCCGCGATGCCGGTTTGCGCGTGTTCCGGCGCGATGATATCCCAGGTGAAGTCGCACCGTTTCGCGGCTTGTTCGAAGATCTTCTTGGATAGATGTTTCCTGTTGCTTGGAATTGGAACCACGTTCAAGTGCATGTGATTACCACCTTTGTTTTTCAACGTCAAGTGTCGCTCGAACGCAACCACGCCTCTGTCTTCCGTCGCCTCGGCGAATTTTCGGAAGCCTTGTAAATACGACCACACCTCCTCGCACGTCTCGTCTGGAAGCATTGAAAATGCGGCGACGTGTTCAATCGGCACAATCTGCGCGTGTTCTGGATTCAATCCACCTTTATCCATAGCAACGAACGATGCGTTTCCAATAGACGCGATCATGTGCGTATCTTTGTTGTTCGAGAGGCAAAACCAACACGATACCGGTGGTGGCGGCGGTTTCCTCTTGTTCGGATCGTATCCGCCGTTTTTGTTTTCGCCGTTATACTGTCTCGATTGTTGTTGTCTGTCCATCTGAACTCGAATATCGCGTCCGTAAAAGTTTTGTTGGTCTCTCTCTAAAGCCGCATCGACGCCTTCTTTCGTTTTGAAGGCGATTTTACAAAATCCTCTGGATCTCCCGGTTTCCACATCGCGGCCGAGTCGAAGGTCGGCGAGTTCGCCGCACTCGCCAAAATATTCTGCGATGGCGCCTTCATCCGCGCGATAATCTAAATTTCTCACGTGAATCGTCTTATCAGCATCACCAACTAACGCTCTCGTTTGACTCTCTTCTAATCGCTGTTTCTTCTTCGCGTCGGCGTTATCTCGCCAATCCGGTTTCAATTCTCTCTTTAAACTTTGTTGGTTCCCTCCTCCTCCTCCTCGCTGTTGTAAGCTGGAGACGCCAGCCATGGCATACGGAGACGGCGTAGAATCCGGTGGCATTTGACACAGCTTAATTGGGTTCATGGTGCCTCCAGGTTCAATGCCTAACGCGTGCAACCACTTTTGTTTCTTCGCGTTGCCGACGCTCGCCAACGAGATGAATCGAGTCGCGTGTTTCGCAGAAACGTTTCTGTACGGTTCGCGTTCAAAAAACTGATCGATGTTTTGTTCAACTTCATTCTCCGGAGAAAGCAACGAGGCCACCACGTGATACCTGGGACAAATCACATTCGCAATCTCCGCAACATCCCTGGACGCGTTCTTTTCCTCTCCCGAAATCGGCGTCATCGCGTCCTTATACCTGGACAACATGTGCACGTCTTTCGGCCACGTTTGCGTGAGCAACACGTCCACTACGAACAAAGTCGACCCATTTTCCTTCAATCTCCTCACTGTTTGTCGAATCACCTCCACGTCTTGAACGGTAAACTCCCCGTTCGCCTTCGCGGTCTTCTCGGCTAACATCGCGTTCCCGGCGGAGGCGTGCGACTCCTTGACGTTCAAATGATCGTACGAACCCGGTAAAATAGCCACAGAAAACGGATTCTCGTTTCCTTCTCCATCTTTTTCCGACGCGATTAAAGTTGAATACACGCCTGGTTTGCTCACCAAAAACACGTTCGTTTCTTTCTCGTCCACGACGATTCGTTTCACGCTTCCCCTCGGATTCAATCCTTCGATATTTTTGGTGGTCTCGTCTTTTCCATCGAATTCCTCCGCGTCGACCAAACGCACGCCTGTTTTTTCTTCTCCCTCGAGCTCTTTCAACTGTTCGAGTAAAAACAAATCCATTATAAACGTCTTCATCGTAATTTCATCTTTTCTCAGGCTGTCCACGAACGCGTTCACACTTTCTCTCGTCTGTTTCTTTTTACTCATCTCTTCTTCTTCTTGTTCTTGTTCTTCTTCTTCTTCTGATGATTTCCAAACGACGTCCCCGAGGATAAAAAGCGCCTCGAACGGGCCCGCTTTCTCGTGCGCTCGTTTTGCGCGTTCGAAGAGCGCAGAAAAGGATGAAGAGGTGGTCGTCGTCGCGGTCGTCCCCGCGAACAGGATCTTTTTTATCGTCGAAGAACGATGAGAGGAAGCCATGATTTTTTGTGCGGCGGCGAGAAAACTCAAAAATATTACAAAGAGTAGTTTTTGCCAAAGAAATTTTTTACTCTGCTCTCTGTATACGTATTCCTTAAAGCGGTCGCCCTCCCAAAGGGGGACACGCACACACACCAAACAGGAGCTTCTGTGCTATTCCTTTTGCTGCTTTTAGGCATATAGATTTTGCGGGAGTCTGTCTGGAGTCTGTTCTTTTAAGCGCAGATAGTAAGTGGATTCTCAACCCCTATCTATTATTTTTATTGTTTTTGTGTGCTCGTATTTTTTCCAAAAGGGGGAATAAAAAACTCTCATTTTGCCTCACTTTTTAACACACATAAATACATATTTATACACAAACAAGAAACATGGCTCCGACGACTCAACAAAAAATCCTCGCCGCGTACAACGGCTTTTACGGTACGTATTATGCTCTCTGTCTTGTTCGTTTGGTTTTGAGTTGGTTGCTGCGCGCGGCGGGCCATTTTTTATTACACGAAATTGCGCAATTTTTCCCCGAAAGCAAATTTTGTCATCATCATTTAACTGAATGTGTTTCCAATCAATTCTCTCTCTCTCTCTCTGGCCGGGTAATAATCTAAAACACAACAATAGGTGTGACTTTATACCACAACTGGGTGAAGTACTACGGCCCGAAAGGTATCGCGCCGTACTTTTTGAAAACCGAAGGCCCGGTCGCCATGGTATTTTTTTATATATCTTTTTTCCAATTGAGATGAATTAAAAAATATTTTCAAAAAAAAAGATGTCCTTCCGTATGTTTGCTTGCCTCCTCTGCGGCATCGCGTACGGTCTACTCACCGCCGGTCCGAAAGATAAGACGGCGTTGAAGATCACAATGGTTGGCCAAGCTCTGATGTTACCGTTGATGGTTATCGCCGGTTTTGGTCCGGATGCAACGACGTACGCGCAACCGATGTGGAAGGCGCAAACGGTTATCCACGCGGTGTTGACGTACGTGGCGTACGCCGCGTCGCAAGGGGCGAAGACGAGAGCGTCGAGCAGAAGACGATAAGCTTTTTTTGAGGAATTTAAAAGACAGACTTAAGAAGAAGAAGAAGAAGAAGGTTGCGTGTATACGGAAAGGAGAGAACGGAGAGAGAAACAGAGAGATGATATGTATCAAGACATGAAAATTTTTATTATATTGTTCCCCTTTGTGGGGAAAGAGGATGACGAGAGAAAGCGACGACGAGAAGACGATGAAAAGATAACACACTTTTAACATTGTAATCGAAGAATATTTGCAAAACGACGAGTTGTTGTTGTGATTCCACAAAACATCATTATTAATATTATCGTCGTCGAAAAACTTTTCATCATCATCATCCTAAATCTTCTCTCAACCAATCCAACGCTGTGGCTAACCACGGGCCGACGTGGCACGCTTCTTCCTCCTCGTGGCCGGTGAGCACGTCGTGCGTGGTGACGTTGGAGATGGCATCGGAAAACCACTCGACTTCTCTGCCGTACTCAACCATAGGGATTAAAGCTAACCGTGGGTACTGTTCCACTCGCCGGTCTCCAGAAAACGCTTCGATGTTCTTATCCGCGTGCGCTAATAACAACACTTTGTGTTCGTCCGGGAAGGACTCGCCGCAATCTGGAAACGCGTCGTAATACCGCAAACTTCGTCGTCGCTTCTTCTCCTCTTTTTCCTCCTCGTCTTCTTCATCCTCTTGATCTTTCGTTTGTTTACTCTTTGGTTTCTCCCCGGGTGGTGTTATCTCTTCCATCTCCGAGCCTTTCGGGGACGTGTACGTCGAGCTCTCTAAATATTCTTTCCTGACGACTTCTCGACCTTCGTTGGCGCCGCCCCAAATAGGCGCGTCCGCGCTCACAGCTCTGTGAAACACGTCCGGGTGTCTGTATAGCAACGATAAAACGCCATACCCGCTCGTCCCGTACCCAATCAAGGAAATCTTTCCGACGTTTGTCGCCTCGTACCCTAACAATTCCGGTAAAACGACATTCATGAGATACGATTCGTGGTTTCGCGAACAGCTATCGTTCATCCACGTGTACGTGTTGAAACACAAATCAACGATGATGCAATCATTTTTATTGTGATACTCTAAATCTCTCAAGGCCATAACCATACCTTCTCTGGCGATATCTTCTTTTAACGCGTGATAATACCCGTCCTCGTAATCCACGCCGTACCCGGGATCGCCCGGAACGCAAATCACCATCGGGTACGGCGTCGCCCTCGTCTCGTCGTACGAATCCGGGAAAATCACCCGCGTCGTCATCGGCGAAACCATGTTCTTCCCTCTCGTCTCCGATAACGCAATCACATCCTCCAAATTTTTATGGTGAAACGCTAACGAGTTCAATCGACTGTCGTTTTCTCGTAAAGGGTCGTTTCTGTGGTCGTAACTCGGGTGAAAGTTCTTCTCTAAAACGTACTCGGAGGTCAATTCGACGGTGGAATATTGGACGTTTGGTTTCGCTCGGTGCGGATTTCGAACGTTATTATTTGATGATGACATCGCTCGCGTCTTTATCCTCCTCCTCCTCGAAGCAAAATCCTCTTTTTTCCCGACGATGCGATTCCGCCGCCGAGATGAAAAATCATCATCACGAGAAGAATCCGAAGAACTAACCAAGGATTGGTCGAGCGAGACAAACGCTCTTCCTCTTTGTCGCGCTCTTTTCGATAAAGAAGAAGACGAAGTGCAGATTTTGATCGACGAGGACATCAGAGAGTGATGAAGAGACGCCATCTTATTAAACAGAAGAAGAGAGAAAAAAGTTGTTTTTTCTTTTTTGTGTGAACGAACTCGTCTAAAAACCTTATTTTTTCGGTTAAAAATTTTCTCTCTCTCGTTGTTTTTTTTGCTGGTGTTGATGCTTTTTTTTTTCGTCGTACTCGTACTCAATATTTCATTTGATTAGACAGAGGAGCAAAAATGTCTTCTCTCTTTTTTCAGTCGTCCTCTCTTAAATACTCGGGTATATATCTTTTTAATAAACTCTCTCTCGAAAGTTGTTCTTCTTCTTCTGTAGAGTTACGACGACGGTCGGCGCATCTTCGTCAACAAACTGGGCTCTTTGTAAGAGACCACCTTTTTGGCGACGTCGCGAGACGGCCGACCCTGTTTTTGATGTAGCGGTTGTTGTTCTTGGTGGTGTTCGGTGTCGACGTTTGCGGCATTTCGCGTGAATCCCATTCGCATGGCGAGAGTTTGGTGGCCGCTGTTTTTGCCGAGGCGTCTTTTTTGTTCTTCTTCGTGTTCTTGTTGTTCTTGTTGTTCTTGTTCTCCTTTTCTTCGCTCGTCGTCGGCGCCCGAAACCTCGTCTTTTTCGTTCTTGGTCGTCTTTTTAGAAGTCCTTTGTTGTTCCTTCTTGGAAGTCGGCGGTAAGGGTGGTTTTCCTCCTTCTTTACCTTTGAGGAGGCTGCGAACGAGAAGCGGATGCTCGCTTTCGTTTTCTGGTTGCGCGGTGGTGGTAGTTTTCTTCGTCTTCGAAAATGTCTTCTTCTTCTTCGTCGTCGTTTCGTCCTTCTTACCGAGAGACAACAGCGGTTGCTTCTCTTCTTTGTTCTCGTCTCTCTTCTTCAATCCAACTTGCCGCTTACTCTTAGAGACGCTCACAAAAAAGCCACTTTCGTCGGGAGCGGACCACGAGGAACTACTGCTCTCTTCTTCTTCTTCTTCCTCCTCCGAAGAAAAACTCTCAAAGTACTCCTTCGTATCCGCAAACTCGCCTTCGCCTCCTCTCCTCGCTCGCGCCGCCGGAGCCGTAGTCTCTCGCTTCTTCAATTGCAAATACGATCTCGGCGGCGGTGGCGACGATACCGCCGTTATCGCGGCTCCAGCCGGTGCCAACAACTGCTGCTGTTCCACATCTTCTTCCCTTTCTCTCGTTCTCGAAGTCGTTTGTATCGTCGTTTGTGTCGCGTGATGGTGGTTATGGTGGTCGTTCAGCTGGATTTTCAACCTTAAGATCTCCTCCCGCATGTGTTTCATCTTCTTCGAATCCTCTCTCCTGAGTCGAGCAAACTCCGCGCGTTCGCAGTTATGCGCGACTCGCATCATAGATTCCGATATCGACGCGCGGTGGGCTAAGTCTCTCGCTTCTTTCGATTCGCCTCGTATCTGTTCATGTTCATGTTGTTGTTAGTATTGTTGTTCAGAGAAAGGTCAGACCGGAAAAGGAACGAGAGAACTTTTGCGAGTAAAAAGAGTTGAATAAAAGCACGCATTTCTCTCTCTCTCTCTCTCTCTCTCGCATCGTCGTCCTTATCGTCGACTTTCGTTTTCGCGCGTCGTTGTTTCTCATGACGACCAATGACGACGACGAGAGCGCAACAGAGGCGAGAGTTTATTAAAACTACGCTTAGTAAAAAATACGAGACAAAGAACGAAATGTGATCACCTTTGAAATCTCTCGCGCGAGATCCACGTTCGCTTGCTTGCACTCTTTCAAACGCTTTTTGAGGACCTGGTAATCGACGAGAGAGTGGTGTTGATGTTGAGATTGTTGTGGTTTGGTGAGTATCGCGCGAGGATGATCGTCGTCGAACATATTATATGCTTTTGTGTGTGTGTGAGTTAAAGAGGAGGAGGAGGAGAAAAAGTGAAGACGAAAAGAAAGAAAAAGAGAGAGAGGATGATGATCTGGATCGATCACTTCTTGTTCTTGTTCTTCTGTGACACATGACTTTAAATGACATTCTCTCTTTATAATTAATCGCGCAAAGTCTCGCGGTATGTACTAAGTGACTCTCTTCTATTCTATTGTTAATACTTTTTACTACATCTTTTGTTGGGCGGCGGCGCTCCCGCTCGCTTGGTGCTGCAAAAATTGTCTTTTCTTGTGCAACAGTCTTTGACTCTTCTTCGTCTTCGAGGCTTCTTGTTGGTAGACAACCCCACCGAAAACGCACACCATGAGGAACGTGAGACCCATGGGCGAGGCGTGGTGCGACCAGATGACGGTATTTATGATCACGGTACCGATTTTGTTGACGACGCCTAGGACGGTAAACGTGGTCGCGCCGACGGATCTTCTCGCGCCGAGGCCAAAGTAAGAGATGGAGAGGCCCATGAGGCAGCTGGTGGAGATGGCTAACACGGCCGAATTGGATTCGTCGGAAAGTGAGGCTATCATTTCTGGATACCGCGCGTAATCGCCGGAAATGAAATACGCTATTGGAAACAAAAACATCGCCAAGACGTTGTTGTAATACACCAACCCCCACGTGCTCAAATCGACGTTGGTGACTATTTTCTTGATCAGAACCATATCGACGGTCATGGATACGACGTAAGCGACTCCCCAAAAGTAGCTGTGGAGTTTGAACTTTTTATCCACGAGGACAAACCCAATCGCACCTAGAAAGATGGCTATTAAAGATACGAGTTGTCGAATGGTGACTAAACTCGACAGTTTTGGTTTTAACGTCGTTTCCCCTCTTTCGCTCGCATTCCCGCTCTTAGTACTATTCGTACTCATCATCTCTCCGTCGTCGCTCGTATTACTATTCCTATTATTATTACTACTACTACTCTTGTTTCCTTTGAGTAAAAACAAGTACTCCAACGGTAACACCAGTAAAGGGCAGCACGATCTGAACACGATGAACGTATCCACGTTCGCGTGTTGAAGAAGCTTCGAATTCGTAAATATCGAGACGTAAAACAGCACCACCGCGGGCGTGAACTGCCTCGCTTTTTGCCAATCCAATCGAACTCGTTCCACGACTCCAAAGTGCCCTAATATAGTCACCGCGATTGCGCTGCTCGAATATTGCAGGAACGTTAATATCGATGGAAACGGGAACAACATCAACGCCCATTTATTCACGATGGCTAAAAACGCTGAACTGAAACAATAGCCCACGCATAAGGTTGCTATTTTCTTATTAGAGTTGTTGTACGACCCGTTATTACTACCATTCGTCGTCGACGTCGGTGTTCGAGGCGAATGCAAGGGCAAGATTTTCCCATCCATGTCGTCCCCTTTGTTGAACAACTCGGGGCTCATGATACTTTTTCCTCGTCGTCGTCGTTTACACGCACAACACACTCTCTCTCTTTGATGTCTCTCTTTTCAAGCAAAAGAGGTATGTAATATGTGTTCTACGAGAGAGAGAGACACAAAAGTGTTGGAATGTGTGATCTCTTTTTCTGCCCAATTAAGAGCACAAAAAATGTGTTGTTTCTCCCTCTCTCTTATTCATTATTATTAAAAAAGTGTGTGTGTGTGTGATAGTTCTTTCCAGTGCTGCTCTACTCGTGTTCTACTGCTGTTCTTCCAGTTCTTTCATGTCTTCGACAAAGTCAGCGTATTCTTCGTCCGTTGGTTCTGGGCACTCTTTTGCGAGCAAGTAGTTTTCGCACTCGCGTTGTTCGTAGTAACGAGCGGAAGCGATGTATTGCCAGTCGTTAAGAGGCACTTTCGCCTCTTCGACTAAGTATTTGAGGCAATCGAGTCGGCCATATAGTGCAGCGTTTCCCACGCAGTTGAGCTTGAAAGAATCCGGTATCTTTCTTTCTTCGACGAAATATTTCAAGATCTCCACGTGACCCTTTCCTGCTGCCTGATGTACCGCTTCTTCTTCCGCATCTCGCGAAGGTTTCATCTTGTCGAAAAGAAATCGAAGACAGTCGAGGTTTCCTCCTGCAGCAGCTCGTTTACACGCCTGTTCTTCATCACACGGGCAACCGTTAGAGAAACAGTATTTCAGCATCTCGAGATTACCTTTAAGTGCCGCCTCGTCAATCGTCTTCTCATCCCACTCGCAATGTTTCACTTCTCTCGCCCACTTGAGGAACTCGAATTTGTTCGTTGCAGCAACTTGAGAGCAAAACCAGGCTTGATCCATCACACTTCCACTTATACTTTTCCTTCCCCAGGGAAAGTGATTCCACTCCCATTCCAACGTTGAAATGGATGAACAATCGTAAACAGTCCAATCGAGTTCTGATACGTTTACACCGGCGTATTCAAGCACTTCCCAACTCTCTGTATTGACAAATGAAAATAAACACCGATCTGTCCTATTCAATTTCGAAATCACATGCGAGACAAACACATCCTTATGATGCAACACCAACCCGGTCCACAACTTCGTCGGCCCAAGCTTTAAACGCTCCAAATTCGCAACATGCTCCGCTAAAGCTTTTTCTCTCTCTCTCTCTTCTTCTTCCTTTTCGCCGCCCCGGATACCTTTTTCCCCATTCTTCTTCTTACGTTCTTTCTTCGTGTCTTGTATTACATGTGTTTTACTTTTAAAAAAAGGGGACGTTTTGAAGTAATTTTCTCTCCCCAAAACAGACCAAAGAGACGTACTTAAAAGCGCTCTCGGATACGTTTTGATTGCAGACAGACAGACAGACAGACAGACGCAAAAACACAAAGTATTTATCGCAGTAATACTACTCTCTGATATACTACTAGAATAATGTTGTCCTCTTCTTCTTCTTTGAGATTTTGGACGAGCACTGCTTTGCCGTCGTCGTCATCACATCAACATCATCGACGACATTTTCCATCGTCATCATCATCATCATCGAGGACGACGACGCTTCATCGAACGCGCGCCTCCTCCTCCTCCTCCAACAACAACAACAAAAACGACGACGAAAATTTGAAAGCCAAACTCAAGTCTTTCGCGAGAGAGATGAACATCACCGACCCGAACGATTTCGTGGACATGAAACAAGGAGGAGGACTCTTTACCGGAGGAAAATCCAACAACGCCGCGAAAAATCAAATACGAGAGGACGAGCAAAGAGCTTTGAACGCGGTGACGAGCGCGGAGTTTACGAAAGCGATGTTAGGAGTGACGGTCGGGTTATTGGCGCTGTATTTAATCATCGGACCGCCGCCAGTTGAAGCACCTTTGTATAAGTGATGAATTTTGTGTTTGTGCGCGTGTGTGTGCGTGTAGTGCTTTAGTTTTGAATAGTTATCAGTCGCTGTACTCGCCGTCTTCGATTTCCGGCTCGGCGTGGTCGTTTGTCTTCTTTTTCTTCGTCTTTTGCTTCTCACCCGTCCCTCTGCTTTTGTCCTTTTCTCGATACCTCTCGTTCACTCTCTCCTCGAACTTACTCTTCACGTCCTCTTCTATGCTCCGTCTCAACTTTGCCTGCGCTTCTTGCTTCAACCGGTTCTTCTCCGCCGTTTTCGATCCGCCGAGCGCGTTGAAAACAAAGCGAGACGCCACGCGACCGTTCGCGCGCGGGATCTCCCCGTCCTCGCGATGACGATTATTATTCTTTCTACTCTCCTCTTTAATCTCTCCTACTTCTTCTTTTTCTTCTTCTTCTTCGTTCTTCTTCGTTATTCGTTTCTTCGTCTCCTCTATTTTCCTGGAATACGCCTCGACCCGTTTCCTCTCAAGTCGTAAACCTTCGTGTTCGTCCGAATTTACGCCGTTGGTTTTGAGTAAAACCGCGAACGCGAGCAAGCCGAGTCGCGTGCGTTCCAGTAACTTTTCCGCTTTTTGCAAAGACACCATTTTGCTCGAAGTAGAGGAAGAAGAAGTGAACTTCTTGTCGTCCGTGTCCTCGTCCTCGTTCGCATCCACAATCGCTTTTTCCATTGCGTCCAAGAACGCATCCATCTTTGCCACGTTCGCTTTCAGTTCTTCGTTATGTATTCTCATCGCATCATCACTCTTGGTCGTCGTCCCCATCTCTCTTCCTTTCGTCTTTTCCTCCTTTTTCGAATCAAAACGCACGAAGAAGGTTTTAGTTATTAGGTAAAATTCGAAGCGTTTTGAGGGGGCAGTTGTGTGGGGAAATCGAAGCAAAATCACTTCACTTCATTCCCTCGCGCGATTGATTTTCTGCTGCGCGCGTGGTTTGCGATACTACAAGAACAACAAGAAGAAGAATGAGACGAAAGAATCCACATTCGCAGCGCGCGGTGAACGTAAAGACGGTGGTTGTGGGTGATGAAGATGATGATGAAGAAGAAGAACCGGTGGTGTTGTGTTTGCAAATACCACCTGACGAGGATGATGATGATGTTTTTGTTATTGTTATTGTTGATTATGATGATGATGATGATGAGATGGAGGAACAGATACGAAAAGAAGAAACTGCTTTTAGGAAAGGATCGAAGAGAAAGAGAACGCAACGCGAGTGCGATGTTTGCGAGAAGCGTTTTAGTCGATCTGATACTTTGCAAATCCACATGTGTATTCACACGAACGAGAAACCGTATGAATGCCATGTGTGCGAGAAGCGTTTTACTCAATCTAATAATTTGAAAACCCACATGCGTATTCACACGAACGAGAAACCGTACGAGTGTGATGTGTGCGAGATGAAGTTTCGTCATTCTAATGCTTTGAAAGTCCACATGTGTATTCACACGAACGAGAAACCGTATGAATGTGATGTGTGCGAGAAGAGTTTTCGTCAATATGGTGATTTGAAAGTCCACATGCGTATTCACACGAAGGAGAAGCCGTACGAATGTGATGTTTGCGAGAAGCGTTTTACTCAATCTAGTAGTTTGAAAAAACACAAGCGCACTCAACATTAGCTCTTTTATAGTCCTACGTGTACACACGTATACATTTACGTGACGTATCGAACGAATCAAACAACAATTAAACATGCCAAATATGCGCTATTTTTAGAACATTTTCTCCCTCTCCTCAGTGTTGACGTCGTCATTTTATCCACTCGCAAAGAGCGACGAGCATGAAACCTAAAACCGCTGCGCCTGCGAACGAGGACGATGCACCACCGCAATTAACATCATCAACGATGACGACGACAAAAACGGTACCGAATCAACAAAAGAAACGAAAACTGGTCGGGTACTCAAACTTTAAACGCGCGAATCCGCATTCGGATTTGTTCGCCGTAACGCGTTTCCACTCGATTGAGTTTTTCTGTCAAGACGCGAAAACGACCGCGAATCGATTCGCCATCGCGCTCGGGATGAACGTCATCGGTCTGAGCGATCAAACGACGACCGGGAATGTGACGTATAACTCGTACGCGATGAAAAGCAACGAGCTGGTGTTTGTGTTTACCGCGCCGGTGATGACGGAGGAAAAAGGGTACGGGAGAGACTTAGAAGGCGAGAAGGAGGACAAAAATGTGAGCGACGAAACGACGAAAGCAATCGAGGAAGAAAAAGCTTTAGCGAAACGGTTCGTCGAGAAACACGGTTTAGCGGTGAAACGCGTGTGTTTGAGAGTGAATGATTGCAAAGAGGCGTACGCAGTGAGCACGAAAAATGGTGGCGTAAGTGTTCGCGCGCCGAGAGTGCTGAGGAATAGGAAAGACGGACGCCAAGCGACGGTGGCGGAAGTCGCGCTGTACGGAGACGTGGAGTTGAGGTTCGTGGAAGATGTGGCGACGCATTTGGACGACGATGAGACGTATAGGTATTTAGATTATGATGCAGTCGAACAAGAACAACAAGAACAGAGCTGTAAAAGTGAGAAGAGGAATTACGGTTTGAAACGTTTGGACCATTGCGTCGGGAACGTGAGCGATTTGATCGAAACCGTGGAATACATCGAAAAGATGTTAGGATTCCACGAGTTTGCCGAATTCGTCGCCGCGGATGTTGGAACTGTCGACTCTGGGTTAAACTCCATGGTTTTAGCGAATAACGACGAGTTTGTGTTGCTTCCGGTAAACGAACCGACGTTTGGAACGCGACGCAAATCGCAAATTCAGACGTATTTAGAAGCCAACAACGGCGCGGGCGTTCAACATTTGGCGTTGAAAACAGACGACATTATTCACACCGTCACGGAAATGAAAAAATATTCTGGCATGTTTGGTGGCTTTGATTTTCAACCGCCCGCGAGTGAGAAGTATTACCAAAACTTGAAAGCCAAAGTTGGCGACGCGTTGTCCGACGAAACTTTGAAAGAGTGCGAACGCTTAGGTTTGTTGGTAGATAAAGACGACCAAGGCGTGTTGATTCAGATTTTTACAAAACCACTCACGGATAGACCGACGATATTCATCGAGATTATTCAACGCATCGGTTGCGAATATCCGAAAGAAGAGAAGAAGGAACAAGCGGCTGGGTGCGGGGGATTCGGGAAAGGTAACTTTGCCGAGTTGTTCAAGAGCATTGAAAACTACGAAAAGAGTTTAGAAGAGGCGAAGAATCAAGCGCCCACAGCGGCAGGCAAATAATTATCATCAGTCGTTATACTTTAGCTTATTAGTATTTGTAAGTTATGTGTACACTTTTCTGCGCGTGCGTGCTGCTATCTAAAAATCTGATGTACAAAGAATTTACGCGAACGGATTATACGCCGCTGAATTTTGAGAAGGTCTTGGAGAAGTCTTTTGCATTGTGCTGGGCATAGCCGGCATGTTTGGCATCGCCGGCATATTTGGCATGCTTGGCATAGCTGGCATGCTTGGCATAGTTGGCATAGCTGGCATTAGAGGTTGTGCAGCTGGCTGTTTTGGAGGCGCCGACACGCCAGTCATGCCGCCAAACATAGCGAACGGGTCCGCCTGTTGTGTTTCTGGTAGTGGTTGCTGAGGAGGAGGAGGAGGAGGCGCGCTTTGCTGCTGCGATGAAATGCTTAATCCAGGCATTTGTGGCATGCCAGGCATTGCAGGCATACTAATCACCGGCGCTGCTGCAGCAGCTGGTATCGCTGGTTGGGACCAAAAATCGTCGTCCAACATTGCACGCCCGCTGCCCACGCTCACGCTTTCTCCCACCGTCGTACCATTTTCTTGTTGTTGTTGTTGCTGTTGTTGTTGTTGCTGCTGCTGTTGTTGAAAAGACACCGCATTTGCCACTCTAGGCGGTGGTTTCAACGCGAACCCTTGGCTAAAACCAGATCCACCGGTTTGTACCTGCTCCGCGGCGTCGAAGAGCGAGGAGGTAATTTTCTTCGTCGGCGGAGTAGGATTGTTGGTTTGTTCCAACGCGTTAAAAACAGTCTCGTTCCCGGGGGTTGAAAACGACGGCGGCGACGCGAAGGAGCTCCAGTTCGCCGAGCTGTTCCCTTTTTGTTCTTCTTGGTGTTTAAGTTCTTGTTGCTTTTTCTCGAAATCATCAGTATTTTCATCTTCAAACAGACCGCCGAATAAATCCGGCGATTTCTCTCTAAACAACTTTGGTTTCGCCTCCGGCGCGGGCGTCGTCGTCGACCCATCATCCCCTCCTCCTTTTCCACCTTCATCAACACCATCACTCATCCAAATCTTATCCACCAAAGCTGCTTTCACGAACCCTTTTATCTTATTCGTCTCGCTGCTTTCCGCTTTCGGATACTTATTCTCGTCGTACTTACCTTTCGCGAAATATCTTCTTCTCGCCGTTTCGTTCCCACCGTTGCAAACAAACACATCCACCTCCTCGGGCGTAAACGTGCTCGCAGACACGCTTTTCACTCGAAACCCAAACTCGCGGTACACCCCCGCGCATCTCGTGCATATGAAGGTTGAAAATGTCACGCACGCGTATTGCGGGGCGAGCGATCCCGGCCCTGAACACGTGAAGCACGTGTTGTTGTTCTTTCTCAAATGTTTCATCATTTCTTCGCACTTTTCCATTTGGAGTTGTTTGTTGGTCAATGATGATACTTTTTCTTTGTCCCATTTTATCATCGTCGAATTCATTTTAGTAGTATTACTCGTATTACCACCACCGGGGACGACAAAGTTGCTTTTCTTCGTCTCTTTTATCGTCTTCTTTGTTTTCTTCGAGACACAAAACAGCGCGCAGAGTAATCGAGAGAGAAAGCTCTTCTCCTTTTAAAACTTTTGACCATTACCATTTTTAAAACCCTAAACATATTTTTTTGTCCCGCCAAAATATTTGAATTTTTCTCTTCTTTTGAACAACACTTTATAAAGCGCGCAAGAACAACAACAACAACAGCACTCAGTATATATAAAAGAGAAACACACTTTGCAGAAGACACGGGCAGAGAGACGAAGTAGTGATGGTTTCCGCTTTACCGCCGCTGATGCCACCGAACACGCCTGGTAGTAATGGTGGTAATGGTTTAAAGAATACTACTAATGAAAACGCCGCTCCGATTGGCCATCTGTCGCGAATCGAGCTCGAGAATTTCAAGTCGTACAAAGGGAAACAAATCGTCGGTCCGTTCAAAAAGTTCACCTCCATCATAGGCCCGAACGGGAGCGGGAAATCAAACCTCATGGATGCGATTTCGTTCGTTTTGGGTGTGCAATCCGCGCAATTGAGAGGGTCGACGTTGAGAGATTTGGTGTACGCGTACGACGTGCAAGATTCGAAGGAGAAGAGAAACGCGAGCGTGAGTTTGGTGTACGTTTTGAACACCAACGACGAAGACGACGAAGGAGAAGAAGAAGACGAGAGCGAAGAACGAGACGGAGATAAAGAAAACTCGAAGAAGAAGAGGCAGAAGAGAGGAGAAGAAGAAGGAGAGAAGAAGGAGGTACGGTTTTCGCGCACGATATCCAACTCGGGCGCCTCGGACTATAAAATCGACAACAAGACGGTGACGTTTGAAGAGTACGCCGAGAAGTTGAAACAGTTTGGTATCCTCGTCAAAGCGAGGAATTTTTTGGTTTTTCAAGGCGACATCGAAGCCGTCGCGCAGAAATCGCCGAAAGATTTGACGCAACTGTTCGAACAATTGAGCGGAAGCGACGAGTTGAAGCACGCGTATAACGACGCGCAGTTGAAAGTGAAAGAGGCGGAGGAGGAGAACGCGGTTGTCTTCGGGAAGAAAAAGACGTTGATGAGCCAAAGAAAACAGATTAAAGAGCAAAAAGACGAGGCAGAGAAGCACATAAAGCTTGTGAACGAGTTGAAGGAGTTGAAGACGGATCGAGCGATGATGAAGTTGTTTCATTTGGACGAAGGCATCAAGACGATGCAGGAGGAAAAGTTGAAGATTGTGAAAAGTCGAGACGCGCACGACGAAAAGAACGAGGCAAATAAAGTCGAATTAGAGGAGAAGAAGAAGACGAAGGCGCAGGTGGCAAAATCTGCGCTGGTGGCGGAGAAGAAGATGAGTAAGTTGAGAGAGGAGCTCTCGAAAGCGACGCCGAAAATGGTCAAATCGAACGAAAGTTTGCAAAGGAACAAGAAGAAATTACAGTTGTTGCAGACAAACTTGGAAAAGACAAAGGAGGATAAAGATTCTCGATCGCAAGACGTGACAAAGTTGGAAAAGCAGTTGGAGGAAGTGAACGACGCGGAGAGATTGTACGACGCGGACCAGTTGAAGAAAGCCGAGAAGAGGTCGAAAGTAGAATTAAGCGACGCGCAACGCGAAGAGTTTAACCAAAAACGCGCGGAAGCCGGTTCGAAGACGTTTAAATTCAAACGCGAACGCGACGCGGCGGAAAACAGAGCGAACGTTGACAAAGGCACGTTGGAACGTTTAGAAGGTAAAATCGCGCAGTTGGAGAAACGTAAATCGTTCTTGAAAGAAAACGAGAAGTCGCAAAAGGCTCGATTGAAAGAAATTGGCGAAAAAGTGAAACTGGCCGAATCCGATTTCAAAGCGCAAGACGCCAAGATTAAGATTTTAGCGGACGAGAAACGATCTACGAGAGCAAAAGCGGAACACTACCAAACGCAAATCGACGCCTTAACTGAGAAGTTACGAAGTGCGAAGGCGCTACGTAAAGAAAACGAACGCGAAATGAAAGCGACGGAGGCAATCGCGTCCATGAGATCGCTCTTCGCCGGATGTCGCGGGAGAGTCACAGACTTGATTAAAGTGTCGAACAAAAAGTACGAGTTAGCTGTGATCACGGCATTAGGTCGAAGCGCAGATGCGGTAGTCGTAGACGATCGTGAATCCGCGAAAGAGTGCATTCAGTATTTGAAAGACCAACGCGTCCCGGCGATGGAATTTATTCCGTTGAAAGACATCAAGACGATGTCCGAGAACAACGAACGCTTGCGCGAATTAGGCGGCACCGCGAAATTAGTCATCGATGTCGTCAGCTACGATAACGCGTACCACAGAGCGATGTTGCACTCGTTAGGAGATTGCGTCGTCTGCGACACCCACGCCGAGGCGAAGAAACTTGCGTACGACAAGAGCAAGAAGAACGCCGGCGCGCTATTGAAAGTCGTCTCTTTAGACGGCACGAGCATCGATAAAGCAGGTAAACTTACCGGTGGGAGCTCTCAAGGATTGACGGATAAAGCGAACAGATTCACGCGAGCGGATATTGACACGTGGCGTAAAGAAAAAGAAAAGTTAGAAACGGAAATGTTGAAGTTGAAATCGGTGCAACAAATCATAAACGAAGAGAGCGCGGTGTACTCTCAAAAGCAACGACACGAACGCGATTTGGCGAATTTGAAGGAAGATTACAAAGACGTTGAGGCAAAATTGAAGCGGTTTCAAGATGAAATGACTTCAATTAACGACGCGTTGAAACCGATAATTCCAGAACGCGAGGCGACGGAGAAATCCATCAAAGAGTTCGAGGCAAAAATTGTCGAGTTGGACGCGAAAATCCACGACATTTCCGACGAAATCTACGCCGAGTTTTCCAAGCGCGTCGGCATCAAAAACATTCGCGAGCACGAAGAGGAACGAGAGACGAGGCGAAAGAAACAAGCGGAAGCTAAAGCAGAGTTTGCGTCACAACGCGCGCGCGTCGTTGAATTACTCGATTACGAAAAATCCCGCGACAACGACTCCGCCATCAAACGCAACGAGAAAGATATCAAAAAGTCCGAAAAGGAAATCGAAACTTTGGAAACGGAGTTGGAAAAACTCAACCAAAGCACGGCGGAGATGAAGACGCAGTTGAAAGAGCTGGATGGTGAATTGAAACGCGCGAAAGACGACGCGAGAAGCGTCGAACGCGAATTGCAATCTCTGAAAGAGCTCAACGCGGAAGCCAACGACGAACGGGAACGATTTTCGAGGTTGATTAACGCCAAGAATAATCACTTGGACGCGTTGAGAGGTTCGAGATTGGACGTCTTGAAGAATGCGAGCATGGAGTTGTTGGAAATCCCGCGAGCGGCGCAACTCGCCGCCGGCTCTGGTAGTGCGAAAAAGAAGAAGAAGAAGAGTTCGTCTCGAAAAAGAAAGACTGCGGGCGGCGATGACGACGACGAAGAAGAAGAAGACGAAGAAGTAGAAAATGACGACGATGCCATGGACGTGGACGCGCCAAGAAGTGAGTACGATACGGACGAAAACTACGCGGTAGACTACTCGGACTTGAAACCCGAGTTGCGCTTAGCCATCGATCAGGCGCAAAGAGACCGACTCGACGGGGAAATGCGCGACGAGTGCAACGAACGCGCCGCTACTTTAGAAAAGCTCGAGCCAAACATGAAAGCGCTCGAACAGTACGACCAAATTCTCGAAAAGGAAAAGCAACAAGCGATTGAGATTGATAACGCGCGAGAAAAGTTGAGCGCGTGTCAAATCACCTTCCGAGAGATTGCGGAGACGAGAGGCGCTCGTTTTAGAGGCGCGTTTGAGCACGTCGAGAAGAGAATCTCTGAGACGTACCGAGAGTTGACGAAAGGTAGCGCGCATCCAACGGGAGGTCAAGCGTTCTTAACGCTCGAAAATTACGACGAACCGTTCTTGGGTGGCGTGAACTTCACCGCCATGCCTCCATCTAAGCGATACCGCGAGATGGAGATGTTATCGGGCGGCGAGAAAACTATCGCCGCTTTGGCGTTGCTCTTTGCGATTCACTCCTATCGCGCGTCGCCATTTTTCGTCTTGGACGAAGTCGACGCGGCGTTGGATAAATCCAACGTCGAAAAAATGGCTAGGTTTGTCCGCTCGAAATCCTTAGGCAAAGGTGGTACGCAATCCATCGTCATTTCGCTCAAGGATAACTTTTACGACAAAGCGGAGTCGTTAGTCGGCGTTTCGAGAGACCAACGAGAGGCGTGCTCAAAGGTGTTGACGTTTGATTTGACGCAGTTCGCCGAGACTGCTTGATGATAAGAATTTTAGTGGCGGAGAGAATACAATCATCAGCGTTGACAAGAAGAACGTGCTGAATAACACGCGCACACATACGCGCGCAAACGCGCGCGCGAAGAAGAAGAAATATAGAGAAACACAATTTTGTAAAAATGAATTAATACGAAGTAATTTACTGGACCTATACTATTTTCTACTTCTATCCGCCGCCACCGAACGGGTTAGGTAAATTCTCTTTGAACTTATCGAACGTACTCTTTATCGCTCCGACGCCTTTATTCACCTGACTTGTCGCCGCGTAGGCGTTATAAAAAGTGTTTTGAATGTCCTCGCCTTCGGGTCTTCGTTGCATCGCGCCGACTTGACTAAACTTTCCATCTTTATCCGTGATTAATATTCTCCAAGGCGTCCCGCTCGGTGCGCCACCAAAGACGCACTTGAATATAGCCCCTCCAGCGTTTTGGCCGAATACCTTATTCTCAATTGCTAAGGGTAAATACGAGTACACCACCGCGAATTGATTCTTAAACTTCTCCGTCTCTGAAATCGAATCCACGTCTTTCCCGCTCGCAATGATTTCGGATTTATAAATATCTCCCCCATCACCGGCGTGCATCCACTCCGCGTTCACCAAAACAATCGCCCGCGACGGGTTAATCTTCTTCGTTAACTTCACCGCCTGTTCAACTTCGTCTTCTCCAAACCCGACCAAATATACCGCCCCGGTCTTCTCGCTCGCGACGGTGAAATCCGCCTCTTTCTCCAACGCTTCCGCGAGCGAGAACGTTTCCACTTTACCATTCTTCTCTGCGCTCTTTCTCGCCGCTTCCTCGTCCGCGTACACCACGCTCATGTTTTCCTCGTCAAACACGAGCGATAGCGCCATCTCCGACGTGGATAAAGCGCCGTCGTCCATCACCGGTAATTCCGCGCACAAAAATTGCCCTCTTTTCGAGACTTGCTTTCGCATCGCTCGTTTTTTAGAACTCTTTTTCTGGGACACGTTTACGAGACGTTCGATCGCGGTCGCGCACTGCTGAAACGCCTCCTCTTTCGACGCTGGAGGAGAGTAAATTCCGTCTCCCATTATAGCTGTTGTTGTCGTCGTCGCTCTTTGTCTTCTTCTTGTTGTTTTCGTCGTCGTCGTCGTCTTTCTCTTGAAGTGGATAATGCGCTGCTGCTGCTGCTGATGACTCGACGACGACAGAGCAGCAGCAGCAGCGGCAGAAGAAGACGCAGAAGACGCAATCATTGAGAAGAAATGGAGGTAAAAGGAGGTCTTTTTGAGTACTGGAAAACGAGAGGATTTTACTGTCTTTAAGTGCGCTTTAAGTGTGCGTGCAAACAACAACTTAACTTTGTTTTTGTGTGGTGGTTTTGAGCAGTTCTCTCTCTGCTACTAAACGAGTATCAACCCCTATCGCTGCATCATTTGCCGTTCTTTAAAGCATTAACGTTCACGGGATTCGTCGGATCTTTCTTCCACATTTTGGACAACAACTCGTCGTACTGACTTTTCTTCAACCCCGGCCGTTCTTCTTTCATCCCGGGGAGTTCTCTCTCCTCGAACGCTTTGTACGCCGCCTTCATCGAAACCGGTTGCGTTTTCTTCGCGATGTCCAATCCAGTCAACTCCTTGACCGCTCTGTCGATAGTTCCTCCTCCTCCTCCTTTTACTGCTTCTTTATTTTCTGCGTCGAAGCGTGCTTTGTTTGTGTTTTCGATTTCGTCCACGTTGACGTACGACTCCGCTTCTCGCTTCGCCGCGAATTTCGCTTTCAATCTCGCCTTTGCATCCATCGCTTTGTTCTGTTCGATTTCGAATTTCGTCAGCTTCTTACTACTCGAACTCTTCTTCTGACCGATTTTGTTCATCTCCTCTTCCTCCATTTTCGCTATTCTTCTGTTCTCCGCTTTCCTCAGTGCGATTTCGTCTTCTCTCTTCGCGTCTTCTTCTTTCTTCTTCTCTCGTTTTAACGTCGGGTTCTCGAAGCCGATGAATTTCGCATCTTCGTTCGCTTTAGTCTCCTGCGCTTTCTTGTTCGCGAGTTGCTCTTGTTCCCTCGAAGCTTTGGCCTCGCGGCGGATGTTTGCCGTGCCACCCATTATTTATTGCTGTTTTCTTGTTCTTATTCTTATTATTAGTATTACAACGAAGCGAAAGTTTTATATTAAAGGCGTCTGCTTCTTTGAAGAGATGTTCGAAACTTTCTAACTACTACTACACTACTAATATGATGATGTCGCTATTATATGTTGTTGTCCCCGTCGCTGGTTTTAACGACGTGAACGCCTTTCTGTTCCATCGCTTTTCTGGCTTCTTTGACCGAGTCACCGAGATTTACCGCTCGAGTCACGTCTTCCAAAACGACGACGCGATCGAAGAGCTCGAAAGCGTCCTCGGCGGTGAAACGGACGCAATAATCGAAAGCGACGCCGACGATCACGCAGTGCGTGATTTTTGGACTTTTCGCGGCGTTATCATCACTCTTCGATGATGATGACGATGATAACTCCACTCCTTTATTCACGCCGCGAATAAACTCGCTCAACCCAGTTTCCGTTTCTTTATCGTTTTCCAGAAACGCCGAGTACGAATCCACCCGTTTACGGAACCCTTTCCGAATAACTTTCGCCGAAGACGGGACTCGAATTCTCTCGTGAAACTCCGCGCCTTTTGTCCCTTGCACGCAATGGTCCGGCCATAACGTCTGCACCACTTCTACTTCTCCTCCTTCGTTTTTTTTGTAGTATTTAACCACCTCGTCGAACGGTTTCTTATTCTTTTCACTGCTCGCGAACGAGGAGTGCTCTGGGCAGTGCCAGTCTTGGGTAAAAATCACCAGCTCGTTTCTCTCGGAGAATACATCGACTATCGCGTTCACATCCTCGATGATTTCTTCCCCGTTTGGGACGGACAAGGCGCCAGTTGGTAACATGAAATCGTTTTGCGCGTCGACCACGATCAGACACGACTTGTTCTCGTTCATCTCGTTCTCGTCGTCGCTGCCGCTTCCAAAGAACAATCGATTCGTTTCCATAAAAGTCATCCATTTCTTTTTCCTTTCTTCTGAGTTTGAGAAGGAGGACATTGTGTTGTTGCGACGAAAAAGGCTATGTGCTCTGAGAAGTGTTGTTTTGTGGTCGTGGTGGTAACAACACAGTATATATGGTTGTTCGCGAGAGAGAGGAGTATATTCGTCCGGACTGTAACGAACTTTTCTCTCAAAAGTTGCTAAAAGTTTGGGGGAAAAGAAGTTGTCATTTTTAGTCACAAAAGCGCGCTCAACGTTTCGAAGAAGAAATACTATATAGAATGGCGAGACGAAAGAATCCACATCCGCAGCGCGCGGTAAACGTAAAGACGGTGGTTGTGGGTGATGAAGATGATGATGAAGAAGAAGAACCGGTGTTGTGTTTACAAATACCACCTGACGAGGATGATGATGATG
>Ga0257106_1000060_pt1 | contig 62339 bp, 70 predicted proteins | sample LP_taG_3_FD_190177 | JGI IMG/M metagenome (GOLD analysis project Ga0257106, IMG submission 190177) | Marine microbial communities from Northeast Subartic Pacific Ocean, Canada - LP_J_2011_P26_10m | ecosystem: Environmental > Aquatic > Marine > Oceanic | place: Canada: Northeast Subartic Pacific...
CAGGATGATCATGCGGAAGCCCTTTTCCTTGATCCAGTACTGCATTTTGACAAGTTGAGTCTGAAGCTGTTCCAGTTCAGACTCATAGATCTTTTTCTTCAGTCTTTCTCCGTTGTAACTAGGTCGTGGGAGTTCATCTCCATGACGTTCAGCCAAGCCCGCGCTATTGAGCCCACTTCCATCAAGCTCACCCATCTCCCTATCAGATAGGGGCTTAGATCCATTCCGATGCACCGTCTCTTTACTTTTGCTGTTGTGTTTTGACTTTTTGTTTTCCTTATGGCCCATAACGAAGCGATCAGCACCATCCCATTGGTGCCTCCCAAATCAACAAAAGGGCCAGGACTTCAGCTTTTCGCAACGTTCTCCACCATGAGGTCCATCGGTAATGACAAACGAATAGCGAAGTGCCCTGGAACCTTCAAGTCGTTCAAGCCATCGGCATAACAGCAATCGAGGTGGCCACCATGGAGACGTGCCACATGCACAACAATGGCCAAACCCAATCCACAGTGGCCCTGTCCTCCACGCGAGGCATCGAGGCGGTGAAACGGTTGAAGAGCCTGCTCAAACAAATGCTGAGGCATGCCATCACCCTGATCCCAAACCTCAATCAAACATTGATCCGCAGTGCGCAGCAACCTCAACACCACAGGGGCTTGGCCATACGTGAACGCGTTATCAATCAAGTTGCCAACAGCCCGACTGAGGGCAACAGGCTTCACCATGACCTCAAACGTATCCAACTGAAGCTGCAGTTGATCGGCGGGATGACTGCTCGCCACCTCTGCAAGCAGTTGATCCAAAGGTACGGGCACAGAGAGTTCTTCATCCCCGCCTCCTGCAAACAGCAAGAACTGGCCTGTAATACGTTCCAGAGATTGCAAATCACCAGCACAACGTTCGCGTTCTTTTGCGCTGAGTTGAGGCAACGACAAACGAAACTGCAGCCGAGTGATGGGGGCGCGTAAGTCATGGGCGATGCCAGCGAGCATGGTGGCTCTTTCGTTCCGATTGGCAGCCAAACGTCGGACCATTGCATTGAAACGACGTGTGAGGCGCTGAACCTCTGGAGCACCACGAGCAGGAACAGCATCAGGATCAAGGCCTTCCCCAACACGGGACAAGGCCTTTTCCAATCCACGTAACGGTGCCTCTACCTCCACGAGCAGGAACAAGCCACCACAAATCATGCCCGCCCCAACCAGTGATAAGCCCAAGAGAGTGGGTTCAGGCGGCCAGCTCATCGGAGCACGCACGTTGACGCGCAACCAAATCGGTTCCAGCGGTGAAATCAGCTCAATCCAAATTCCGCGTTCACCCTCGTGATCTCGATCCGTCACAACCATCGGGCAATGGGAGAGCCGCTCACAAAGCTGCGTCTGAAGCGCTTTCGCCTGGCGTTGAAAACCTGCGGAAGGAACTTTTTGAACCGGTTTGGGTTGGATCGCAACTTTGAGGTCGAGACCGGTGAGTTCAGTCACCAAATGGGGTGGGTAGCGCTCTAGAGCCAACTCAGTGAGCCTTACATTGAGCGCCAAATCACGGCCGAGCTGGACCGTCTGAAGTTGCTCAAGCTGCTGTCCAAACAACACCTGAAGAACCAACAAGCAAAACGCCCAACTGCCAAGAGCAAGGCCACTCCAACCGAATAGAGATCGCAGTCGAACTTGCCAAACCCGTGGGGTCATTCCATCCCTCAACGCGAACGAGGTTGTCCATCAGGAACGAAGACATAGCCATATCCCCATACCGTTTGGATATAGCGAGGACGCGCAGGATCCGTTTCAACCAGCTTGCGCACCCGCGAAACTTGCACGTCCATGCTGCGACTATCCGTATCAGACCCTGGTCCGCGAGCCAGCTCGATGAGACGTTCTCTGGACAGAGGTCGATGAGGGTGCTGCACGAAAGCCGCCAACAAGCTGAACTCACCGCTGGTAATGACAACAGGCGTACCCTCGCGAAACAGGGTTCTTGCAGAAAGATCAAATTGATTCTCTCCAAAGGTCACATCGCCGCCTTCAGCAAGGGGAGTGCCAGCAGGAATCGAGCTACGTCTTCTAAGCACTGCTTCGATACGTGCTGACAACTCACGGGGCAGGAATGGCTTTGCAAGATAGTCATCAGCCCCCTGCTCCAAGCCAATAATGCGGTCAACTCCATCTCCTCTGGCCGTCAACATGACCACGGGTAGATCGTCGCCGGCATCTCGCAAGCGACGTAAAGCTGTCAGGCCATCATCGCCAGGCATCATCAGGTCGAGCACGATCAAGTCTGGGCGCTGAAATTCCAGCCTTGCCTCAAGCTGCTTGACATCACTAAGACAGCGAACGTCATAGCCCTGATCAATCAAATAAGTACCGACCATCTGACGAAGCTCCGGATCGTCATCCACGACCCAAATCATCGAAGCTTTTTTGACAGGGGAGTGCGAAGCGGTGCCGGAGGGTTGAGTCATCGCCACACCATCCAAATCAACAAAGATTTGATCACCACTGTCGCCACTTCAAATGCATGCTCCGATCGTATGGAGCATCAAGCAAACTGTCTCGTTGAGGCGGACCATGTCACAGTTCATTGATGATCTGTCATCACTCAGACATCTCTTCACCAATCACACTGCATAGTCTTCTGTGATGGAGAAATGGGTCCCTATCACACTCGTCGCACTGGGGACAAGCCTCCTTCTGCAAGACCAAGGTGTGCAAGCCAACCCTGTCCGTCATTACGGCACCAGGATGGAGGCCTTATTCGTACGAATGGATGCCAATCGTGATGGACGATTGGAGAGCAGAGAAGTCACTGGCCAGCCCTACCTCGAACGGCGATTACAACGCCATCCCACCCGTAAATATTTGTTGATTGAGGACATCAGGCCCTCCGCTTCACACCCAAGCGGGCTGCGCTTGCAAAGACGATTTAAACAAGCCGATCGAAATTTTGATGGCCAACTAGATCGCAAGGAGGTGACATCCCTTCCCTGGCTCCAACGGAATTTCGAAAGCCTTGACCGCAACGGAGACGGAGGCCTGACTTTGAATGAACTTTGGATGATGCAGCGTTCGCTCGCCCCTCGATCGAGATCACGATGAGGAACAGCTGAATTAGCGCATTTTTCGCAGCCGGCGGCGGCGAGCTGAAGGAGAGTTTCTTCTAGAGGCGTTAGAAGATTGAAGGACTTGCCGACGAGCTGATGATTTAGAAACCACTGCAAACGTTCGGACGAGACGAATCAAACCTGAGAGCAGTGCCAGTAGACCCAAAACAAGAAGTGCAGCAATCAAAATGACTGCCGACAAACCAAGAAATGCTTCCAGCAGTTGACTAAGGCCGCGAATTAAATCAGCAATCGCCTCACTCATAACAACGATTGCATCAACCTTGGTCGGTAACCAGCTCAAACCGGCAAGCAAGCCAGTTCCAAGCATTAACAGAAGCAGTGACTCCAAAAACATCCTCCAAACAGGCACGCGCGTGGAGTGTCGTTTGCTTTTGCTAAAAACTCGACGTTGTCTTTGAGTGCGCGGCAAACGGGGGATGTTTTTCGTGGTCATGACACTAAGGACAACTTGGCTCGACGCATCCAGCGCTCAAATTCAATAAGAACCAACTCATTCGGGCAGTCAATCAAACTGAGATCACCAACCGTGCAATCTCCATAACCACTGTGATGAAGGGTGAGCTGATAATCAGAGCCACTCAAGCCACAAACCTCCGGATCGCTACGTACAACGACATCCAGTGAAGCTCCAATCCTTGCGACACGACGTCTCAGATCAGACCAACTGGAGGACATTGAAGGCAAGCAATCAAAGCCAATATATGGGCGAACACCACAACGGGCTCAACGTGATGGATCGGCTTGTGAAGGATCGCTAACCGGGTCTGGGCTAGGAGTCTCTATGGAATCAGTAGGAGCCTTGGTCTCCTGGGTGGGCAATGGAACAACCATCGCGATCACTCCGACCACGACGAGTGCAAGACCACCAAAGACAGGGGCTGCTAAACGTCGAACCAAGGGAACCCGCTCTACCAATTCACGACGACTCAAGGGGTGATTAACAATCTCAGGCCAAGAGATCGAGACGCGATCGTCAGAGCGAAGCGCATCGAGGCAGCGCAAAAGATCAGCGAGATCGGCATCGTCCAATTGGATTGTCAAAGGTGGAACGTCGGGCTGACTGCTCGTGAGTTCAAGTTGATGCACACCATCCACAGGGCAAATGCTCACTGGGTGGTGAGACCATCCTTCGGGCCTAGAAACCCCAGAGATTTGATGCCGTGCATAGGGAAACACAACTGCCATCAATGCTTCGAGGTGATCGCGTTTCCCCTCCAGTTCAGGAGCACCGACCAATTGAAGACGCCAAGCAGACAGGATCCCAATCACGCCCTCCCCATGACCAGACGAAAAGTCAGGAAGTCCGTCCACCTCAAGCCTGGCCGCCGTTTGGTCGTAGCGATAAGAGAGTTTGAGCATCGAGATCATCAGGGTGTTGGGTCGAGAAGACTGGCGCGAAGTCGATCAACTCCACCAGGACCTGCAGCCAGAGCCAGAGTCAAAACAAGTTGTCGTTGAATCGACGCGGAATGATCGGAGCTGAGCAAGCGTTGCACTGCACCCCGGCGGAGATTGAAGCGCTCAGCAATCAAATCCCTTAAGCGTTGGTCAACCAAGGCCCAGCGCTGCTCGCTGAGGTCGACGGGTTCACGGCTCGACAGAAGTTGATGAAGCATCGGATAAAGCCGATCTGCCATGGCACAGAGCAGCCTGATAAGGGCCTCTGTTTCAGCCGAACCAAGTCTTCCACGACGCGTAGAGCGACGAAGCGGGTTGTGGCATCGACGCTTCCAAAGCTCCACCCGATTAGGGAACAGACTTTCGAATCCGAGCTGTTGAGTGGCCCAAAGCATGGCCTCTCCACCGTTGAAATCCAAGGACTCCACAGTGAGCAAAAGGAGATCGAGACGCTCCATCCCACGACGGCCAAGCACAGCTGTTGGCAAAGACGCTTCTTGGAGAGGAGTGCCTGTTGCTTCAGTCATGGCTGGGTGGCGTACCGATTCGAGTCATACCGCTTCGAGTTCAATCAAGACAGGCTTGGGTGCAGTGTTAACACACGATCAGAAAAGCCTGGAAACGGACTCCTCATCAGCAACCAAAATGTTTGACCGTATCAAAACAATCCAACCTTAAGGCTTTAAACAATTCTTTCAAGGGAATGGCAGCAACAGCCGGAATTGACACCAGAGCCCCGCCAGACAAGAGACGAGAGTACCAAGCAGAACAAGATTATTACTTGTAAATCGGACTTACGACATACCAAAGGACTGCACAAATAAACTTCAGAAAAGCCATAAAGCAGGAATTAACCAACTTTGATTAACTCAAAAAATACAGACAGATCTTATTTATTCAATATCATGGTTAACTCAATCGGGCGCAATATAAACTATTATGACTCACATTAAAACTGATTTTTGAAAATAAAAGACGCTATTGCGCCTGCAGATAACTAAATTTTTAGGATAGATCAGAGCTTCTCATGATTTTGATCGATTCATTTTGAACAGATCAAAAGCAACGAGCTGCGTAAGGGGCACGCAAATCAAGCTTATCCACAGCCATATCTGCGATGATTGCGCACAAGTCTCGCCAACACACGTCCTTGGATCTTCGTCATTTCATTCAGGATATTCCAGACTTTCCAAAACCAGGCATTCTCTTCCGAGATATATCCCCAATGTTGCGTGATCCCGTGGGCTGGGCAGAGGTAATGGATCGACTTGGATCGTTGTGCGATTCGTTGAAGCCAGACCTGATTGTGGGAATTGAAGCCAGGGGTTTCATTGTGGGAATGGGTTTGGCAACGCAGAAGAAGCTGGGATTTGTTCCAGTACGCAAACCAGGAAAACTCCCTGGGCAGGTATACGGAATTGATTACGCCCTGGAATACGGAACGGATCGCCTCGAGATTCATGCAGATTCCATGAGAGACCAACCGAAAATCTTGATTGTTGATGACCTCTTAGCAACAGGAGGGACTGCCTCGGCTACGACCGATTTAGTCAAGAAGGCTGGAGGTCAACTGGTTGGTTGCGCCTTCATCGTGGAACTCACAGCGTTAGGTGGTCGCGAGCGTCTTCCCGACGATATCCACATTGAATCTTTGATTCATTACTCCTGAGCTTGCTGCCAGTCCAAAACATCTTGGTAACCTTGCAAGCTAAGAAGTCCAAAACTCCAGAGCACCACTGGCAGGGGAGCTTGTTCCAATTCGGCTTGGCGCAGGCCCAGATTAATAGCACTAAGACTCAATCCAAGCTTGCCTTGCAAGTAGGCAAGCAAGGCAGCGGATGCCTTGGGTTGTGGGTCACTACTAATGACCATCAAAACCAGTCAATTGCATTCACTTTGGCAATTTCTGCAGAAGAGTGCTTGGCCCATCCGACATCGCCTGAAGGGAAACCCGCCTAAACAGAGGAGAGTGCTTGAGCATGAAAAGACCGAGACGTCGGACTAGCAAAAATGCTGACTGTCGGTTTGAGAACAAACGAACGAGAAGATCCGTGGCAAGACCAACGGTTAAAAGATCAAAAAAACGGAGCCTGGAATAACGACCAGGAACAGCTTTTAGCCCACGCCGAACACAGGAAGCAGAGGTCATCAGTTGAAGGAGAGTTTCAACATCTCGCCAACAAAGATTGAGCCCCTGCCCACCTACAGGGTGACAGCGGTGACCAGATTCACCAACAAGAACTACATTCTGTTGATGCAGTTTTGGAGCAAAACTAATCTCTAAAGGAAAAGCAGCGGGTGAATCGAGCAAGACGTCAGGTTCAAGACCATTCGGAAGGATCGTGCAGAGCTGGTCAAGAAAGGCCGATGTTTCAAGACCAGCTAACTGACGACATCTATGAAGAGATGCACTCCATACCACTTGAAAATCAGTATTTCCCAGGGGAAGAATCGCTAAGGGACCTTCTGGCCTGAAACATTCGAATGCTTTTTCTGGATCAATATCACGAAAACGAACTTTTGCTGTTAAGCAGCCCTGGGAATACGAGTGAGACCACCAAGGAAACTTAAAATGTGCGCGAGTCGGAGATCGAGGACCATCTGCGGCGATCACCAAACCAAAATCATCACTGGTAAAAGGTGATTGATCAGCCGCCTCGCCCAGAAAAAGGGTGACCTGGCTGGATCGCTCTAGTCGGCTCATTAAGAGCTTCATCAAAAAGCAATGATCCAAAATCCATCCAACAGATAGGGACGATCTATTTTCTGGATGAAGATCTAAATATGTATAACTTACAAATTGATTAATACCTCGATCTTCTAGACGCAAGGTCTTAAAGGGTGACAAAAAAAGCGCTAACTCATCCCAAAGCCCCAATCTCGTTAGGAGACGTCGAGAAGAATGAGTTAGCGCATAGGCCCTACTACGAGAACAAATTTGATTTGCACTCAGAGGGTCATAAAGATGAATGGGATATCCAAAGTTAGCAAGCCCAAGGGCAAGCAAACTTCCAGTTGGACCGGCACCGTTAATCCGAATCGGAGCTAGGCGGCCGGTCATCACTTTGATCAGCCGATGCCTAGAAGTCCACGGGTGAAGGCTTCACCACCCATGGCCAATTCAGTTGCAAGCAAGGCAATGAAACCGAGCATGGCCATGCGGCCGTTCAGCTTTTCTGCACGCTCATGAAAACCCCAACCGCTCTCAACGTCCACGACTTCCATGCGTGGCTCTGTTGCGAATGCGTTAAGACGGCCGCCATCTTCTGTGGTCACGGTTGCGCCGCGGATGGTTGCTGCGTTTGTAGAGGCCTGAGTCATGGGGAACCTGCCGGTGTTTAAGAAGTGTAACCCATTTGTGAAGAAACTTTGCGCAAGCGCATGCGACAGAGGTCTTCGAACGCAGGGCGAAGCAAATATGGGTAATCTCCTACCCAGATCCGAAGACCAGGAAGCCAAGCATCGGTTAAGGCGCCCAATCTCGAAAAATCGTTGCGGTCGCTCAGCACCACGCAACGGATCACCGATCCGGCGCGAATCGATGCATGCTGCTTGGCCATTGGGAAGGAGATCCTCCCGAGATAGCCGTCTTCATCAGCAAGCTCCAGCACTAACCACGTCCGTCGGTTTTCAATCAATTCGAGCTGGCCGCGAGCATCAGCCTGCTCCCGTTGGTTTTCAACGCGCTCCTGCCGAGAGGCCTTAACGATCTCCCCTTCAAAAAGAGCTGCAGAAGGATACCGGCGTAAAACAGCATTCTTTTGACCGGCTTCCAGAATCGGGCCCCACAACACATAGAGCAAAAACACAACACCTGCCAGCAGCAAAATCGAGCCCCAACGACTGGATAACTGGCTCTGACTGATCAACAGAGTGATCACTCCTCCAATCGTGGCAATCAGCACACGCTGGAGAACTTTTCGAGGATTACCCAGTGCAGCTTTGAATTGTTGACCAGTGGCAACAGCGGGAATCAACCGATGCAACTCACCGGGACGAAGCGGAATCAACATCGTGCCAACCCCTTAAAGAAGACGCTCGAGGCCGTAGACAAGCGCCGGTAACTGTCGAACCTTACGAACGCAAAGCAGTACGCCCGGCATATAGGCAGCCCGATCAATCGTGTCGTGCCGCAGGGTATAGGTCTCACCAGGAGAACCAAACATCACTTCCTGATGAGCCACAAGACCAGGCAATCTCAATGAATGCAAGCGCAGACCACTCGGACGCTGTCCACCCCGACTTCCAGTAAGAGATTCATGCTCATCTACTTCTGATTCATTGAATTGTTTGCCTAACTCCTCCATGAGTTCGGCTGTTTTGATACAAGTTCCACTAGGAGCATCGGCCTTGCGGTTGTGATGGAGCTCGGTCAGCTCGGCATGGTCATAAAACCGAGCAGCAGCGGCAGCCGCCTGTTGAAGCAACACCATCCCCACAGAAAAATTGGGAATCACAGCGCCACCAATGGATGCTTTGTCGGAAAAGGATTGGAGGTCATCGAGTTGGGCGGGTGAAAGCCCTGTGGTCCCGATCACGGGATGAACTCCGTAGGCAATCGCAGCTCTGGTGTTGGCATAGACCACAGATGGATGGGTGAAATCCACCATGACGGCTCCTTTCCCAGGCCCTGAATCACGAACGGCCTGACTCGCAGAGCACAAGCAGCCCTCTAGATCAGCTGTAACAGCAACATCAAGGGCATCAAGCCCAAGTAATTCGCCTACGTCTTGGCCTTCTTTACCGGGTGTGTTGTCCACCGCACCAACCAAATGGCAATCGGGAGCCAGGTGCACAGCCCGAATCACTTCTGCACCCATTCGACCCAGCGCACCGGTCACGACAACGGGTATCGAGCCGGTCTGGATGTCGCTCATGAACGTGTTGCAGATGAACTCAGCCTATGGGGCCAGGCGCGGATGTAACACGAAATGCAGATCTCAAGCAGAGCGACACGGACACCCGTAAGCTTCTTTACATTGCTCATAAGTGCTGATGTTTACGCAGGTCCGTTCCGCTGATCGTCGGATTGTTCCTGCTGAGAACAACAATCATCAATCGGTCATGAAGGCCGTCTACGTCGTTCTTGAACCGCAATATCAGAGTGCGTTAACCCAAGCAGCGATCAGTCTCAATGCGCAAGACGGTCCGATTGGGATTGAACTTTGCGGTTATCTAATTGAGGAACTTCGTGATGAAAATAATTACGCGGATTTTCAAAAAGACATTGCTGAGGCCGACGTCTTTATTGGATCCCTCATATTCATTGAAGATCTCGCCCAAAAAGTTGTTGATGCAGTCAGTCCTCACCGCGATCGACTGAAGGCCGCAGTGGTCTTCCCTTCGATGCCAGAGGTGATGCGCCTTAACAAGTTAGGCAGCTTTTCTATGGCTCAACTCGGCCAAAGCAAAAGCGCGATCGCTGGCTTCATGAAAAAGCGAAAAGAAGCCGGCGGTGCGGGTTTTCAAGACGCCATGCTCAAACTCTTGAACACGCTTCCAACCGTGCTCAAGTATTTGCCTGTCGAGAAAGCTCAAGACGCTCGCAGCTTCATGCTGAGTTTTCAATATTGGTTGGGTGGCACACCAGACAATCTTCGAAATTTTCTGTTGATGCTGGCCGATAAATATGTGTTTCCCGCATCAGAAGGTAATGAGCGTCCTGATCTAGTAGTTGCAGATCCAGAAGTCTTTCCTGATTTAGGCATTTGGCATCCACTAGCACCTCAAATGTTTGAGGATTTAAAAGAATATTTGAATTGGACGGCGAGTCGGCCAGATCTCAACGACAAAGCCCGCAAGGGTCCAGTCGTTGGCCTCGTACTACAGCGCAGCCACATCGTGACGGGAGACGACGCCCATTACGTGGCAACCATCCAAGAACTTGAATTCAGAGGTGCGCGCGTTATCCCGATCTTCTGCGGAGGTCTTGACTTCTCAAAACCGGTCAATGCGTTTTTCTACGATCCGCTCAATTCAGAGCAACCTCTTGTGGACTGCATTGTTTCACTTACAGGTTTTGCTTTGGTTGGAGGTCCAGCGCGTCAGGACCATCCCAAGGCCGTCGAATCTCTGAAAAAGCTCAATCGGCCATACATGGTTGCGCTGCCATTGGTGTTTCAAACCACGCAGGAATGGGAGAAAAGTGATCTAGGCCTTCATCCAGTGCAAGTGGCACTGCAAATCGCGATTCCCGAATTAGATGGCGCAATCGAACCGATTGTTTTGTCTGGTCGTGATGACGCCACTGGCAAAGCCCACACTCTTCAAGATCGCGTCGACGCAATTGCGGAAAGAGCGATCCGCTGGTCATCATTGCGCCTGAAGCCTCGGGCAGACAAAAAGCTTGCCATTACCGTTTTCAGCTTTCCTCCAGACAAGGGCAATGTGGGATCGGCGGCCTATCTGAATGTTTTCGACTCCATTCACAGGGTTCTTCAAGAGATGAAAGCCAAGGGGTACGACGTGCAGAACATGCCACGTGATGCAAAGGCACTCATGGAGACAGTGATCAACGACCCCGAAGCTCTTCAAGGATCACCAGAACTCTCGATCGCCCATCGAATGAGCGTTGAAGAGTATGAACGGCTCACACCCTATTCCGAACGCTTAGAAGAAAACTGGGGAAAACCACCAGGTAATTTAAACAGTGATGGGCAAAGTTTGCTGATTTACGGACGTCATTTCGGAAATATTTTTGTAGGGATTCAACCAACCTTTGGTTATGAAGGTGATCCTATGCGCCTTCTTTATTCACGCAGCGCAAGTCCTCACCATGGTTTTGCGGCTTATTACACCTACATAGAAAAAGTTTGGGGAGCAGATGCCGTGCTCCACTTCGGCACACATGGTTCTCTTGAATTTATGCCCGGCAAACAAATGGGTATGAGTGAAACGTGTTATCCAGACTCCCTAATCGGAGCCTTACCAAACCTCTATTACTACGCAGCTAATAATCCATCTGAAGCAACAATTGCAAAACGACGTGGGTATGCATCCACAATTAGCTACCTAACACCACCAGCAGAAAATGCTGGCCTCTACAGAGGACTTAAGGAGCTTGGTGAGTTGGTGGGTTCCTATCAACAACTAAGAGAAAGTGGTCGAGGAGTTCAAATTGTGAATGCAATCGTAGAAACTGCACGCTTATGCAATCTTGATAAAGACGTCACGCTTCCGGACGATGATTCGTCTGATCTAACTCTCGAAGATCGCGACGCCATTGTTGGGGCCATCTACCGCCAATTGATGGAAATTGAAAGTCGCCTGCTTCCTTGCGGCCTTCATACCATTGGCAAGCCACCCACAGCAGAAGAGGCGATTGCAACTCTGGTGAGTATTGCTGCTTTGGAGCGTGAAGAAGAAGGCCTTCGTTCCTTACCTGGACTACTCGCTGAATCCATCGGCCGCAAGATCGAAGATATTTACAAGGGAAATGACGATGGTGTTCTTGAAGATGTAGAACTCAATCGCACGATCACGGAAGTCTCACGGGCTGCTGTTGGATCCATGGTGCGATCTCTTACGGGGGGCGATGGTCGCGTCAATATGCGCGAAAACTTTGGATGGTTTCTGGATCTGATCTCACGCTTTGGATTCAAACTGCCAACACCCTGGTTCCGAGCCTGTTCAGCTGGTGGTTTCACGGGCGTCGACAGCGCTGCACTTGACACCCTCTTTACCTATTTGCGTTTCTGTCTCCAACAAATCTGCGCAGATATGGAAATGGAGAGCCTCTTAAGAGCTCTGGATGGGGAATATATATTGCCTGGCCCCGGAGGAGACCCAATTAGGAATCCAGGCGTACTACCGAGTGGGAAAAACATACATGCTCTTGATCCGCAAGCGATTCCTACCAGGGCAGCAGTGGCTGCAGCCAAAGTTGTTGTCGACAAATTGATCGAACGACAGAAAGAGGAACAGGGCGATTGGCCTGAAACCATCGCTTGCGTGCTCTGGGGAACAGACAACATCAAAACCTATGGAGAGTCACTCGCACAGATCCTTTGGTTCATCGGAGTTCGCCCCGTTCCCGATTCTTTAGGCCGGGTCAACAAACTAGAGCTCATTCCCCTTGAAGAACTCGGCCGGCCAAGGATCGATGTTGTTGTGAATTGTTCTGGTGTGTTCCGAGATCTATTTATTAATCAGATGGCCCTGATTGACCAAGGCGTAAAAATGGCCGCAGAATCTGAGGAAGCCGTTGAACAGAACTTTGTACGAAAACATTCTCTTGAACAAGCAGAAAAAGAAGGTACAAGCCTTCGTGATGCTGCTTGTCGTGTGTTTTCCAATGCAAGCGGTAGCTACAGCTCCAATGTGAACCTCGCTGTTGAAAACAGTAGCTGGGAAGAAGAAGGAGAACTCCAGGAGATGTATCTCTCCCGTAAAACATTTGCCTTTAATGCCGACAATCCCGGCGAAATGGATCAAAAGCGTGAAGTGTTCGAATCAGTCATGAAAACTGCAGACGTGACCTTCCAAAATCTTGATTCCGCCGAGATTTCGCTCACCGATGTTAGTCATTATTTCGACAGCGACCCCACCAAGCTGATTCAGGGGCTTCGCGATGACGGGAAAACACCAACGAGCTATATCGCAGATACGACAACGGCGAATGCTCAGGTTCGCTCTTTAAGTGAAACAATTCGCCTCGACTCACGCACCAAACTCCTCAATCCGAAGTGGTACGAAGGCATGCTTGATTCGGGTTATGAGGGTGTGCGTGAAGTAGCGAAACGCTTAAACTTCACCCTGGGATGGAGTGCCACCAGCGGTTCTGTTGACAACTTTGTTTACGAAGAAGCGAATGAGACATTCATCAATGATCCAGAAATGCGAAAACGTTTACTGGAGCTCAATCCACATAGCTTCAGGCGGATTGTTGGGACCTTGCTTGAAGTGAATGGACGCGGATACTGGGAAACATCTGACGAAAACATTCAACAACTTCAAGAGCTTTACCAAGAGGTTGAAGATCGAATCGAAGGCGTTACATCATAGGAATCACTAACCCCCTTAACCACATTTATAATCAGAAGAATTTACCTAATAATCCTTAAAATACTAATGACTAAATCACTGTTAAGATAAATCATTCTTTCGACTTATTAACAGGAGTACCTTGACAGGGCTTCAAGGCAAGCGCTATTGATTTACAAATGCATTATTGCGATAAGCGACGTATTGAAATAGAGACAGGCATCATCTAATTGCCAAGCTAATTTTAAAGAAAATAACGCCAACGTGCCTAATTACAAATCCGATTTGTGCAATAAATCACGATGTAATTTGCTTGCAATGGCATAGTTCATTGAGACTTGCACGCCCAGTCATACGCAAACGCTGCGAGGCCCAAAGTGCATAGATGCGATCGATCAACGCTCCAATGAAAGGCCATTGGGTCGGTGCATAGATCCAACCAAGGCCAACGCAGCGATAAGCCTCTCGGAACACAGCCACATCTTGAAGAATCTCTCCGTCAGCTCGAATGGCATGAATGCGTGCCATCGCATCTCTGTAGCCAATCCCCTTCCATTGGGCAGGGTCGTACGTGTCCTGATCGATGTCGACAAAAGCCAGCCTTCCATGAAGATCTCGGCGTTTCAAAAACTTGACTTCACGAAGACACAGCGGACAAGCTCCGTCATACAAAAGAGTGAGACTTGTTTCACTCATCATCGACACTTAAAAATTAGATCGCTGTTCTAGCGATCTGAACCAATAGCTGAGGCCATCGTCACCACTTGATGAATAGGTCCTACGTCGTGCACTCTTAAGACAGCTACGCCAGCATCGACCGCCCGAGCACAGACCGCTGCCGTGCCCCAAAGACGGGCACGGGCTCTTGGTTCATCCAATACAGCCCCTATAAAACGTTTGCGCGAGGGTCCAAGCAATAGAGGAATCCCTTCAGCCACAAGGGTATTGAGCTGCTGGAGAAGGGTGAGATTTTGGGCCGTTGTTTTAGCAAAGCCAAGGCCTGGATCCCAGAGCAACTGGTCAAGACGTACACCAGTTTCAACAGCTCGATCTGTTGCTGCCCGTAATTCCTCCAGTACCCCCTGCACAACTCCCTGGTCCCCATAATCCGTACAGAGGTCCATCGTTCGGCTAGTCCCGCGACTATGCATCAGCACAAAGGGGCAGCCAGCACGTGCGATCAACGGCAACATCTCTGAATCATGTCGTCCTCCGCTTACGTCGTTAATCCAATCAGCACCAGCCTCAAGAGCCTGGTTGGCAACCGCAGCCAGAAAGGTATCGACCGAGATCAGAACCTTGGGGTGAGCTGCACGAATGGCTCTCAGCGTTGGCAACAGGCGCTTGAGCTCTTCATCAGCTCCCACTTCAACGGCATTTGGCCTGGTGCTTTGGGCTCCAAGATCCAAACAATCAGCCCCAGAGGCAATCTGTCGCGATGCCTCAGCCAAAGCACGATCGAGTTGATTGAACTGACCGCCATCACTAAAGGAATCGGGAGTGAGGTTGATCACTCCCATCACTGCGGTACGCGTGCCCCAATCCTTCGGCCAGCGCATCAAAGGTCAGCTCTTGTTGTAATTCGCGATCCTTCCGAAGCCTTCAGGGTCTAGGGAGGCACCACCAACAAGCACCCCATCAATATCACTCATTCCCATCAACTGATCAATATTGGCTGGCTTCACCGAGCCCCCGTATTGAATGATCAAGTCTGGTGAACCAACCCAGCTACGAATCAATCCGCAGATTCGATTGGCTTCACTCGCTTCACACGTTTTGCCGGTACCAATCGCCCAGATCGGCTCGTAGGCCACAACCAGCTGGCTGGGGTCAAGACCTTCTAAGCCCTGTTCAACCTGACGACGGATGACCCGCTCAGCCTCACCTCGGCTGCGCTGTTCGTCGCTTTCACCAACGCAAACAATGGGAATCAATCCATTTGTCTGGGCTGATCGAGCCCGGTGATTGATCTGTTCGTCACTTTCGCTGAAGTACTTGCGAGGCTCGCTATGGCCAACGATCGCGTATTCAACGTTGTGCTCCTTGAGCATGCTCGGAGAAATTTCAGCGGTATAAGCGCCCTCTCCCTCCCAGTGCACGTTCTGGCTTGATAGTTCAAGGCGGGTTCCTTGGCTCAGCTCAGCAAGCGTGCTGATGGCCGTAAACGGTGGAGCTACTACCAAATGTCGGTCATCGGGCAGCTCTGCAATAAGGGGAAGAAACGTACTTATCCAGGCCCTCGCTTGCGCACAGGTCATGTGCATTTTCCAGTTGCCAGCAATCACCGGTTTGCGCACGCTTCCTTCCTCTGCATCTCAGCAGCTGACAACTTAAGGCCCAGCCTGAAGAGAATCCGAAACTTCGGCTGAGTCGACACCCATTTGGACGCAATCGCCGGCTTTGAGCTGACGGCCACGCCGTTGCTCAAGGTCACCATTGACGAATACGTCACCCCCCTGAATCCTCAGCTTGGCTTCTCCGCCCGTCGCCACCCAGCCCATCCATTTAAGGAATTGATCAAGTCTCATTCCTGCACCAATCAGTCCAATCGCCATTGATAGTCTGACCTGATGCTGAAGCCATCAGAAGCGGGATTCCGCAGGTTGATTCCACTGCTGCGACCTCACAGGCGGCTCCTAACGATCGGCACTCTCTGCATGCTGGTTTTTGTCAGCAGCCAGTTGGTGTTGATGCGACTGATGGGCAGGCTGTTACCCGATGTGGGATCAGGCGATCTAAAGCGCATCCTGCCGGTCATAGGACTGGTTCTGTTGGTGTTCGCGATCCAAAAAATCGCTCAATTTGGCCAAGACTCCCTGCTTGCAGGTCCTGCTTTACAAGTCAGCCAGGCGCTGAGAAGAGACCTGTTTCAAAGGCTTCAGAAGGTGCAGCTCGGTGCCTTGGAAAAGATGTCGTCCGGAGATCTCACCTATCGACTCACGGAGGATGCTGATCGTGTGAGCGAGGTGATTTATAAAACCCTCCACGACAGCATCCCAAGTGCTCTGCAGTTGGTGGCTGTTCTTGGCTACATGCTTTGGCTTGACTGGAAATTAACGCTCGCGATCCTGCTACTAGCACCCTTCGTTGCCTGGCTCATCAGCCTGTTTGGAGCGAGAGTGATGATCGCCACAGAACGAAGTCAAAAAAAGGTCAGTGAACTGGCAGGTCTACTGGGAGAAGCCATTGAAGGGCTGCCTCTCGTGCGCGCCTTTGCTGCAGAACCCTGGTTAGAGAGCCGTTTTGAACAAGAAATCGACCAGCACCGACAAGCTCGGTACAACACCTATCGGCTTGTTGCTCTTCAACATCCCGTGGTCGGGATCATCGAGGTCCTCGGTTTCGCCACAGTTCTGGTCTTAGCAGCCATCAGGATCAGTAGCGGTGATCTTGCAGTCCCAGAGCTAATCAGCTATCTCACTGGCCTGGTACTGCTGATCGATCCGATCGCCCATGTCACCGCGAATTACAACGAATTTCAGCAAGGACAATCCTCACTTCGCCGCCTGCGTGAAATCGAAAAGGAACCCACAGAACCGGCAGATCCGGTGCCATCGCTGCCCCTTGGTCGCCTGCGGGGAGATTTAAAATTCAATCAAGTTGAGTTTGCTTACACACCAGGACAGCCTGTTCTTCAAGACTTCAATCTCTCCATAAAGGCAGGACAAGTTGTGGCCCTTGTGGGACCTTCAGGGGCAGGTAAGACGACACTTTTTTCTCTGCTCCTGCGGTTTAATCGCGTTAACCAAGGTCAGCTTCTTTTTGATGACAAGGATCTCAGTCAGGTCAGCGCGCGCGACTTAAGACAACAAGTTGCTCTTGTGCCGCAACGCAGCAGTGTCTTTTCTGGAACGATCGCAGAGGCGATTCGATTTGGTCGGCAAGCTACGCAGGAACAGCTCCAACAGGCCGCAAAGCTTGCCAACGCCCACGACTTCATCATCCGTCTCCCAGACGGCTACAACACGCGTCTTCAGGAGAGAGGCACCAACGTTTCAGGAGGACAGCTCCAGCGCATTGCCATCGCGAGAGCTGTGCTTGGAAATCCAACAGTGATGTTGTTGGATGAAGCCACCAGTGCCCTCGATGCAGAAGCGGAGGCCGCCGTTCAACTTGGACTCAAGCAAGCCATGCTTGGCCGAACAGTGATTGTGATTGCCCATCGTTTGGCAACAGTTCAGGAAGCAGATCTCATTGTTGTTCTCGAACATGGTCGTATAAGCCAACAGGGCAGCCATGACGATCTAATGAGTCAGGGCGGTAGATATCGAGAACTCTGTGAAAGACAATTCATCCGCGTCAACGAATGAATGGTTTCAAACAACACACCAACCAATAAGATCTTGGCGTTTGCTTTCCATTGATGACCAGCTCTTCCGTTTCCCAAGACCAGAATCCAATTCTGACCTTTGAAGGAAAACGCTATGACCTCAATAAGCTCCCAGATGACCTAAAAGAGCTCGTAAGAGGAATGCAGGTAGCTGACGCCCAACTGCGCATGCATGAGGACACCCTCAAAGTTTTAGCAGTAGGACGCCAGTCAATGGCCATGCAACTCAACGATCGCCTCAAAGAAGTTAGCCCTCTTCCTGAGAGCGATTGAAGTTGTAGTCGCTTGTGAGCTTAAAAATCACTGGCGACAGCAGGAGCAAAGACACAAGGTTGGGAAGGGCCATCAGGCCATTCAAAGTGTCAGCGACACCCCAAACAACACCACGATCTCCTGCTACTGAGCCGATCACAACAACGGCAACCCAAGCAAAGCGGAAGGGCTTGATCGCCCTTTCGCCGAATAAGAATTCAGTGCAGCGCTCTCCGTAGAAACTCCAACCAAGAACGGTGGTAAACGCAAACACCACGAGGCCAGCAGTTACAACCCATCCAGCACCATTCAAGCCTGTGTTGAACGCCAAGATCGAGAGGTTGGCACCGGACTCCACTCCGCCATAAACACCGCTGGTAATGATCACCAATGCCGTCAAAGTGCAGAGGATCAAGGTATCGATCACGGTGCCCAACATTGCCACGGTGCCTTGACGGACTGGATCATTCGTTTTGGCAGCTGCATGGGCTATTGGTGCGCTACCTAAACCGGCTTCATTGGAAAAAATACCCCGCTTAAATCCCATCAAGACCACCTGTCCTAGCGCTCCACCAACAGCAGCTTCTCCACTGAAAGCATTAGAAAAAATCGTTCCGAAGGCAGCAGGCACGTCAACAATATTGATCCCTAAAACAACAATGCAGGCAACGATATAGAGAACGGTCATTGCTGGGACCAAGGCTGATGCGGCTTGAGAAATGCGGTCAATGCCACCAATAATCACAGCAAAAACGAGAGCGCCAAGAACCAATCCGGTTACCAACCTGGGGATACCAAAGGCTTCCAGTGCACTGGAGACTTCAAAACACTGAACTCCGTTGCCAATCCCAAATCCAGCCAACATTCCAAATGTGGCAAACAAAACAGCAAGCCATTGCCAGTTTTTGCCTAAACCATTGCGGATGTAATACATCGGACCACCGACGTGGTTTCCAAGAGCATCCACTTCCCGATATTTCACAGCCAAAACAGCCTCGCCATATTTGGTAGCGATTCCAAACACGGCAATGACCCACATCCAAAACACAGCCCCTGGTCCGCCTATAGCAATAGCTCCTGCAACACCAGCAATGTTGCCGGTACCAATCGTGGCAGATAGAGATGTCATCAAGGCTGCAAAAGGAGAAATATCTCCTTGTTCAGAAGCGGTCGACCTAGTAGCCAGCACTCGAACGCCAAAAATCAAGCGTTGCAATGGCATTAACCGCAGGCCGAACATCAAAAGAATGCCCGTCGCAGCGATCAAGATGACCATCGGCCAACCCCAAACGATCCCATTAATGGGATCGTTGACAGCCGAAATAAGTGTTTCCATCCATCAACTGAAACTCAGCTGATGGTGCCACATTTCAAGCGCTTGTCAGGTCAACAAAGCGAAAAGTCTGCTCACTAGCAGGCGAATCTCCGCAAGCATCCGTACGAATGGTGCGCTCGCTCAACACCCAAGATCCACCTTCAGAAACGGGAACAAAGGTGTCAGTGAAACGATTCATTCCTCCCCGAGCTTCCCCAGTCGCTGGATCAGCGTATTGACTTGTATACGAATGACTGAGATAGCCATTTCCAGTGTCGGTGGTGCTTTCGGTATGAATGGTTACCACCGTTCCATGAATATGACGATGGACCATCGTTACAACGTCATTTTTAATACGGTACTTATCACCTTTACCCTTACCAGCAATAATGACTTCAAGCCCCTCATCGGTGCAATCACCGGCGGTAAATGTGTTTTCAGAATGGGTCTGTTCAAATGTGCGACGCACACGATGAATACAAACTTCCCACAACTGTGAAGCGAATCCCTTCTCAACTTCAGCGTCAGTAACTCCCTCAACCTTCGCTTTTAAATCAGCACCAATTCGGAAGGTCCCCTCAACAGAGCGATCACCTTGTAGCCAAATGCAGCGACCTGAATATCCAGCAAAGCCTGGATCCCAGGTGTAACGGTTTTGATAAGCAGCACGAAAAGCATCCCGGCAATCGCTGCCTGGAGCGATCGCTGTCTTGGAGGTCGTGGTCAAAGGATCAACAGCAAGCTTTTTAAACCCTACTGGCCAGCAAGCATTGAGTGGACGTCTTGCAGAGCATGGATATCGATTGTTCGAGTTTGCAAGGCCTCAATGGCCTCAACTGCAGCACGCGCTCCAGCCAGTGTGGTGAGAGTAGGAACGGAATAATCGAGAGCGGCCCGTCGTAAATAACGATCATCATGAGCAGCTTGGCGTCCTATCGGGGTGTTAATCACCAGCTGAACGCCCCCAGAGCGAATGAGATCTTCGATGTTGGGCCTTCCCTCATGCACCTTGAGTACGGACTCAACCTCCAATCCTTCCTCTCGCAATGCTTTAGCCGTTCCGGAGGTCGCAATCAATTTGAATCCCAATCCGATCAGCTGGCTCGCCACAGGCCCTAGTGCAGTCTTATCGCGATCATGCGTAGAAAGGAAAACAGTTCCAGCCGTTGGAAGCGCTTCACCTGCCGCTAGTTCTGCCTTGGCAAAGGCCATGCCGAAATCGGATGCAGAACCCATCACTTCACCGGTTGAGCGCATCTCAGGACCCAGAAGAGAATCGGCCCCAGGAAAACGCCGGAAGGGGAGCACCGCTTCTTTAACGGACTGCAAAGGAGGCACAGGCTCTTTAAGCAGACCAACCTGGCTCAACGTTTCACCCGCCATTAGGCGCGTTGCAAGACGGGCCAAAGGAACACCGGTGGCTTTTGCCACAAAGGGAACTGTTCTTGAAGCACGAGGATTGGCTTCAATGATGAACACCTTTTCTTCCCCATCAGCAGCCCGTTGAACAGCGAATTGCAAATTGATCAATCCTTGAACTTTCAATGTTGTTGCTAATGCCTCACTCCAATGCCGAATAAGAGCTAGAGCATCATCACTCAGAGAAATGGAAGGCAAACAACATGCTGAATCTCCGGAGTGAATTCCTGCAGGCTCGATATGTTCCATCAAGCCACCAATCACAACCGTACCCTCATGATCACAAAGAGCATCAACATCAACCTCAACAGCATTTTCCAGATATTGATCAATAAGCACAGGATGATCTGGCTCAACTTGAACGGCTTCTTTCATGTAGCGATTGAGCTCTGCTTCGTCGTATACAACTTCCATGGCGCGCCCACCCAAGACGTAAGAGGGACGAACAACAACGGGGTAGCCAACTTTGCCTGCAATCGACCGCGCTTCAACTTCACTTCGAGCTAGACCATTGCGAGGTTGACGAATCTCCAGTTTCCGAAGAATGGCCTCAAACTGTTCCCGATCTTCTGCGAGATCAATAGATTCTGGTGAGGTTCCCCAAATTTGAGTCCCAGTAACAACTCCTTGGGGTGTGGAGAGCCAATTCAAAAGAGGCAATGCAAGCTTGAGAGGTGTCTGCCCACCGAATTGAACAATCACTCCATTTGGGTGCTCTGCCTCAATGACATTCAGCACATCCTCGAGCGTTAGGGGCTCGAAATAAAGACGATCACTGCTGTCGTAATCCGTCGAGACCGTCTCGGGATTGCTGTTTAACATCACCGTCGCAAAACCTTGATCCTGAGCCGAGAAAGAAGCATGGCAACAGCAGTAATCAAATTCAATACCCTGCCCAATTCGATTAGGTCCTCCACCCAAAATCATCAACTTTGGTCTCGTTTCAATCGCAACCTCAGTGGATGGAGCCATGGGTTGAAGTTGCCCGTTTGACATCAAACGAAGCAGCGGTCTTTCATAGGTTGAGTAGTGATAGGGAGTGGAGGAAGCAAATTCAGCCGCACAGGTATCAACTGTTTTGAACACAGGCGTCACACCCAACTGGTCCCTACGCGCTCGCACATTCATCTCTTTGCTATCCACAAACCAGGCTATTTGCCGATCTGAATACCCAAGAGCCTTGACTGTAAATAGCGTTTGCTCATCAAGCTCTTCCAGAGTTTTCCCCTTTAAAAGCTTAGATTCGACATTAGTTAATCCTCTTAACTTCGCAAGGAACCAAGGATCAATATTGCTCAATTCATGAATATGAGCATCGGTCATTCCAGACAGCATGGCGCTGCGAACAGACAAAATCCGATCGGGAGACGGTGTCCGTAGTGAGCGCTCAAGATCTGTTTTGGAACATGAGGGCTCCGGACGGTCACCTCCCCAGCCAGATAGGCCAGTTTCCAACGATCGCAATGCTTTCTGAAACGACTCTTCGAAACAACGACCGATGGCCATCGCCTCACCAACCGACTTCATTGCTGTGGTCAGAACAGCGGGGGATCCACGGAATTTTTCAAACGCAAAACGAGGAACTTTCGTTACGACGTAGTCAATGGTTGGCTCAAAACAAGCTGGTGTTTTTCCAGTGATGTCGTTGAGGATCTCATCAAGGGTGTATCCAATTGCCAACCTCGCAGCGATCTTGGCGATTGGAAATCCAGTGGCCTTACTCGCCAATGCAGAGGAGCGACTCACTCTTGGATTCATTTCAATCACTACCACTTCGCCATCAGCCGGATTGATGGCGAACTGAATGTTGCTTCCACCCGTAGCTACACCGATCTCACGAATAATCGCGATCGACTGATCTCGAAGCCTTTGATATTCGCGATCTGTGAGGGTTTGGGCCGGTGCAACGGTGATCGAGTCACCGGTATGAACCCCCATTGGATCCAAATTCTCAATGCTGCAAACAATCACGACGTTGTCTGCCAAATCACGCATCACCTCAAGCTCAAACTCCTTCCAACCGAGCAGAGATTTCTCGATCAGGATCTGAGAGACAGGACTGGCATCAAGACCCGTCTTGCAAATGGCACTGAACTCCTCTGGGTTGTAAGCGATCCCTCCACCACTTCCACCGAGCGTGAAGGCAGGTCGAATGATGCGCGGATAACTGCTAATCGCGGCACCAACCGATTCAGCTTCTTCCAAATTGGACGCGATTCCTGAAGGGCAAACGTGAACGCCAATGCGCTCCATCGCCTGCTTGAAAAGTTTCCGGTCTTCCGCTTTTTGAATCGCTTTGAGATCAGCTCCGATCAGCTCGACACCAAAACGATCCAGCGTTCCATTTTCGGCAAGAGCAACCGCCAGATTGAGAGCGGTCTGCCCGCCCATTGTTGGGAGCAAGGCATCGGGCCGCTCTAGTTCAATCACTCGAGCGACAACGTCTGGCGTGAGCGGCTCGACGTAAGTGCGATCCGCCATTTCCGGATCCGTCATGATCGAGGCCGGATTTGAGTTGATCAGGATCACCTCATAACCCTCTGCCCTCAAGGCTTTACAAGCTTGAGTTCCTGAATAGTCGAACTCGCAGGCCTGTCCGATCACGATCGGTCCGGAACCCAAGAGGAGGATGCGACGAAGATCGTTCCGCCTGGGCATGGGCCTTCAACTCAGCCAAACCAGCCAATACTCCCATGTGGAGCACTTGAAAGATTTCATCAGCAACCTTTCGGGTCGGTTGGTCGCTAGCGTTGGTTGAAAGGAGTCCTTAATCCACCATGAGTGAGCTCCAGCGACTGAAAGGGTTGCTGCCACCAGAGATGCAGAGCTGGGTATTCGTGGAAGCTGCTGCTGCTGTTGAACCGGTTTTGATCACTCTTGAAGAGATCGGCAGAGATGAGGTTGAGATTCAGGTGGATCTTGATCTATGGGACAGCTTTGCTCTTGATCACAGAAACCTGCTTTTTTGGCACGAGGTCGGTCGAATCCAAAACGACACGATTCCTAGAGACGGTTGGGAAATGGCTGCTCTAGCCATCGGCCTTGGCGGTGCGATTGGTGAGCTTTGGGTCCAAGACGGTCTTCTGTTGTTTATGGCTCTGGGCTTGTCAGGATTTGCTGGCTATCGCCTTTATCTCAAAAACAATGCAGAGAAGCGTCTACGCGATGCGATCTCAGCCGACGAGAGAGCAATAGACCTGGCTTGCCGCTTTGGCTACAGCGTTCCGAACTCGTACAAAAGCCTGGGAGGCGCTCTGAAGGAATTGGTGGAACAGACACGTAAAAAGAAAAAGAGGAGCTTTTACGAAGACCGCCTCGAGGCGCTACGCAAAAGTGCAGGCAAAGCAAGGGCAGAGATGGCTCAGCAACAGGGCTCCGATCAATCGGTTACCAGCGAGAACGTTTATGGATAGTGAACAGCTGGCTGAGCTGGCAGCCGAAGCCTGCGACGATCGCAAAGGTGTAGACATCCAGCTAATTCGGATTGATGAGGTTTCAAGCCTTGCCGATTGGTTGGTGATTGCAGGCGGTCAGAGCGACGTTCAGGTCAAGGCAATGGCCCGATCGGTTGAAGAACGTCTAGAAGCAGAAGCCAAACGACTCCCCTTACGCAAAGAAGGGATGAATGAAGGGCGCTGGGCCCTGCTCGATTACGGCGAATTAATTGTGCACATCCTCCAATCGAACGAACGTAGTTTTTACGACTTGGAAGCGTTCTGGAGTCACGGTGAACGCCGTCCCCATCTAGCTTCCGAGACATCAGTAGGCCTCTGACACCTGTTCATATGGCTGCGACAATCTCCTGTCCTGTTCCTCCCGATCAACGTCCTCAGGAAGAGTTCACCCAGCTGAGCCAATCGTGGTTTTTTGCCTGGCCGCGTCATCGACAAATCGATTTAGACAAGGCATTGCTCTTGAGCTGGCTACTCATTGTCCCTCTCACCGTGCTGATAGCGAGCGGTAGTTGGAGCTTGAAACATGATCCAATTCGGCTCGTGCTTGCGGGTGCTGTCTCTGGACTTGTTTTGCCGATGTTGTTATTGGTACGCCAATGGCTGGGTTGGACCTATGTCCACAAACGCCTTCTTTCTGAGCGCGTGGAATACGAAGAATCCGGCTGGTATGACGGGCAAGTCTGGGAAAAACCTTTGTCCTGGCGCGAGCGAGATCTTCTATTAGCCCAACATGAAGTTCGCCCGATCTTGGGTCGGCTCGGCAGGGCCATGGCCACAACAACAGGGCTCATTCTTGGTGGAGCCAGCCTCTGTCAAGCTCTCTAATTTCGCCGACATTCCTTCGCTAACACTCCCTCTATGACACTTCCTCCTGGCTACGGCAGATCGTCCAGAAATTCAGGCTGTCCCGCCTTTGAGGTTGTGCTGAAAAGAGGCTCATCGGTGGAATCAATCCATCGCGTGCATGCCGTTGTTTGTGATTCAAAAGGAAGAATCCTGATGAAGGCTGGACGGCCTGATCATGAAACATTTGTTAGATCTGCACTCAAGCCATTTCAAGCCTTGCCTGCCCTCAGCAGCGGCACCTCTGGAGCCTATGACTTTGGAGATCGAGGCTTGGCAATTAGTTGTGCTTCCCATGCCGGAACGGCTGAGCATGCCAGGGAAGCTTTCCGCCTGCTTTGGAACGCCCAACTGGAAACAGACTCTCTCCAGTGCCCAATTCCGGCATGGGGCCACAGTCCCCTTGAGCACAATTGCTCCGGCAAACATGCCGCTTTCCTTGCCACATCACGAAAAATGGGGTGGCCCTTGGAGAGCTATCTCCAGGGCGATCATCCACTGCAGCAAGAGATCAATCGACGCGTGGGAGAGTTCCTCGGGCTCCCCGCTGAAGAATTAGTCGCAGAGCGCGATGACTGCGGTGCGCCCACACTCCTATTGCAACTGTCCCAGATGGCTTTGCTCTATGCCCATCTCGGCTCTTCAACCCATGCCGAGCTGGAGCAAATCAGCAGAGCCATGCTCGCCCACCCCAAGCTTGTTGCTGGAGATGGCCGCTTTGACACCGAACTCATGTCCCGGTCTCATAAACAGGTGATCAGCAAAGGTGGCGCTGAAGGCATTCAGTGCCTCAGCAGAACGGGAGATGGCCTAGGAGTGGCAATCAAGGTGGAAGATGGCTCTCGCCGTGCCAAACAGGCTGTAGCACTCCATCTACTGCGCCAACTTGATTGGATGACTCAGGGGAGCCTGGACGAACTGGAAGACAAGATGTTGATCATCGGTCCAGGAGTCCGACTTGAAGTGAAGGGAGAACTACGCGCGTGAACGCTCACAATCCGCAAGCTTGCGTAGACCAAGTTGTATAATTTTGGGGTCGACGCGGGGTAGAGCAGTCTGGTAGCTCGTCGGGCTCATAACCCGAAGGTCGGGAGTTCAAATCTCCCCCCCGCCACCAAATCAAAAAGCCCCTTTTTTATGAGGGGTTTTTTAATGACAGAAAAACTAAGCCTTTTGAGAATCTAAGAATCGTGGAATTCTTGGCATCCAGGCCCAGCAGCGCTTCCCAACACTTCAAACTAGATTCAAAAGCAAATTTCTTTCTAAAAAAATATAACTCCGAAATAAGATTAGTCTAAAAAAATCACAGAATTAAGCCTTCGTGGGCTTAAAGTTAGGGGCCACAATGAGCCGGTTACCAGAATACGGATAATCATCAAGTTGGGTTTAGAAATACAAAACTCATCTTTAATTTGCCAGGAAAATCAGCATCTAAGGCTGAAAAGTCGAGGACGATTGAATCAAGACATTCCCTTCGCGATCAACCGATTAAGACGCTCAAACCAAGGCTTTTCAATCAGATGCTTGAAGCGTCTGGTCACAGACATCCAATCAGATCAAAAAGATCAGTGGGCAAAGAGGGACACTAAGAAGAGGTCATCGCTTGAGCTGTGCCGCTGAAACCCTTCGAAGCCATCGTGATCGGTTCAGGTGCGACCGGTGGTGTGGCCGCGCAGACGCTTGCTGAAGCTGGGGTTCGAGTCCTGGTAGTGGAAACAGGACCCCAACTAAGTGCTCAAGCAGCTCTGGGGAGCGAACCGATCAACAGCATGCGACGCGTCCGCGGCCTTCTCAGTGGTCAGCACCGACAGCAAGCTCAGCATCCCGGCTATTGGAAACACAATCCACTTCTCTATGCCGATGAGCGGCGCTACCCATACTCCACTCCAAAAGATCAACCTTTTCTCTGGACGCAAGGGCGCCAGGTTGGAGGCAGGAGTTTGACGTGGGGTGGAATCACCCTGCGACTCTCAGATCTGGAATTTAAAGCTGCAGAGCGGGATGGTCACGGACACTCTTGGCCTATTTCCCATCGAGATCTAGATGAGCACTATTCCGCTCTTGAGCGGCAATTTGCCCTTCATGGCAACAAAGATGGACTCGCGCAACTCCCAGATGGTTGCACCACAGCACCGCTGCGTTTCACCCCAGAAGAACAACAGCTGGCTGCTGCCCTCCAGGGCTCGGCAGATATCGAGATGATTCACTCGCGCGGTTTTGCAGCACATCAACCGTCCGCAGAGTGTCCATGGCCGCCATCGAGCAGTCCTGGCAGCAGTCTCCAATCGGCCCTCTCCACTGGACGCGTGGAGATGCTGTCAGAGCACCTGGCAGAACGCCTGCTAATGAACGGTGATCAAAGTCGTGCTCGCGGTGTCGTTGTCATCGATCAACGCAACGGGGAGAGAATCGAACTAGAGGCCCCTTTGGTGGTTCTCTGCGCTTCAACTATCGCCTCACTGCGATTTTTATTGCTCTCAGAATGCTCAGCGACGGCAGGAGGATTTCAGGATCCGTCAGCAAGCCTCGGGCGTCACTTGATGGATCACGTTTCAACCTGCCGATTCTTTCAAGTGCCAAGCAGGAGTGGCCGCGAATCCCTCCAAGACCAAGATCCCAGTAGTCAATTGTCGGGGGCCGGAAGTTTTTTCCTTCCCTTTGGAAGTCTTCCACCACAACGTGGTGGGGGCCTCCCGTTTTCAAGGGGATATGGGCTTTGGGGCGCGATCAATCGCTTTGATCCACCCTGGTGGTTAAAAAGGAATCCCGACTGCCGTTTGGGTTTTTTGATTGGTCATGGGGAAGTGCTTCCCTCCGCTCAAAACAAAGTCAGCTTGTCGGAAACAGTGGATGGCTGGGGAGTTCCCATCCCCTTTATCAGCTGCCGTTGGGGAGCGAACGAAACAGCGATGGTGGCCCACATGCACTCGATGATGGCTGAAGCCATTGGCCTAGGTGGAGGGGAAATGCAACCTCTCACCGATCTAATCAAGATGCCCCTGATCGAACCCATTGTCGGCACTATGGAAGCTATGAAAGCAGGTGCACCTCCGCCTGGCTACTACGTGCATGAGCTGGGTGGAGCTCCAATGGGCAACGATGAGAACCACAGTGTTGTGGATGCCTGGAATCGCCTCTGGCGCTGTCCAAACGTATTGGTCGTTGATGGCTCATGTTGGACCACTTCAGCGTGGCAAAGTCCAACCTTGACGATGATGGCGATTACGAGGAGAGCTTGCCTACATGCGCTCCAACCTGAGAACGCGTAAAAAGATCGTCAAGATAGCGCTCAGTGACTGCTCGATCAGTACAACCGTTTTGAACTAAAAATTGGGCAATTGCAGAACTAAGAAGTTGATATTGATCCCAAGAAGGATTTAATCCAATGAAATCTTTCATTCCGCGATAAAGAACTTCGGGAATTTCCGCTTCCATGCTCACCAATGAAATCTCTAGATCCCTGACTGATTCAGGAACATGATTATCGCAATGTTCAAGGTGAAATCGATCCATGGAGTGGGGTCAATCCTCAGAGGGGTGCCCACCTAGGAAGACACATGGAGGGGGTAGCCGTCAAAGCCGAAGAAATCAGGTCGAACAGAGGGAAGCCCTGATGAGAATCATTCCAGCACAGTGGTTTTCGAAGATCGTGGAGCGATGATTTGAAACTGGCTACTGGCATCCAGCACGGTGTCAAGTTCAATTGAGGCATAAATGGAAAAACCACAACCCCCCAGCAAACAGCCAGGATCGAGTGCAAAAGCCCGTGGAAAACGTGGCTAAATCTGTGGAAAACGAAGGAACAATCAGCTTGAAACTTGATTGATTAGTCTCGCTTATGTCCCTAAGTCTCTTTGGACTTGCGTGAGACAAATTTACAAAGAAAGGTAGTGACAGAGGCGGGTCTTCAGGGTTCAAGAGCATCCGTCTTTGAATCCGCACTCCGACCACGAAGGGTGCTTGGTCCTAAAGGATGCTCTGCATGCGGGTAGGGGTGATGCCCATGGTCGTGGGAATGCTCGTGAGCGTGGACTCCATGCGAGTGAGGCTCATGCCCCCCCCCCAGTGGGATTGGCACTCCGTCGGGCTGACAGGCCCCGGTGCACTCGAGCTCACATAAATCGCAGCCATCGGTCAATCCCTCAACGTGGTGATGGTGGCTGGCCTGGGCTAGGCCTACCTCAGTTTCAAAACCCAACACCTGTGCTCTGTATTTACAGAGCGAGCAATTCATCGCCGTCTCTCCACCAAGCACTTCATCCACCCGCTCTACAAAGGTTTCTTGCACCCTTACGTGGTCTCCGAGATAGGAGGCATGCAGAAATTCCACCTCGGGGTGATCGTTGGCGACCCGTTCACTGTGCTGGCGGATCCTGGTCACAAGAACACCAGAAAACAAGAAATACGGAAACACGATGATGCGCTTAAAACCAAGGCGCACCACATGCCTTAGCCCTGGCTCCACCAGCGGGAACGTCACGCCTGAATAGACGGTTTCGCCCCAGCCGAAACCAAAACCTTCAACCAACATGCGCGCAACCTTCGCGACGTTGGAATTGGCATCGGGATCTGATGACCCCCGTCCAACAACCACCAACATGGTTTCAGATAAAGGAACGCCTGGATTTGCGTCCAACGTCTCTTGAATCCGAGCGCCAGCCGCTGCAATCATCAATCGATCAACGCCGAGCTCTCGGCCGTAATCAATTTCCAAGCCCGTTTCAGCGCTGTATGTGTTCAGCACGGACGGGATGTCGTTTTTGGCGTGGCCTGCCGCAAACAACATGGCCGGAATCGCCAGCACCCGCTCCACTCCTTGCTCTCTTAAGCGATCCAAACCATCCCTAAGGATTGGATTAGCGAATTCCAAAAACCCGTGTTCAACTGGAATGGGATGCATGCGCCGGCGCAAACTGATGGCGAGACGTTCAAATTCCTCAACCGCTAAACGATTCCTGCTGCCATGGCCGCAAATTAAAACGCCATAGGCCGATGGTTGCGGCGCACTCGGATCTGAACTCACTCGGTACGTTCCACTCCCACGACACTATCCTCGGCGTTGTTGAATCGCGCCGCTTGGTCTTGCCTAGACCATCGGCATGCATGAGAGCCACATCGTGACAAAGCATCCAGCGCTTTGGAATCCAATGGCCGACGATTCACATCCAGCGGGTTGGATTTCGACTGATGCAATCTCTCTTTCCAACCTGATCCGTCAAGGGATCCAGCCAACGCCCTTGTTGGTTTGCGCAGGGGGCACCAGCAGCCGCTGTGCTGCAGATGGACTTTGGACACTCGACTTAAGAGCGCGCCATCGCCAGCTGATCATCAGCGAAGTAGGAGATGAAGTGGAGATTGGGACCGGGCTCACCATGGCCGAGGTTTTAAAAGGTCTTCAAGCCCATGGACGCTCGATCCCCGTTGGCCTTTCCACCGTTCCAGGATGTGGCTTTGTACTCACAGGTGGAGTTGGTCCGCTGAGTCGATTACAGGGGCTCGCTATGGATCACATCGTGGGTTTGCGAGGTGTCTGGGGAAACGGCAATATTTTTGACCTTTCAGCGCCTGCCAACCCTGCTGCCAGCACTGGAACAACCTTTAACAAGGAATCACATCAACAGTGGAAAGGACTGCTCGGTGCAGCTCCATTCCTGGCTGTTGTCACTGCGATTCGACTGCGGACGCAGAAGCTCACACCTTTAATGATTTGGAGGGCTGTATGCAGCGTTCAGCAACTTGAAATCGCCATTGAGGCGGCGGAACAATGGACGCACAGCGCCAGTTTGCAGTGGGCCTGGAACGAAAGAATTGAGCTGTTCATCGCTTGTAGCGCTGACGACCCTGCCGCGATGGCAGCGGTGCAGTCGCTGAAAACGCTGCTTGGCCACTGCGCTGAATCCAGCATGACCATCGTGCCTGGCCAACATGCTCAGCCCCCATTTGGAGCTTTAGCAACATCGACTGCTGCAAAAGGGCACAACCACAGCGAAGTCATCAGCAGGCTCGGGCCAGCCTGGGGCCAGCGATTGCCCTCACTCCTTAAAGACCTAAATCAACTCATACGCGAGCGTCCTCACCCCGGATGCCAAATCAGTGCCCAACAGCTTGGTGGAATGAGTTCTCAGGTTCCCGTGTCACGCACATCCTTCATTCATCGCGATGCAATCTGGAAGCCTTGGATCAACGCCGTTTGGAACGCAAATGACGCAGAAGGGCGGGAACGCTCGCTGGATTGGCTTTTTCACGCCAACAGCATCCTCACTAATTACTGCCCTGGCGTTCACCTCGCACAAATTCATCCACACCTGTCCTGCCATAAGGCAGAACTCTGTGACGCTTTTCAAGACTGGCTTCCAGTCCTCAATCAATTGAAGTCACATCATGATCCTTATGGATTGCTGCCACCGCTCTGAGATACGGTCCCTGAAAAGAAAGTGGCACTGACGCCCATGGCTTCCTCTCCCGCAATGGGACTTCAAAACTGGTTCAGCAATCCGAGACGCGACGTTCTCTCAGGCCTGGTCGTGGCCTTTGCCATGATTCCAGAAGCAATCGCGTTCTCTGGAATTGCAGGCGTGGATCCAAGAGTTGGATTGTTTGGAGCCTTTTGTCTCTCCATAACGATTGCCTTCGTCGGTGGACGAACGGCGATGATCACCTCTGCCACGGGATCAACGGCCCTGTTGATGACCGGATTGGTGGCGACAGGAAATGCGAGAGGGGAAGGACTGGGGCTGGCCTACTTGATGGCGGCAGGAATTCTCACCGGGGTCTTCCAGATTCTCTGGGGTTACTTACGCCTGGCTTATCAGATGAGGTTCGTGCCTCTAGGTGTCTTAAGCGGGTTTGTGAATGCTCTTGCTTTATTGATCTTTCAGGCTCAACTTCCGCAATTGGGAATCAATCTGCACTTTGGGGAAGCAGTACATGACCATGCGATGCATGCTCTAACTGGAAGCCAAATGGCAGTTGTTTGGCCACTCGTTTTGCTTGGCCTTGTCATTATTTATGGCCTGCCACGCATCACGCGCGCGCTTCCTTCCCAGTTGATAGCCATCATTGTGATTACAGCCATCAGCATGGGACTGAGCTCAATATTTCCAGATTTAAGTATTCCTAAAGTAGAAGATCTTGGCAAACTTCCCAATGGCCTTCCTATGTTCAACCTTCCCTTTGGAGATGTAAGTAATCAAAGAGTGCCTTTTAATCTACAGACATTTGGGATTGTCTTGCCTACAGCTTTATCGATCTCTCTGGTGGGCTTGATGGAAACATTCCTCACTCAAGACATTCTTGACGAGAGAACTGATTCTAATTCAAACAAGAATACTGAAGCGAAAGGCCAGGGAATTGCCAACATCGTGTCCTCCTTGTTTGGAGGAATGGCTGGCTGCGCGTTGGTCGGGCAATCCGTCATGAACATCGACAACGGGGGGCGAACACGCCTCTCCACTCTGTCTTCAGGGATCAGCCTCTTAGCGATGATTTTACTTGGCAGTACTTGGCTCAAGCAGATCCCCATGGCAGCTTTGGTTGCGGTCATGATTGGAATTGCGGTCAGTACAGCAGATGTCGCTGGATTGCGTAATCTTCGAAATATCCCCAAAAGTGACACTGCCGTGATGGTGATGACTTTTGCGGTCACCATGCTCACCACTCCCCACAACCTTGCCCTTGGAGTCCTAGCCGGTGTGGCTCTTGCAGGTGTTTTATTCAGCCGCAAAGTCGCAAAAGTCATTCGCGTCGAAGCGATCAAAATCAGTGAAGACGAGAGTCGTTATGTGGTCAGTGGACAATTATTCTTTGTAAGCAAGATTTATTTCCTACAGGGATTTGACGTTCACGATCATCCAGCCAGAATTACCATTGACATGAGTCAGGCACATATTTGGGACCAGAGTGGTGTTGGAGCACTCAACCAACTCATTCGCAAGCTTAGACTTGGTGGATCAGTCGTAAATGTTGAAGGCTTAAACAAGGAAAGTTTGAATCTTTTTGAACGAATCGGGAGCCAACCTGAGGGAGGTCATGGTTGATTTGAATCAGCTTGATGATTATTCCTTGTTGTAGAGGAGTGCCAAACAAGCCGTCATATCATTTCGCATGCCGTCGAGACGATTGCTGATCTCGACGTCATTCGGATTTAACTCGACATAGCGCACCGTTACGTCGTTACCGATGCTCATAATGAGACAAAGAGTTTGCAAGTCATTCGTTTCAACGGCCCTGATCCGAGCCCCTTCAAGCATTACTTTAAGAAGAGACATTTTATTATAATAAGCCTGTTGATCAGTCTCCTCCCATGCCAGTGCTGGAGTAGCTATTCCAAATAAAATTAGAGCTGAAATCAGGGTAGATCCCGCCAGCGTTCGCATCATCGAGCTGTTCACGAACACTTGCGAAAGCTATACGAATTCTCTGAGTTGACAAGAACGATCAACCCTGATGAACGAGCTCTGACACACTTGTTCCCTACCAGAAACAATCAGATGAAAGTCCGTCTTCTTGCACTGCCACTGGTTTCTTTCTTATTCATTTTGAATGGTTGTGCCACGCTTGGGGAAGGCGGCGCCTCAAGACTCGATCTCATCAAACGGAGAACCGAGCTTCGCTGCGGAGTCAGCGGCAAGATTCCAGGGTTTAGTTTTCTGCAAAGGGATGGATCCTTCGCTGGACTTGATGTGGACATCTGTCGCGCCTTTGCAGCAGCGTTTACTGGCAGCCCAGATCAGGTGCAATACAGGTCATTAACCGCTCCAGAACGATTCACTGCACTACGCACAGGAGAAATTGATCTTCTGTCCCGCAACACCACGTTCAACCTCAGCAGAGATGCCGCGGGAGGCAACGGCGTCAGCTTTGCTCCTGTTGTCTTTCATGACGGGCAAGGGCTCTTGGTTAAGCGCAGCAGTGGGATCTCCAATCTCAATAACCTCAAAGGCAAAACCATTTGCGTTGGCTCAGGCACCACGACCGAGCAAAACCTCAACGATGCCTTTCAAGCCAAAGGCATCGACTACAAACCAATCAAGTATCAGGATCTCAATCAAGTGATCGCGGGCTACCTACAAGGTCGCTGCAGTGCCATGACATCAGATCGTTCTCAGCTTGCCGCGGCCAGATCCGGTTTTAACAACCCAGATCAACACGTGATTCTCCCTGAAGTATTGAGCAAAGAACCCCTCGCTCCACTAGCAGCAGGGGGGGATCAACGCCTGGCAGACGCTATGCGCTGGGTGATTTACGCATTGATCGCTGCAGAAGAATTAGGCATTACACAAGAAAACATCGGCAATAAGCTGGCAGAAGCCCAAAGTCGTCCTCAACTCACACAACTAAGGCGTTTTCTTGGCGTTGAAGCTGATTTGGGTCAAAAATTAGGTTTAAACAACGATTTCATCGTCAAAGTGATCCAAGCAGTAGGAAATTACGGTGAAATCTATGATCGTCATCTCGGCCCTAAGAGTGCTGTTCCTATTCCGAGGGGCCTCAATAATTTGTACAGCAATGGAGGCATCCTGACCTCACCACCATTTCAATGAATCGTTCAAAACGCTGGTGGTGGCAGGTCATCATCGTGATTGGGCTCCTCACCGTGATGGGGATTTTGATCAATAACCTTGCAGTCAATCTCATCAGAACGGGGCTAGGCCTCAGTTTTGATTGGCTTTGGCGACCCGCAGGTTTCGCGCTCAGTGAGCACCCCCTTCCTTATCAATCCTCAGACAGCACAGCCTGGGCCTTGCTGATGGGATGGCTCAACAGCTTGCGCGTCATCTTTGCAGGGATTGTTCTGGCAACGCTGCTTGGCGTCAGCACCGGTGCTGCTCGTCGCAGCCTGAATCCGTTATTGCGGCAAATAGCAGCTCTCTACGTGGGATTCATTCGTCAGATTCCTCTTCTATTGCAGCTTCTGTTTTGGTATTTCGTTGCCTTCCTTGGACTTCCTTCAGAGCCGTTCGCACCACTTGGAGCTGTGATCCATCTGTCCAATCAAGGCATCAGCTTGCTTGGAGTCACGCTCAGTGTGGAGTTTGCAGCTGTCCTCCTAGGACTCAGCGTATTTACTGGAGCCTCCATTGCAGAAGTGGTTCGCGGTGGACTCGATTCCGTACCCCGCGGCCAGTGGGAAGCCTTCCGCAGTCTTGGCATGACAGAGGGCCTTGGCTTACGCCGAATTGTTTTACCTCAGGCTCTCCCAGCAATCCTGCCAGCACTCAGCAGTCAATATTTGAACCTTGCCAAAAACAGCACCCTGGCGATTGCCGTGGGCTACGCCGATCTCTACGCGGTGAGTGACACAACCATCACCCAAACAGGACGAGCGATTGAAGGTTTTTTGCTGCTTTTGCTGAGCTTTCTACTTTTGAACTTGCTCATTAACGGAGGGATGCAGCTACTAAACCGAGCTGTTTTAAGAAGCCAGCACCATCATTAAAATGAAGAGCTAACAGTTCGCTTTCATGAATACTCGCCGCATCGCTGCAGTCTTTTTAATTGTGGCGTCTATTGCAGCCATTTTGCTGCCCTTCGCATCAGCAACCCTTCTCACCATTGGATTAGGCGGAATTGTGTTCGTGGCTGGGCTCAATCAACTGCTTCGGATTGGAGAAATTCCAAACAATCAAGGGAAACTCTTTAAAGGCTTGTCAGGCCTGCTTTACATCGGTGGTGCTGTCTTCATTCTGATCGACCCGATCGACAGTGAAATCAGCCTCACGTTGTTTGCAGGTGTGCTCTTGCTTGTTGAAGGGTTGATGGAATTAGCAACAGGAGCCAGTTCCAATGCACCAGCTCGAGGTCTTGTGGTGGTGGATGGAATCGTGACTGCCGTCCTCGGATTGCTCTTGGTGATCGAATGGCCCTCTGACAGCCTTTGGGCTTTAGGGACCATCTTTGGAGTGTCTCTGTTCCTATCCGCCTTGAACTTGCTCAAGCCCACGGATGCACCCCCAGCCGCCAGCTAATGGCGAATCAATTCAAAGCCCGGCAACAGCACTACCGGCGTTGGCAGCAAAAACCGATTGAGGCCGCATTCAGCGTTCTCATCCTTAGCTTGATTCTTTGGGCTGTCTGGTCGACAGGCTCCTGGCTGATCGCCGGGGCTGATTGGCGGGTGGTCACCCACAACCTCCCGCTGTATGCCTTTGGCAGCTATCCCGCAGATCAACGCTGGAGGCCTTTGGTTTGGATGGCCGCTCTGCTGCTACTAACGATCACCACGTTGAGCGGTGATCACTTGCCTCAACCCCTGAAACGCCTTCAACCTTTCCTTCCCTGGGCATGGATCTTGATGGTGCCTGCAGGAGTGGTTCTGCTTGCTGGATCCGCCAACCTCCAAGCCGTGCCATCTCGCGCCTGGGGAGGCCTCACCCTCACATTGCTACTGACCACAGCGAGTGGGTTTTTAGCCCTGCCCATGGGAATAGGCCTTGCGATCGGTAGAACATCGAATTTGGGTTTGGTCGCGATGCTATGCCGCATTTACATCGACCTGATGCGTGCCGTTCCTCTTATTGCGGTGCTGTTCTTCGGGCAATTGCTCCTACCGCTCTTCCTCCCGGTAGAGATCGAAATCAACAGAGTGTTGAGAGCTGTTATGGCTTTTGCACTATTTGCAGCGGCTTATGTCGCCGAAGATGTGCGCGGTGGACTGCAATCCATCCCACGCACACAAGCGGAAGCGGCAGCAGCCCTCGGTCTCAATGCGTCTCTCACCATGAGACTGGTCATTCTTCCCCAGGCAATGAGAATTGCTGTTCCAGCCTTAACCAATCAAGCGATCGGATTGCTGCAAAACACCAGCTTGATGGCCATTCTCGGATTGATAGAACTGCTGGGAATTAGCAGAAGCTTGCTCGCAAATCCTGAATACATCGGCCGTCATCTTGAGGTTTATGTCTGGCTCGCCGGTGTGTATTGGTTGCTCTGTTCAGGGATGGCCCTTTTGGCAAAGCGAATTGAACGTCAAGGCCGCTTATCCACTAGCTCCTAAGACCGCTCGTACCTCCTCAACATCTATGTCCATCGCCATTCACGCGCAGTCCATTAGTAAGTCCTACTCCGATGATCATCGCGCTCTTGATGAGGTGAATCTCAGCGTCAACCTTGGTGAAGTTCTTGTGGTCATGGGGCCCTCTGGATCCGGAAAAAGCACCTTGATCCGCACCTTTAATGGCTTGGAAAGCATTGACGAAGGACGGTTGGAAGTCGTGGGGATTCAGCTGGATTCCAACCAAGACGAACGACAGATCAAACGAATCCGGCGCAGGGTTGGAATGGTCTTTCAACAGTTCAATTTGTTTCCCCACCTCTCCATCCTCGACAACATCACGCTGGCACCAATCCGCGTCAAAAAAATGCAGAAAAAGGACGCGGAGCTCAGGGCGATGTCGCTACTGAGCCAAATGGGGATTGCTGATCAGGCCATGAAACGCCCTGCCCAGCTCAGCGGAGGGCAGCAACAACGCGTAGCGATCGCCAGAGCCTTAGCGATGGATCCAGAGGTGATGTTGTTCGACGAGCCAACCAGTGCTCTTGATCCAGAACGCGTCAAAGAAGTTCTTGATGCCATGCGCACGCTGGCCTCAGCAGGAATGACCATGGTGGTCGTCACCCATGAACTGGGATTTGCCCGTGAGGTCGCTGACCGGGTGCTGTTTATGGACGCAGGAAAAGTGGTTGAACTTTCAGATGCAAAGACATTTTTCAGTCATGCCAAAGAAGAGCGCAGCAGGCGCTTCCTCAATCAAATGACTAACTGACAACGGCCATCCAACTGGTGCAGGGCCCGCTCAGCAGCTACGAGCTCCCTTTCGGTTTGCAGCCAGGTTTCATTGCCAACGGGCAGGCTATGAATTTGCTCAGCCAACCGCTCCTGCAAGCGCTCACGTTGAGCTTGAAGGGCTTCACTGAGTTGTACCACTCTCTGGGGGATGGAACAGAAAGGAGCCGAAACAGCCACTGAGCACCTGTCATGGGACAGCTGTGACTTTGGCACATTGTCGCGAATGTTCCTAGTCTCCAGCTAGATCTGGCAGACACAGCAATTTTTCGCCTCCTGGTTGAACTCATTCCAGGCCTACTTGTTGGATATCTGCTGGGTCGCTTCAAACCAGGGTGGGTCAAGCCTCTAGCAACCCCACTTGTGCGCTATGGCGTTCCCATCAGCCTGATGGGCTTGCTGTTGAAGGGTGGATTGAACAGCTCCCTGCTCAGCACGGCCGCCATAGCGGCGGTCGCCATCATGGTCATGCTGATCGTGCTCGGACGCTGGCGCCGAGGGGGCGATCAGCTGCTCTCGCCCACGCTTCAACTGGGGTGTTGCGTTGGCAACACAGCCTATTTCGGGATTCCGGTCGCGCTGGCCTTACTCCCCCCAGAAGCCCTATCGATCAGCATCGGCTACGACTTCGGCGCAACGCTGCTGGCCTGGGGGCTCGGACCGATCTGGCTTGCAGGACCAGAGCAGAAGGCTCATCCGCACCGTTGGCGTGTGTTGATTAACCACCTCAGTTCCAGTCCTGCCTCACGAGGACTCCTGGGCGCATTGCTTGTGATGGCAACACCGTGGCAAGCCCCCATCACGACCGCACTGTGGATGCCTTCAAGGGTTGTGATTGTGCTGGCCTTAATTGTTGTGGGCATGCGACTTGCAGGCCTTTCAGACGCGAGATCAACACCATCCCTGACAGAAGCAACACAAAGCGCTCGCCGCAAAGCCTTGAATGTGGCTCTGGGCTGCAAACTTTTACTGTTTCCAGCATTTGTGTTGGCAATCAGCCTGATCCTTCCCATCAGCGCTTTCGCGCGTCAGGCCTTGGTCCTACAAGCTGCAGCCCCCACCGCTATTTCCGTGCTCTTAATGGCAGAAACAGAGCAGGCAGACAGCACTGCAGCGTCACAGCTCATTTGGCGCAGCACTCTCCTGGCGCTGATCACGGTGCCAATTTGGGCTGTGCTGCTGAAGACGTTGGGAGAAAGACTCGGAACGTGAGGTTCAACCTTGGCGTGCGCACCCTCCTGCGAACCGGAAGGGCGTGCATCCACAACCGTTGGCAATCAGGTTCCATCACCAGCAAATCTCCATCCGCAAGGGCTAGTTCCTCTCGGCTCCGGCTCTGGCGATGACGAAACTGCAATGCCCTGGTGGCACCAAAAGAAAGCGATGCGATTGGACATCTGGCATCAATCTCCGGTTCGTCATCGGCATGCCACCCCATGCGATCGTCTCCATCCCGATAAAGATTGAAAAGGCAACCATTGAACTGAGCAGAACAACTGTTATTCACCTGCTCAAGCAAGGGCGTAAACCAGTTGGGCCAGCCCTGCCCGCGATGAACCACACCGCTGTAGCGGTAAGACACCGAAGCATCTGCGAGAAAAGCCGACAATCTCGGCACACGGTGGACCTTGCCGTACACCCGAACTTGGGGCTGCTCCCAAACAATCCGTTCCTGACATCGATCAAACCAGTAAGCCGAAGCCTGCGATTCCAGCCAGCCAACGCGATGGTTCCAGCTCATCGATCGTGGGTCTTGCCTGAAGCAAACCAGTAACGAGCCATAACAGAGACGAAAACTTTGAGGCAACACCCCATACATTCTTGTCATGGGAGCTCGTATCACGGAATCGGAATTTCTCAAACGAGCGCGTGAGCGATTCGGTGATCACTTCGATTACTCAGAGATCAAATACCGCAGCTACAAGAGCCCGGTCAAAATTCGCTGTAACCACCATCCGGTTCAGCTGATCAGCATTACACCTGAGAAGCATCTCCAAACCACAGGAGGCTGTCGACACTGCCTTAGAGAGAGACGGATTGCTGCCTTAGAGCGAGAACTCAATCGCGATGCTGCTCAGCGGCCAATCGAAGCAATGCCGATTGAAACAACAACGCAAAAAGCGGCCTGTCCTCTTCAGGACTGAAGGCTGACGCGGTGATAGCAAAACCATAACCACTGTTGAAATAGCAAATTGCGATGGGAACGCCACAGCGTTCTCGGGTGGTCAGAGTCAAAATTTTCCGGCGGCGGAACATCGCCACGGGCGAGATCGCGCTCCATTTCCCCTTGCAACCTCCCAACGTTGTATTCGGGATGACCGAGATGCATGAGTTGACGCTGATCTGGCGTCTCAAAAATGGTGTAACCAACCTTCTCGCCATGGGCAAGAAGTCTCAGTCGACCCTGGCGTTGCGCCGATTCCATCGCTGCGTCTGGTAATCCCGCATAACGGCTTTGGGGACAAAGGAATTGATCATCCTGGGTTCCCATGAGGGGATGACCAGGCACGAGACTTCGCATCGGAAACACCCCAAACAATTTCCGATCGAACGTGACCTTGTTCACTCCCGCGAGATAAGCCAGAGCAAAACCAGCCCAACAGAGACCGAGAGTGCTGGCACAAGAATGACGCGCCTCGTTGATCAGCTCAACCAATTCGGGCCAATAGGTGACGTCCTCAAACGCCAGGTGCTCCACTGGCGCACCTGTGATGATTAATCCATCCAATGGACGCTGGGACTGAGCCTCGTCCCAGCTCACGTAGTGCTGGTTGAGATGGTCTTGATCCCAGCTTCGGTACGCATGAGATTGGAGGCGAATCCAAATCGGTTCAATCTGAAGAACCGAGAGACCCAGAGGATGCAGCAGGTTGAATTCGTACTGCTTCCCTAAAGGCATGATGTTGAGAATGCCAATGCGCAAGGGCCGAATGTCTTGACGCTCGGCTTGCTCGGGTTCAATCCAAGAGATCCGGTTCCGTTCAACAGCGGTGATCTTGTGATAATTCCTAGAAAGAATCAGTGCCATCAGCTCAGATCCCTTCCACTGACTGAATTTGATTCATCATGGATGCAATGACGAGCGCCCTTTTCTATGCAAGGTGTTCTCTGTTCAACGTAGCCACAGTTCATGCCTTTGAACTCATGGGGAGTGAGTCAAATGCTTTGGTGTGCTGAACATCTCCACGGCGGTCGATCACCTTGGCCTTGGGCTCCAAGGGATCAACCGCCAGTCCCCAACTCAGCTGGCCAGAGCCTGCTCAAAATCAGCCTTGATGTCGTCGATGTGTTCCAAACCCACAGACACCCGCACCATGGTGGGAGTTACACCAGCTGAGGCTTGCTCATCAGCACTGAGCTGCTGATGAGTCGTGGAGGCTGGATGAATCACCAGCGTTTTGGAGTCGCCAACATTGGCGAGATGGCTCGCCAGCTTGAGACTGTCGATGAAACGCACCGCATCGTCATACCCCCCCTTCAGGGAGAACATCAGCATGCAGCCCATCCCACGGTCGGTGAGATAGCGCTTGGCACTTGCGTGATAAGGGTCGCTGGGTAATCCGGGATAGCTCACCTGAGCAACACTGGATTGCTCCTGCAACCAAGTCGCTAACGCCATTGCATTTTGCGCATGCCTCTCCACACGCAAGCTCAGTGTTTCCAAGCCTTGCAGCAACAAAAAGCTGTTAAAGGGGCTAATGGCCGGTCCCCAATCGCGGAGACATTCCACCCTTGCTCTAAGTGCAAACGCGATATTGCGTTCTTCAGGTAATCCCAGCATTTTGCAGATGTCACTGCCGAAACCGAAGGCATCCCAGTGAACAAGGCCGTGATAAGCAGCGCTCGGCTGACTCATCAACGGAAACTTGCCATTGCCCCAGTTAAAAGTTCCAGCATCAACAATCACACCACCAAGACTGGTTCCGTGACCACCAATCCATTTCGTGGCGCTCTCGACCACCACATCGGCACCATGCTCAATGGGTCGAATCAAGGCTCCTGCCGCTCCGAGTGTGTTGTCGACAATCAGAGGAATGCCACGTTCTTTAGCAAGTGCAGAGAGGCCGGCGAAGTCTGGAATATTGAAGCGGGGATTGCCCATCGCTTCCACATAAATCGCCTTGGTGTTGTCATCAATTTGCGCAGCAAAACTCGCGACATCGTCGCCATCAGCGAACTTGACCTGGATCCCTAGGCGCGGGAATTGCACCTTGAATTGGTTGTAAGTACCGCCGTAGAGAAAAGATGTGGAAACAAAATTGTCTCCTGCCTGCATGCAGTTGGTAATCGCCAAAAACTGAGCCGACTGGCCTGAGGCAGTGGCAACGGCAGCGACCCCACCCTCCAGTGCTGCAACGCGCTTTTCAAAGACATCCGTGGTGGGGTTCATCAAACGGGTGTAGATGTTCCCGAATTCCTTCAACCCAAACAAATTTGCGCCGTGTTCAGCGTTATTGAACACGTATGAGCTGGTCTGGTAGATCGGGACCGCCCGAGAGTTTGTCGTGGGGTCAGGGACCTGACCAGCGTGCAACTGAAGGGTCTCGAAACGTTGTGATGTCAAGGCCAAAATACGGATAACTCCGTTCTAGCTCGCAACTTCCGTTGAAGGGTTCCAATTGTCGTCAGGTGCCGGTTTTTCAGTTTCCACAAGGGATGGAAGCGTGTCACGCATAAGGGGGCCAAAACGACTGCGCACTTCCGATCGGAAAGATCCTGCCGCTTCCGCACTGAGCACTGGATAGGGCTGGTCACCCTCTTGCTCGCGCAGATGACGCCACTTGCTGTTCTCTTTGGCCTTGAGCTCTTTTAACGCAGACATGAAGTCGTAATTCTTCGTCTGACCATCTGCAGCCGCAAGAGGGCCAGCCTGTGCTGCTAATTCTTCCCGGATCGCATCAAACGCTTTGGCTTTGATCGTGTCGGGAAGGCCGAGAACTGGCTGGTAGTAATCGAGCAAACGTCTTTCCTCCTCCAACAGGATCGGCCATGCGCCTCTGGACCCTTGGGGCAAGGCGTAACCGGCTTCAGCCGCATCCATCGCCTCCAAGTGAAAACAGATCCAGCGGTAATAAGACTTTTCGTTGATCGGCTTTTTCGCTGCGGCCTTGCCCGAAACAATCGCAGGGAGTGCAGCTTCAGCCTTACGCAGGAATAAACGATCCTCACGTTCGAGATTCATTGCTCCCCAACGCTGGCGATAGTCCCATAGCTCGGCGTATCGGGCCACTTCATCCGTGGACCAGCCAAGGGTCTTGAGCTCATCGGCCCGATGCGTCAGTTCCTTCGCCAAAGAGCTCAGCCTTCATCTGATCGGAATCGTAGAGGTCAAAGGCGATCACGCCAGTCTCTAAACCTCAACCTGCAGGACGGCTGTGCGGGTTCTGACGCAAATATTGCAGGACGTCGGTGGGCTGGGGCTGGTTGTAACCCTCATGAAGCCAGAGATCACCAGCTGAGGAGGCGTAGTGAATTTGCCAGTGATACAAACCGCGATAAGCGAGAGGATCCCGTTTCAACAGGTCGGCGTAATGAACCACAGCCTTGCCGTAGTTATCGCTGTTGTTGTACCCCCAGAGTCCTTTTCGGATGTTCTGAAGGCCGCCACGACGAACCAAATAACGCGCAGCCGCATGAATGGCATCCCAAGGATCGCGAATGTCACCACCACGGCCAATCCCAGGCTCCGTCCAGGTCGTGGGTAGGAATTGCATGGGCCCTTGAGCATTGGCGACGGAAATGCCATCAATGCGACCCATTCCTGTTTCGACCAAATTCACAGCAGCCAGAACCTCCCAATCAATCCCCGTAGCGGCTGAAGCACTTCGATAAGCCTTGAGCAATTGAACGGAAGGGGCCGGGGTCTGGATACGCCAAGCAGGAAGCCTGGACGAAGCCGGGCCACGATGCATGGCAAGAAACGAACGACGAGCTGAGATGTGCTGATCAAACACCCAGCGCCAACGGTCATCAAGCTTGGATCGCACCTGATCGGCGAGCACAGAGCGATGTGACAACACCCGATAGATCACCTGCTGATGATGAGCAAGGGAAGGAATGGCCTCAGCAGAGACGTCGGGGTTACGAATGGCAAGCTCAATGCCTGATAACAATGGAGCTAGCTGGTCGGGGTTGGGCAGAAACAGCGGATAGTGCGCTCCTGATGGAGAGCGGGGAAGATCTGACCTTGTAGGGAGCGCTGGAAACGCGAGATCAACTGGTTCAACTTGTTCAAGGACGTCCTGATCAGAAACGTCCTGGTGTTGATTCTGGGTGGACTGGAGTGCCGGCGAGCGCCTACAGCCCAAGGCCAGGGGAACCACAAGCAGAGGAAGACAAATCAGTAGGCGGCGGACTGAAGTCATCATCAAAAGAGTTGACGATCCATCAACAGATCAGAAAACTGCGACGGTCATGAAAGTCTGCAGCGTCTCCTGGATGGGAAAGAGCCCAGTAGCTGAGACGACCATTGATTTCTTCCACAACCATCGTCAAACCGAGTTCTGGCATGCCCTCAATCGGCCACCAGGGACGTAAATCCAAGACCACATCACAACGGCAGTCCTGTCGTGTTTGACGCACGGATACGGATGGAGGCAAGGCCTCAACCAACCCAGAACCACCGTGTCGGTAGCTCTCAAAGCTGTAAAGGTTCCAGTGACCTAAGGGCGATACGTTGAATTCCCAGTACTGCTGAGAGCCAGGCACAGCGATGAACGCCTCAAAGCAACTGTGCTTCCAAAGTTCATCGCGGCGATCACCGTGCATTGGAACGGAGGATGGCTGTATCGAAGGCAGCGAAACAGCAAGCAAATCTCCATCGCGCTGTGCAGGCCGAAGGTTATAACTGAGTTCGAGAATGCCCCCCTCACGCCAGACAAACTCAGCACTAAGCAGGAGATCAGGGGATTCTTGGGGGTCTTGAGGAAGGAGCGGGCAAACCTGCCGGACCATCACGGGATGGCGCGACATTTCAGCTCACTCCTGAAAGTTCGCGAATCATGAGCTGGAGGTCATCCTCTTGGGCTTCGATCGATTGGGTCAGCGCAAATTGCACAAGGGCTCGATCCAAATTGTGAGAAGTTCGATCTGTTCGGAAGTAACGATCGCCATCCAGGTAGTCGGTTAAAAAGCGCAACCCAAGCTCAAACGGAATCAAACGAATGCAGTCTGGTAGATAGCGAAAATCCTGATCTGAAAGGAAGGATCGACCCATCATGAGATATCCCTCAAGAATCGCCCGACAGAGGTTGAGATCGAACTTCACCAACTCAACCTGCAAGGTCTCTTCGCCAAGAGGATTACAACAAGATCGCAGGCAATCACCGATGTCGTAGTGAACCAAACCGGGTTTGACCGTATCGAGGTCAATCAATCCCACTGCATGACCAGTGTGCTCATCGAGCATCACGTTGTTGATTTTGGGGTCTCCATGAATCGGTCTGCGTTGCAGTTCGCCGCGAGCGCAGGCAACCTCCAACACATCCACACAATCGCGGCGGCGTTCCACGAAATCAATCGCACGTTTCAGCTGTGGATCGAGTGATAACCGCTTCTCAAGCTTCTCGGATTGATCGCTGCAGACAGTGTCGTAATGCTTGAGGTAGCTCGGAGTGATGTGAAAGCCTTCAAGGGTGTCTGCTAAGTCGCAAGTCGGCAAATCACTGATGAGGTGATGAAACATCCCTAATCCATACCCCACCTCTCGCGCATGCCCACCATCACGGATCACATCACTCGTGGTGGCCGCTCCGATATAGGAGATCGAGCGCCAAAACTCTCCGTTGTGCTCAACCCAATGGCCTTCGCTATCGCGCGTTGGGAGAACCGTTGGAATCTCCCAACGCCGTCCAGCCAATTCAGGAGGATTGGTAGCCAAACGTTGTTGAACGTGCGTGCCTAGTGCAAGCAAATTGCGCATGACCAGCTCGGGCTTTTCGAACACACTTGTGTTCAGACGCTGCATCACGAAGGCTCGACAATCCGCATCCTCAGCCAACGACACCAAAAACGTGTCATTCACGTTTCCAGATCCCAGCGTGTCAATCGAGGTGATTTGCTCGGGCGGATGAAACAGTCCTGCGATCGCGTCAAGCGATGGATAAAGCCTGGTATTGGCATCGGCCATGACGAATCGCATGAGACTCAAGACGAAACAATGCCGTGTATGAGCTGATACGCCAGCGCTGAGTGTGCGGAAAAAGAGCCGGGAAGCGGCAGCATGGGGTCAGAACACCCGCTCAGCAACGTTGCCACGTTTTCTTCACACGGCTGACTGGCAAATCGGCAAGCCCTATCACTGGATTGAAGATCCTCAAAAACGGGCCCGTCTTCAGCAAGAACGGGTCAATGCCGTTTCACGTATTGCTGCAACAGCAAGCGAGCAAAACGTGGATGCCGTGATGGTGGCCGGTGATCTTTTCGACTCGAGCACTGTGGCTCCAGCGGTGGTAATGGAGGTGATGGAAGCAATCGCTTCGATCACCTGCCCGGTGCTGGTGATTCCTGGAAACCATGACCATGGAGGAGCCGGTGGCATCTGGCAGCGCCGAGATGTGCAGCGTCAGATGCGTGAACGTTGCCCCAATTTGCAGCTCTTGCTGCAACCAGAGCCTCAGGTCATTGCAGAAATGGTGCTGCTCCCTTGCCCGTTACTGCGCCAAAGAGACAGTCGTAGCCCAGCGGATTGGCTGGAATCCCTGAACTGGAGTTCCTTGCCCAACGATCTGCCCAGGGTCGTACTCGCCCATGGCTCCGTACAAGGTTTTGGTGCGGAAGGACAGGTCAACCAATTGCATCACGATCGTTGGCCTGAAGAAGAGGTGGACTACATCGCTCTGGGTGATTGGCATGCGCTAACCAAACTGACCCCGCGTGCTTGGTATTGCGGCACTCCTGAACCCGATCGTTTTCCCACAAGTAATCAGGATCAACGTTCCCAAACACTTCTTGTTGACCTGAAACGGCAACAAACTCCAGAGGTCACTCCGATTGCAACAGGTGGCATGTCCTGGCACAGGATCGAAGCCAAGGTAAGCAGTAGGGCGGATCTTCAGCGCCTCAAAGAGACGATTGAATCCTGTGTGAAGCGGAAGGTAGGCAAAGATCTTTTGAGAATTGAGCTAAGTGGACAACTGTCTTTTCAAGGGCACCAACAGCTGCAACAGCACTTACAAGATTTGGATCAACAACTCCTCCACCTCAGAGTCCGAGGGATGCCCCAGCGGAGAGCTAAGCAAGGAGAATTTCAAACCTTTCTGCAGCGCGACGATGCGCCCTTGATTAAAGGCATCAGCAAAGATCTCGTGGCTGAGCTCGATGACAACACCGCCCCAGGCATTGAACACAACGGCATCGATCGAGCCCTGCTCGAAGAAGCGATGCTCGAGCTACACAGGATCGTGCTGGAAGAAGCCGAAGGAGAGGAGGTTTCATGCGGCTGATTCGCAGTGAGTTCAGCAGCGTTCGCCGCCATCAAGACTTGGTTCTGGACTTTGCTCCAGGGTTAACGGTCATTGGCGGAGCCAATGAAAGCGGCAAAAGTTCCTTGGTGGAGGCTCTACATCGAACGCTGTTTGTGCGTGCTGCATCCAGTGGGACAGCAGCGCAGGACCTGCGCTCCCAGCTCCATGCCGGCCATCCCCAAATCAAACTGGAATTTGAAGAAAGCGAACAGCACTGGACCCTCCTCAAACGCTTCAGCGGTCCCAGTGGCACCACCCAATTAGAAACCAAGGGTCAGGTGGCCCTGATTGGATCAGCCGCTGAGGATCAATTAGCCCACCTACTCGGCGTTGACGAGATCCTCAACAGCCGGCAAGTGAATAAAACATTACCCAGCCGTTGGGCCCATCTTTGGGTGAAACAGGGTGATTCGGGTCGCGACTTGCTGAGCCTGAGTAATGACCATTACGACCTCAATAATTTGATCGAATGCTTAGAACAGCAGGCTGAGGAATCGTTGCAATCGCCATTGGATCAACGGGTTCACTCCCAACTTGAACGGCTCGTGTCTGAAAGCTTGAGCACGCGAGGCGTCCGTCAGCAAAGCGAACTTGGGAAGCGTCAAGAGGCCCTTAAAGCAGCCAAAGAACATCACAGGGAAAGCCTTGAGCAACTGCAGGCGTTTGAGCTGTCATGTGAGGAACTCGACCGTGTTGAAGACAAGCTGCGCCACTTGAAACTTGAGCGGTTACCTGTACTCCGGCAGCAGCGCCAACAATTGCTTCAGCTGCAGGAAGCGCTTCAACAATTGAAGCCGCTCACCCTCCAACAACAGCAATTCGAAAAGACCAACGCCACGCTTTGCAAGCTGTTGGCTGACAGCAAGGCCTGTTCACACAACCTGGCCAACTTGGAGCGTGAACTCAAAGACTTTGAGTCGACCTGCAACCTGGCAAGCAACGACATCAAAGAGGCACAGCAGCACACGGCAACACTCGAGCAACAGAGACAGGCCTTAGAAGAACAGGGTCTGTTACTGAGACAACGAAAGGACCGCGATGAACTTCAACAGCGTCTTGAAAGGCTTGATCGTCAGGAAGAGGAGCGCCAACGCTTAACCGAACAACAACAACACCTCATCGCGGCGTTCAACAAGGTTGAGGGCGGTAGCGCCCAAGACCTTCAGCAACTGAATAAAACTCAAGAGGAGCTCCGGGCCGTAGCCATCCGCATCGAAAGCATGGCCTCCACTGTCCTGGTGGAATCTGCAGATCAAACCATTTCTATTGAGGGATCAAAATTAAAGGAAGGTGAATCGTGTGATCAAGCAGGTGTCTTCCGCATTGATGTTGGAGACCATGTGCGCCTAAAGATCAGCCCCGGTGAAGGCACAGGACTCGCTTCACTCGAGCACACACAAAAGTCTCTTCAAATTGCATTAAAGGCTGGATTAAAACTGTGGAATGCAAACTCGCTGGAGGAGGCTCAACAAAGCAGCGAAAAACGCAATCTTCTCCGCCAACAACAAGAACTCTTAAAAGCCCAACTCCAACAACTCATCCCTCCTACAGGCCAAAAAGCTCCAAACCTCGGGGAATTGCGCCTACAGTTGGAGGCACTCAATCAAGGCCTTCCAACTAGTGATCTGAAACAAGAGTCAGATCATGAGAATGAGCTGGAACAATGCCGTATTCGCTACCGAGCGGTGAAAAATGAAAGCGAAACCCATCAAAAACAACTTCGCAGACTTGAAGTTCAGCACGATGCACAACAGACACAATGGCAACAAAAGCGTCTTCAGCAAGAGCGTCTTAAAGCAGAGCAAGAGCAACGCTTAAAGCAGCAGCAATCACTTAAACAAGAGGTGGGATCTCAGGAACAACTCGCTCAATCAATTGAAACCTTGTCAGCTCAACAGCTGACATTAAAAGCCCATATTCAGGCCCTTCAGCGACTTAACCAACACCAAGAAAACAGCGATCCGAAACTAGAATTAGAGACCCTTGAACGCTTAGAACATCAGCTCACCGAGCAACGTCATGAGCTTGGAATCCAGCGTGGTGCACTCCTAGAACGTTGCGACTCTCTAGGACAAAGTGATCTCCACTCAGCAGTGGCCGAAACTTCAGCAAAGCTCGAATTAGCAACGCAAGCTGAACAGCAAGAAGCACTTTTGGTCCGCGCCCGTAGCCATCTACTTCAGCGTTTTCAACAAGCTCGCAGTGATCTCTCTCAGCGCTATTCCACTCCTTTGAAACACAACATCAATCAGGTCCTTAAGCCCTTACTGAGAAACCCAGCAGACAGTTGTTCAATCCATTACGACCCGCAGGATGGCCTACAGCAACTAGGCCTACAGCGTGAAGGAACTCTCTTTTCCTTTGACCAGCTGAGCGGTGGAATGAAAGAACAGCTGAATGCCGCTCTACGTATCGCTATTGCTGACACCCTCAAAGAACGACATGGAGGATGTCTTCCTCTGCTCTTCGACGATGCTTTCACCAACACTGATGCTCAACGCCTACAGGGAGTCTTGGAAATGTTGCAACAAGCCGTCTCAAGGGGGCTACAGATCATTGTTTTAAGTTGTGATCCTGATCCCTACAAATCTGTTGCCAATAAACTGATCATGATTGATTAAAGCGCATTTTCAATCACATTCATGGCACGGAGGTAAGCAGGAGGATCATCATCAACTTCCATATCCTCTAGGCCAGAATCACCTCGAATCAAGCGTTGAGCATTATCAGCGATCACGGCGTTAACAATAAGATCCATGGCTTCAGGCATATCCAGATTCTGCAAAGCCTCTGCATAACGACGGCTATGGGTGGGTCGCACAGATTCCTGACAGTAAGTAGACAATTGGCGACTATCTGTCATAACTGAAAATGCAACATCTTTAGTTGCTTGTCGCCCATAAATAGCCATATAAAGCAAATTAATCATGGATGCATCATGAACAGGAATTGAATATTTACGTGCAATTTGCGGCCAATAACGCAACGCCTTCAATCCCTCTAAGCCACCCTTGCGTAAACCGGCAGCTTCACACCACCCTTCCAATTCCTCCATGCTTTCAGGACAGCGCTGCTCAAGACGCATGTGGTCTGAGAGCACCTGACCAACCTGAAAATTCCGCGTTGGTTTACCCGAAACAGGCATCATCATGCTGCCTCGCACATCAGCAACCATCGCCGTGAGCTGGGCAAAGGTATGGTCTCGAACCTTCTCCATATCCCCCTCCCGCATAAGGGCCGCTTCAATTCTGGGGACCCCATATCCCAGTTCAGTGAGTGAAAACGGCTGTCGGTTGTATAACCGTTGACGATCGCGTCGAGCCATCGAGACCGTGGCGGCCTGATCCAGGCATTGATCCAAGAGCAGCGTCAGCAAGGTAGGCAGAACGCCTGGATTTTGTTTGTGGAATGAATAGCCAAAGCCTGCAAACACAGAAGCCATATTTTTAGCCGCCTTGATGTATTGGCCCTCCACGTTGTGAACACCAGGTGAAACCTGAATATTTGGCGACAGACGATCAAGCAAACGCGCCCCCAACAAAGCCGTTAAGGCATTGGGATGACAAAAATTGGCCGTGAAACTATCAAGAGGATTTCGCAAGGCTCCATGACGATGAAAGCCTGAGAAAAAAGCCAAATTGGGCTCTTTTTCGCAAAGCACATAAGACTCATTGGCAATTTGGTCGTGACCAAAGGAGCCTGAAAGACAAGCGATCACCACCTGCTCTCTGTTGAGCTCAGCGCGCAGCCGGCAAGCCTCTCGCAAATCATCCTCAACGTGATTGCTGTTGGCACTGAGGATCACCAACTCACAACGCATGAGCAGGTCGGCTAATGAGTTGGTCACACGCTTGCCAGCAAGCTCGTGTGTGGCCATAGCCTCAATCGTTGCAACATGGACTTCGTCCATGCCTTCAATCACATCGTCGGGGAACGCGCCAAGCAAGTCCCGACCTGGGCGAGGAGCCAGCAAAAGGTGACCCTCACTATTTTTCTGCATGGCGCAGTTGTAAGCCAGGGAGGCGGGATAGAGCCCCACGCTGTAAAGGCCAACCTTGCCTTTTTCCAGCTCCAAAATTCGACGATGGATGGCGTCCCGATCAAGAGACGGTGAAAAAAATGAGTTGCTATCCAGCACCTTCTCCATCAACCCACCACTTTGCACACCCCAACACTAAAGAAGGCCTGGCTAGGCGCGATGTTCGAGATGAGAACCCACACGGGCTACCGTGCAAACTCTGCAATTGGAACGAAGAGACTGGAGCTGGAATCATCTTGTCCCCAAATCACCACTTACAAGGCAGCTAGAGCGTTCTCGGCCTTTGCATTGACATACCTAAGGCGCAGATTCCAAGCAAAGATTAAAACTGCGTAAAGAATAGAGACGAATAAGGAAGGGAAACCATTCGCCGTACAGAAATCTAGGGGGAGGATCCATCAACATCCTGCCCAGAGTCATTATAAATTAGAAAATATTGTTTCGATCAAAATAGATACGACACACTAGTTTAAAACCGATTAGTAACTATACAATTCTCCACTCGCGAGATCTATCCACAACAAATTTCACACTCAGAGAACCAATCGATGAACTCAATCCATTGTACTTTGACATAAATTGGCTATGAAACGCAAAACAGGAACTGTGATAGCGATGGGGTCTCCCTCACGAAGCCACACCAGACTTTATGGCGATCAGAGGAGGATTGCATCGTATTAATGCTATACGGAGGATCAAGAACGCGAGCAAGCCTGCCTCGTTGGTACATGGAAGAAAAAAAGATCTCCTACTCATTAATTGAGTTAAGTCGAGATAAAGACGAAAACCTGCAGGCAGAATTCCTCAAAGTTAACCCATTTGGAAAACTACCAGTACTCATCGATTCAAACTTTCCAATGCCAGACGGAGAACCACTTAAGCTCTTTGAAAGCGGGGCAATTCTTTTGCACTTAGCGGAACAATATAGCGACGACATTAAAACAATTGAGAATAAAGCTTTAACCAGCCAGTGGTTACAGTTTGCCAACTCAACCCTATCGATAGCCCTGTTTGTCCCCAGCCATCGAGAGAAAGAATTTCCGCGACTCATGAAAGAACTAGATCGCCAATTAGTGACCAATCAACCCCTGGTTGGGAACGTCTGGGGAGCAGCAGATTGCGCCATTCAGGCCAATTTGGCCTACTTGCCTTTGTTGTTTCCCTACATCGATCTAGCCCCCTATCCATCAATCCAAGCAACGATCAAACGCGTTGAGCGTCGTCCCGCCTATCGCAAAGCCATGGCAAAAGCTTGAGTTGTCTCCTCAATGGAACAGAATTAAAACCACTCAGCCCACATAGGAGATCTGGGCCATCCCACCTCCTCTCGCTATCAACCCCCTTCAAAACTCCTGCAAGGACATCGTTTCAACAATGGCAGCACTAAGCCTTGATGCACTCCGCGACGAAATGAGGGTGGAGACAGACTTGCTGATCGTGCAAGACCTCGACGGAGTTTGCATGCCCCTCGTCAAAGATCCGCTCACACGCAGTCTTCGCGCTGACTACGTGAAAGCTGCGGCAGGCATGCAAAACCAGTTCAGCGTGCTGACCAACGGAGAGCACGAGGGCCGCCGTGGTGTGAACCGACTTGTTGAACAAGCTTTAGGCGACAACGAGAAGGCACGACGCGAGGGCCTCTACCTACCAGGACTTGCCGCGGGTGGGGTTCAATTTCAAGATCGATTTGGAGTCGTCTCACACCCGGGTGTGAGCGATGAGGAAATGAGCTTTCTGGAATCCGTACCTCAACGGATGGGAGATCTGTTGCGCTTAAAGCTGAGTCAAGTCTTGCCAGAGTTGCAAGGACAAGCTCTCGAAGAAGAGCTCAAGCTCGCAATTCTTGACACCCAAGTCTCGCCAACCATCAACTTGAACAGTCTATTTAGCAGGATCAAAGGAGATGTCGTTCGGCAGAGACAGCTGCAATTAATGCTGTCCGATTTGATGGATTCCCTGATGTCAGCCGCAACAGCGGCTGGACTACCCAGGTCATTTTTTCTACACGTCGCCCCAAATCTGGGACACGATTCCACTGGTCAGGAAAGAATCAAACCCTCAGAACCTGGAGATGTAGGAACCACCGACATCCAATTCATGCTGAAGGGAGCGATTAAAGAAGTGGGATTGCTAGTGCTCATCAATCGCCACATCGCGCAGAAAACCGGAACAGCGCCGCTCGGTGACACATTCAATGTGCGCACCGCCCCCCATGACCATCAAGCCCTTCTTGATCTTTGTCATCAGCGCATTGAACGGGATGCCATTCCCATGCTGGTTGGTGTTGGTGACACCGTGACGTCCACACTCTGTCCATCAGGTGATGGTTGGCTGCGAGGAGGAAGTGACAGAGGATTTCTGACCCTTCTTCAACAACTAGGTGCAAGTTATGACCGTCCAGCCCGTGTTGTTCTTGTTGACAGCAGCCATGGTGAAGTCGATCGGCCCAATTTGAGCGACAGCCAGCTGTCAGGAATCAGCGATCCAGACGACCCACTACGTTTTGACTGCCTCGTGAAGGGAGGACCAGAAGAGTACGTGGACTGGTTTAAAACGTTGCCTCATTAATGCTTTGCCTGATTAATGCATTCAGAGCAGACAGCAGGAAAGGCGTTGAACACATCAGCGCTTCATATCAAGACAACAGGACTTCAGCAGATCGTCCTTAATTACAAGATGGGCCTGGTTCCACACCCAAGTCTCTGCTGTCTAAAGATAGAGTTTTGATCTCATAAGTACTAGCAAGCACTCCTCTACGCCCTTTACCTTGACCTCCATCTCCCCAGCGACTGAGCAGCAACGCCAACAAAGCGCAAACCGTTTCCCTGCCCTGAACAGAGGCGAACTTGAAACGCTTCAAGTCAATCTCGGTTACCGCTGCAATCAAAGCTGCAGCCATTGTCATGTGAATGCGGGACCGTGGCGGACGGAAATGATGGAAGAAGAGCAGATCAATCTCATTCCCAAGGTTCTCCAGAAGCTAAAACTCAACTGCCTTGACTTAACCGGAGGAGCTCCAGAACTGCATCCCCAATTCCGATCCCTCGTGCACGATGCACGGGAGCTTGGCGTTCAAGTCATTGATCGCTGCAATCTCACGATCCTGCAAGAACCTGGTCAAGAAGACTTGGCTGCATTTTTAGCCAATGAAGGAGTGAAAGTCGTTGCCTCGTTGCCTTGTTTTGAAGAGGAGCGGGTGGATAATCAACGAGGCCTGGGTGTTTTTCAGCGCAGTATTTCTGGACTACAAATCTTAAATGCACTGGGTTACGGACTGCCCAATAGCAAGCTTGAACTAGATTTAGTGTTTAATCCTTCAGGCGCACAACTGCCACCAGCACAAAGTGAACTAGAACTCTTATATCGCGAAAAGTTATTGCAAAATCATGGCATTCATTTCAGTAGATTGTTAACAATCACAAACATGCCAATCCAGAGATTTGCTCAAACATTGAAAGCCCGAGGTGAGCTAGAGACTTATTACTCGTTGCTCCATCAAGCTCATCGAGACAACAACCTCAACTCAGTAATGTGCAGAAGTTTAATTAGTGTCAGTTGGACCGGAACCCTGTTCGACTGCGATTTCAATCAACAGTTAGGCCTTCCTGTGCGTACTGGGCCAAAGACCATGGATGAGCTCCTCCATCAAACCAAATCCGTCAACGACCAACCCATTGCTGTTGGCGCTCACTGTTTCGGATGCACTGCTGGAGGTGGCTCCAGCTGTAGTGGAGCGCTCAACTGAGCTGATCGATATCAACAGAGCCCGGCGCGAATAACAACACCCGCTCTCCCACGCGTCGCTCTTGACCCTGTAAGGCATAGACGCCCCCTGAAACGAAGTCAGCGGTGCGCTGAGCAAGTTTTGCCTCCATCTCCGAGAGGTTGAGCAGAACTGTGCGTTGTTCTCGTACAGCCATGACCGCGTCCAACCCCTCCTCAAATCCGCGGGGTGTGAGAACGATAATTTCGTGAAAGCCTGTAACGCCAGAAAGGTCCATACTCACCAGATTGACGGAACCTGCTGCTTGCCACAAGAGCAGTAATAATTAATCAATGATTGATTCAGACCCAAAAACCAGCGGGGGACACTGCGGCACGAAGCCAAAGAAATTCGCAATCGGAATTGCTCCGCTTGGAACGGTCTCGATCGGAGTTGTTCCAATGGGGGTGATTTGTATCGGGGTGGTTCCAATGGGAGTGGTCTCGATCGGGGTCGTTGCGATGGGGGTGATCAACCTGTCGGTCGTAGGCATGGGACTGCTGGCGATCGGGGTTAACACCATGGGCGTTTGGACAGCAGGACCGATGAGCATGGGCCTCGTACAAATAGGCAAGAGCAGAACGGACCACAGCGGTCATAACCATGGCCAGCCAAACCAACATCAAGAAAGTGATGACCCAAGGTTCATGGCTTACCCCACGAAGGCCGAAGCAGAAGCACAGGCCACCGCTCAAGGCTGCAAAGGGGCCCACGCAATGGGTGACTTCTGGATGCCCTGCTCAGAGCATCCAACAAGCGATCAATGATCAAAGGCAGTTAGGACAAACGGCTCGAACCTTCAAACTCGATTCAATCAATTCAAAGTTGAAACGTTTGGCTGCCTCACGCCCAGCCTCTAGAACTGGGGTACTTTCAAACTCTTCGGTGCGGCCGCAGCGAACACAAATCAAGTGATGATGATCGCCATGATCACCGCTTGAAAGCTCAAAGCGACGGCCCCCATCACTGAGTTCAAGCTCTTGCAGAAACCCCATTTCAACCAAGAGTCTCAACGTCCGGTAGATCGTCGCCAATGAGACCCGCGCCTTGGAATCGACCAGCAAGCGGTGGACATCCTCAGCGCTGAGGTGAGTGCCACCGCCAATTTGTTCGAAGAGATCGAGAATCAGCCGCCGCTGTGGCGTTAAACGTCTTCCATCTTGATGCAACCCACGCTCAAGAGGCCCTTCAACCGGAACTGGCAACGAGGCCATTGGCGTCTGCACCGGAACAACTCTTCTCAACAGTACCCATTAATGCGAGAGGAGAACATGGCTTGATTAAAGACCGGTATGGTTTGAATCTGTTTCTCAAACGCTGTGTCTACCTCCTGGCGAGTGTTGATGCGCTTCGCTGCAAGTGGGTTATTCCTGCTGGCACATGGATTGCTCGTGCTCGAGTACGTAGCGCTTGGAACGGCCCTTCATGGAATTGCTGAGATTTTTCTTGCTCCTTGGGCCATCCGACATCGAGCCTGGGACTTAATCGTGATCGGAGTGATCTTTTGCGTCTTCGATCTTTGGGGGACGCTCAGGCTCACAAACGCCATTGGATAAAAATTATTCAATCCACCAGCGCTGCACCAGTCGAGATACATCAGATGATGGCGCCGGAACCGTTACCACCGAAAGCCGCTGTCAATCACGGGCATAGTCATAGCGACAAAAGCCAACACCCGTACCAGAACAAGAAGAGAGGGCAGGAAGTGTTGGAGCAGAGGGATCCTGCTCGAGCCCCTCGATGGATTGATCAGGGTGCGGCAACCAACCAGATGCCAACAACGATGCATCAGCCGAGCGAATCGGCTGGCCAACTTGCAATTGAATCATCGAGGAAGCAATGGAGTCGGCGAGGACCACGCCACCACTTAGGAATGGCAAGACGCAGAGTGCCAAGCGCAGTCCTTTCATCGCTTCAAAACCATGACTGACCTCGGCATAGCAAGACCGCAAACCGAACGTCATCAACGCAACGAAACGCTGTGCACCATTAGTAGCCGCGGCTGCCCAGGGACACAAAGGGATTAGAAGCTGTAAACAAATCCTTACCGGAACATTCCATCAAACAACAGCCAACCCAAACAGGATCGATGGGCGCTAAAAGGTAGGGAACACATCCATAAAGCCAATGTCTGCACAGGCCGTCATCGACCTTGCCAACGCAATAAAAGCAGATGCGACTTTGAAAGCGCTCTGCGCATCAAGTCAGTGCGCTGATGTTGATGACCAATGCAATATTGCAAAAGAAAAAGGATTTGACATTCACCCCCATGACTTTGATCAGTTCAATAACGGCGACCTGATAGAAACAGACCGCGAAGACACATTCCTAAAGCCATCGTGGTGGGAGCGCATTTAACAGCAGTAAAATCATCAACAAGGGATGAACAAACAGCCTGCAACAACGTTCGATGGATAAACCAAAACCTAGCAATCCAATCAATCGCTAATAAAAACTTCAATGACGCATGAACCATCGCGACGGATCCTGATCACAGGCGGAAGTTCTGGCATCGGACTAGAGGCAAGCAAACAGTTGATGCAAAGAGGGCATCAACTCATACTCCTTTGCCGCACAGAAGAGCGATGCTCGGAAACAGTGAAGACGCTCGCAGCAGGGAAAGCAGAACAAATAACAGCAGAAGGAATAGCAATCAACCTTAAAAGTCTTGAAGAGATTGAAACTGGTTGCAACAGACTCCTACAGCTCAATGAGCCGATCGATACTTTAATCCTCAATGCAGGGATTCAAAACGTGGGGATTAAAAACCCTCAATTCACCAATCAAGGAATCGAAGAAACATTCTGCATCAATCACCTTGCCCATCAACTCATCCTTATGCGCTTATTGCCATTACTACAAAAAAGTAAAAAACCAAGACTGGTGATCACAAGCTCAGAGGTACACAATCCGACAAGCGGAGGAGGACGAGTTGGAAAACCGGCCACACTAGGGACTCTCGCCGGATTAACGCCTCATGAAAGCATCGCCATGCTCAACGGCCAAAAAACCTTTGATGCCGACAAAGCCTATAAAGACAGCAAGCTCTGCAATGTCCTGATGGCACGACATTTTGCCAACCAACTCAAGCAAAAGGCAGAAGAGATACCAGTCCTGGCATGGAGTCCGGGGCTGGTGATTCCTAAAAGTAGCGGTGGATTTTTTCGAACAAGTCGTCAACACAATCCCATCGGTTTGGCTCTCTTCACTTTTATCGCAAGAGATTTGCTAAGACTCACAGAAACACTACAAAATGCAGGAGCACTACTGGCAGAACTAGCCGATGGAGATAACTACGAACAGAGTGGATTTCGATACATGAGCAATCAATTAGTCAGCCCCGGACGTCATCAATTTAAAGAAGCAGAAACGAGCGACGAAAGCAACAATGACCAACTAGGCAAAGAGTTATGGACACTCAGCGAAAACCTAATCAATCAGAAGTTACAGAAGAGCCTATAGACCTAATTCTGCTCTGAAAAGACTGCATAATTGGCCGTGAACAGACATGCAAAAGCCAGCAAAGAACAAGTGGCATCAAGCCTCATGTACGAGCCAAGGCGGGGCGATGGGATCCTCTGGCAAGTCAGCAAAAGAGTCTTCAAAAAAGCAAAAGACTTCAAACCTGTGACCCATGATCAGATCGTAAATGAATTCATATCAATAGAAAAGGAAGATGAACTCCATGACTATTACAAGCCAGAAAGTAAAGCTCCTGTTATTCCAATTAGCCTCGACAGCCTACTTAAACAGCCCCAAAAAGGAATCTTTGCACAAAAATATCAAGGAGGTCGATCACTATGCTGGATGAGCGGATTTTGGTGCAGTCAACTTCAAATCAAAGACAAAGTCGGCTACGAGCTGAAATTCCCAGCCTGGACATTAGGTGTGCTGACTGGAACAACATACAAAACAGATGCCGAAATGATTCGATCCACGATCATTAAAGTGCATGGTGCAAACGGATATCAAAAATGGAAAAGGGCCGTAACAGAAGATTTAAAAGGACGGACATCAGTGTTAGATGCCATTGCCTACTATCTAGGACAAAAAGAAAAGGTCGCTTTTAGCTATATTGAATCATCTTCGTCCCAAAAACTCTTGAAATCAATGGGTATCGATGTGGACAACAATCATGCAATGATCTATCCACATTACAAAGGAAACTGGAAAATGAATATCAGTCCCTATCAAAAGTTCAAAACCAGCTAATAAAACCAATCATCACTTAGCATTGCAGAACAACCGATCATCTCATCAGCGATGACAATCATCCTTTACGGCGGACCGCAAACACGTGCATCCATGCCCCGTTGGTATATGGAAGAAATGGGTATTCCTTATGAGCTCGTAGAAGTCTCTTTGGCTAACGGAGAACATTTAAAAGATGATTTTCTGTCCGTTAATCCCTTTGCCAAACTTCCAGCGATGAAAGACAATTCTGTTCTCGATGCTAATAATCATCCGCTAACTTTATTTGAATCAGGTGCTATTTTGTTGCACTTAGCAGAGCATCACGGAGGTGAAATCCTGCGACCAGGCGATCGATCGCTGATCAGTCAATGGACACATTTTGCTAATTCAACATTGGCATTTGCCATCTTCGTTCCCGATCAAAAAACAAAGATCTTGCCTCGAATCCTGACCGAACTTAATTCAGAAATCGCAACAGGGTATTTTATCAACAACAAATGGGGTGCTGCTGATTGCGCTATCTCATCTTACTTGGCGTATATCAAGTTATTCTTTCCAAACGAGGACCTCAGTGCATACCCCGTTGTGGAAAAACTGATCCAAACCACTCGCGAAAGACCTGCCTACAAAAAAGTGATGGGACTCTCCTGATAAACACTACATAAATGAGTAAAAAAAACACGATAGAAATTTAGATTGATGGTGAATGTCAACACTCTTTTTCACACCCTATGAATGATCTTAGAAGCACATTGCTCTTGCACAACAGTGGGCATTGGCAGGGATGCTTTATCAGGCTAGATCACACTGCCAAAGAACAGGAACGCTTTACCACGTCCCTCGAAGTAATGGAAAAAGAGGGCGTCATTCAGACATGTTTGACCTACAAAGAGAGTGGTCGTCAGCAGTCGATGAATTTCGGATCGTTACCTCCCACCATGCAAGTCACACAGACGGGAGACTGGTCAACAGGTCCAAATTTCATCACGCCATGGAACTGGGTAGCAGAGCTTTGCGTCGTTAATCAACAACAACGGCGACGTATGATCGTTCGCCATGGCGTAAGCGGACTGGATCGAGTCATTTATGTCGTAGAAGCAAAACAAGGCATAGACCAAACAATCCCATTACAACAACTGCACTGCCAATCAACAGCATTTGGATCGTTTCTGATTTGGAAACCAGAACCAGGTGTTGAGCTCTTCATCGACCCCAGAGATCGCCAACAAGGAGACATCACAGGCTGTGGCATTCGCTGGTGCGATGACAACGGAATCACACATAAAATTCTGCGTCAGTACAACGCTGCAGGTGCACTTAACCCGTTGGCAGACGATTGGATTGATCAACCAGATTGAGTCAACACAACAAGGATTACGATTGAGCCCATTGCCCTAAGGCACTTCCTAGATCTCGAATCGAATCAATTGAGTCGTACACCATCTCTTCCCAATTGGATTCTGGCAACCCAGCGAACAGCATCAAGTTGAGTGGGTACTGTTCAGAATCAGTGCAACGTCGAAAGTCGTCACGGAACAGGAAAACAGGCTTATTTAGTGCATAAGCAGCTCCAACCTCCACCATCACCCCTTCATCTGGAGGAGTTCCATTCACGATGGCAAAAACTCCGTCAGCGTCTCGGACATCTTGCATGCATTGCTGGGCCACCCGATACGCCCATCCAGGCTGGGTGGTGTCCACATTCCCATTGCGCTCAAATGGCTCCCAGACCAAAAGGCCTAAGTGGGACAGAGCAGCAACAAACTCAGGAAGCAAAAGACGTTTGCATTGGGCGGAGAACCCATATGGAGAAGCAAGATAAATCGTTTTCGATGTCATAAAGAGTCTTAGGGAGTTTTCAATCTTGAGGCCCTGTAGCAAGCTTCATCCTCTGCCGCAAGATCTACATTCTCCCAAGGAAAGACCAACCATTCATCGGGTGAGATCGTAATTGCAGCATTCCACCATTCTGGAGGCACTTTGCTCACCCAAACCACAAAATTGGCATCAACCTGATCACGGATCGAGGATAAGGTCTGGCCAGTTTCATAGACATCATCCACGACTAGACAACCTTCCTTTGGTTCTGGGAGCCAAGGAAGCGCGAGCGAGTGACTCAAGGCCACTGCTAAGCAAACACCGCCACGCGGAACTCCGTAAACACCTGAGAATGAATGAACGGCATAACGTGCAGTGATTGTCTCAACCGCCCAATCAAATTGGATCCAAGTGAGTTGCTGAATCAAATCGTAAGCCACACAAATTTGGATACTTATCGATCTTAATCGTCTTCACAAGAGCTGAGTGGTACTTCGGATTTGCCACCGAAAGCCTTGGCAAATTTAGATCAATGCCCTCGTTAACACTAACGCGCATCAATCAACTACGATTTGAAAACAAAGAGTAGGAAAATAAAATCTGAGACATTAAATCAAAACTCTTTAAAAAGATAGCAAAGGGAACGATTAGCTATCGATCACGGCAAGACAATGCAGAACATTTGGAGCCGACATACGAGAAACGAAGCAAGAAAATGACTGTTTCGTTTGCTGATAATTTGGTTCTTCTCTAAATGGCATAGCCATCTTTTTTACAAGTTCTTGACGCTCTTCCTTCAGGGTGAGTTTGGGCAAAATAGGCATCATCTCAGCTGCTTGGATCTCTATTCTGAAGCGCGCTCAAACCAATATGTTAAAAGGAAGCGAGTGATTAACGACTAATCATGTCTATGCTTAATGCTCTAAGCAGGATCCATTCAGCTGGACTTTCGGATTTGATGGTGCATGAGGGACTTCAACAAAAAGGCGATTTACATGGAATAGATTTTTAGAAAGATCTTATTCGTAAAAAACATCCAAACTTTTAATTATATCTCATAATTCAACATATTTGGTTCCACTAATAAGATGGATTACCATCTCCATAGAAGCAACTTATACTTGATTAATAGAATTTACAGCAATTTATCAACATTCCT